>Ga0206912_1044_pt1 | contig 39503 bp, 43 predicted proteins | sample Alteio_BWOrgHeat_75_FD_152933 | JGI IMG/M metagenome (GOLD analysis project Ga0206912, IMG submission 152933) | Enriched cells from forest soil in Barre Woods Harvard Forest LTER site, Petersham, Massachusetts, United States -... | ecosystem: Environmental > Terrestrial > Soil > Temperate forest >... | reverse complement strand
TGGGTCATTCCGGAATTTATAGGAGTCAAAGGATTTAATGGTCCTGGAGCACCATCATTAAATGTTGATATCCAATTCCAATTTCCTACCAGAACAGGAGGTGAAATATTTGATTTCTTACAACTTATAATTAAGATCATTGCCAAAAGTATTGTCAACTTTTTTTTCATTAAATTTCTTTTTCAATGATGACATATAATATGCCCCCTAAAGTTTATCAATTCCTATGAATGTAAATCCTCTTTCTTTTAAAACAGGGACCAGCAATTTGACCGTTTCATAAGTTCTGTTATTCAACCTCATATTTTCAATGTCAGACGTTGAATCATGCATGAGAAATAACCCACGATTGGTTTTTTCAATTTCAACCAAATAAGCAGCGGCGCACTCTTCCGCTGATAACTGCCTGTCCCAAAAAGCATAATCGTTGCCATTCACTTCCCAATAAAAAGGCCCGACATAAGTATGGGACAAGGTAAATTCCTTATTTAAAAAAACTGACATTTCGGGTGTCCACTGACCATAGGGCGCCCGGAAATAAACTGGCCTTTCCGGAATGATGTTTCTGATTAGATCATCTGTCGATTTTATTTCTTCAAGGCATACTGCCTTTTGACCATTTACAAATAAAGCTTTCATATCAGGGTGATGGTAAGTGTGGTTACCAATAAAATGACCCAGCCGGTTTAATTCGGATAAGATGGCAGGATATTGTTGAATAAACCTTCCGACGCAGAAAAAAGTAGCAGGGATGCTTTCTTCCCGTAAATAATTCGCGAGCCGGAGTGTTTTTGGACCGGGTCCATCGCCCAATGTTTCACCAGGTCCATCATCAAATGTTAAACAGAAAGTCTTCTGCGGAAGATGGAGACCGGTAATTTGTTGTAGTGAAAACATGTCCACGAATGTACTGAAATCTGAAAATCCCACTCAATCGTGCACCCCTCTCATATACAGTCATAAAATCCAGACAGCGTACGAGTCATACCAAAGCGACCATGACCAACTCAGGCATCAAAAAGAAAACCAGAGACGACCGCCTCGCGGCGGAACCCGGCGTCAGCAAGAGCGCGGCCTCGGAAATAAGAATTGACAAATCATTTATTACAAGACTAATCTTTTTACAAACCAATAGCCGGCGATCATAGCAATGATGATGGATAACGGATATACAAGGAATTTCCTGTATCCTTTTCTTTTGCCGAAGTGGATAATAATGAATAAAAAAACGCAAACAATGATGATAACCTGACCAATCTCAACGCCTGCGTTAAAAGAAAGAATGGAGGTATAGAATTTATTTCTGGGAAGACCGATCTCATTTAAAGCACTGGCGAACCCAAGACCGTGGATCAGTCCAAATAAAAAAACAATGGCGATTCGCCAGGGCCTGAGTTCATTCAAAAATATATTTTCAATAGCTACAAATACAATGGATAAAGCAATAATCGGTTCAACTACAGCACCGGGAGCCACAATGATTCCTTTCATGCTAAGGGCTAAAGTGACAGAATGGGCCACGGTAAATGCAGTGGCCTGCCAGAGAATAGTTTTGATATGGGTACTAAGCAGACATAAACTGGTTACAAAAAGGATATGGTCCGTTCCCAGCGGAATGATATGTTGCACACCCAACTTAAGATAAAACCACACGACATGTGCATCAGGAGCTTTTTCCAACACGTAATTAATAGTATGCCCCAATGCAAAGGATGGAGTCAAAATAATCAGCATCAGCAAAAGTGCTAAGTTGCCATATGATGTAAATTGTTTCATGGGGTTCCGGAAAGAAGGATTAACTCGTTTTCCCGGCTTTGGCATAGATCAGTTCTGCGCGATGAAGCAATACCGGGTTTTCACTATGGGTCTTCATGGCTGTCCGGAGATAAGGCAATGCTTCCTGATATTGTTTTTTACAATAGTAAACCCAGGCTACGGTTTCATTGACATCAATATTGTCCGGTCGCCGGTTATACTCCATCAGGGCATGTTCAAGCGCCTTATCATAATTATTGACTTTTAAATAAGCATAAGCCAGTTCACGGTCCGCATAGTGGCCGATGTTTTCATCGTTTTGTCCGCTTTGTTCATCTTTGTTAAGTTGGGCAATTACGATATCCATGAGAGAATCAGCACTTTCTTTTTTCCCGGCCATTGTATAGGCGTCTGCCAGTTCTTCCCTGATCGTATAATCATGGATCAAGGAATCGGCTTTTCTGTAAAGACCAATGGCAGCAGGATAATCTTTTTCGGCAATGGCCGTTCTGGCCAGACCAGCCATTGCAAAGGGATAGTCAGGCCTTTCACTGAGCGCAATCGTGTAATGCATTTTTGCGCTGTTCATATCACCGGTATTTTCACACAGTCGCCCCAGCTGCACCCTTGTCCATTCGGTGGTTTCATCGCCCTGGCCACCTGCATTCACCGCCATTTTCATGGCTTCGATCGCTCCCGGATAGTCGCCGTGAATTTCGCGGAGATAGGAAATGCGGGCATAGGACCGCATGTCCGGACGAACGGATTCCATTCTGTCGGCATTGATGATGGCTGAATCGTAATATCCCATTTCGACATTTCCATCCACCAGCAATCCGTAAATAAAAGCATTGAATGGATTTAATTTTTGGGCTTTTTCGGCGATCGCCAATCCGTCAGCGAAATGATGCTGGGATAAATAAACCAGTGATTTGAGTGTCAGCGCTTCGAAGTTTAAGGAATCCTGTTTTAAAATACGGTTTACGCATTTCAATGCCGCTTTATCATAATACACAAAATTACCTGTGATGCGCGCCTCCTGAATAAAAAGAGTAGCGAGAGACAAAATGGATTTAATATCTGCAGGATTTTTTTCTATTTTATTTCGAAGTGCCGAAGCATAATCCCGCATGACGATCCATTCATTAGTCGTAGCTGAAGAACCATTTCTTTCAAGCAGCCCATCCAGTTTATTTTCCCGGGCATGATAACCCAGTAAAATGAATGTTGCGATGGCTGCAAAAACAAACAGAACAACAGCATATCCATATTTTCTTTTCATGGTATACATGCTTTTATTGTTATTATTCTTTTACCACACGAATGCTCTGTTTCACATTTCCATTTCTGACAGCATTAATAAAATAAACACCCTTGGCCAGGTTGGATGCATTCCATGAGACGGAATAAGTACCCGGCTCCATATTTTGATTCACCAGTACCCTGACGAGTTTTCCCGTTTCATCATATACATTGATCGTTACCATGGAGGAGGTTTCGATATGGTACCTGATCAGATTATTATCAACAAAAGGATTAGGATAGGCGCCGATAAATATATCCGGTGCAGCCATATCCAGCGCTTCGAATTTGGTTATATCAGCCGGCGCTGTCATGTTGCTGACCATGTTGTTTTTACTGTTTGCAGCAGGAACCCCGCAACAGGCATTGGTTCCGGACCAGGGCGTTTGCAAATAGGGGAAGGAAGTTTTAAATGTGGTATCATTTGAATTCACACCTGTATTATAGGACAGCACATTAACCAGGTCGGGCGTTACGGGACTCTGTCCTGTTTTAAAATCGTCGTACCAGAGTCCGATGGCTGCAAGCACCACACCGCTTACCGCCTGGAGTTCAATCCGGGTTACATCATCTTCCAGTCTTCTTCCATTTGGGAAACCGTCCATATTCGGAATGAACTGAAGTGAACTGTTTTGATTGTAGCTGGTGTCCGTCAATCCCAGCACGGCTGCCTGTACCAATCCCAGTGCACTGAATTTCGGATCATTTCGCTGGGTGGGTGGAACCGCCATATTTAAACGCAGCATATCGCCTCCGTTTGGCAGAAAGTTGTTGATAAAAGGTTTTCCGCTTGCCAGAGGATTTCCTTTTTTGCCTGTAGCCAGTTGATAAGGGCGCAGGTTCGGCACGCCTGTATGAAAGATAGGCCAGAGGTCCACAGAGCGCGGGGAATGTGCGGCTGGTAATAACAGTGTACCGAAAACAGCGTCGTCGAGCGCAGTGCCTGCCAACGCGGGGTTTCCTTTCAGAATGAATAATCCGTTTTGATTGTTCCCAAAGCCGAATGAACCCAAAGAATTTTTTTGAATGCGTAAATCTTTTAATGCGGGCACCGCTGACCCGAAAAACGCGTCATCCATATACAGCGCCAGTTCCGGATTATAAAAATAATTGCCGAATGTTTTTATATTGGGAAGATCTTCATAGGGAGTTAAAAAATTCCAGAGGTCTTTTTTGCCGATGGGAATAATGGCTTCATTCGTTAAAGGCATTCCCAAACGGGATACCTGAATCCAGGGACCTGAAAATGATTCAAGATTTTTATCGTCATCACCGTCGTGATCATTGTTTTCATCGCCATCATTTTTACCAGCATCGTAATCTTCTTCCACTTTCGGTTTATTGAGTGTTCTGATTTTTCTCCTGCTGGCCGATGCCCATACGCCGATTACATAATCGGGGTCTAAAATATTTTTGGCATGGCTGACGGATTTTTTATCTTTCTGAAGCGCACTGATATCAATCTGCAGGGCAATAACAGAAACATTTTTGCACTTCAGTGCGTCCATGGGCATGGTTCCCGTGGTCCGCGGCGCATCTCCCAAATCGAAAATGCCTCCCAGGTCTACAAAGAAAGGATCGTCGGCTGTGCCGCAGAATACCTTTTCACCACTGCTTGCAGTCGTAATAGCACTATTGATTAAAGTATTATAGTCTGCCACATTCAAACCCACGGCCGAACTAATGGAGCGGGGACCGATATTGGGAGGCGGCACGATACCATCTTTGATAATCGTTTGAAAACCGCCGCCTGCTTCACTGCTTTTTTCCAGTGTGTAGGTGGTTTTAAGATTTTGCTTACCCAGACGGATATTGAAGAATGTGGTGGGATCTTCATTTTTTTTATGAAATGTGAATCTGTAAATAATATCATCTCCCGGAGTCGCGAGATTATTGTCGATATGGATTTCATAGCGGATATCTTCCCCGAATGAATAATAATTGGGTCCGGCAAATGGCAGCTGGGCAGGAATGTAGTTGGCAAGAATGGTTATTTTATCCGGATGATCCGGGCTCCGGAAAGCATACAAATCCGTGTTGTCTGCTAATGGATCGTTGGCAATCATAGGTGCTTCCCGGTGACTGGAAGACATGAGTACAGCGGACATGACCACCAGGGAGATGAAGGCAATAGAAATGGTTAGCCGCCCCCGCGGTTTAAATGTGTGGTTCATAAAAAGGTTTTTAATGAATGAATCAATAAAAAAATAAGCAGGGTACAAATTCCGTAGTTGGGTCCGGGGGTAGGGATCGCAGGTATGATCTTCGTGACATGTACGGAAGATTCAGGAAGGCAGATTTCAATTTTATATTTTTTTTTAAACGACCCCGGTCATCATAAAAAAAAGTTCGCAAAACGCGTACTATTTGGGGTACTTTGAGGTGGGTTCACCAACTGGGTGGCCAAAAAAATAATTCAGTCGGGAACTGTCCGGAATTCAAGGATGAGGTTGTCTTTACTAACGAGCGGCTGGCCGCATTTAGCCAAGATCACATTTAACAGGAAAATCATGGAAATCACTAAAATCTTTGTCAGTCTCCTTTTCGTTTTGACAACCATCTGCTCCCATGCCGGTTTCGCCCAGCAATCACAAGACATTGCGGGTCATGAAAAACTGATTAAACAGTATTATGCCGCTTATGAGCAAAAGGATTGGCACATGTTGGAGCAGATTCTGGATGATGGGTTTAGTTTCACCAGTCCGGCCGGCGATGATCATATCAATTTAAAGGTGTACAAGGAACGGTGCTGGCCAAATGCCGTTAATACCAAAAAGTTTGATTTGGAAAAAGTGATGATTAACGGAGATGATGCATATGTAACCTATAATGGCTGGACTACAGACGGTAAATTATTCCGGAATACCGAGCGTTTTAAATTTAAAGATGGAAAAATAACGGAGAATGAATGTTTCTTTGGACCCGGAGTAAGTTTCCCTAATAATGCAAAAAAATGAAAATTTAGCGCCTCAATATCCCGCGAACTTTTCGGGGTACTTTGAAGCGGGTCCACCAATCCCGCGGCAGTTCTTCGAAAAGGAGGCCGGTGCCCTGGAAAATGGAGTTCGATTCCTGCCGGGACTACAAAACGATATTTCGATTTAGCGTTGTTTGCCAAGAATATCAAATATTATATTATAAAACGATTCGGGTTGTTCATACATTGGAAAGTGTCCGCTGTTTTGAATCCAGTACAATTCATATGATGGAAATAATATTTTAAATTCATAACAGACATAATTTTCAAAATCTTGTCTTCCATCAATTATATAAACGGGTTTTTTAAATGATGCCAGGGATGTTCTTAAATCTATTTTTGATTTATCAATGTCTTTGTAAATCAATCGGAGCATTTCCTGATTCCTTGGAGCATCAATTTTTGGCATCATGCTGTCGATTCTTTCTTTGTCGGAAATATAAGTCAAACGTAAAAGATACTTGTACTCAATGGACTCATTACTTGTAAGCGTACCTTGAGTTATTTTTTGACTAAGTATATCCATCCGTTTTTTTTCATTCCTTCCCCACCTTGCATTTATATTAAACATGCCTGTTTGATAGAGTTCCTCACCGATTAATAAAGAACTTGGTGCTATCAGAATGAGCGACTTTACTCTTTGGGGAAGTAAAGACGCGAAATACATGGCCAATGTTGCGCCCCATGAATGGCCACAAATAATGGCTTCATTTAAACCCAATTGATCTAAGAGAAGGTTAATGTCAGAAACAGCTGCTTGTAAATTAATGGTAGTTGAATCAAATGGAGTGGGTATGGAGAGCCCTGTTCCTCTTTGTTCTAATAAGATTACTCTGTTATTTGCACTTAATTTCGTGGCCATATCAGCAAGTTGCGAGCTATTGTTTCCAGGTCCACCCGTTAATAAAATAATCGTCTCACCTGTTCCGTATACATGATAAAAGAGAAAGCCATTTCTATATTTTATAGAATCAATTTTCTGTGCAAAACTGGGTTCAGCAAAAAGAGCGATGAAAAAGATAATTAAGCCACGTAACATAAGATTCTTTCAAATAGAGAAATCCGGAAATGTAATTTAGTTGAGTTTTATCACGATCTCATCACTAAGACGAAAGTTCGCAAACGCATACTTTTTGGGTGACTTTTAGGTGGATTTACCAACTCTGTGGCCGTTCTTCGGGAACTGAATCATGAGTTTATTAAAAAGGGGGTAGTGTCTCCATTTGAAATATTTTCAAAATAGTTGAAACCTTTTAACAAATCCCTTAGTCTAACCCTGTAATACTAAAACAGAAGAATGAAAAAGAATGTCTTACTTAAACTCTTGCTAATATTTATTACGATTTCTGCTGTCATTTCATGTGGTATTCATCAACCCGCAGCTACAAAGATCAATGTTACAGGAAAATGGCAGGTCACAATTTCTGTAGCAGAAGGGATTATTATGGGGAATGGATCGCTTTCGCAAAGCGGTGAAGTTGTGACTGGTTGGGTCGGGCCGAGCGAAAATGATCCTATTCCCATCACAGGAACATTCAAAAATGGCAAACTAATTTTAAAAACATTGCCACAACAAGGAAGAACAGTAGCTTTCGACGAAGTAGAATTGAAAGTTGACGCCGACACGATGTATGGTGTGATTGAGAACGGGTCTCATGGAAAAGGTACTATTAAGTTTATGCGGCCTAAATAATTCAATCCGCTCTTGCTTCTTTTTGTCACTGCCTCTTTTTTAGTAGCTATTGGACTGCCAATAAATCGATACAAATCTGTTACGAATTCCTATTTCGACCAGGGGTTTGTATGTAGAAAAAGGATTTATCTAATTGTAGCAGTTCGTCAGTTTGCCTCTCTTTCATGTGACAGTGTGGCGAAATCTGTTTTGAACATTCAATGGCTTAAACGTTGATTTCCTTGTTCATTTATTCGGTCGTTCAAATTATCGGCGGGTTTTGTCAGAGCTGACAATAATACAACAGAAAGCAGGACTACCAGGCATAATCTTGCGAAACTTAATTTTTCCCATAAAGCAGCCTGTGATTGCAGATCCGGATCAACCTGATTCTGATAAGGTGATGTAATGATATGAACCAGTTCCGATGAGGTGCCCGGCAAATTTGGTGCGTGGAATAAAAAAATGATCGGCAGATATCTTGGACCATACCGAAAAGCTGCAGATGTTATTGAAGCTTCAGATGCTGATTACACGATATTAAGGCCTGCATGGCTAACCGATAATGACGAAGTCGATTATGAAATAACACAAAAGAATAAACCTTTTAAAGGGACAGAAGTTTCACGCAAGAGTGTCGCGGCGTTGGTCGTAAAATTAATTCAACATCAATCGACAGAAATTCGTAAAAGCTTAGGGGTGAATAAACCGAATTCGGATGGTGATAAACCTTCATTTTATTAATTCTTAAGTAAGAAAGGTGAACACCCACCGCTTTTTAATCATTGGATTTTTGTAACCTCAATTAACCTTAAAGGAGATATTAATACTTCTTCTTACCATGCAAATAAATTCTGTGGCGAAGTGACAAGCCATTGTGGATGTGACGGAATTAATTTTGTGGAACTAAATAATAGTTTCAATTTTGACCTACTGCTATTCAAGTATTTTTGACATTTCTGATAGTACTCCGAGTCAAAAGTTCTCCGTATCAACAGCACTTCGTCTCAATAGTACTTCATGTCAATAATTCCCCGTATCAATTGTTCTCCGTATCCATTTTATTGTTTTAAGATTTTAAAAATAATACCATGGAAAAAAGCAAAAAAAAACTCGCGGGTACCATTGTCGCCGGTGCGCTTGCACTTTCATCTTCTGCTGGCCACGCACAAACTGCAACCTCTGCTGATTTACGGTCTTCCGATTTAATTCGCCCGTATCATGTTAAGATTTCAGAAGCGGCACTGACAGATCTCCAAAGACGTATTAAGAATACTCGCTGGCCCGACAAAGAGACTGTCAGCGATGATTCTCAAGGAGTTCAGCTGGCTACGATGCAAAAACTCGCTCAGTACTGGGGAACCAGTTATGATTGGCGCAAAGTGGAGGCAAGACTGAACGCACTGCCGCAATTCATAACGACGATAGATGGTCTGGATATTTATTTTATTCATGTTCGTTCGAAAAACAAGAATGCGTTGCCGGTCATCATCACGCATGGCTGGCCAGGCTCGATCATTGAACAGATGAAGATCATTGGTCCTCTAACTGATCCTGTCGCTTATGGAGGAAAGGCTGAAGACGCTTTCGACGTGGTGATACCTTCCATTCCCGGCCATGGTTTTTCAGGTAAGCCGACGACTACAGGATGGGATCCTTTGCATGTTGCCAAGGCATGGATCGAACTGATGAAACGGCTTGGATATAAAAAATATGTAGCACAGGGTGGGGACTGGGGTAATGCAATTTCGGAAATCATGGCGCTGATCGCACCACCGGAATTACTGGCCATTCATACCAATATGCCAGCTACCGTTCCTGCAAGTATCGACAAAGCGCTGGCCGCGGGAATCATGCCGCCAGATCTTTCAGCCGACGAAAAAAACGCATATCAGCAGTTGGACTATTTTAATAATAAGGGTATAGCCTATGCACTGGAGATGGGAAACCGTCCGCAGACGCTTTATGGGATTGAAGATTCACCTATCGGCCTTGCAGCCTGGATGCTTGATCACGATATCCGCAGTTATGAACTCATAACACGCGTTTTCGATGGAAAGAAAGAAGGTCTCACGAAGGACGATATTCTTGACAATATTACTTTGTACTGGCTTACAAAAACAGGTGTTTCTGCTTCGCGTCTCTATTGGGAAGCCTTTCAGGGACCAAAGGGTGGCTTTTTCGATGTGAGAAATGTTAAGATACCCGTGGCCGTTAGTGTTTTTCCTGATGAAATTTACGCGGCTCCGCAAAGCTGGACACAAATGGCCTATCCCAAACTTCTCTATTTTAATAAAGTTGCTAAGGGGGGTCATTTCGCGGCCTGGGAACAACCAGAAGAGTTTTGTGTGGAACTCCGTTCAGCATTCAAAACATTGCGCTAGCTCATTCTTCTTTTTTAATATCTAAAAAAATAAGAAAAAAAAATGCCACAGCAACAAATATATGGACGACGTAATTTTTTGGGCACTGCGGCGAAATCAGTAGCAGCAGGAGGATTTTTCATAACTGGAATTGTAAATACAGAATCAATGAATTCTGAAAAATACACTGTACCAGTTATGAATAAATCAGGAACAAATCCTTCGTTTGCGCCGATAAAACAGATAAATGCCGGCGTCCTGAATATTGGATATGCTGAAGATGGCCCTGCCGGCGGTCCCGTTGTCATTCTATTGCACGGATGGCCTTATGATATCTACAGTTTTGCTGAGGTCGCTCCGTTGCTGGCTGCTAAAGGTTATCGCGTGATCGTTCCTTTTCTTCGGGGATATGGCACAACAAAATTTCTTTCTGATACTACTATGCGCAATGGGCAGCAGTCTGCCGTCGCGGTCGATATTATTGCATTTATGGATGCCTTAAAAATAAAAAGCGCCATCATTGGTGGTTTCGATTGGGGGGCGAGAACTGCCGACATCATCGCTGCTCTCTGGCCTGAACGATGCAAAGCGCTTGTTTCTGTGAGCGGTTATCTGATCGGAAGTCAGGAAGCAGGTAAAAATCCTCTGCCACCTGCTGCAGAATTGCAATGGTGGTATCAATTTTATTTTGCGACAGAGCGTGGGCGTGCGGGCTATGAAAAATACCGTCGCGACTTTTCAAAACTCATCTGGAAACTTGCGTCACCTAAGTGGAACTTTGATGATGCGACCTTCGACCGGTCCGCCGCTTCTTTCGATAATCCGGATCATGTTGCGATTGTCATCCATAATTATCGGTGGAGGCTCGGCCTCGCAGAAGGCGAAGCAAAATATGACGATCTGGAAAAACAACTCGCCAAAGGTCCTGTAATAAACGTGCCAGCCATTACGCTTGAGGGGGACGCCAATAGTGCGCCGCACGGAGATCCTTCATCCTATGCAATGAAATTTTCAGGAAAATATACAAATCATATCATCATGGGAGGCATTGGACATAATCTCCCGCAGGAAGCCCCCCAGGCCTTTGCCGATGCCGTTGCTGAAGTGGATGGATTTACTAAATGAGCGCCGGATTCATGCATGACATAAAAAAAGAGGCTCCTCCGTAAAGCAAGCCTCTTTTGGAGTTTGATTTAGTTAAATTCTTTATTGCATAGTGACCGTACTGCCATCAAGAATGACCGCGGTCTGTGCCAGTGCCCTTCCATTAATGGATGAACCTGTTTGTAATGTAATGCCGGTCATGGATAGTAGAACCCCTTCAAAATGAGAAGTTGTTCCGAATGTAGCCTCACCTGCTACCTGCCAGAAAATGTTCTTTGCCTGAGCACCGCCGATGCGGGTAATTTTCACAGCTGAAGCCATTGTAAGATTTCCTGCAATCTGGAAAATCCATACATCATTCGCACCACCTGAAATTGTAATATCTAATGGCATCGTAACCGTACTTGACCATTTATAAAGTCCCGGAACAAGCGTTTTGCCACCTATATTTCCGGTACCAAGTTCAGTGAAATCCGGTGAAGGACGACCAGCAGCATCGTTATAAGCCGTAACCATATTATTTATGGCCGTAGTCATATTAATAGGAGTCGGAGCCGCCATGTCTGCAGCGTATATTTTTCCGGTCACCTGAGCTGAAGTCGCATATCCAGTCGCGTTGGTCAGAGACAAACCTGTAATGTAAGAAGTGGCAGCCGGGCTCAAACCCAGATCACCAGTAATGGATGATGTCGAATTATTATTGATCGCGGTTTTTGCGACAATCACGTAATTACCTGCTACACCCAAATTAACCACTGCAAGTTGGGATGTGCTGCCTCCGGTGGTAAAATTCCAAACAGTGTTTGCAGCCAGACCGACGCCAGCCATGTTTTTCGCACCGGTAGTTACCGTAGCTGTGTAAGGAGTTCCGGCCGCCAGAATAGCTGACGGTGTAAATACTGCAGTAGTTCCGGAATAACTCACTGTACCGGGTACAACCGTTGAACCCTGTTTAAGTGTAAATGTAGAATTGTTGATCGTTGATGAATCCATTGGCTCGCTGAATGTAAACGCAATTTCATTGTTACGCGGAACACCCGTCACATTGCTGGCTGGGTTTGTTGAAACCACTTTAGGATTTGCTCCGGTAGATGAATCTTTTTTACAACTGAGTATTGATACGATCAATAACGCTGCAATCATTTGAAAAACTTTCATTGATTTCATGTAGAATTTTTATAAGGAGTGAAAAATAGGTATTTGGGTCGTTTAGACATTGACCTTGGTCAATTTTCCAAATATTCATTTACGTGGAAAATTCAGATGTTCTGATTTTCCCTGATCTGCTATTGCTAAATTGTTTTGAGGAAATCCTCGTAAGAGGAAGGTTGGTTAATAAGCGTTTTTTCTGCTTAAATGCCAGGAAATGACTACTGGTTCAAAATTGTACTACCAGCCATTGGATATGGCATATTACCTTCTGCGAGGACTGAAAACGCCTTATTTTAGTCGTAAGTTGCTTACTCATCAGCGGCTTATCTTAAAAGCCCGAAGTTGTAAAACAGTTATTCTTTACAATGGAGTTTGTCAGCACCCCTTAAACGTCTGATGATTTATATCATTGCCTTTTGTTGATAAGTTTTCTTTACCAACCTGGGAATTCTTGTTAAACTATTCATATCCTGATTAACCGGAAGCCAACATGGAATAACGCTAATAAAATATGAGCCGCTAATACTCTTATCTTTATTTTATATGACTGAAGAACAGGACATTCCGAAACAACCCCTCAAGGAAGAGCTCACTAAAGAAGCAATTGTGCGGGATTCATCTATTTTTCCATCAGTAACCAAAACACCAGACATGGAAGTACATCATCATCCCGACCTTCAGCACAAAAGAAAAAATTTCAGGGAATATTTTTTAGAATTCTTAATGATATTTTTAGCAGTAACTATGGGTTTTTTTGCAGAAAACATCAGAGAATATTTCAGTGATTCCCAAAAAGAAAAACAATATGTAGCTTCACTTTCAGAAGATCTTAAAAAAGATACGGCTGCCCTGCACTACAGTATCAGGCGGCTGGTCAGGGATATCAAAGCCGGCGACAGTATCATTTCCCTGTTTGCCAAAAATCAATTACAAAAACAGGATGATAACACTATTTTACGTTTGGGTATAGCCTGTGGCCTGAGCGTTGATATCGTATTTAATGACAGAACGTCTTCTCAATTAAAAAGTTCAAGCTCCATGCGGCTTATCAAAAATAAAGCCGTGGCAGATTCTATTTTGCAATACTGGAACAACCAAATCAGGCTTGATCAGATACACGAACGTTTTGAAGCTGTTCGGATTGAGCAGAGAAAAATCGGGTTCAAAACATTTAATTGGTATAAAGATTATTATTCTATACCAGGTAATAATGATAGTTCAATATCTAATCTTCCTGTAAAAGCTATTGTAAACTCGAATACACTTACTGAATTCATCAATGCCTCGTCTATACTATACAATTCCGGCAGTACACAATACAAACCTTTTTTACAATTACAACTGGATCTGGCAACTAAAATGATTGCGATGATTCGGGAAGAATATCATTTGGAAAATGAGTCCCAAATAGCCCAGGGTCAATAGTCCAGCGTTTCGATGTTATTTGGTAGCTGTACGACTTTAAAGAAAGTGGACTTTTTGCTAGAGAGTATTTCTAATATTTAAGTTAGTAGATATTTTTTTAAGTTTTATAGGGTTAGGATTAAGTTGTATTTAGTTTTTCAATTGCGTAAATAGCTCTTCGCATTTTCATACTTTGATTTTTTATCCGTTCTCTCTTTCGCAGGATTTGTTCTTTCTTTCCAAAATATACATCGCCAGGAGTTACATTATCAAGGGATTCATGGTAGCGCTCATGATTATAATAGTTTACAAAAATTTCAAGCGCACTGTTTAGTTCTTCTGGCCTATAATAGTGGTCCAGCTTGACAATGTTTTTCATAGTACGGTGGTAACGTTCGATCTTTCCTTGCGTTTGGGGATGATGAACTCTGCCACGGATATGTTTAACCCCTTTTAATTTGAGCCACTCTTCGAGTTCAGTAGCGATGTAGCAGGATCCGTTATCAGAAAGCAGTTTTGGTTTTTGTCCATGCTGCAGGCCTGCTATCGCCATGGCTTTTTCAACAGTTCTCTCCACATCTTCTGCTTTCATCGTCCTGCATAACTCCCAATGTATAATATAACGGCTATAATCATCCATGATGGTACTCAGGTAATACCATCCCCACCCGAGGATCTTAAAATAAGTGAAGTCTGTCTGCCAGAGTTCATGTACGAACTGTGTTTTATTTTTAAAATGATCGGATGCGGAAAGAAGGATAAATGCCGGCGTGGTTACAAGCCCTTTTTCTTTCAAGATCCGGTAGATACTGCTTTCAGAAATAAAAATCCTTTGTTCATCGGTGATCTTTACTGAAAGTTCTCTGGGCGATAATACAGGATGATCCAGGGCCACTTCTACCACCAGCTGCTTCTGCGGTTCAGGAATAGAGTTCCACTGACGCCTGGATTTCTTCAGTGGTACCAGGCCTTCCATACCATTTTCTAAATAAAGATGGTACCACTTGTAAAAAGTGCTTTTATGGATACCCAGTTCTTTGAGCGACTTGTTTACACCCAGTTCCGAGCGTTCAACGATCAGGATGATCTCCTGCTTTTCTGATGTTGATAATCGCATATACTTTTTCCATTTTTCATTTATTCCAAAATGGTCAAGCTTTTTTTTACAATATCATACCTAAGCATCAAGTCTGCGACCATCTCTTTCAACCGTTGATTTTCTTTGCGCAGTTCAGAGACTTCATCAGAAGTAGCTTCCCTTGTAGTATCACCAGCCAGTCGCTTTTTACCAGCCTCCATGAACTCTTTGTTCCACCGATAAAACTGCGCTTCATGTATGCCATATTTTCTGCAGATCTGTGCGGTAGATTCTTCTCCGCGGATTGCTTCCATGACTATGAGGATCTTTTGTTCTGAAGTAAATATCCGCCTGGTTTTACGGCGAACATCCTTAACGAAGTTTTCTGTAGATGACTTTTCAGGTTTTGTTTCCATGGCTTAATTTTTAATAGTTAAAACTCGGGGAAACACTCTCTTAAGTTACTACTTTAGTGGTACACTTTACGCTGGAAATTTGCATGTAACTCCTGGCGATGTATATTTTGGAAAGAAAGAACAAATCCTGCGAAAGAGAGAACGGATAAAAAATCAAAGTATGAAAATGCGAAGAGCTATTTACGCAATTGAAAAACTAAATACAACTTAATCCTAACCCTATAAAACTTAAAAAAATATCTACTAACTTAAATATTAGAAATACTCTCTAGCAAAAAGTCCACTTTCTTTAAAGTCGTACAGAAGATACTTATACTATTGCAAATCGAGTAGATGAAATAATCGAAAATACATTTACGAGAAGTCTGGTTAGTGAAACAACCACAAGATTAACTAAAAATATAGAAATAATTGGAATTGCTGTTAAGTTAACTGAAATTGCTAATCCGAATGCAAGTTGGCAAACTACTACAAAGAATGTCTTAGAGATAGGAGGTCAAATTGCAGTTGGAATATTTTTTCCAGAACTAACATTTGCTTGGTTTGTAGGTACATTAATTGTTGATTCTTTTGATGACAAATAATAAGTTTTTATTTATTTGTTTTAATACATCTATATTTAGCAGAAAAATATCTATCAATGAGATCTGTTAATTATTTGTTTTTTAATATTTACAACTGGTTTTATAAAGATGGAATGTATAATAGGCGGATAAATCCAAGTTTGCAAGCCGTTTCTATGTTTGCGATAGGTACTGTACTTTGGCTAATTTTGATTTTTAACATTGTAACTCATATTTTTAATATCGTTAATGTCTATAATAGTACAGAAAGACTAACTATTGGACTAATTGTATTAGTTATAATGGCATTTTACAATTATTATTTTATTTCAAGTGACAGATATTTGAGAATATATGATCAATTTAAAGATTTCTCTAAGGGAAGTAAAAATAAAAGACGTGATTTGATTATTTCATTTGTAATTCTTTTATTTCCCTTCCCTATAATAGTTACTTGGGCATATATTTCAAAATTTGGTTGACCTAATACCGAACAAATACATTTCGGAAACAAAGATTGACCTATCTGCAGAAGTATTTCAAAGGCATTCAGATAGTAGATTTTTTTAGACTTTAGTTGATTATTTACAAAAATCACAAAATATCCGTTACTTATTTCTCCCAAACCCACTGGAAGTGATATGCAATACTCTTATCTGAAAGTAATAAAAGGTACTGAAACACCTACATTTTGGATAAAACGCTACCCTTTTTACTACCCTAACGATACCAGTTATGGTTAAAAGCTTAATGCATAACCTGATGCATTAGAAAATATCAAAGTACTCGTTACTTTAACCTGGTGAAATAAGATTTGTTAAGTCAATTTATAGATAATACAAACTATTGTGTTTAACTTAATTTGTAAAATCAAACTCTTCAATGATAAAAAGAAAACCCCCCGCTTTCGCAGGGGGCTGTTATTAATCACAACTTAGGGAAGCGCAATTAATCTCCGGTAGTAGTGACCTGACTCACTCCACTGAGCACGGTTCCGGCAACAGCTAAGTAACCAGCGATGGTTTTGATGATCGCGGGTAAGGCAACGGGTGTGGCGATGATGGCTGCGCTGATCGCGGCCAGGGCTAACCCGATATTTCTCAGCTTTTGAAAGAACGTGGGCGTGGGTGACACGGCCCTTTCAATCAAATTCATAATTGTCTTTTTTAATAGTTATGAATATTTGTTCGTGCCGGTCCTGGGCACCGTATACCAGACTGGTCAACCTTTTCAGTGCCATCCTGGAACGGATTCCTTTTCCGGCACCGGTTATTAAACATACAGGAGCAATACAGCCTTTCAGTTCGCGCAACGCCTCATTGGCAGGATGAATGAGAATATATTTTCGTCCGGACACATTCATTACCTGTAAATGACGACCGAATTTAGGGCTCCATCTTTTTACCAGTTCATATTTTCCTTCCGGGATGCACGAAACCCGCGCCTGGTTATTCTTCCATGGTAGTTCGATGGTATACGTTATCAAACGATACTGGTTAAGAATCTCTCCATTGGTTCCCTCGTCAAAATATTTCCTGATAAGCTCCAGTTCCATTGTTCAAATTTTAAAAAACCGTCCTCCCGGTGGAACAGGAGAGACGGCGTCCAACCTTACAGGGTTAGATCTTTTTTAACTGCCTTCAGCTTTCTGCGCTTAAGCCTAAAGCGTTCAGCGTTCCGCGTTGAGCGTTCCGCGTCCACAAGGCAAATATGCATCACCGTGAGAGCGGCATTTCACAAGTTGGTACCAACTTGTGAAAGATTTATTTTTTCCGGATTCAGGATTTAAACACTAACAATTTGAGAGACATGGAGAAAGACCAGTAAATAAATTTTTAAAAAAGGAGAGAAAGAAAAACAGACTAATCAGCGAAAGGTATTTTTCAGGTTTATCTGTATTGATTCTGTATTCATTCTGTATTCGAAGTGAAGTTCTTCGGGAATCCTTCGAGAGTTCCTCTGGAAATCCTGCCAGTTTCCCGAAGGATCCCCGAAGCATGGTAGAAGCAATATGCTGGAAATCTGGCAGGATTTTTTTGCTTTTTTCGACCGCTACAGCCTGTAAAGCCAGAATTTTCAAGAAATATTTTTCACAAGTTGGTACCAACTTGTGAAAACCCGCTGTTGCACTGATGCATATTTGTAATGTCAACGATAGTCACGACTATCAGCAAACGAAGACCAGCCCGGGCGAAATTTAATTGGTCATCTTGTTGGTGAAGCAATGCCTGACGATTCGTTGATACTAAACAATTTTTAAAAAACTAAAAACCATTTTATGGGCACATTTGAAAAAGGATATCTGGGAGGGTTTAGCGGGAAAGTCGGCACGGCTGTCGGTTCTTCCTGGAAAAAACTCAATGTTTTGCGCAGCAATCCGCCAAGCAAAAGAAAGGGTCAGCCAACTGAGCAGCAGTTGGAACGCCAGGCAAAGTTCAGTTTGATCACAGCATTTCTGCGACCGCTGACTGATTTACTCAATCTGACTTACAGTAAATCTGCCGCTGCTTTAATGACGGGCTTTAATAAGGCTTTTTCTGTAAACAGCGAAGCAGTTGCGGGGGTCTTTCCTGCATTTACAGTCGACTATCCAAAAATTCTGCTGAGTAAGGGTAGTCTTCCGAATGCAACCGCACCCACTGCAGCTTCCACGGTGGCAGGCAAACTTGCTTACACCTGGGGCGATAACAGTGGTATCAACAGCGCAGCTATGTCGGATCTTGTGTATGTAGCAGCATACAACGATGATCTGAAGCATTGGATTTTTATGCAGAATGCTGCAACGAGAAATGCTGCGGGTTTTGTACTGGATGTTACTCCATTCAGTGGAAAAATCGCGCAAACCTATATCGGATTTATGACGGCGGACCGTAAAAAATTTGCACCGAGTGTTTACACCGGACCAGTAAATATTTTATAACCGACATGAATTTGAAAGGCAGTGTAAAGTAGGGCTGCTGAAAAGCAGCCCTCTTTTTCAAAAAGAAAATAATTAATAATTAATAATCAATAATTGAAAAGTGGCAACGTTTAGAAATATCGTCCGCTTACCTGGTAAGAGTGAATGCATGCTCCTCGTCATCTAAAGAAGCTTTCATCAGGGGTCTTTTCATTTGGCGGACCCTCAAATAAATTTTCGCGATTCTTAATAATGAATGCTTTTCCCATTCGTAAAGCTTTTCCCAATATTGTGAGAATTCAAGATCCAGTGGTAATGTTTTCATACTTGGATATTTAAATTACACTGTAAGCTCAGATAAATTTATATGAGGGCAATGAACTTGTTTCAATTGTAATAATTTTTAACAGCACTACTTTACATGGAATGTGAAAATCCGGACATATTGTGAATTGCACTACATAAAAGTTTCGAAATAATCTACATATATCCTGATTCAGAATAATCAGACTGGCTGCTTCTGCATTACAGAAGATATCTATTTAATTATTTTCTCCACCCACTTCTTTGTTTCATTTACCAGCAATGACATGACATCTTTTTTACCGGCTTTAAAAGAATGATCCGCTCCTTCAAGTTTTACGAGCGTGGCTTTCCGCAAAGATTCGCATACTTTGCTAATGAGTGCCCAGGTCGCCAGCGTATCCTTACTGCCCTGTAAAAAAAGCATCGGGATTTTTAGTTCTTTCAGATGTTCTGCACGCTCGGTGGATGGCTTGCCGGAAGGATGAAGCGGAAAACCGTAGAAAATAATGCCTTTAACAGCAGGATCCGGATGGGCTGCCAGGAATTGTGAACTCATTCTTCCCCCGAAAGATTTGCCGCCGACAAATAGTGGCAGTTGAGGGTTCAATACATGCGCCTTCCCGATTGCAGCTGCTATCGTCTGGTGAGCGATTGCCGGAGAATCAGGTCTGCCCTTTTTGTGTTCAGCAAAGGGGAAATTAAACCGTAAAGTCGCTATGCCTGCTTTTGCAAGAGCGTCCGCCAGCGTTTCCATAAATAAATGATCCATACCCACCCCTGCTCCATGTGCCAGCGTGAGGATGCATATGGGTTTATCAGGCACTATATATTTGGCTGAAACTTTGCCTGCCTCAGGTGAAACTTCTAATTTGAAAGATTGTGTGCGCATGGTGAAATCAAAATTAACAACATATCCTCGAATCAAAGTTCCGCCCGACTATAGGTTATAGTCAGGATTATTTTTTAAATCTACGGATTATCGCAAGCAGCAATAATCCGATTCCCAAAAGAATGTAAAATATTCCGGCGTTGGGTCCCCGGGGTAGTTCAGTCTTCTCTGCAGTCTGTCCGGCTTGCAAAAGATTGTAAATGCCGAATCCTATAATAGCGATAGCTGCTGCCAACAAAACACTCGTCAAAATACCAGTAAATGTTTTCATCTTTTTAGCCTGTTACAACGAACGCAAAGATAAGAGGGCCTCTCATGGATAGGTTCAGACACTGGTTTTTTCATCGAATCATAACCACCACTCACCTGAATTTTCGCGCTATTGAGCGAAAAAATGCCTTTTAAAAAGGGGTTTTATAGAACTTGAGTTACAGAAACCGATCTATGAAAACGATTCCCTCTTGCCTTGTATGCGGCCAGCCCCTCTCGCGCGGCGTGCATCTTTTCTCCCGAAGAATTTATGGACATTCCCTTTGTATGAAGGATATGTTCAATATCGACGAATCAGGCGCAACACCGCAGGCAATAGATTTATACCTGGCATTGAAGGCGCGCAGTTTTCCTGTTATGCTGGAATACTGGGACGAGCATAAACATGTGGATATCGCACTGCCGGGGAAATTGTACATTGAAATCAACGGACCGTCTCACAACAGTAACAGTCAGATCATGTCCGATCTCACCAGGGCGATCTTCTCTCTGGAAAAAAATATTCCGACGATCATCATTCCCAATTCGATGCTGGAAAATGCGAAGTTGTTCGATCATGCTGTGAATGAAATTTCAAAGGCCTGCCGGATGGTACTGAAAAAACCCGTGGTAACCGGAATGAAACTTTCCTTTTCGCGGGAACAAATGCAATAACCCATGGAAAAAACAGAACTCAACGATGATGTGGATATGCGCTTCTCCGGCAACGGAGACTGGCACCACGATATCTGGCTGCCTGCGGGGGCGCAGATGACAGAGATTCATCTGCGTGTTTATAGCTTCGCTTTTCCGGAGAATGTATATCATATTACCTGGAGCCTGATAAAGAAAAATGGTGCACGTCTGCAGATTCCGATCGACGTCTTGAAAATCGGTCATTCATCAAATACCGAAGCGGTACGCCTCGCATTCGATATTACCTTCTATTCGGAAATTCAACTCGCTTAGTCCGAACAATACCGCCAGATCCCTAAAAAATGCTGACCTGATTTACATTTATCGACTCACTATTTCGTTTAGAGAGACTTTTAATTTTCGATATATTTGGTTTTGCAATCAGGAAGATGAAGAGATTCACTAATGTTTTCCGGCATTTAATATTTTTCACATACATATTATTCTTAAGTTTTGATGGATATTCTCAAAGTCCTGAATTTTCCTTGCGCGAATTTGCTTCGGGACAAATTAAGAAGGGGGTTCGCTCGATTGGCATGGGCGGCGATGGAGCAACCTGGGGGAACTATTCTTTGGTTTGGAGAGATTCAAGTACAGCCCTCTTAGATATTGGGACCAATCAGTACACGAATAATAATACATTTGGTTTCACGGCTGTTGGCGTAACCCTGCCTCCCTTGAAGCACGGAATAACTTTTTATGCCATTGCTCTTTCGCAAAATGCTACCAATATTTCTACAACGCTGAAGTTGCCCGGATTGGGAAATGCTGCTTTCCCAATGCTGGGCGATGGTTCAAATCAGGCCGTGTTTGTGAAAATGGCCATGCCATTGGGTAAAGGGTTTTCATTTGGACTATTACTTTCTTATGAACGAACAATTTTTGATGCGGTATCAGATATGAATCCGCAGGTATATGCCCGGTACCATACAGAATGGTTGCCTTCAGGAGGTTTTGGTTTTTCCTGGCAGCCCAATACACGTATCCTTGTTGGCATGAGGGTTTTATTTAATAATGATAATGAAACAATCGTTGATAATGCTACCATTTCGCATGGATTAAATAGTACACAGGAATACAGACTGGGAATTTCTGTCGGCGTATGGAAAGGAGCATTAATTGATTTAGGTGGGAATATAAGACATCGTTCTAATCAGATATATAATACGAATAGCACAGCTACTGAACCAAACATCGGATTCGAGCAAAATTTGTGGCAGCATCATTTTGCATGTAGGTTTGGTTTGGATGAAACTTCGGAAACGGGTGGTATGACTTTGAGATTTAACCCTCTTGTCCTGGATGTAGCCTATGTCCACGATATGGCAATCGCCAGAGTTGGAGCCATATTCGGACCAACGAGTAATTCAATTATTGCCACTTTAGTATTTGATTTCGGAAACTACCTGAATAAAAAACGTTGAGGCATAAACAACCTGAAACCTCAGAAGACAGGTATCGCCGACAGCGGTTCAAAACTGTATATTGATAACAAACTGCTCATCACCTGGGATGAAGAATGCGGCCAGGCCTTCTCCGGTATCATCCCATTGTCTAAAGGATTCTACCCGTTCCGGATTGAATACCTGCGTCAGCATGAGGATTGCAAACTGGCCTTTGCTTATCTGACCCCGGTCTTTATGGATATCCAGGCAATCACACCCATTCCGTTTAACCTTCAATATAATTTCATCAGTAAGTAAATAGGTATTAACCAAACAATAAAAAAGCCGCCCCTTTGCAGGAACGGCTTTATCAGGAAAAAAGATTTATTATTTGGGTAACATAAAAAACAACCCGAACTGGAACACACTGTTCTTGGCTGTTCCGCCACTGCTGATATCACCCTTGGCAAGATTTGTCATACCGAGATTATACCGGGCATCAATTCCAAGTCCCAGAGGGAGTTTGAAACCAAGACCGAATGCCCATGCGAAATCCACGGACTGGGTACTGCTCTTCGTGTCTGCAGACTGACCGTCGGACGTTGCTTTGGCGCTGAGTAAAAATCCAACCTGCGGACCGGTTTCAAGAAAAAGGCCTGAGGAGTGCTGGTATTTGAAAAGTACCGGCACATTCAGATAACTGTAATTCAGTTTACCTGTTGCAGATGAATCACTGAAACTGGCACCCTGACCGGAATACATGATTTCCGGTTGCAGTGAACAACCAGCGACCAGGGGAATCGAAGCCACTATCCCTGCGTTGAAATCCGATTTAGAACTCACACCGGACGGAGCAGGGGAAAACGTAATATTGGACATATTATATCCGGCCTTGACGCCATACTGAATCTGGGCGCTGGCAAACATCGCACTTCCTGCTGCGATCAAAACTAAAAGCACTCTTTTCATAAACATTGGTTTTTATTTGGATTACTAAATTACTAACGGAGATATATATGCGCAATCAGATCATGATAACTCATTTATTAATAAACCGGCCTGTTAACCGGTTACGGATTATAGGGTGTTATAAATCCAGGTATAAAACGTATTTTTTCTTTCGTTATTTCCTTAGATATAAATGAAATAATAGCCAAAACCAGGCAAGACACGATGACTGATGAAGCCTTGAAACCCAAGCGATTGGAATCGTCCCGTAGTGGGAAAAACAATAGGAGAGTATAACGTTAACTTTAAAGACGTAAATCTGCCATTTTTGCCCAAAAATCGAAGCTTTTTGCACCCCCGGCGAATAGGTTATGAGAAGGAGAAAATGCTTTGCATCTTTACATTGTTGAAGCGCACAACTGATCCGATCCTTTGAAACCGAAAATTAAAAATCCTGGAAAAACCGAAACTGAAAATCCAAAATCCGAAAAAAACCAGTATCCAAAAATCCTGAGAACCGAAGATTGACGTACGACAAAGAATTAATGGACGGCTGCCGAAAGGTGGCCGTCCTTAATTTATATACACCCATCACATGGATGGCCGTCACCCCTTCATTTTCTTGTGATAAAATATATAGGAACCGAAAACAAAAACGAGGCCGACGAATATGGGAGCTGTCGAGCCAAGGGTAAAACCTGCGGTCAGGCTGGCATAGATGGCACCGACCAGGTCGAATGTAAATCCTGCATAAGCCCATTCCTTTAACCGGGGAAAACCGGGAACAAGTATCGCAATGACACCCAGAATTTTGGCGACACTTAATAAAGTAAGAACATTATAGGGATATCCTAATTGTTTCATCATGGCAGCGCCATCCGGATTTTGCCTTAGACTTGCAATGGCGGAGAATAACATCAGCACGATGAGTAAAATGGTAAATACCCAGTAAGCAATTTTTGTGGCTTTCATGTATTTTTAATTTGTTCGAAGATAAAATTAAAATACTATCGGTATATTATTTTGTATTTATTTTCCAGGCCATCAAGGCTGCCGTGGTAAATCCTGCAGCCAGCTTACGATCAGAATGATATAGTTTTACAAAGGATAAAAATCAAAATAGATTTTGAAAAGGAAATTTCTCTTTTACACGCTTCTTTTTGTATCTCTGTTTTCATACACCCTTGGACAAAAAATCCAAAATAATGGTGAACCCTGGCAGAATAAAATTCAACAGGTGCCAGGCCGGATTGAATTTGAATATTATAATGAAGGCGGAGAGGGCATCGCCTATCACGATTCTGATTCCGTTAATAACGGAAGCGGCAAACTCAATCCTGCAAACGGAACTTTTCTGAATGAATTCAGGATGAAGGAGGGCGTAGATATTTCCTATACCAAATCCAATAATATTGATGATAACCCTTTCAACAAGGTTCCGCGGGATATGAATAAATTTTATGTGGGATGGACCAAACCCGGAGAATGGATCAATTATACGGTTAAAGTGAACGAGGCCGGCAGATACAGGATCGCTTTATTGTACACCTCCAATGGGGATGGAACCATTTCATTTGATGTAGATGGAAAGGATGCAACGGGACCGCTAAATATTAATTCAACCTTTGACCCCCGGGATACCATTTCCTGGCGTCAGTGGCATCATTGGAACAAGTCAGATTCCATTGGGTCGGTCAAGCTGGAAAAAGGTATTCATGTACTCACCCTGCACATTGTTACGAACGGAAATATGAACCTCGATTATATGGATCTGGATATTCAGCCATGACAGATAAATGACGGCCCTCCGGAAATAATGCTAAAGGGGATCATTTTTCTTAAACTTCTGAGTATAGCTGAAGGGAGGCTTTGAAGCCAGTTGATTAAGCCTTGCAATCAGTTCTTCGGAAGGTGGCTTTTGTGTTCGTTGTACAATTTCCAGATCTTTATAAATTTCATCTGCATGTATAACGGGTTCAATTAAAGGCTCAATGGAAGGTTCAGTTTTTTGTTTTGGAATTTCAGGTGGCTTTTCCATTTCGGTAGGTTTTAGAATTATAACAATCGTATCTGTCGAAGGTTATAATTTTTTAAAAAAATTAATTGTTAATGGAACAACTAAGTTGAAACACTTATTCAACGGTGGATGGATATGTTTAAACTACACGAATGCGGCGGACCATTGGAAGGAAATTAATCAGGACAGCTGTTTGAAGGCATCAGACCCTCTTTGTCAAATGTTATTTTTGCAATTCCATTTTGGAAATGTATGATCCATATGCTGTCATAATCATTATCACCCCAGCGCATGTTAAATCCCCCTACGCCGAGTGCGCGGACGATGGAAGGTATGGTACTATGCTGCCATACCACCAGCACGAACCCTTTCTTACTCTTTATTTCCTTTGCAAGAGCGGCTATATCCATTTCCGTATACCTGCTGTTTATTTTAAGATTATATTTTGCGGCTAGTGGAATAACCGTCTGGAACATCCTTGCGTGACCGGTTGATATGTTATTGTCGAGCGAGGGTACATAAACATTACCCGGTATACCGAATTTGGAATATAGTACAGCCGGAAGTTTCAGGGAGCGGTTCAGTCCCTGGCAATTTAAATTTTTTCCCTGCAGTGGTTTTTCAGCATGGCGGATGATAACGACAGTCTGGGCGAATGAGAAAAAAGTAAAGCACAAAAAGCAAAGAACAATCAATGCAATACGACCAGGTTTATTTTGCATGAACAAAAATAATCATTATAAATAACCATGTCGAAAGGAATTGATCGTTTTTCTTACTTGATTAATTTCTCGATTTCATGGGCAAACCCTGAACCGATGGGAAGTTCCGCATCCTTCACCCAGACGCTGTTTTTGTCGACCCGTGTAATATGTTTTTTTGCTGCGATAAAAGAGCGGTGAATGCGAACAAAATGAGCGGATGGCAACAGGGCTTCCGCCTCACTCATCGTAAGACGGCTGGTAATTATTTTATCGATGAGTACAAACTGCATATAGTTGCCCCTGCTTTCCACATATAATAAATCGTCCGGTTCCAGGCGTATATTTTCTGTCCCGCTTTTTATGAAAAAAGGAGCTTCTCCATTTTTTAAACGGAATTGTTCCGCAGCTCTGTTGCATGCTTTCAGAAACCTGCTCTGTGAGAAAGGTTTGAGCAGGTAGTCGATCACGTTCAGTTCAAAACTCTCCACTGCATGTTCGCTGTAAGCCGTCGTGATGATGACCATTGGCGGTCTTGCCAGGGATTTCAGCAGTTCGATCCCTGAAATATCAGGCATTTTAATATCCAAAAAGATCAGATCGATTTTTTCATGTTGTAAATAATCGAGGGCCTTGAACGGATCCGTAAAAACTGAGGCCAGTTCAATGAACTGGATCTTTGCTGAAAGGTTTTTGATAACTTCCAGCGCCATGGGTTCGTCATCTATGGCAATGGTTCTGAGCATACCTTAAAAATAGATGCATTATTTTATTTTTTTGCAGGTTATTTTCTGTCCGTTCATGTTAAAATAAAGATCCGTTATCTGTCCTGCCGGATTTGTTTCAAATCGTATTTCAATCTGATGGGTTCCGTCATCGGCTATAAAATCATTTCTCTCCTGTGCATACAACTCCTGTTTCTGGTCCGTGGTTGCCATCAGTCGTCCGTTTTCCAATGTCAGTTCTACAACCTGTCCGGGCCGGATTTCATAAGAACCGGTATATTGTTTTAAAATGTCAGGTGCCACTATGATTTTGTTTTTTGCCGGAAGATCGTACGGCTCGTGGTAAATGACAGCCAGTATCTTTTTTGAAATGAATACAATATTCGGATCTTCCACATTGGTCAATAGCACGATGCACACATCATCTGCCGGAACTCTTTCAATATCTGATTTGAATCCAAAAATGTCACCGCTGCGAGAAATGACCCGTTTATTATATAAAGAATCAATGATTAGACCGAACCCATAGTTATTTTTTCCGGGAGTATATGCTTTTTCCAAAAGGGTCCCGGGTATTATTTTATTATTCTGCAAGCCCTGATGCCATTTATATAAGTCCCCGACAGTCGAATAAACAGAGCCCGCTGCAAAGGAAGCAGAAGAATCAATGATATCGGCGCTTTTCACCATAGCGTTTTCAGGGAATGACCAGTAGCCGGTTGCTTTTTCACTGCTCACTAAATCAGAAAAATCAAAACCACTGTTGTTCATTTTCAGCGGATTGAAAATATATTTCCGGACAGCTTCAAAATAAGTCATCCCGGTAACTTTCTGAATGATAAAGCCCAGTAACTGGTAGCCTTTATTGGAATATTTCCAGTCGCTGCCAGGACTAAAGTCGAGTCCGTATTTTTTTACGGTGGCCTGTATCATTTCCTGGCTGACCGGGCTGGATGGTATTATATTACCGTCATCAAAATGATCGGCGATACCCGAGGTATGGGTAAGCAGGTTTTCAATCGTAATGCTGTCCCCTTTGGGAAATTCAGGATAGAATTTGTTCAGCTTATCGGTCAATTCCAGCTTTCTTAATTCAACGAGCTTTAAAATCATTACGGCTGTAAATTGTTTGGTAACCGAAGCAATTTGAAAAACCGTGTTCGGATCGTTAAAAGTTTTGTCTCTGAAATTCTTAAAGCCGTAACCTTTTTCCAGCAGTATCCTGCCTTTACTGGCCACGAGTGCTGAACCGTTAAATTTCCCCAGCTGCTGATAAGCATTCAGCAATTCATCTATTTTGTATTGGGTACTATCCTGCGAAAAGACAGCCTGTACAAATTGTGTTGTCAGAAAGATTGCAAATAATATTTTCATATTCAGGAATTAATTAAAAGTTTTACAAGAAATTCATGGTTGTCTTCATGTACGATGATGTGATGTTTACCCGGATAGATTAGTTTCAGCCGTTCGGTCACATTTTTAAAACCGACGCCTGATCTTTCTTTTTCCGGATCATTGCCCTGGTTGCTGTGTTTGCTGTTCCGCACTTCAAAACGGATCTCTTTTTCATGGCATTCAAGCCTGATTTTAATCCAGGATTTCTCTTTCAGGCTGATGCCATGTTTAAATGCATTCTCTACCAGGGGGATGAGCAGCATCGGTGCAATCTGATGTGGACAGTTTTGTTCCTCTATATTATCCTCAATCAGAATTTCACCGGAAGCCTGTGTTCGCAGTTTTTGAAACGTGATATAATTTTTCAGGTATTCTATTTCCTGGTTCATCTGGATAAAATCCCTTGCGTTATCATGCAACATGAACCGCATCATATCGCCGAGCTTCTGAATACCAGTTGCGGTATTGGAGGCACCTTCCTGTAGTGCGGTACCGTACAATGTATTGAGGGTATTGAACAGGAAATGCGGATTGATTTGTGAACGCAGGAACTGCAGATCTGTTTTTGATTTTACCAATGCTTTCTCAAGTCCGCGCAGTTTCAGGATCCCTTCCTTTTTCTGCCGGTATAACAACCAGGATATGGGTGACACAATGAGCAGTTGCCAGGCCCATAGCCATAAAAAGCCTACTGAAGAGTCACTCAGGGAAAAAGGCAGGACGAGGACTAAAGACCATACTAAAAGCCGGAGGATCAGCGGAAGATTAAACAGTGAATTTTTCCCCTTTAACGGAAAGAGCCAATAGGTGTTTGTCATGAATAATACAAACCCGGGGAGTATAAGGGATAAAGCCCATGATACAACACTTTCTTCGCTCGTGTATTCAATGTTATGTAAACTGAGCAGAATGACTGAAAGAATAGTCAGAAACCCCGTGACCTGGTTTGCGATCATTATCCTGTATAATCTTCTTTCGCCTGGTCTGTCGATATATTGAATCGCCAGGTACCTGAAAAAGCCGTATAAAAAGTATAATGACAGAAGTAGAAAAACACCCGCATAGCTTGCAAACAGGTTTAACTGGGAATTGGGATTATTCGGATTGAACCATATTGAAAATCCGGGATAATGGAATTGCCATTCGTGCTGGAGATAAATGGAAAGGTTTAGTGCCGTGCCAAGAACCAGTCCGATGAACAGGAATTGTATGAGGAGCCAAAGAAACTTTGTAATTACTTTTCGGACCGGGATTTCAAATCGGGGTATCGTATAGAAATTGATAAACAAATAAGACAGAAAAAAAATCAGGGTCATCCCAATTTCAGGCCCCAGGACATTGCGGAATGCATTGAAAGGAACATGATGTTGGATAAAGAGGGCATCAAAGCCCGTTCCACTATTCCCTATATAACCGGCAATGATAACAGCCGTGGCAATTGAAATAAATATCAGTTCATGTTGTTTCCATCTGAGTTTCATGTCCCAAGATTAAAACAGATTTTGTCAGGGTGTGGGAAAATGGGATGAACCTGTATAAAAATGGGACAGAAACTGTTTATTTCTATCGGAACTGGTACATCCTATAGATATTGCAGTAGCGGCTCGGGAATTGCAGAGCACATTTGAAGGAAAGAGTCACCGGTACGTTGTGAGAATTTGCTGCCGTTTATAATCACAAGGGTTAATTACTAAACAGATGATAAATCATAAATCAAATCAATGAAAAAAATAAACATTCCGGAATATTACCCACTTTATTATAAGGCAACAGATCACCCCGAAATAGTTGATGTCGAAAACGCCAATTTCATTTCCATATTGGCTAAAGGAAGTTTCACGGAAGAAATATTTTATCGGCGGATTGCCTTATTAAAACAGGCGGCCCGGGCGGTAATCGACCTTTTTCTTGATTCCGCAGAGGGTTTTGAATTGTCTGTATTAGAGGGGCTTTATTGGAATGATAAAAAATATGGTCAACATTCCATTTCCCATGTTTTTGATGCAGGCCCATTGAGTGAACTGAATTATCGTTTAATGTTCCGTTTGCCCGAGTACGTTACCCTGGAGCACATAGCCAAAGCTAAAGATACTTTAGACCCCATCCATAAGGATCTGTCCAATGGGATAGAGTTTTTTGAATACCAGGAAGGAAAATGTATCCAGATGTTACATAAAGGCCCATTCATTTATGAATTTGAAACGTTAGGACAGTTAGAGAAATTTGCGGAAGAAAACAGCTTAAGTAAAAGAGGTATCCACCATGAAATTTATTTGGTAGATTTTACAACAGGTGACTCACAGGAAAGTCTGAAAACTATTTTAAGAGAACCTGTAGGGCAATTATAAATAATGTTGTTGCTATGACACCTGTTGTCTAAAAATGTTTTAGTAAATTTATCTAATGGCGGAAGACGAAATAATAACCCATATCCCATAACCCATAACCCAATGAAACTTATATTTCTCCTACTACTTCCGATAATAACGACAGCACAAACTGTTACCAACCAAAATATATTTGATACCGTCCCATTTTTACCCGAACATACCCCGCAAAGGCTGGCCCAGTTTGCGAAGGAGCCGATAGTTAGGGGGAGGATAATTTTCCTGGGTAACAGCATTACAGAAATGGGCGACTGGAAAAAAGTATTGAATGACAGTACAGTCATTAATCGCGGTATTGGCGGAGACATCACCTATGGCGTATTAAAACGTCTTAAGGATATTACCGACCGTAACCCATCAAAAATTTTTATACTGTTAGGAATTAATGATATAGGAAAAGATATTCCTGATGTCGTTATAGCTTACAATTATCTGAAAATTGTAAGGGAAATCCATGATAAATGCCCCAATACCATTATTTATGTGCAGAGCGTGCTTCCCATTAATCCGGAACTACCACATTTTCCGCAGCACTATGACAAGCCTGAGCATATACTGTCACTGAATAAATTACTCGCCTCTCATGCTAAGGATGGTAACTACACTTATGTCGACATTTTTCACTTGTTTGCCGACGCAGAGGGCCGCCTTAAAAGCCAATATACTTATGAAGGGCTTCATTTAAAACCGCCTGCATATCCGATTTGGGTGGATTATTTGAAAAAGCAGGGATATTTGTAAAAAACGATCATTGGCATCCAATTCAGACTTTAGAGCACTTTTATTACAAGTCATCTCAGGAGAAATTTCGGGAGAGGACAGGGATCGTTTTAATGCTATGATATTAGATGAAGGAAGGGAGGAAGAATATAAAAATGTACTAAAAGAGTTGCGGGAGGAGAGGCCGGATATTTATTCTGGTTATGAATACAGTCCTGAAGAATGGGAACAAATGAAAAGGGCAATCGTAAAAGGGAATGCAGTGCCAGTCGTGCTTCTCAGTGACAGGACACTCCCTGACACACATGTAAAAAAAATGCCCTTCCGAAAATTAAACTGGGCTGCTGCAGCAGCAGTAATTGTTGGAATATCAATCGGTACTTATTTTTTGATCCGTCACAGAACAAATTCTCAGGCCATAAAAACTGCTTTTCCAAAAACAGATATTGCCCCCGGTGGTTATAGAGCAACGCTGACCTTAGGTAATGGAACTACCATGATACTCGATAGTGAAGCGATTGGAAACCTCGCTCACCAGGGTAATGCGATGATTTCAAAAACGGATAGTGGACGACTGTCATATATTGTTGAGAATAATAAGCCATTAAATAAAGCGACCAATGAAGAAAACATTTTGACTACGCCAAGAGGAGGTCAATTTCAATTAGAGTTGACAGACGGGACAAAAGTCTGGCTCAATGCGGCTTCTTCCATTAAATATCCTGTTGCTTTTGAAGGAAACCAACGGTTTGTAAAAGTTACCGGTGAAGTCTATTTTGAAGTGTTGCATAATCCGAATATGCCCTTTGTTGTTAAGGCAGGCAACCAGGTGATTACTGATTTGGGATCTTCATTTAATATTAATGCCTATCCGGATGAAGGAGCTATAACAACCACAATCCTGCATGGCAGTGCAAAGATTTATGTGGGCACCAAAACAAATCTGCTTTTTCCGGGCCAGCAGGAAATAGCTTCAGTTGAAGGTGAGTCGGTGACGATTAAAAATAGTGTAGATATGAATGAAGTGATGGCCTGGCGCTATGGAAAGATGGCTTTGACGGGTATTACTGTTCAGCAGCTCATGACTGAAATTTCAAGATGGTACAATGTAGATATCGAATATGAAGGAACAGTTCCTGATAAACAATTCTATGGAACAATACGCCGCGATGTGCCACTTTCAATAGTCTTAAATGATTTAAAGGAATATGGTATTGAAACAAAACTGGAGGGCAGAAAAATAATTGTTCAATAAAGCAGGCAGTGCGTGGCAATTGAAACAGGAATATATAACAGAACAGCCGCCTGCATGTGCCGGCGGCTGTTCGTGTAATATGACATTTTCTAAGGGTGTAATACGATTGTTGGGAGTTTTGTTTCTTCGCCCAGCAAAACAGTTATGTTAGTCAGTGTGGTATCATGGTATAGTGCTACTGATTTAAATAATACCGAATAGACTCCAGGAGCAAGGCCTTTTATTTTAAATTCACCTTCATCCTCCGGAATGGCAAGAGCGGTATCTGAATTATTTAATACTTCTACGTAAGCATGTGCCGCTGCAGGAAGAACAATGCCTTCTATCGATCCGGAATTATTGTTACTATATGGTGTTATAATGGGTTTCAGACAATACTGACCATCATCAAATCTGATTGATCTGGCAATGTTGAAATCCAGATGAACGATAAACTGATTGTTACCAATGCTGTCCAGGGAAACAGTTCTGATATTGGCATAGACATATGGACTGTGGTCACAAATAGGAAGCGGGAAATGATGGGTGCTGTCTGTAGATACGCTATTGTTATTTCCAAGTGTTACCCGGATCTTGGTTATTTTACCAGCCTGTGTTATACCGGTAGCAATCAGGGTATCCATACCATTTTGCAATTTGACCAAATCATATAAGCCGGGCGTCACACCGACAGTATCCCACACTCCAAATCGGTCTCCATGATGATTCTCGTCATCGCCCTGGTTATCATCGCCTTCATGGTCGTCATCATAAAAATCGTCATCATGTCTTACTTTTCCAGTATCGACTTTTACTTCTACATATCGTATATCTACGATCACACTGGTCAGGTTGAGAACAGGTCCGTCATTTAAAGTAACGGAAACCTTTTGCTGACCTGGAGGAATAGAAGATGATGAATTTGAATTTTCCTTGTTACAGGCTGTGATGAATGCCAGAGAGATTACAATAACAGAGAGGCATACGAAAACGGTGTTTCTTGTTCGTTTCATTGTCGTTTTTTTTAAGTCAAATAATGAATGGGGGTAGAAATCAACGTTCAAATGGGAGAGTTATAATTTATCCAAATACACAAGAAACGTACCACTCAGCAAAAAAAATCCTCACTTGATAATTTTAACAATCGGTTCTTAGTATAAATACGGTGTTCGTTTTTTTAATGGTATATGAATTGGAATTGAAAACTAAAATGTTTGACTATAATATTGAGCCTGGCAAGGATTACCAGGCATTAATTGTCAATATGAGGAATAATATAAGAAATAAATAAAACGAACATAGACCATCCAAATCCGAATAAATTGAGCAGGCATAGATAAAAATCAGTTCGGTTTTTACTTATCCAGGTAGCAATTGCGGGAATTATCCACAGAAGTGTGAAAATTATTAGTCCATTTTCAAAAAGCTTCCAGCCCTGATATTTAATTTCGGTTGGAAGAAGGATAATTGAATTAAAAATCAGAACACCTGATCCGGCAATCCTGCTTACAACTTTAGACCGCTTCATATGCAGAAAATTCAAAGGGGGAAATCAATACCTACCGATTACCGTCTATTCAGGATAGATGCATGTTTAATGCAAATGGTTGGTTCAGGATTCAATAACCCGAACTTCAATATTCCTTCAGAATATGGCCCCAATTTTAGAAAAAATTAATATGAGAATTTATTCCCTGAAAATACTGTTGGTGGGTTTTCTTTTTTTAAGCCTCGTTTCCAATGCCCAGAATACTGCATTGTATTCTTTTGATAAAAGCATTTCTGTTCCGGGTGATGGTGGTTATGACTATGTTTCCATTGATGATGCAAACAAACACTTATTTGTTTCACATGGCGAATCAGTAAATGTTATTGATCTGAAAACTGAAAAAGTCATCGGTTCAATAGATAATATGAAAGGCGTACACGGTATCGCAATAGATAATGAAGTAAACAGAGGTTTTATTACCGATGGCAGGGATAATTCAGTGGTTGTTTTCGATCTTCAGACATTCAAAACGATTAAAGTGATTCCTGTGACTCCGAAAGGCCCGGATGGAATCATGTTTGATCCATTTTCAAAAAGAGTTTTTGCTTTTTGCGGACGTGGAAATGCCACTTCAGTCATTGATGTGAATGACCTGAAAGAAATCGGAACGGTAGATTTGGGAGGTGGGCCTGAGTTTGCGGTGCCGGATGGGAAAGGAATGATCTACAATAATCTGGAAGACAAAAATAGTTTGAATGTGATCGATGCGGTAACCATGAAGGTGGTTCGTAATTATCCGCTTGCTCCCTGTGGAGGCCCTACAGGTCTTGCCTATGATGCAAAACATCAATTGATATTTACAGGATGCCGTGAAAATAAAGGCATGAGCGTGGTGGATGTCAAAACCGGAAAAGTAGTTTCAACTTTGCCTATCGGAGCCGGGGTGGATGCGGTGGTTTATGACCCGATGACCAAACTGATCTTTTGTTCCAATGGAGACAGCACCACGACTATTATCAAACAGAAATCTGAAAAAGAATATGCAGTAGTGCAGACGCTGTATACGAAAGTGCGCGCAAAAACTATGGCACTGGATAAGGATACCCATAAGATTTATCTGAGCGTTGCCGCCTTCCAGCCCGGCACAAGAAATATTATTCCCGGAAGTTTTGAGGTGCTGGTATACAAGATGAATTAATACGGGGTAGTGAACTACAGTTTTGAATTATTAAAACTTTATTTATGAAAAAGATTATTTTTATTTCAATCGCCGCTGCGTTTTTTTGTTTGAAAGGACTAGGACAAAAAATCAGGGACTCTGAAGTGCCTGCAGCTGTTAAGACATCTTTTGCAAACAGGTATCCTGGGATTTCTGCCAAATGGGAAAAAGAAGATGGGAATTATGAAGCGAATTTTAAAAAAGATGGTAATCAAATGTCCGCGACGTTTCAACCTGGTGGAACGTTTTTGGAATCCGAGATAAGTATTAAAGAGTCTGCATTACCCGCAGCGTCGCAAAGCTATATCCAGGCGAATTATAAAGGGAAATCTGTTAAAGAATCAGCTAAGATTACGAGTGCCGGTGGTACCATTACCTATGAGGCTGAAATAGAGGGCAGGGATTTAATATTCGACAGCAACGGTAAATTTTTGAAAGTGGAAAAGAATTAATCATATTTTACACCCTGTTGAAATTCAACTATATAGGAATTTACGATTCGTAATCTTACGATGAAATCGAGTGTTCACGCGCTTTCGCCTGAGCCTTCTTTGCCATACATTTGATATATCCAATCCGATGAAATAACCGATCCAATCCGAAAAAAACCAGTCCAAAAATCCGAAAGAAACCAGTCCAATCCTTTAGAAAGACATTTAAAATCCTAGTTTTTTGAATAACCGCTACTGTCAACTAGCGGTTTTTTCTTTTTTAAACCCTGGTTATTGTTCAGGTCTGCATATCCTTGAATAATTGCGGGGTATGCTTCACTTCTATAGTCTCCCCACTGGTTAATTGGATCCTGGTTACCGTCGTGCTGCCAAATTTTGCGATGATAATATGGGATTTGTTGATCAGAACAGGCACTCCCTGTATATCTACTTTTATAAACTGGTTTGCCATATGAAAGATTATTGTTTAGTTGTAATAGAACAACCCAAAGTAAGTGCAAAAAATGTTCGCCAAAATATACTGATCCTGAAAATTAAAATATATTATTACTAAATAATTTAGTATACTTGGGTCTTCAAAACCTGCCATTGCCTTTCTATAAAATCACGATAGGACTAAAAAGTACGGAACAAAAAGATCCAAAGCAGACCATTTCTGTTGTTAGAGAATTCAAAGAAACAGATCTGGACAGGATATGGCATATACTCAATGTAAAATGCGAAGAGAAATGGGGGCGGAAGTTAAATGCTTTTGATTGCGTAAAGATTTCCAAGAGATCCCCGGATTACAGGAAATATATTCGTGACAGACAACAAAAAGCTTTTAATCAGTATGATGATATTTTGTCCCCGGAATACACATTGGTTCCCACAAATAAATCTTCTATTTCCGTTAACAGCCCGCAATCTGTATATGGACAATACAGGAATAAAAAATGACTCATTTATTTCTTTTAGATGGTAAAATATATTCTTTGAAAAAGTACTTCCATGGCATGGCGATCATTGGAAGGAGAACCCATAAAAATGCATTGGTCATGCCTTCCGCAGGTGAACCGGTTAATTGATTTGATTTCCACAAGGGATAAGCAACTATGATCAGCCAAAGCACTTTATAAAATATTTCTAACATCACAACAGGCAGCATTTTCAATGGGTGTATTATTCCTAAAATAGCTAATACTGAATATGATGCCCAGATACACCAGGCCATAGCATTTGAAGGATTCCATGTGCCTTTAAAACTGAGAATATGTGTCCATGAATCCTTTCCAAGAAACACAACCATCAATATAAACATCAGTCTTAAAAGATAAATATTGATTCTGGGAGCTCCATCCCAGTGTTCGTAATCAGATTTAAAAATATTTTTGATACTGAATGGTGTTCGCTTTTCTGAGATTTCCATGATTGATGTATAAATTAAATTGGTAGTGAAGGTAGATCTTTCGGGTGCAGTACACGGATATAATTACTACCGGATAAGTATTTAAAAAGTTTTGTAACTTTTAATTGGTTAAAATTATTTAACTATACCAAAAATTATACAGCATGATTTGTTATCGTAAGATTAATCTAATCTTTTTATTGCTGGTCGGCTTACATGATCTTTATTCACAAGACATTTATAATCCAGTAAAAACAACCATAGTTGCCAAAGACTCTGGTTTTATATTGCTAAGAGCCGGAAAACCTTATTTTATTAAAGGGGCAGGAGGTACCAGTTATATAGACCGTTTGGCAAAATATGGAGGAAATTCAATTCGTACCTGGGATAGTAAAAATGGAGAAGAAATATTGAGTAAAGCGTATAATGTTGGATTGACAGTAACCATGGGTTTAAATGTAGCGCGTGAGCGTCACGGTTTTAATTACGATGATACAATAGCAGTAAAGCAACAATTAGAAAGTCTGCGACAGGATGTTCATAAATACAAAAACTATCCGGCCTTATTAATTTGGGGTATAGGCAATGAACTTAATCTGGAATATAAAAACCCCAGAGTCTGGGATGCAGTAAACAATATTGCCAAAATGATTCACCTGGAAGATCCTAACCACCCGGTTACTACGATGCTGGCCGGAGTAAACAAAAGAGAGATTGAATATATAAAGGCCCGTTGCCCGGACCTTGATTTGCTTTCCGTGCAGGTATATGGCGGATTGGCCAGGGTACCGCAGACATTGCGTGCTGCCGGATGGGAGGGACCGTATATGGTAACTGAGTGGGGGCCTACAGGCCATTGGGAAAGTATGCAAACTCCATGGAAGGCATCAATAGAAGAAACCAGCAGCCAAAAAGCTGCAGTATATAAAAGCCGGTATGAAGCATCAATAAAACAGGATACGCATTGTGTTGGATCATACGTGTTTTTATGGGGACAAAAACAGGAAAGAACTCCTACATGGTATGGCCTTTTTACTGAACAGGGAGAAGAATCGGAAGTTATAGATGTGATGCAATATTTATGGACCGGTAGTTGGCCTGATAACAGGGCGCCTCATCTGGATTCCATGTTGCTAAACAATAAAAAAGCAAGCGATTTTATTTATCTGCAACCGGATAAAGATTATTTAATAACCGTATTTGCGTATGACCCAAATCAGTATAAAATGACCGCGCGATGGGAACTGCTTCCAGAAAGCACCGACCTTAAAAATGGTGGTGACCGTGAATCACGTCCACAACCCATTCCTGCATCAGTCGTTGAAAAAAACGTACATGAAGCAGTTTTGAAAACGCCTAAAATGGAAGGTCCTTACCGTTTATTCTTATATCTAAGCGATGGGCATAACAAAGTGGCTACGGCTAACATACCCTTTTATGTAAAATCAGAATGAGGTAAAATCAGAATGAGCTCAGAGCCTGAATCAGCGCACGCATATTGGGCACGCCGATCCCGGTTACTTCATCATATCCTGGTCCTGCCTTGAATGCACCATTGCTTCCGGCCAGAATATCGCGGAACGAATTCGTTCCGATCAAAGGGTAAATCAATGTATTTAAAAATGGCAGCATGGGTTTTCCGGCGTTAACCCTTGCTTCATTGATCAGTGCACAAAATGCTGCCCACACCGGCGCGCTCCAGCTGGTACCTCCGATCTGTTGAGACTGGCCGCCAAGAATAACAAGGGCTCCAAAGTTTGGATCTGCCGTGAGACTGACATCCGGAACGAGTCGCTTTGTGCCTGCAGGGACACCCTTACCTTTCTGCCATGAGGGCCGGTCGAAAAAAATACTTTGCCCGCCTCCGCCGCTTGTCCAGCCGGTTTCTTCAGAGACAGCGCCGTTCGCAGCCAGCACAAGTGAAGTGCCTCCGACACCGATCACACAGGAATCAGAGGCAGCATATTCTACCTGCGTGGGCCCGTTACCGTTATGACCCGAATCATCAGGGTTCGATCCCGCATCTCCGCTGGATACGAAAACATTTACGCCGGCAGCAGCAAGCCGCAGGTATTTCTGATGCTGGGTAGCTACTTCACCCGTTGGTCCTCCCAGGAATGTTTCACCCAAGCCCAGACTGATGGATACCTGTCTCATTCCCGCGAAATTCCCGATGTCAGTAAGTATATTGTCAAGTGCGTTGTCAAGATCTACAAAGTCCAGCGATCCGCTGGCATATATCCGGATATTTGCTCCCGGAGCAATGCCACTTGTCCATTCTGTATCCAGTGTTTCTTCCCCCTCGGCCGTAGGAAGGGTTGCATTATTTACATTGATTTCCTTAATCTGATCCGCCGTTACAGATAGTTTGTTTTCTTTCCAGAAAGCGATCAGGTCAGAATCTGCAGGAACGGTATCGATCAGAATCGCAATAGTCTGCCCGCTTCCCGTAACGTCCAAACCATTGGCATTATAGGCTTTCAGAATCTCAGCAATATTATAAGGTGGTGCGTTCGAAATATTAGGATTCAGTTTTTGTCCTCCCTGCGCGGACATATTTGTAAACTTCCTGTTGTTTCCAATGGGTGCTCGAAATGAGCGATGTTTGTTCGCATGACG
>Ga0206912_1043_pt1 | contig 39730 bp, 32 predicted proteins | sample Alteio_BWOrgHeat_75_FD_152933 | JGI IMG/M metagenome (GOLD analysis project Ga0206912, IMG submission 152933) | Enriched cells from forest soil in Barre Woods Harvard Forest LTER site, Petersham, Massachusetts, United States -... | ecosystem: Environmental > Terrestrial > Soil > Temperate forest >... | reverse complement strand
CTATTTCAACAGCCAGGGAATTTGGTATGATCCATGAACTATTTAAAACTGCCGATTACGGAATATCTTTTTATGGAGAAACAAAAAAAATTGTTGCCGAAGAATTAAAACAATTGGAAAAGTTGGAATCATTTGACCAGTTGATTCATCTGATAAAAATATTCCAACAACTGGCGGTATCAAAAGAACGTGTCGTATTGAATAATGACCTGTCAAGCAGGGACTTCATCTTAAAAGACAAAATCAGAATGGGAGCCATTTATGAATATATTGGTGTTCACTATGACCGAAAACCGGATGTTAACCTGGTTGCATCCAAAGTTCATCTGACAACTCCTGCTTTTTGCAGGTATTTCAAGAGACAGACGAATATGACATTTACTGATTTTGTAAATCAATACAGAATTGAAAGGGCAAAAAACTTATTGATGCAGGATCAGAATGTTACGGAAACTTGCTATGCCGTGGGTTTTGAAAGCCTGTCTTATTTCAATAAGCTATTTAATAAAATAGTAGGGGATAACCCTTCAAACTTTAAAAGGAACTGGGACAATCATATTAAAAGGATATGATATGGGATTAAAACCTCGATAATCGGAATCCTTTCATCATCATAGTTTTAGGCAATTATGTTAAAGAATATTAACGTTTCGTTAAACATCAGCGTTACGGGTGACCGGAAACGTATTTCCTCAGTATAGCAATGATATCTTTATTCAATCGAAGCCCACTGATGCTAAAATATTTTCTATTATTTGTCTTCATAAATCTTCCGATCTTTTTATTGGCGCAATTCGTAACCGACACAACCATTAACCCGGGTATAAAACAAGTTGACCTGATTGATATTGGTGAAAGGATACTCAACAAAAATTATGTAAACAGAGAGGACCTGGTGGTGAATGAAAAAGGAAGGGTTCATTTCAGTGCATTCCCTGCAGTGGGATACACATTACAAACAGGGTTTGCAGGCGTTATAAGTGCAAATGCCGCTTTTTATACGGGCTCGCATAACCATGAATCTGAAAATATTTCAACGGTCGTTACCAGCATTGCCTACACCGCAAAAAGTCAGATTATATTCCCCGTGGCATCGAGTATTTGGACTCATAACAATAAATATAATATCCTCACAGATTGGCGTTATTTAAAATATCCATCCCAAACTTTCGGACTTGGCGGGAATACCAAACAGGATAGTAGTTATAATATCGACTATTCCTATATTAAACTTCACCAGGCTCTTCTAAGAAAAATTGGAACTGACCTGTACGCAGGTATCGGATATGATTTTGATTATTTCTGGAATATCCAGGAAATCATTCCTGCGGGTAGTCCGCCAACTGACTTTCAACAATATGGTTTTTCTAAAACTGAAAAAGCATCGGGCATTTCATTAGATATCAAGTATGATTCCAGGAGAAATTCAATTAATCCGGAAAAAGGGATCTATGCAAATATTCTCTTCCAGCCAAAATTTACTTTTTTGGGCAGTGATGCAAACTGGCAATCTTTACTGGTTGAATTCAGAGGCTATACAAAATTCCCTTCTGAATCAAGGAATATCCTGGCTTTCTGGAGTTATAACTGGTTTACTCTTGGCGGAACACCCCCGTATTTACTATTACCCAGCACAGCATGGGATGAATACAGCAATACCGGTCGTGGTTATATCCAGGGCAGGTTCAGAAGTCTGAATATGATAGATCAGGAAGTGGAATACAGGTTTGTTATTTCAGCGAACGGACTTTTCGGAGGGGTAGTTTTTGCAAACGCGGAAAGTTTTTCAGAAATCGCCACAGGCAAATATTCAGTTATTTCACCTGGCGCAGGTCTGGGCATCCGTGTTATGCTTAACAAATTCTCCCGAACAAATCTTGCCCTGGATTATGCCTGGGGTACTATGGGATCCCGTGGATTTTTCGTGAATTTGGGAGAAGTGTTTTGAGGCTTAAGGCTTAAAGCGTAAGGCGTAAGGCTATTTGGAATTCAGTAGGGTAATTAAAGAATCAATATCAATTTAGCAATTCAAATAAAAAGACTTAAGCCTTACGCTTTTAGCCTTTAGCTTTAAAACGCTTTATGCCTTGCGCTTTACGCCTTAAGCTTAAAACGCAAATTTTAATATAAAGTGACCAGTTTTGCTTGCTTTTGACTTGAATTCGAACTATTTTAACGCGTTCGCCCCAATAACTGGCGCAATACTTGCGTTACGGCGATAACTTCTCTCCATTTTCCAATTCCTCTGATCTTCTTTTTATAATCCAGCTTCTTTGAAAGATTTTATTCCGTATAAGAAATCTTTTGAACATGAAGTTATTATTGTATTCCTTTTTACTTCTTCCGGGATTGGTTCAGGCCCAGCGCTGGCACATTAATATTACCGGCGGTGTATCCAACTATTCAGGAGATCTGCAGGCTAAGGCTTATACTTTTGATCAGTCTTTCTTTGCATTCGGGGCAGGAGCCCAATATGATATTACCAGAAATTTTTCCGCGATCAGCAATATCTATATTATGAAAGTGGGAGCATCTGACCAATACAATAATTCCAATCTTGTATTTCGGAATCTCAGCTTTCAATCGAATATTATTGAATGGAATCTTGTGGGAGAATATTCTTTTATGGATATCACACAAAAGAAATTTTCTCCTTTTATATTCGGCGGCATTGCTGTTTTTCATTTTAATCCTTATGCGTACGATACTACCGGACAAAAAGTATATCTGAGACCATTAAGTACGGAAGGTGAGGGGCTTCCCCAATACCCGGGACAAAAACCTTATAGCCTTACTCAATTTGCTATTCCTTTTGGAGGTGGTATTAAATTCAGGGTGAGTGAAAATGTGGTTCTCGCTTATGAAGTCGGTTTCAGAAAAACTTTCACCGATTATATTGACGATGTAAGCACGATATATGTAGATAAGACTATTCTGCAGAATGCAAAAGGACCACTGGCCGTTGAAATGGCCTATCGTGCAAATGAATTAAAAGGTGGCGATCCAAATTATCCGCCGGCAGGCACAGAACGGGGTGGTCCCAAATATAAGGACATGTATTATTATACAGGCATCCGCGTAAGCATTGCCCTGCTTTCCAGGAGGGATGGTTATTATGGCAGGGGAAGAACGGATTGTCCGCCCAAGGTTCAATGAGTTTAGTTGGTTAATTTTGTCTTCTAACCGAAAAGATGGCATTTAACAATTTAGCTGAATTCATAAACGCGCTCGAATCCGCAGGTGAACTGATCCGAATAAAGACTTTTACAGATCCCAAATTAGAAATTGCTGAAATCACCGACCGCATCAGCAAGACAGCTTCCCGCAACAAGGCATTGCTATTTGAAAATACAGGATATGATTTCCCGGTACTGATGAATGCTTATGGCAGTGAAAAAAGAATGTGCATTGCCCTCGGCGTCTCACGCCTGGATGATATCAGCAAAGAAATTGAATCCTTATTTAAAATGTTAGCCGGCCCAAAAGAATCCATACTTGACAAACTCAAAATTCTTCCCAAGCTCACTCAGTTCGCAGCCTGGATACCGAAAGTTATTCGTGGAAAAGGCGCCTGCCAGGAAATCATTATGGAGTCTCCAGATCTCACAAAACTTCCCATTATCACCTGCTGGCCAAAAGACGGCGGCCCATTTATTACCCTTCCTGTTATTCATACAAAAGATCCTGAAACAGGCATCCGCAATGTTGGAATGTACCGTATGCAATTGCTGAACGGGAAACAAACCGGCATGCATTGGCATAAACATAAAGTGAGTGCAAGACATTTTGAAGCCTACAAGAAATTAAAAAAGCGCATGCCCGTGGCCGTTGCATTGGGCGGAGACCCGATATATGCGTATGCGGCAACAGCACCGTTGCCTGATAACGTGGATGAATATATGCTGGCGGGATTCTTAAGAAAAAAGAAAGTCGAACTCGTGCGCTGCCTTACACAACCGGAACTTGAAGTGCCGGCCGATGCAGATATAATTATTGAAGGTTATGTGGATCCTGAAGAACCGCCCATCTGGGAAGGGCCTTTTGGAGACCATACAGGATATTATTCTCTGCCCGACTGGTATCCGTCATTTCATGTATCTGCCATCACACATAAAAAAAACGCTGTTTACCCGGCAACCATTGTCGGTATTCCTCCTCAGGAAGATGCATGGCTTGGAAAAGCAACAGAAAGAATTTTTCTTGCACCAATGAAAATGATGATGATTCCTGAAATCGTTGATATGGAAATGCCGGTGGAAGGCGTCTTCCATAATCTCGTGATTGCACAGATACATAAAACTTTTGCAGGGCATGGACAAAAAGTAATGAGTGCCATGTGGGGCGCGGGACAGATGATGTTTAATAAAATCCTGGTGCTGGTGGACGAAGGCGTTTCAATTACCGATTATTTGTCGCTCGCAAAATATGTTTTAGGAAATGTAAATCCTGCGACAGATATAACATTTGCGCAGGGGCCGATGGACGTGCTGGATCACAGCTGCAGTAAACTGGGATTCGGTGGAAAAATGTGTATCGACGGAACAAAAAAATTCGAAGAAGAAAAAGATGAAAGATATGCAACGGATATGGATATGTTTTTACCGGATAAAGATTGGCTGACAGCATTTCCCGAAATAAAATCTGTTAACCGCCAATTGCTGGAAAGAGAAATTCCCTGTCTTATTGTATCTGTTTCGAAAACGCGCATAGGACAAGTTCGTGACCTTCATATGGATTTTGCGGAAAAAATATTCAGTGAATCCGGTGTGAAACTGATTCTTTATGTGGATGAAAATATTGATCCTTCTAATCTGCCTGTGGCCCTCTGGCGATTCTGTAATAACCTGGATCCTAAACGCGACTCCATTTTATTTGAAGGCAGGAGAGAAAATAAGATGGTCGCCTGCATGGGTCTTGATGGCACCACTAAAACGCTGGCACTCGACAATTTCCACCGTGACTGGCCCAATATCATCGTGGCAGATGAAAAGACGATCGAAGCGGTGAATAAAAAATGGGATCAGCTGGGTTTAGGAACATTAATTATTTCACCCTCACTGTCATTCAGAGACCAGCTGTACGGTGAAGAGGCTGTTGCTTCGGTTTGACTTGCATCTGCGGTTAACGAATGAAGTATGACTGTCTGTAGCACACTCTCACACCCTCACACTCTCGCACTTTCCTAGGGTTTAGGCTTTGGGCTTTAGGCTTTAAGCTTTTAGGAAATATATTTTGATATAAGTTCCCATACCCTAATTTTGCGCCCGGAGAGATGGCAGAGTGGTCTATTGCGGCGGTCTTGAAAACCGTTGAAGGTCAAACTTCCGGGGGTTCGAATCCCTCTCTCTCCGCAAATAAAAAGATTTGCCCTCGATAGAGGGCGTTTTTGTTTTCACGAACGTTGAAAGCTTGCTTTCAAAAGTGAGTGAAAATAAAAACGAAGGGAGCGTAGCGACCACCAAATCTTTTTATTTAGCACCACCTTAAGGGATGGCCGAAGGCCAATCCCTCTCAAAAAGGTACCATTATACGCAGACTGATATTCCTCCCAAGATCATCCATATAATATCGGAATCTGTTTAAATAATCCCGGTAGGATACATTTGTCAGATTGGTTACAATAAGATTTATATCGATATATCTTTTATAAAAGTGGATCGAACAACCGGCTTCCATTCCCCAGAGATCATAACCGGGCGGAGGAGCCACATAATCACTATTGGGAGGCACACGGGTTTGCCTCGAAACTGCCAGATTACCAAAACCTATAAAAAAGCTTTTCCATTTTCCGGTTGAATCCCAATGATACCGGATAGAGTTATCGTAACGATCAGCCGGTATATTTATCAGCCATTCATTCGTAGTTTCATTTCGGGCCCGCACGATCGATGTTTTTGAAACGAGCCTTAGATGTTTTGTTATATCATATGTAATGTTCAAATCCAAACCTTCAAATAATGCATTAACCTGCGTATAAGTGAATGCCGGGAATGCGCCCTGAATGGTTTGTACCGGCAGGCTATCGGGTTTTAAATAGATATAGTGGTGAAAATAATTGACGTAAAATCCGACTTCAAAAGAAAACTTTTCTCCACCAAATAAGAACGACAAGTTATTGTTGTAAGCTTTTTCCAGTGTCAGTGAAGAATCTCCTATTTCGAAAGCAGCTGCACTCTGGTGAATACCATTGGCAAAAAGTTCTATGACCTGTGGGGGACGCCAGGCAGTTCCAAAATTATACATAGTGTAGAAATGGTCACTGAATTTGTATTCTGCACCCAGATTCACGGTCGCATTCTGCCAGTTGTATATCGGCTTGATCTCGATGGTTGGATTTGTCGGATCCAGGGCATATGCCTGTAACCATCGGTAATCATATCTGATTCCTCCCTCAAAAATCCATTTTCTTGTTTGAAACTTTTCTATCGCGTAAATCCCGCCGCCGTAGTCCAGAAAATTGGGAATAAGTTGCTGGTAACTTGTACCCTGTTCTATATTACTATGCGTAATAAAATTAAATCCGATACTGCCCACAATTTTGTTTTTAATTGCAGGATGTTCCCAGGCCAGGTCAACCGTCTGGGTATTTAGCTGAAAATTCAAATCGGGTATATTGTTAGCGTTCATCGAATCATTAAAGGAAACATCCGCATCATATTCTTTTCTTACATCACGCTGATAAGCATAAGTACCTTCAATCCTTCCAAGGTTTTTAGAAAGATCAATATATCCGCTGGTTTTGAATAACTGATGATTTACTGTTTGATATGGCCTTACGATGTTATAAGTGAAACCGGCCGTATCAATCGGCTGGCTTCTAGTGAAAGCTGCATAGAGATCTCCTATCGATCCCACAACTGATGCCGTCGCAATGCCGATCCTGGTATTGAACATACTGTAATATAATTGGAGCCCGTAATGTGCCTTATTATACTGCATCGTAGCAGAATAGTCGTCTTCATTAAATCCCGTATTCCCCAGGTAATAATCAGCAGCCCGGGCATTGCCGGCTTTTCTTAAAGTGCCCTGCAGACGCCAGCTAAGACCTTCGAGTTTGTCACCGAAAGCCTGCTCAATCATAGCTGAACCGACACCGACGCGTCCGTTGGTCATGGCTACAAGATTTACATTCCCATCAACTCCGGGAGTTCTCGGCATATCTGCCGGATCTACCAGTACCACACCGCCGATGGCATCAGAGCCATAGCGTATACTTGCGGGTCCTTTGATTACTGAAAATTTGGTAGCGATGAATGGATCGATTTCGGGTGCATGATCATTTCCCCAGGTCTGTCCTTCCTGCCTGACACCATTATTTACGATTAAAATCCGGTTACTATAAACGCCATGGATAATTGGTTTGGAGATATTCGGTCCGCTTTGCAGACTATTTACGCCGGCAATATTTTTGAGAGACTCACCAAGAGATAAACCTCGTGTTTCTTCTATTGCAAGTCCGCCCAAGGTGTCTTTCACTTCAACGGTTAATTCATTTTTTTTCAGAATTCTTGAAGTAATGGTTATATCGGAAAGCAGCTGCGTCTGATTAATCAGGACAAAGCCAAATGCTGTATTGTCCCTGACCGTAAGCGTGGTGTCAATGGATTTGTATCCTACATAGCTAATCCTGAATTCGAACCTGCCTGGACATAGATTTCGAACGATGAAATCGCCATTGCTCTCCACTTGAATCTGACGATTGATTTGCCTGATATAAACCGATGCGGAACTCAGGTCAGTATTGGAAGAATCACTTAACGTGATGTTTCCTTTGACAACCAGCGAACAGGACAATTGTTGTGAATAGGATAACATAGAACTGACCAGACTTAACAATATCAGGAACCAGTGTTTTTTAATATTCATGATGTTAACATAATTAAGACCGTCAAAATAAAATTTTGACGGTCTTATGAAGAATGGTTATTTCCCTGGAAATGTATAGGCAATTCCAAGAGAAGCATTTATTGAAGTCAATGGTTGATTGTATTTGGTGACCTCTCTCCCCGCATTTGTATATCTGGGTGAATTGTTAATAGTAAAATCCGGTTTCGTATAATAATAATCGCCCTTCAGATCTACCGCAAGGCGTTTGGTAATAACATAACGTAAGCCGGCACCCACATCAAAAGCAAAGCTGGTTTGTGAAGATGAATTTTGGATTATTGGTGGATCAAATACACCCCCATCTTCAATGGTCACAGTAATTTGGGGTGTTGACGTATGTGAAACTCCCATCATGGCCCTCGCAGTAAATGACAGATTTTTTGCAAGAGGAAGATAATAATACAGCCCTGGCATGATACTCCACATCTTATAATTGGTATGTGTCAGTCTTGTCGTATCAACTTCAAAGGATTTTTCATATCCATAAGAAAGGGAATCCATACCATGTAGATTATACGTTCCATATTTGAACATCCCACCTATTGCAAAATTTTTGGAAAAAAACCAGGCTCCATCCAACGCCCCAAATCCTCCCGTGCTTGCATATCCGCTTACGTCATTTACCGTTCCTTCCAGACTTGTTAAAGAAGTTGCCGTAGAGGCTTTCCCCCAGTTTCCCATGGGGAAAGAAGCGCCTCCGCTTAATCCTATAAAGCTTGTTCCTTTTTCCTGGCCAAAGCAGGTAATGACGGGTGCAAAAGCAGCTATGAGCAGAAATATTTTTATTGATTTCATAAAAATTAATTTTGATTAAATAATTACTGCTTTGATCATTGAATATTTACTGCATAAGTGATATCAAAATCTGTAGATCCCGGCGGATAGGTTCCATTTTTTGCATTGGGCTGATGTCTCATTACCACCCTGAGAATGCCCGAACTAGCAGCACCTGTTACAAAATTATCCATCAGCCCGATCTGCAAGGGTGGATTGTTGGTATCCATATCGGTTCTGGTTACAGTAAGGTTTAAAGGATTGCCTGGCGGGCTCAATACTTCATTAATGGATACACCACCAGCTGTTGTGTCTGATGCGGGTAAACCGGTATTCCATTCAGTCATAGGAATATTTGTCGTTGTATTACTGATGATAACATTTGCACTGGTAATGGGTGATGGCTGGAAATATAACAGATGATAATTTTCCCTTTGTTTAATTGCAATACTGACTGTATCAACCGGGTTTTTTGTTCCATCTAAAATGATAACCTGTCCACTGTATGTACTATTTGCTTTAAGATTTAATACTGCGAGGTTGACATAAGTCGAGTCGGGTTGATAAGTATTTGTATACGGACTTATTTGGGTCCAAATGGCGGTATGTTTGTCAGCCGGGTTTCCCGTATTAACCAAATACAACTCAACGGTAGTTAAGAACTCATTGCCTGGGAGTAATGGAGTTACGGTTTCCGGCGATTTGCTGCATCCTCCAAGGCCCATCATGAACAGATAAAAAACAGATAAGTATCCGCGAATAGCAGAAGATAGCTTTTGCATATAGAGATTTTCTTTGTGTAAAAAATAATTATTTAATACCAGCGGTGCCGGTAAAATCCGTCTTACAGGTTTGTAGTTATTTCCCTTTATTAAAAAAAGGTCACTTGTACCGGGGGACCCCGGAGACTATAATATATTTTTTTAGAGGAAGAAATGAAAACACGAAGGGTGTTACAGTAATTGAAAAAATATTTTACAGGAGAACTGATGATAATGGATGCCGCTGTACCGGCATATGGAATCATCGCATCTTCAATGCATGTACATCTAACCTGCTGAAGATGTGTTCCAATGTTTTTTGGATCATTGGTTCCTCCAAAAGTATTTTCATGAAACCAGGCATGCATGAATAACCCGAGTCCCAGCTTTTGAGTAAAAGCTATGATCAACAGAACGGTTATGATCTTTTTTTTTAGTCTCTCCATGGCGTTTATATTTATATAATCGCATTCAGGAAATGAAGAAAGATGTAATTGTTCTGAATATTCCGGATGCCCTTATAAATCCCGGCTCTTAGCACGAGAATTCATTTTACATCAGAAAACAGGCATCAGGAAAGAAAAACGGGTGGGTCTCTGCCTTTGTTGGGAATGGAAAATTGATGGATAGATGAGGACAGAGGGCTTGAAAAGACTGCATTTCCTGATACCCGGATAAATAACGGGATATCGGAATGAGCCATATCCGCATCCTTCATCAGGTTAAAATCACAGATAGGACAATGCTTATCCTGCGAAATCTGATGGAGAGAAAAATCGGAATTAACAGCAATGGACCTAATAGAAGAACGTGAAGAGGAATTATCTGAATCGTGATGGGAATGGAATAACTTAACTCCGCTAATAAACATCATCAAAGCCATAAACAGCAAAGCTGATGGCTTTTTGATCGATATTTGACTTGAACTCATCACATTACAAAAATAGTATTTTAATTGATATTTTTATTATTGTAACTCTTTTAAAGATGTTTCCGGGTAATGGGGAATTATCAATTATCCATGGTTTGACACTTTTCTCCCGTGAAGGGCTTGTATATGGCGGGCATTATTGCCCTCCATTTTTTCTATTGTATATATTTGTTCGGGTGAAGCTTCCAGAATATATTTTTTTACGATCCAGTCAACTGTTTCTGCATAAGGAGCCGTTGTAAGAGATCCTTTGTAGGAATAATAACCCTGATCATTTTTTGGAATCATATTCAAAAGATCTTCCAATTTAACCGTTCCGTTCGGTAAACTGTCTTTTTCTTCTTCTGCAGGAATTGCATTTAAAAATTCCCTGAGGAATTTGTTTTCCCTACCCATTTTAAACAGAAGGGCAATAACAAGGTATCGGGTTTGTTTATCTGAAGTTGAATCTTTGTAAACATTCACAATATGCATCTCCATGGGAAATGTCATTCCGTCAATTAAGTGTTCGGAAGGGGTATGGAAATGAAATTGTTTTGCATTATAAATTTTTCCATAAGCAAATGCAGTGCTTCCATCTTTGAAATCCAGCTGTATTGTATGACCTAAATTTTCAACTGCAGTTATTCCTGAATGGAAGGCCAGTGTAATAGCCTGGTTAGAGTCTTCGATCGTACTGTCAGATAATATGTTTACAGGAGACTGTATAATCTTATCATCAAATCTTGGAAGGGCATAGCCCTGGGTAATTTTGGTGTTGGCATCAGGCGCTTCTGACTTCACCATGTTCCCACCCGCAAGGGTATCCATTTGAACTATTGTATTTTCCGTACTGTCTTTTTGATGATTATTCTTTTCCGGAAGCTTGCAGCTAAAAGTGAAAATCATTATAACCACTAAACTGTAAGATGGATATTTCATCATATAATGTGTGTTATAAAAGTAAGATATTTTAAAATCTTATTCTTCCAAAGCGGCCTTCTAAAAATAAATATACGAAAGAGCAATTATCAACCAAATTAACATCCTTAAGTTTGTAAGGACCTTTCATACTGATATATGAATGTAAAAAAAAATCTTCCACCCGTACTGATCACAATCTTTGGCGCGAAGGGGGATCTTACCAGACGGAAACTGATTCCGGCCCTATATAATTTATTCATTGGAAAACATCTGCCTTCCGTATATGCAATATACTGTATCGACTTTATGGCTGCAGAAGAAACTATTTTTAAAAAAGATCTTCAGGAAGGGGTAAACGAATTCAGTCGCACAGGAAAAGCAGAAGAAACCCTGTGGAATGAATTTTCTTCAAATATTTATTATATACAGGGTGACTTCCTCAAAGAGGAAACTTTCAACATCCTTAGGAAACAGGCAGATGACTTTGATACGCAAAACAGGCAACGCGGTATAAGAATTTTTTATTTTGCAACTGCGCCCCGCTTTATTGAGGTAATTGCTGACGGATTATGCACACATAAACTCTGTAACAAGGGATCGCTGGACCGTATAATTATTGAAAAACCATTTGGTACGGATCTTCAAACAGCGAAAAAATTAAATGCTTTTTTAAACCGGCGCTTCGCAGAAAAACAACTCTACCGAATAGATCATTACCTGGGCAAAGAGACCGTTCAGAATATTATGGCATTCCGGTTTGCCAATTATGTATTTGAACCACTTTGGAACAATAAGTATATTGATCATATTCAAATAAATGTAAGTGAACAGATCGGTGTCGGTAAAAGAGGAGGATATTACGACAGCAGCGGTGCATTGAGAGACATGATTCAAAATCATTTGTTGCAATTATTATGCATAATTGCCATGGATGCTCCTTCCGCATATAAGGCAGAATTAATAAGGGATGCAAAAACGAAAGTACTTAAAACCGTGAAACCTTTATCCCGCGATGAGGTATTTAAAAACGTAGTTCGCGGACAATATACCGCCGGAGTAATAAATGGTAAACCAAATCCGGGATATAGGCATGAGGAACAGGTATCACCCGATTCTGATACGGAAACGTTTTTATCAGCAAAGTTATTTATTGAAAATAAACGATGGAAAGGTGTGCCCTTCTTTTTAACGACCGGCAAAGCCCTGACAAGACAGGTTTCAGTAATTGTAATTCAATTTAAAGAATCGCCAAACAAGATTTTCAAAGAAGATGTTATCCCCAACAGGTTAATCATCAGTATACAGCCGGAACTTGAAATCAGTTTACTTTTTGAAAACAAAGTACCCGGACTGGAAATGAAATTAAAGGCGGTAGATATGGATTTCACCTATCAGGAAGCATATACAGAATCACTTCCGGAAGCATACGAAACCCTGATACTGGATGTACTTTATGGAGATCCTACTTTGTTTATGCGTGCCGACCAGGTGGAAGCCGCCTGGAAAGTCGTTATGCCGATTTTAGATGCCTGGAAAAAATATCCTCAGAAAAAATTACATTTTTATGAAGCAGGTACATGGGGACCGGAAGCTGCTGTTCTTCATTTGATAAAGCCCTATGCTAAAAAACTATTCCAGCTGCCAAGAATAGAAAGGATGACAGGAAAAATTTAGAAACAGACTGAAACTGGGAGGACGGATAAAACAAATAAAAATGATTAAACAGATTGTTTTATTATATTTTCTTTCCCTTTCCACTATTTCCTTTTGTCAGAATAAGCTGATCCTGATATATGACGGAGTGCCAAAAGGTTCTGAATCCTGGACACAACAGGAGCGGGAAATGCTTATTCCGGGAACCAGTATATCACTGGTTCAGAATGTTGTCAAACCAAGTCTGCATGTTTTTTATCCTCCTAAAGAAATTTCAAACGGCACAGCGATTATTATTGCACCCGGTGGTGGTTTTGAAACAATTGTAGAAGGTGTGGAAGGAAAGCCTGTCGCTGATTCACTTACTGCAAGAGGATTTACGATATTCTTACTTCGCTATCGTCTGTTGAAGACAAATGACAACTTTTTATACACAGCTGATAAAAAATCCGGGTTACCAAAGGATAACCGCCTCCAGCTTGTGAAAGAAACATTAAGGCCTTTTATAATTGAAGATGCTAAGGCTGCGGTTAGGTATGTCCGTATACATGCAGCTGAATATGGTATTCAAAAAAATCATATTGGATTTATGGGTTTCTCTGCAGGCGGCATGGTGGCATCTTTAATAGCTACAGAATACGATAGCAGTTCCAGGCCTGATTTTGTAGCTCCGATTTACGGAGCATTTGAGGATGAAATAAAAGTGCCAAAGGATGCTCCCCCTATATTTTTAGCAATGGCTTCAGACGATAATGTTGTTGGAACGGAAGGGGCTTTTCGTTTTTATACAGCCTGGTTAAAAGCAAATAAAAATGTTGAATTGCACGTTTTCGAGAAAGGAGGACATGGATTTGGCGGACTGAAAAAAAACCTTCCCGTTGATCATTGGATCAGCATTTTTTATTATTGGCTTCAGGGGGAAGGGTTCGTGAAGTAACTCGCATTGGATTTTATTTAACAGCTGATTCGCAGCATACATACCAGGGTTTTTGTCAATACGATATATGAACAGAATTTATGCAGCATGCATAATTATTCCCCTTTTTACCAGCTGCATCGAAAGACGGACATATTATCTTAGTCCGCAGAACGCAAATTCAAATCCCTATCATGCTATCCCAATGAAAGCAGACTCTTTGAAATCTGCCATATACGCAAGTATCGTTTTTACCAGCGGATCTGCCAATGATCAGGGGTCTGATCATTTATTTGTATTTCAGGGAAGTTTACACCGCAGCAATAATTTTGGAAATTTCCAGGCTTATTATGGCGCTAATCTTTCACTTGGTTCTTATCATGTTTCTGATTACTATAACATCTATAATCTGGGTTATTACTACCCTTATACCCAGGATACACTGAATCATATTCCAAACTCCAATAATTTTTTTGGAAGTTATGGTGTATCAGCCGGCATTAATATTGTGACTACGCATCAGCATGTAAAAAAATTCAGGCATTCAGAATGGCGAATTCTTGGATTGGAAACCTCCCTGCAAAATGAATTTGGGGACTACATTAACTTCCGTGATAAACTTCCTGATACCGCTGCAAATATCATTTTCAGGAAACATTTTTCTGCATATATGGGCTTATACTCCGAATGGTTATGGACCAACAGAGACCAGGTTGAATTTGGTTTTAAAATGGGAGTTGGGACCGACCTTAGTCCAGGCAGTAGCTATACCAATTATTATGCACCATCCATTTTACCACTCTACTGTTTTTCAATAGCTTACCACGTAAAAAAAGATCATTTTACAGGTTTCATACAGACAAATTTTGGAACCTATGCCACAAATATTCAATTCGGTTTGAGTTATCGCCTGGGTAAAAAATAATATCTATAACTATTAGAGGAAGGATACTGGAAGAATAGATTTCAATGAAATTTGCTCCACCTTTGTTTGAGGTTTCTTCGCGGATCCGCGAAGAATCTTCGTGTTTCTTCGCGGTTTCTTCGCAGAATCACGAAGAAACCACGATTAGCCACAAAAAATACACGAAAAACACACGGTTTACGGAGGATGTAATATGGTAGAATCCTGCTAAAAACCACCTTATTAAACATATTATTCGAAATATAAATCCTTCCCAGCTCCGGGAGCACTCCGAAATTTTAAGGAAAATCACCAGTATTCGCCCATTTCCTCTTAAAAAGCATAAAAACTGCGGTTTTTTGCAAAAAATGCAAAAAATAAATCTCACAAGTTGTGACCACACTGGGAAATAGGTCCTCTTCCTAACCATATATTTGTCTTGTCAGCTGTTCAGATACGACGCAACAGGTCGGAGGGTGCTGCGACTAAGGAATATACACCCCCGGTTTGTTGTAACGCAATGCCTGTCTGAATAGCTGACATAGACTTTTATATTTTTTAACTTTTAAAAATCCAACCTCATGGGAACCTTAAATGAAGGATTCTTAGGGGGGTTCAGCGGCACGTTAGGAACGGCCGTTGGTAGCAAATGGAAACGTAAAAACGTTATTCGTAGCAGACCCCCGAGAAAAAGGGGTAAGTCTTCTGAATCGCAAATAGCGAACCAGGTGAAATTTAGGGTGATGAATAAATTTCTCCGGCCAATCACTGATTTGCTGAATCAGACTTACAGAAAATCCGCTCTCGGAATGATGTCCGGTTTTAACCGGGCATTTTCTGATAACTCAATAAGAGGAGCGGTCATTGGAGAATATCCTGACTATAAAATTGACTATAGCAGAATTCTCCTGAGTAAAGGCAGTCTTGCCAATGCAGGCGCACCGTCTGTTGTTTCGAATGAAACTGGGAAACTGGTATTTAACTGGGCTGATAACAGTGGAATTAATCAGGCTCTCGGTTCGGACGGCGCTTTTGTTGCAGTCTTTCTTGAGGAATTGAATCACTGGGTCTACCAGGGAAATATCGCCATGAGAAATGCCGGCACCTGCACATTGGAAGTAGCTTCCTTTACAGGAAAACCTGTTCAGACATACATCGGATTTGTGTCTGCAGACAGGAACAGAACTTCAGAAAGCCTTTATACAGGTTTGGTGAACGTTTTATAGAATTACATAACCGATATGACCTTCGTGGTAACAGGGCCGCAGCAAGCGGCCCTTTTTTTATTGCATCCCAAGATCCTTCAGCACTTCATCGGTAATATCAAGTTTGGGATTGGCAAACATGACTGTAATTCCCTGGCTCTTATCCAAAACAATTTTATAATTCAACCTGGCGGCAGTTTGTTTAACTACATTATTTACGGAGTCTTCAATGGGTTTCAATAGTTCCTGCTTTTTTTTGGATAAATCACCCTGATATCCAAACCTCATACGCTGCAGATCACGCACTTCTTTCTGATGATAATAAAGATCATTTGACCTGTCTTTCTTTATACTATCACTCAGCATCACTTCATCCCGCTCAAAATCATTGACCATTTTATCAAGAATAATTTGTTTATCGTCGATTTCTTTCTGCCAGATAATGCCAAGCTGATTGATTTTCGCTACTGAATCCCTGTAACTGGGCATTTTATTCAGAATATACCTCGTGTCTACAAATGCAATTTGCGCATGGGACACAAGTTCGAAACTTATTAAAGACAGAACAATAAGAAAGATTCGTTTCATAAGGTCTAAAGTTATCTTTTAAAGATGCAAGTATAAGATCCTAATGAGAAAATATTATTTGCCCCGCTCAGCTACTATGCGTTTATCTTTTTCTGCTGCAACCAATAACTTATAATCTTTTTCGGTCTGATCGGCATATTTAACAGCGAATTCAGTAACCGCTTCAGCAAAAGCATCTGATTTTCCGATGTAGCCGGCTATTTCCGGTGATCGTCCTGCTTTAGCATGTGACTTGGCCAGTGTCCAGCCACATAAAGAAGAATAATCTTTCAGGACCACCGGCGTGAAGAGTTCAATGTTAGCGCTTGCTTTCATATCCCTTAGTTGCCTGACGTAAAAGTCGAACCCACTTTTACTTTTTGTCCATCCGAGGAAGATATCACTCACGGTCTGCATTAAATGCTGGCCGTTTACAATTCGTTCTCCATGGTTTGAATAAACTGATTTACCGGCATATTTTTCCAAAACAGATTGCTTGCCTTCTTTGAATTGAAGTATGATGGCATCCTCATCACTTACATTGAATAGTCCGATCAGACAGCGGGTACCTACACTTCCTACGCCCACCACTTTTAAAGCAATGTCTTCGAGTCTGTACCTGTCCAGCAATGACTTTTTATCATCCGTTAAACTATCATAATATTCATCAAAAAAAACATTACCTGATTCAACCATCTTGTCACCATCTTCGGAGTGATATATCAGTGGTGGGTCGTCAAGAATTCTTCTTTTACCATTTTTTATTTCTGAAAGCCTGGGAAATGCAAATTCATGGGTATGACGTCTTGCTTTTTCTGTAATCTTTTTAACTCCTTTTACAAACTCCCTGTCGGTTCTGAACATTTTAATAACAGTTGATTCATCGAGTCTGTTGTACCATATTTCAAGCTGCCGCATCCCTGCGAATGCATTTATTTCATCTGTATATGTTTTTACTGTTTCAAATGCAGCTTTCTTTATTTCTTTAGATGTGAATTGTTTGTATCTGCCTGCAACAACAATACTTGCCGCAAGTCTTTTAACATCCCACTCAAAGGGAGCCGGCAATGTTTCATCAAAATCATTGATATCAAATACCTGGTTTCTTTCAGGCGTCGCATAACCTCCGAAATTCATCAGGTGGCAGTCGCCACAGCACTGTACATAAATATCACTGCAGGGAGTATTGAATAAGTCTTCAGCCATTACAACAGCTGAACCCCTGAGAAAAGCAAAGGGTGACTGCAGCATCCTGCCATATCTTATGGGAATAAGTTTGGGAACCCTTCCGGCGTCCAGATCAATCAATAGTTGAATAGGATCTGCACGTCCTTCAGATGGCGCCATCATTGCATGTGCTTCGCGGGGAGTTGTTAATCGCTGATTTTTCCCCAACTCCATTCTTTCCTGTATGGAAAGCATCGGTTCCCAGATTTTTCTCTTCTTATAAATTAATTTGTTGGTAACAGTCATTGGAGCAGAGGTTAAAGTTAAAAAATACTGAATAATACCGTTTTCATCTGATATTATTCATACCGTAATGCTTCGATCGGATCAAGCCGGGATGCTTTCTGGGCAGGGTAGTATCCAAAAAACACACCTGTGATTACGCAAACCATAAAAGACAAAATAATGGAGAATTGCGTAATTAAAGTGGGCCAGGATAAAAATAAGGTGACGAGTTTTGATGCAGTAATACCTAAAAAAACACCGATCACTGCACCGGTAATACTGATCATGATTGCTTCCGTCAGGAATTGCAGTAATATATCTCCACCGGTTGCACCAATAGCCATCCGCAATCCTATTTCACGGGTTCTTTCTGTAACCGAAACATACATAATATTCATGATACCAATCCCTCCAACCAGCAAAGAAATACCGGCAATTACTGCCAGCAGTATGGTCAGCAACGAGCTGGTTGAACTGAATGTATTGATAAGTTCTTCCATGGTCCTAACAGCGAAATCATCGTCGTCGGTAGCTTTAAGTCTATGTGATTCTCTCAGGATTTGAGATATTTCTGTTGATGCCTGAACAGTAGATGATTCATCGCGTGCTGATGCATAAATGTTTTGAAAATAGATGGTGGACAAAATTCTTTTCTGAACAGTAGTATAGGGTGCAATAATAATATCATCCTGATCCTGCCCAAAAGCATTGGCGCCTTTCGGAGATAAAACACCGATTACTAAAAATGGTATTTGGGCAAAACGAATATACTTACCCACCGGAGTTTCTCCATTGGTAAAAAGATTTGTTACGACGGTCTGTCCCAACAGGCAGACTTTAGCTTCCGAAGCAATATCCTTATCTGTAAATTCATTCCCAGCAGTTAAAGGCCATTGACGAATAGTATCCAGGTAGAAATTATTTACCCCCTGTATACTGGTCGACCAGTTGTTGTTGCCGTAAATTACCTGACCTTTTGCTGTTGCAGAAGGTGAAACAGCGCTCAGATAAGTTGATTTTTTTTGCAGTGCAACAACATCATTTAAAGTTAATGTCTGAACGGATGTTGCATCCAGCCGGACACCTCCGGTTACATTGCTGTTGGGGCGGATCACGATCATATTGGAGCCCATACCTGATAATTGAGTCTGAATACTTTGCTTGGAACCCTGACCGATGGCGACCATCGCTATGACAGAAGCGACACCAATGATAATACCAAGCATCGTCAGGAAAGCCCGTAATTTATTTCTTAGCAGTGCTTTAAAGGCAATCCGGATGAGGTTGATAAAATTCATGGCAGTTATTATTAAACTTAATCGTCTGCAGGCAATGCAGCCAATGCCTCTTTAGCATTTTTTTTATTTTCATTGATATGGTCTTTTATAATTCTCCCATCCTTCAGGGTTATTGTACGACTGCTGAATTCAGCGATATCAGGTTCATGCGTAACAAAGACAATTGTTTTCCCATGGTTTTGATTTAATTCCTGTAATAATGCCATTATACTGAACGAAGCTTTTGTGTCCAGGTTGCCAGTTGCCTCATCGGCAAGTATCATGACCGGTTCATTTATTAAAGCTCTTGCGATGGCTACCCGTTGTTGTTGACCGCCTGATAGCTGATTGGGTTTGTGATCCTGTCTGTCGGCAAGGTTCACCGCCTCAAGTGCCCTGATCGCCCGCTCTTTTCTGTCTGTGGTTTTAATTGAACGGTTATACATTAATGGCAATTCAACATTTTCCAATGCCGAAGTGCGTGGAAGAAGATTGTATGACTGGAATACAAATCCTATTTTATTATTTCTCAAATGCGCTAATTCATTTCTTGAAAGTTTTCCAACATCCACACCATCCAGCAGATAAACGCCATCGGATTGTTTATCCAGACAACCCAGCATATTAAGTAAAGTGGTTTTCCCCGAACCGCTGGCACCCATGATGGTTACAAATTCTCCTGTCGCTACTTCAAAACTTACATCTTTCAGTGCCCTCACGATTTCACTTCCCATTTTGAATTCACGCTTAATATTTTTTAATTCCAGTATTTTATTATTCATCCCGATTTCAATATAAAGAACATCATTGTAAAATCTTTGTTTATCTTCTTTCCTGAAATTAAATTCATATCAGGGCCTGTTGCTTTTTGGCTTGGGTGTTTGTTGTCTTGAAGGCATAAAGGGACTTTTTGGTGCTGCACTGGGGACAGAAGTCGTATTGCTGCCTGCCTGGCTGACACCTGTGATCACGCTATCACTCAGTGTTAATCCGTCCAGTACTTCCACATGCGTATCATCATTCAGTCCGGTATGTATTTTTTTTTCTTCGATACTATCTCCGAACTGTACCCATACATATGCGACTGTTTTTTTCTTTGCACTGCTGTCAGTTAAATTACCCGCACTGCGTTTGGATGAACCAGGAGCCGTGCTATTCCTGGCACCCTGCGCATTTTGTTTTGGCTTGGTGGATGCAGGCAATGGCAAAATTTTATATTGATCAGCCAGTGTTGGATCTGGTTTAAATTTGAGGTCTCTGGAAGAAATCAGCATGGCACTGTCAACTTCCTTAGTGTAAATAAAAATATTCGCAGTCATGCCCGGCATCAGCTTAAGGTTATCATTTGGGGCAGTAACAATGGTTGTATAGGTTACTACATTTGCGGATACGACGGGTTCAAGTCTTATCTGATTTACTTTGCCGGTGAAAGTAATATCCGGATATGCATCCACTGTAAAAATCACGCGCTGACTATCGGTCACATCGCCAATATCGGCTTCATCTACAGCCGCACGTACCTGCATTTTAGTAATATCCTTAGCGATGATAAACAGGGTAGGGGTGTTGAAAGAAGCTGCGACCGTTTGACCCACGCTAACATTACGCAGCAGAACTACTCCGTTAACCGGCGAAAATATACTGGCGTAAGAAAGATTTTTTAAAGCTGCGTCCAGTTGAGCCTGCACACTGGCCACTGAAGCTTTTGCGGTAAGGTATTGATCCTGGGCGGTCTCAAAATCCGCCTTGCTGATTGAACCTGTATTGAACAGAAGAGTCTGGCGGTCAAAGTTGCTTTTCTGATACGTTAACGTAGCTTTTGATAATTCAAGATTGGCTTTATACTGATCCACCTGCGCCATAAAAAGGGACTTATCCATTTCGGCAATCAATTGTCCCTTGGTTACCCTGGCGTTGAAGTCCGTATAAATTTTAGCAATCGTTCCTGATACCTGTGAACCTACGGCTACCGTATCCACCGGTTCTATAGTGCCTGTAGCAGTTACACTTTTAGAGATATAGCCAATCTGGGGTTTTTCAGTAATAACATATATTTTATTATCCTTCTTCCTGTAAAAAAAATACCAGACTCCGATCCCGGTCAGTAGCAAAACAACAACAACAATTATAGCTCTGTATTTTTTCATTTCTATAGTTTGACCGGTTCTCCTTTGTAAAAATTATATACTTCCAGGTTCAATGCTGCAGTATATTTTGCCTGAATATAACCCTGCAATGCCTGTACATAGAGATTTTTTTGTTGCAGCAGTTCTACCAGATTGGCCGCACCATATTTAAATTCTTCGCTCGCTACCCGGTAACCTTCCTGCGTTGATTTCAGTTGAACAACGGCTGCATCATACTGGGCCTGAGCATTGATCACATTGATATAAGCCTGCTCTACCATTTGAGACAATGTTGTTTTGGCGCCCATCAGCGACAGGTTAGCCTGATCTATTTCAATTTTACTAATTTCAACCTGTGTTCTATAAATGCGGTTATTAAAAATAGGTATCGAAATAGCCAACCCGATCCGCTGGTAAAAGTTATTATCTAATTGCTTCAGGTAACTGACAGATTCATTATTTGAATAACCAGTAGCCAGGGAAGCGCCAATAGAAGCAACAGGGAGTGTCTGTGCCTTTGCCAATTTCAGATTCATTTGTGCAATATCAACTCCCGCTTCTGCATATTTTATTTCGGGCCTCGTTGCTAATGCTATTCTTTGTACTTCGTCCAATGATGGCATCAGGGCAGTAGCTATTATCGTATCCGGAATGGCAATATCCAGGGAATAATTCCAGGGCAGCTGAAGCAATTGTTTCAGGTTTAATACATTTTGCCGGTATGCACTTTGCGCGCTCACCAGGTTGTATTTATCTGTTGCTGTTTGCGCTTGCAATTCAATTAAAGCATTCTTCGCAATACTTCCAGCGCTGTATAATCTATTACCCTGGTCCAACTGGGCTTCTGAAGTTTTTACCAGATCCTCAACATAGATGATATTTTCTTTCGACAATAAGATGTTGAGAAAGTCCTGCGTAATTTCAAGTGTGAGCGTATTTATTGTCTGATCGATATTAAGACCCGCCTGGTTCAGATTAAGATTTTGCAATTTGATATTATAGTTCAGATAGCCGCCATTGAAAACTGTCCAGGCCGATGTGAGAGAACTATTACTGGCAAAACTGGATTGAGTTGCAAAACCACCCACTACAGGGTTGGCATTCGTACTATGTGTAAAGTTTTGCCCCAAATTACCGAACAGGTTGGGATACTTTGCCGCCTGGGCAAGTAGGAGGTCCTGCCTGCTGATCAACTGACTGAGACGTATAGTATTTAACTGGATGTTATTTTTTTTCGCATAGTCCAGGCAGGTCTGCAGATCCCATTTCAAAGGGAGTTGCTGTGAACTGTCATTCTGGGCCTTTAGGGAATGGTTGCTAATGCAACATAGAAATAAGAATCCGCACGCGAATACTTTTGCTGACATTATTAATAGAAATTACATTGATAAAGCAATGGGTATGCCATGGTCAGCCATTTCTTACTTTATTTATCTTTTCTTTTGCAGAAGGCTCGATAAGATCCCAAAGGTTTCCATATAAATCCTCAAAAACAGCCACCGTTCCATAAACTTCCTTTGCCGGCGGCCTTATAAAATAAATTCCTTTTTCGAGCATTGCCTGGTAATCCCTGTAAAAATCATCTGTGTATAGAAACAAAAAAACACGTCCGCCAGTTTGGTTGCCGACGGCTTTCAGCTGCTCAGGACCGTTAGCCTTTGCCAATAAAATGGAACAATCGCCCGGTCCGGGCGGTGCGATGATAACCCATCTTTTAGATTCAGATAAGATGGTGTCTTCGAGCAAAAGAAAACCGAGTTTTTGCCTATAGAAATTTATGGCTTCATCATAATCTTTTACTACAAGTGCCAGACGTGCTATAAACTGCTTCATTCTACGAATTTATCTCAATTAACCTGTTATTTTTGTTCATACATTTCAGATTCAGCCAAACTTATCGATGTACAGAATAATTTCAGCCACTTTTATTTTTATTTGCTGCCTGGGCTCAAGTGTTTTTTGTCAGGACAAGGATACTGTTTTTCTCTATAACGGACAGGTGTTGATTGGTGCAGTGCAGGCAGCCAATTTTGCTGCACTTTCAATAGATGATATGGATCTGAAAATGCAAAGCATCAAGCTTTTCAGAATAAAAAAGCTGGTCATTTACGAAAAATTCAAAATTGAATTAGTGGATAAAAGAATTCTTTATGGTTCGCTTAGAACTAACGGCCAGGACGGCAGAGCTGATATTTTAACTGCCGGTGGAGAAAGAATAAACATTCATATTACAGAGATCTATCAGCTGATTTCAATGGATAATAATTTCTTCACAAGATTGAATGGAAATGTTTCAGCCGGATTGAGTTTTACCAAATCAAGCGGAATTGGCCAGGTGAATTTTAGTGCGAACATTCAGTATGCGACCAAGCATGTCGAGTATCAGTTGATTACATCAAGTATTGGATCTATAGATTCGGGTAATTACTCAAGGGATAATGAAAATTTCCAATTAATCGCTACTTATGATTTGGATCCTACATGGTTCGTTGCTACTTCCCTCCAATATCAGCGGAACAATGAATTGTCCATAGCACACAGATATCTGGGATTGGTAGGTCCCGGAAATAAACTTATAATAAGAAAGAACTGGAGATTGGTAGCAATTACGGGTATTACTTTTTCAACAGAAAAAAGTACAGAAGGCGTATCCAGCGCATTGTTATATGAAATCCCATTAATGTTTCAATTTAATTTTTACCAATTCCATCATCCTGATATCCAGATCAACAGTACGCAGTCTGTTTATTTCAGCTTGTCAGAAAGCGGTCGGATCCGATATGATGGAAGCACAAATTTTTCATGGCAGCTCATCAGATATTTTTATCTGAATATCAATCCTTATACCAATTTCGACAGTAAGCCGCCTGCGGGAAGTGGAAGCACTTTTGATTTCGGAATTGTAGTGGGGCTGTCGTATAAGTTTTAGGACTTTAAGATTATTCGATATGAGATATGGGATATGGGATATGGGATATGTGATATGGGATATGAGATATGGGTTATGAGATATGGGATATGAGTTCAACTCACATACTCTTATACTCCTATACTCTTATACTTCCCTCTCACACTCTCACACTCTCACACTTGTTTACCAGATGCTTACCCTCAAACTATCCGGACGATACATTTTATCACCGGGTTTAACATTGAATGCTTCGTAGAAAGCGGGAATATTTGCCATGGGTCCGTTGACTCTTTCCTTTGAAGGTGCGTGTACATCGGTCATCAGCTGAGCTGCGAGTACTTCTTTTCTTTCACTATACAACCAGCCGTATGCATATCCCAGAAAATAACGCTGGGCAGGTGTAAAGCCGCCAATTTTTTCTCCTTTTTTAAATGCCTCTGTTTTTGAGAATGCATCCCATCCCAGCAACACACCACCCAGGTCCGCAATATTTTCTCCCTGACTGGCTTCTCCGTTCACATGTAATGTATCAACAGGAACAAATTCATTAAACTGGCGAATGATCCTGGCTGCACTGGCGTTGAATTGTTTCGTGTCATTAGGCTGCCACCAGTCGCGCAGGTTTCCGGCTTCATCAAATTTTCTTCCCTGATCATCGAATCCATGTGTAATCTCATGGCCGATCGTTGAAGCAGCCGCATATCCATATACAAATGCATCATCGAGTTCATCATCTCTCTTTCCGGGAACGATAAAAATACCAGCAGGCAATACGATCTCATTATTACTCGGATTATAATAAGCATTGTATGTTTGTGGAGACATTCCCCATTCTGTTCTGTCAACCGGTTTGCCCAGTTTATTTACATAGTAATTTGTCCACCACTCTGATGCTCTTTGCATATTCAAAACCCAGGGACCGCGGTCTATTACCAGCGCACTGAAGTCTTTCCATTTATCTGGATAGCCTACTTTTTTAGTTACTTTAGAAAGTTTAATCAGTGCCTTCTGTTTTGTACTGTCACTCATCCAGGCAAGGTGCATAATTCTTTCCTTATATGCATCCCGGATCGCTTCCACCATATCGTTATAGCGTTGTTTTGTTTTTTCAGGAAAATATTCCTTCACAAATAATTGTCCCAACGCTTCTCCCATCGCTGTTTCTTCTGCATCCAGCACTCTTTTCCAGCGGGCCTTAGGTTTTTCAACTCCGCTGATGCTTTGCGAATAGGTGAATAAATCTTTATAAAGAGCCTGGTCCATATACCTGGCGGAATTCTTCAGTAAATGAAAGGACAGGTAATTTTTCCAAACTCCCAGGGGAGTCTTGGACAATTCCTGGTTTAATGCCACAAGAAATTCCGGTTGTCCCACGATGACGGAGTCAAGAGATTTTACACCTGTGTTTTTAAAAAACTCACTCCAGCCGATCTTGAAATAAATCTTTTGCATTGTAACCAGATCTATTTTATGATAATTGGAATCAGGGTCGCGGAGATTTTCTAATTTTCGTGAAGCCTTTGCCAGCCTGGTTTCCAGGTCATAAACCGCACCGGCAGCAGATCTGGCCACTAAGCTGTCTTTGCCCATTGACCTGAAAGCATTGTATAAATATGTTTGATAAGCCTTACGGACTTTCAATGTTTTTGCATCCGTATTAAAATAATAATCGCGGTTCGACATTCCGAGACCGCCCTGATAAATATGAAATACAATCTTGTCGCTGTTCTTTTCATCCTGCGAAATATCTTCACCGAGCAATACGTCAACTCCTTCATTCTGAAGTTTCGCGCTTACGCGTAAAAGATCTTCAACTGTTTCGATTTTTTCAATTTCCTGAAGCTGTGGTTGCAGTGGTTGTATGCCTTGCTTTTCGATTCCGTCTGAATCCATGGCGCTAAACCAGAAGTCACCAATTTTTTGAGATACGCTGCCGGGTTCAGATTTTTCATTTAGGGCTTTTTCATTTATTGCGCGGAGGCGGTTGTAGATATCTTCCTGCACTAAGAAACCAACTCCCCATGCACTTTGATCCGCAGGAATGGGGTTCTTTTTAATCCACCCGCCATTTGCATACAAAAAGAAATCTGTAGCGGGGTTCACAGTGGTGTCAATATTTTCAGCAAGAAAATCGGGTGCTTCTTTTTTTTCCGTGGTATGACAGGATACAAATATTAATACCAGGATAAGAAAACACAAACTGTTGCGCATAATGAGTTTATTTTGTAAATGAGAAGGTAACGAAATTTTTATAACCTTTGCTATTCTAAGTCGTTCATTCATTTTCGTTAAATATATAATCTGACAACATGCCCGGAGATTCAGTAAATATTAATAACAAAGCCACAGCTGCTAATACCTATGACGCAATTGTAATTGGTTCAGGGATCAGCGGTGGATGGGCAGCCAAGGAATTTTGTGATCATGGTCTCAAAACTCTCGTATTGGAGCGCGGAAGAAATGTGGTTCATTTAAAGGATTACCCAACGGCAACGATGAATCCCTGGGATTTTCCTCACCGGGAACAGTTACCACTCTCTGTTACTGAAAAAAACCCGATCGTCAACCGTTGTTATGCATTCAATGAAACATCCCAGCATTTTTTCGTCAAGGATGATGAGCATCCTTATATTCAGGAAAAGCCATATGACTGGATACGTGGTTACCAGGTTGGAGGCAAATCACTTCTCTGGGCCAGGCAAACACAGAGATGGAGTAAATATGATTTTGAAGGTCCGGGCAGGGATGGATATGCCGTAGAATGGCCCTTGTCGTACGATGAACTCGCTCCCTGGTACAGCCATGTTGAACATTTTGCCGGTATCAGTGGAAATTTCGACGGATTGGATACACTTCCGGACGGCGATTTTCTACCGGCATGGGAAATGAATTGTGTGGAAACAGATATCAGCGCAAAGATCAATGCACATTATAAAGACCGGCATGTGGTACAGGGACGCTGTGCTCATCTGACCAAGCCCCGGGAGATTCATATCCAACAGGGTCGTAATCCCTGCCAGGCGCGAAGCGAATGTGAAAGAGGATGTCCTTTCGGAGGGTATTTCAGCTCCAATTCTACTACACTTCCATGGGCTGCAAAAACCGGAAATCTTACCATCAGGCCCGACAGTGTTGTGCATTCTGTTATTTATGATGAAAATAAAAAAAAGGCTACAGGTGTACGGGTGATTGACGCTCACACAAAAGAAGAAACGCTTTATTATGCAAAAGTAATTTTCGTTAATGCTGCCTGCCTGAATTCTAATTTAATTCTTTTGAATTCTGTTTCTGCCAGGTTTCCAAATGGATTGGGCAATGACAGTGGATTGCTTGGAAAATATGTTTGTTTCCATAACTACCGTGGAACAGTAAACGCTTCTTACGAAGGCCCCATGGATAAATATTATTATGGGAGACGCCCGACTCAGCCCATGATGCCGAATTTCAGAAATGTTCACAAACAGGAAATGGATTTTCTAAGAGGATATATGGTATTTTTTGGTGCAGGAAGAGGAACAGGAAATTTTACAGGCAATGGAGAAGAGCTGGGAGCAGCTTTTAAAGAGAATCTTACGGAAGCAGGTCCCTGGTATGTTTCTTCCCAGATGCAGGGAGAAACCATTCCCAAAGAATCAAATCATGTAAGGCTCAGTAAAGATAAAAAAGATGCATGGGGAATACCCGAGTTGGTTGTTTCGGTGGATTACGATGAGAACGATGTGAAGTCGATGAAAGATTATATGCAGCAGACTTCAGAGATGCTGGAAATGGGAGGATGTAAGAATATCCAGCAAAGAGACACCCATCAGTCACCCGGATTGGACATTCATGAAATGGGAGGATGCAGGATGGGTAAGGATCCCAAAACTTCACTTCTGAATAAATTCAATCAGTTTCATCTTTGTCCGAATGTATTTGTTACAGATGGTGCAGCCATGGTTTCAACGAGTACACAAAATCCGTCGCTTACTTTTATGGCATTTACTGCCCGTGCGGTAGATCATGCAGTTTCTGAATTAAAAAAAGGAAATCTGTGAATACATACGACGCGATTGTAGTTGGATCAGGAATAAGCGGAGGCTGGGCCGCAAAAGAACTTTGCGAAGCCGGCCTGAAAACACTGGTATTGGAAAGAGGCCGTGATGTGGTACATATTAAAGACTACCCGACAGCCACCCTGGCTCCCTGGGAATTTTCGCACCGGTTAAGGATGCCGGAAAAATTCATAAAAGAAAATCCACTCATCACAGAGGCGGCGGGTTTTGATGAATCCACGCGGCATTTTTTCATAAAGGACAATGATCATCCCTATGTGCAGGAAAAACCATTTGAGTGGATCCGTGGTTACCAGGTCGGCGGAAAATCTTTGATCTGGGGAAGGGCCTGTCCCCGCTGGAGCAAATATGAATTTACAGCACCGGCGCGGTATGGATATGGAATTGAATGGCCTATCGGATATGATGATATCGCTCCCTGGTATTCACATGTTGAACAATTTGCCGGTATCTGCGGAAATAGAGACGGACTGGAAGCTATGCCGGACGGAGATTATCTGCCTCCCTTCGAATTCAATTGTGTTGAAAAGGATCTTCAGAAAAAAATAAGTTCGAAATATAAAGACCGCTTCATGATACAGGGACGCTGGGCCCAGCTTACGGAAGCAAAAGAAATCCATGCAAAGCAGGGCCGCGCACAATGTCAGTCGCGTGATCTTTGCATGCGTGGTTGTCCATTTGGCGGATACTTTAGTTCCAACTCATCTACTTTACCATGGGCGGCAAGCACAGGAAATCTTACTGTTCGTCCGTTCAGTGTGGTGCATTCCATCATCTATGATGAAAAGAAAAACAAAGCCGTCGGCGTTCGTATTATTGACAGCAATACACATGAAACGACCGATTATTTTTCACGCATCATCTTCATGAATGCGTCTGCACTGAATACAAACCTTATTCTTTTAAATTCAAAATCGAATCGTTTTCCAAATGGACTCGGAAATGACAACGGGCTTCTGGGAAAGTATATTTGCCACCAGAACTACCGCGGTTCTGTCGGAGGTAATATTGATGGTTTCCTGGATTCATACTATTATGGAAGAAAACCTGCGGAGTCCATGATGGCTAATTTCAGGAATCTAAAAAAACAGGATATGGATTTCGTTGGCGGCTATATGGCATTCATGGGATGTTTCAGGAGGAGAGGAGCAACTACCGACGGACCTGAAATCGGAGAAGATTATAAGAAAGCCTTATCAGAGGCAGGCTCCTGGGGATGTTATATGTATATGCAGGGAGAGACCATCCCGAAAGAATCCAACAGGGTTTATCTCAGCAAGGATAAAACGGATCAATGGGGTATTCCGCTGCTGGTAACAGATGTTGCGTATGATCATAATGATGAACTTCTTCTGAAAGACTTTCTTGAACAGGCATCCGAAACACTTTCTAACGGAGGTGTAAAAGATATCGAGCAATATGATAATCATTGGGCGCCGGGCAGAGACATTCATGAAATGGGTGGCTGCCGCATGGGAAAAGATCCTAAAACTTCTTTGCTGAATGGATGGAATCAGTTACATGAATGTAAGAATGTATTTGTCACTGATGGCGCGTGTATGACCAGTACTGCGAATCAGAGTCCTTCTATTTTATATATGGCATTAACCGCGAGGGCGGCGGGATATGCGGTGGGTGAGATGAAGAAGCAAAACTTATAATTGTTAATGGTCAATTGTTAATTGTTAACGCTGAAATGGATTTGCACTATTAATTCTTTCAGAACTTTTTGAAGTTTCCGTTTACAATTAACAATTGACAATTAACAATTAAATTGCAGGGTGTAAAATTTAGAGTTTGAAATATCTGCGCGCGGTCAATAAATACTTCTGGAAATATAAATGGAGACTTCTCCTGGGCCTGATCTTCGTAATTCTCTCCAACTATTTTCGAATTCTTGCTCCGCAGGTTACCGGCTATGTAGTGAATACGGTGGAGAAAGAATTAACTGTACAGGCACGTGCAAAATCCCCTGTTCCTGTTTCTGCAGATACTAAAAAGCACAATGCTGCAAATCAGAAAGCGGACACTTCCAATTATGATATCCTGGTAAAAAAATTCATCCGGAAATTAAATACCACTCAAAGAACATTCGGACAGAAAGTGGCCATTTCGGGTATTACTTTACTATTGCTGGCAATCATTGGCGGATTATTTATGTTCTTAATGCGTCAGACCATTATCGTCATGAGCCGTCATATTGAATTTGATCAGAAAAATGAAATCTTCCAGCATTATCAGCAACTCGATACTGCATTTTATAAATCCCATAGTACAGGCGATCTGATGAGCCGGATGGCTGAAGATGTAAGCCGCGTTCGCATGTATACAGGGCCGGCCATTATGTATCTCGCAAATCTGCTGGCGACCATAAGTTTCAGTCTCTACTTTATGATTCGCAAAGACGCGCTGCTTACCTTATATGTGCTGGCCCCACTTCCCATATTAGCCGTTACCATTTATATGGTCAACAACCTTATCCACCGGAAAAGTGAAAGGATACAGGCTTTACTGAGCAAGCTTACTACCAACGCCCAGGAATCTTACAGCGGAATTCGTGTAATCAAATCCTTCGTACAGGAATCAGCGATGCTTCGTTTCTTCAGTTCAAATAGTGAAGAATACAGAAAGAATGCGATTGGACTGGCAAAAGTTGAGGCGATTTATTTCCCATCCATGGGACTGATCATTGGTTTGAGTACTCTCCTGACAATCATGATCGGAGGTTTTTATGTAATTCATGGAACACATCATGCCGACCTGGGTACCATCACTGAATTCGTTATTTATATTACCATGCTTACTTTCCCTGTAAGTGCGATCGGCTGGGTGGCAAGTATGATTCAACGAGCTTCTGCATCACAGAAAAGACTTAATGAATTCCTGGAAACATCCCCTGCGATACAAAATGTTCCAAGGGCAATTCTTCAGAAGTTAAGTGGAAACATATTATTCGATCATGTGGATTTTATATATCCCCAAACCGGAATTCATGCCTTGAAAGATTTCAACCTGGAAGTTCGTAAAGGTGAAAAAATTGCAATCATTGGAAGAACCGGCAGTGGCAAAACCACGCTGGCCCAACTGATGCTCCGATTTTATGATCCGACCCATGGAAGCATCTCTATGGATGGTATAAATCTTCAAAACTTTGACCTGCCAGGTTTCAGAAATCAGATCGGATATGTTCCCCAGGACGTTTTTCTATTCAGTGATACAGTTACTGACAACATACTTTTTGGCATGGACCGCAAAATAGAATCAGAAGCAAGGAAGGCAGCTGAATATGCAAGTATCGACAAAGAAATCTTACATTTTTCAGGTGGTTATGATACTTTGATTGGTGAGAGAGGGGTTACCTTAAGCGGCGGACAAAAACAAAGGATTTCCATAGCGCGGGCACTGGCAGGCAACCATGAATTAGTAATCTTTGATGACTGCCTTAGTGCGGTAGACGCCAGAACGGAAAAGGAAATAATTACCAGTCTCTACGAATATCTTCAGAATAAAACCGCCTTTATAATCACGCACAGGATTTTCTCCCTGTTTGAATTTGACCGTATTATAGTTCTGGATCAGGGAAAAATGGTGGAAACCGGCACCCATGCAGAATTGCTGGCAGGAAACGGGCACTATACCCGGCTGTATGAACTGCAACAAAAAAGCGGTGGAGACCGCGAAACCCGCGACTGACGGGATTTGCGTAAAAACACGCTTGTCGCGACAAATTGGGGAATTTTTTGCCAGTTCTATAACAATATTATATTTTTATGCGCTTGCTTTTATTTTTTACCTAAAACAACAACCGTGGCGTACGAGAACAATGACAAAAGAATGGAGAGTGTTTACAGCAAACGAATCAGGGCCGGTAAGCGTAGGACTTATTTTTTTGATGTCAGGGCTACAAGAAGCAATGATTATTATTTAACGATTACTGAAAGCCGCAAAAAATTTAATGAAGATGGTTACGACCGTCACAAAATCTTCCTTTACAAAGAAGATTTCAACAAGTTTATCAAAGCCCTTACTGAAGCTGTAGACTATGTTAAGACTGATTTGATGCCTGATTTTGATTTCGATGCTTTTAATCACGACCAGGTACATGAAAACGGTGATGGGCATCATGAACAACAAGAAAATCATGATGCAGTTTCAATTCCCGTTGAACAGGTTACTGAAATTAGTGAAGTGGAAGCTGTAAAAGTGGAAGCAGTTTCTACAACACCCGAACCTACATCATCTTCTCCGGATCATCTGGAAGAAGTTGATAAATGGTGATTTAGGCTTAAGGCGTAAAGCTTAAGGCGTAAGGCTCAAGGTTTTTAAGATTTTAAAAATGGTTAATGGGGATGTGAAACACTTCTTTCATTAACCATTTTTCATTCCGGTCATCAGTCATCGGTCATCCATAATAAACTCCGCTGCACGTCGGGTTATATTCGCCCAATAAAAATGATCATAAAAAACAGCAGGCATTGTATTCGTTAAATGAACTGAGCGAACAATAGATGCTGCAAAAACATCCCAGTCATCATTCGGACAAACGATCAATTTACCATTACATAGTAAAGGATCAACACCAATAGCGCCATTTTCTGTTGATACTACGTTCAGATTAAATGCAAGCGCTTCCACCAATTTTGTTTTAATGCCACCGCCAGAGTGTACCGGATTTAAAAATGTTCGGCAGCCCATTAGGTAATAGTCAAGGTTTTCGACAAAGCCCATAAAGCGGACAGAAGGATATTCATTATTTGAAATGGCCTCCGGAATATCCAGGCCACAGATTAATAAAAGATAGGAGAGTCCCCCGCTTTGTAAAAGAGGATTTATTTTAAACAGAAGATTTTCCAGGGCTTCGCGGTTTGGTGAATAACTGAAAGCGCCATTGAATAATAGCAAAGGAATTTCTTCGGGAATATTCATTTGCTGATGAATGGATGATCCTGCTGACGTGCGGTTTTCGTCAGAGGGGGGTTCAGAAATTTCAGTTCCGAAGCTGACTGTTATGCACCGGTCCTTATTCAGACCAAAATTTTTAATCGCATAATCTCTGTCAGCATCCTGGATAAAAAAATTATAATCTGCATATCTGTGCGTGAGCTTTTCATAGTTCCACAATATGCACCACCACCATTTACCAAGGCTTTTCCAGCGATTTCCTTCCAGGTTATGCGAATGAACCACGAGGCTGACACCACAGAACTTTTTCAGCAAAATACCCAGCCATCCATAGTATGGGTGTTCCAAAATAAATACAGATGCCTTTTTTTCGTGTATCAGTTTTCTCAGTTTAAAAAAAATAAACGGATTAATATATCTAAAAGAAGCATTGGGAAGAATATTCAATAACTCATAACCATCGGCCAGTTCAGGTTGATTATTTTTTATTCCTACGATCGTAACCTGGTGGTATCTTGAAAAATATTTATAAAAAAGGGCAATGCCTTTTTGTCCGCCGGATCGCGCAGGAAGAAAGGGGTATGATACGAGAGAGATTATATTCATTATTCAAAAGCCTAAAGCCTAAAGCCTCTCAAGCCCAAAGCTTAAAGCTTAAAGCTTAAAGCCTAAAACTAATGTTTAATTTGAATATGAAATGGTTTTGAATAATACCATTAGTAAAAAATTGCAACGATCTAAAAAGAAGTTTTAGGCTTTGGGCTTTAGACTTTAGGCCTAATAACCCCAAATATTTGTAAAACCGCACTTATTAAAAGAAGGTAAGTGATGATGCCAGCCCAAATACTTAACCTGTTACCCATAATATAAGATTTTGGTTCAAACCTGAATTCGATGGTATGTTCTCCTGCCGGAACTGACATTCCCCTTAATACATAATCCACTTTACAATAAGGAGCAGGATTGCCATCTATGAAAGCGTTCCATCCTTTATCATAATATATTTCACTGAACACAGCGAACTGATTTGTTCTTGATTTGAATCTGTAAGAAATTTTATCATTCTGGTTTTCGATCAGTTGAATGCTGGCGGTACTATCTCTAACCGGCATGAATGGGATATTATTTCTGAATATATTTTCTACAATTGCTGTATCGCGAACGTTAATACTATCCAACGCCTTCATTTCCTGATCTGCATTATCCACAAAATGGATATCAGAAACAAGCCAGCAGGATCCAAACGCACCTGAATTCGGAATTGCATGATCCTTACCATCCTGTCCTTTCTGAATAACATATTTTGTATTCAGCATATTGTAAACCCTTTGGTTTCCTTTAACGAGTTGGTGTTCTATCAGATCATTGTATAATGCAAGTTTGGCAGGATGGTAACCACCTACGGAATTATGAAAATAAGAGGCATGTGCATCCTGGAATGGATCGCCGCTTGCTATATCCAAAACACGAAAATTCTTCTCGGGATCTGCATTGATTATCCCGTCGGCATTAGATGGTGTAAATGCAGCTTCAATATTTTCAGGTTCAGTATAACTATCCTCGTTAAGATATTTTTTTCCTTCGAGCATCAAATCAAATGAACTCAGTACCAGCAGCCCAGATATTAATAAGGGAGATTTTATTTTGCCTTTAAAATAAAACCAGCAAAGGCCGGAAGCAAGTAAAACCAGAACAATACTGCGAAGAAGATCCGTTTCAAAAATGCCTCTTCGATCATCCTGTAAAGCAGACATCCATCCATTCACTACCTGCGTTGCCTGCTGCTGCATTTCGGGAGTAGGTTGTTTGCCCTGAGCCTGTTGCTGCAGAATGTTTGATATAAAATTTCCTTTGATACGGCTATCTGAATCTGCTTTAAAATCACTCATAAAAAAAACAAGCAGGCTAATGAATACAAGCGCCCCTGTTGTATACAGTGTATTTTTAAATTTCTTAAAAAATACTTCTTTGTTTTCTTTTGAGTCAACAAATTCCTGTAATCCCAGCGCAGCAAGTAATGCAAATCCAAGTTGTGGCATGACAAGGGCCATGGAGGGCGCTCGGAATTTACTGTACAATGGCAGGTGGTCGAATAGAAAATAATTGACCAGTTCAAAATGTCTGCCCCATGCGAGAATTATTCCCACTAAGCTGATTGAAAAAATCCACCATTTGTGCCAGCTATTTACATAGAACATTCCTAGAATAAACAAAAAGCAAATGACTGCTCCGAGATAAACAGGTCCACTGGTTCCTGGCTGGTCGCCCCAGTAAGATGCATTGTTTGCCATTGCCATGGCATTATCTTCAGGAATTCCGGCTTCTGCTAACTTATCGGCAAATTTTGAACTTCCGGTAATTTCTTTCCCCGCTGAACCACCTCCCTGCATACCCGGAACAAAAAGTGTAAGCGTTTCTGAAATTCCATAACTCCATCGGAATGCATATTCCTTATCAAGACCACCTTTGGTTTTATTATTAGTATTCACTGCTGTCAGCTGGGATTTCCCACCCCGCATGGTTTCTGTAACCAGTTCCCTGGTAGGCAGAAGCGTATATGCTAAATTGAGAGATCCGATGATCAGAGAAAAAGCAATGAGGGAGAAGGAAATTAAAAAATGCTTTATTTTTTTTTCTTTCCAGTGAGTTCCTAAATAAATCAGGCAGAGGATCCCAATAATCAGTCCGGTATAATAAACAATTTGCAAATGCTGAATACTGACTTCAAGCGTAAAGAACAATGTCATCATAGCTGTGCCGCCCAGGTATTTCCCGCGAAGTATCAGGAGCACGCCGGCAATTACAGCGGGCATATATCCAATTGCAATAAGTTCTGTATCATGACCCGCAACTACCAAAATAGGATTAAAGGTCGCAAAACCATACGCCAGTGATCCCAGTAAAGAAATTAAAAGGCTCAGCCCAAAAACCTGGGTCAGGATATAAAAGCAAACACAGGCACTGAAGAAAAAAGAAATCGGTTTCCAGGGTTCATCTTTATTTAAAAAAAATAACCAGTTAATAGCAAGCAACGGTTTATTGATATTCGAAGTACTTTCAATCGCGATATTATAAGCAGGCATACCTCCGAACATAGATTCAGACCATAATGGCCAGTGTCCATTCTTTTCTCTGTAATCATTTGATTGTTTTGCCATGCCTGTATATCCCTGCACATCTGCCTGGTGAAGAACTTTTCCTTCCAGGGCCGTCTTATTATAAACAATTGAAACAATCAGAAATACAGCGATAGCAATAAGATGTGGTACGGCTTTCTTAAGAAGCGATGAATTCATACGAATGAAACTGGTTAATCAGGCAAAATAATGCTATTTTATGCAGAAATTTGGATTTTTGAACATATGGCTTTCTTAAGAATGCTCAATCGCGCGGCTTTTATTTGTAATGTATGTTTTCTGTTAGCGATATTCCTGTTATGGTATTCACATCCTGTTAATCCCGGACTTTCCTCACTGATTATTGTGATGGGATTTTTGCTTTCTATCGTTCTGAATATTGTAGTAAATATCTGGCTGATCCTTATCCGGGTTTTTAAAAAACCTTTACCAGTAATTCCACGTTTCTTATTTTATTTGAATGGGGCATTTCTTGTTATTCAAATAATCTTATTAATAAAATAAGTTTAGTTGTTAGTTATTAGTTGTAATTATTTGCAGCTAACAACTACCGACCAGCAATTAATTCAACATTTCCATACTAGTTTTAGGCTTTAAGCTTTAAGCTTTAGGCTTTAGGCTTTAGGCTAAGTTCCATCACGTAATCATCCATAAAATATCCGCCTCCGATATCAATCAGATCTTCTTTCAGAAGAGAGAATCCCATTTTCTCATAAAAGATCCTTGCTTTATTGTGACGGTTGACATTTAATTGCAGCGCTCTTCCTCCGGAAGATTTCACACGGGATATCACATCATTCAATAACCATTTTCCAAGGCCTTTTCCCTGTAAACGATTATCAAGGTATATCTTATTCAACTTGAAGTCGCCCTCTTCATTTAGCCTGGTGTAGGAAGCAAAACCCACAGGTAGTTCTTCAGAATAAACAATCAGAAAATTTTGTCCGGAATCCCATTGAGCTACCAGGGCTTCCGGACTATAAATAAGATCCATCATATAATCGATCTGACCTGGCTCCACAATATCCTGGTAAGTCACCGGAAATATCTGAAATGCCAGATCCCTTACCTGCCATAAATCTTCTTCCGACACTTCACGAACTTCAATGCCCTGAGTATTTGCATCCATTTTGTATTAGTTTTAAAATATAATGCCGGGTTTATAACATTTCAACCCCGGAATTGTAAATATAAAAAACAGTATATGGAAAACAGGAATTTGGGCAGGTCCGGGATCCAGGTCGCATCCTTTGCATTTGGAGGCAATGTTTTTGGATGGACAGTAAACGAATCCATGGCCTTTAAGTTATTGGATGAATTTACACGATCGGGCTTTAACTTAATTGATACGGCCGATGTATATTCAACCTGGGTACCGGGTAATAAAGGGGGAGAATCAGAAACGATCATTGGTCAGTGGCTAAGCAGAAGAAATAACAGGAAGGATGTCGTGATCGCCACCAAAGTAGGCAAGCCGATGGGTCCGGGTAAATTGGGGCTTTCAGGAAAGTATATACGCTACGCTGTTGAAGATTCATTAAAAAGACTTCAGACAGATTATATTGATCTGTATCAATCGCATGATGACGATCCACATACGCCCATGGAAGAGACATTGAGCACTTTCACCGACCTGATAAAAGAAGGAAAGGTAAGGGCTATCGGTGCATCCAATTTTACAGCTGACAGGCTTACACTTTCTTTGGAAGTCAGCAAAGCGAATAATTATGCCCGTTATGAAACCCTGCAGCCGCCATATAATCTGTATGATCGAAGTATTGAAAAAGATCTTCAGTGGCTTTGTGTAAAGGAAGGAATTGGAATTATTTCTTACTATGCCCTCGCCAGCGGATTTTTAACTGGTAAATACCGTTCAGAACAAGATCTCAATAAAAGTGTACGGGGACAGGGAATAAAAAAATACCTGGATTTGAGGGGAAAGAAAATCCTAACAGCACTGGATGAAGTTTCTGCAAAGTATAAGTCTTCTCCTGCAACTATTGCACTTGCCTGGCTGATGACCCGTCCTGCAGTTGTAGCGCCTATTGCGAGTGCAACGAAAGAGGATCAGTTAAAGGATTTGCTGATGTCAGCCGATATTAATTTGGATGAAGAATCTATCAGAATGTTGTCGGGGGAAGCACTTACAGTTGGCCGTTGACCGTTGGCCGTTGGCGGTTCTTCCAATCGCACTACCACACTAATTTTAGTTTTTGGCTTTTGGCTTTAAGCTTTAGGCTTAAGATCAGCATTCCGGCAGGCTGAGAGGAATATGCACGGCGAGGCCACCGTCGGAAGTTTCTTTGTATTTGCTGTTCATGTCCAGCGCTGTATCCCACATGGTACGGATTACAGCATCCAGGGAAACTTTCGCAAAATCCGGCATGCTTTGTAAAGCCAGTTGAGAGGCAGTAATAGCCTTAATAGCTCCCATCGTATTTCTTTCTATGCAGGGTACCTGTACCAATCCTCCGATTGGATCACAGGTCAGGCCCAGGTGATGCTCCATGGCGATTTCCGCGGCCATCAGGGCCTGTCTTTGGGTTCCACCCATGGATTCCGTAAATGCAGCTGCGGCCATGGCTGATGAAACGCCAATTTCTGCCTGGCATCCTCCCATTGCTGCAGACAATGTTGCCCCTTTTTTAAATATACTTCCGATTTCAGATGCAGTTAATAAAAAGGAAAGAACTTTTTCTTCCTGGAATTCATCCGTAAAACAAATAAAGTATTGGAGCACTGCAGGAATAACTCCTGCTGCTCCATTGGTTGGAGCGGTTACTACTTTCCCAAATGAAGCATTTTCTTCGTTTACCGCCAGTGCAAAGCAACTTACCCAGTCGAGTATGTATTGAAAATCTTTTCCGCCCTCCTTTATTGCCTTTACCCACCCGGAATAATCACTGTAAATTCTCCCTTTAAGTAATTTCTTATTCAGGGCAGCAGCCCGCCTGCTCACCTGAAGTCCTCCAGGTAAAACACCCTCAGTGTGGCAGCCTTTATACATGCAATCCCTCATTACTTTCCAAATTTTCCCCAGTTGTTTTTTTATTTCAGATTCTTCACGCCATGCCAGTTCGTTTTCCATTACAACTTCATGAATGGAGAATCCTGTTTTCCTGCACCAGTGCAGCAGGTTTTCTGCTGTATCTATGGGAAAAGGCAGTTGCACCATTTTCTTTTCAGTCAGGGAACCGGCTTCTTTCTCAATAAAACCTCCTCCGATGGAATAATAAGTCTCAGCAATTGAAATATGTCCATTAAAATCTGCCAGAAAGCTGAGGGCATTGGGATGATGGGGAAGGGATTCATTCATCAGAAATATGATATCTTCCGAAGGATCAAACCGGATAGAAAGCGTTGATCCGA
>Ga0206912_1032_pt1 | contig 39828 bp, 40 predicted proteins | sample Alteio_BWOrgHeat_75_FD_152933 | JGI IMG/M metagenome (GOLD analysis project Ga0206912, IMG submission 152933) | Enriched cells from forest soil in Barre Woods Harvard Forest LTER site, Petersham, Massachusetts, United States -... | ecosystem: Environmental > Terrestrial > Soil > Temperate forest >... | reverse complement strand
GGTAGTATATTTAAATGACAATCAGTATTAAATATAACATTGAGTGGGTCAACAACATCTGAAGCTAAACGATCCACTTTCAAGCTCATGGTGCTTCCTTCCGGTTGGAGTTTTTAGCTTGCTCCGCTTGGTAGGCGTCTCTGAGAATTTTTCGGGTCGTTTCAGAAAATCTGCGGTTTCGGCTGGCTAGATCTAGAGCAGTTAGGCCCTTGTCGTTTTTATCACTCACTCTAGCTCCATAAGCGAGCAAGATGGGAAGAGCTTCTTCATTACCAATGACAACGGCATTCATCAATGGAGTGTCACCAATAAAGTTTTTTGCATTAGGGTCTGCGCCGGCTCTAAGGAGGGCGCGCATGATTGCAGGATCCGCACAAAAGTGCAGAGGTGTGCGTAGTGCATTATCTTTTGCATTGACGCTTGCACCGGCATCAAACAAAGAGTAGACGACTTCTTCAGCTCTATTCAAAACTGCCATATGTAAAGGCGTTTCACTATCTGAATCACGCGCATTGACGTTGGCTCCATGCGCGATTAAACTATGCAGTAGGGAAATCCGACCCTGACCCATGCAAGCCCAAAAGAGAGGCGTTCGTCTTTCCTCGCAAAATTGAACATCAACGTCTCCAACCTTCTCGAAGAATTCTTTTATCCATTCTGCATTATAACAATATTGGCCGAGAAAAGCGGAGTGATATGTAAATATATGACTAACTAACTGAGGATCAATCTCCGGCATAGATTCCCACATCAAGCTTTTGAGAGTAGAGAAATTGATGCTTTCGGTCACAATTCCTGGACAGCTCGTAACTGTTAAATGCTGCAAACCGACGCATTGAGGAACTCTAAATGGAGCCTCTATATCTGTAAAAGATAATCGTGTGACTGAAGGGGGCAAGCTTGTACAAAATAAACCTTGGAAATTAGGCATAGAATTAATAATTGTGACTTTCTTTAATGAAGGCAACTCCCTTAAAATCTCAAGTGGAGGGATCGGCGAGTTAATTTCATCTGTCCACAGAGACTCACCATGAATGGTGATTTCTTCAATGCGCTGTCTTTGTAAAAATTCGATAACGCCTGATAAAAGATATCGGTAGGTATCAAAGCTTTTTATGTTTGGAAAAGAAACGAAAACTTGTCGATAAATTTCATTTTCTATTTTATTAAAATAGCGCCACGTTTTAATTTGTTTATTGAAGAATTGGCGGAAGCGTCGGCAAATGAGGGAATTAGGTTTATAAGGGTCGAAAGCCTTCAAAAGGATATAATTGGTTATATCTGCGCAGGTAGTATATTTAAATGACAATCAGTATTAAATATAACATTGAGTGGGTCAACAACATCTGAAGCTAAACGATCCACTTTCAAGCTCATGGTGCTTCCTTCCGGTTGGAGTTTTTAGCTTGCTCCGCTAGGTGGGCTTCAAGGAAGATTTGGTAGAAGGACGGGGGATACATGATGGGGTTTTGCGCGAGTTCTAGGGGAGTTTTGCCTGTATTATCGGGAAGGTCTACATTGGCTCCAGCTGCAATCAGAATGCGTAAAAGTCGTGGATCGCTGTGTCTTAGCGCACGATGCAGGGGAGTGTAGCCCAAGATATTTCCTAAATTAGGATCAGCACCAGCTTTAAGGAGTGCCTGCATGATCGTGGGATCGGTACAATAGTATAGAGGTGTGTACCCACCTGCAGTTGACTTGACATTAGCCCCAGCATCAATCAAAAAGTCTACGAGTGAACCAAAGTTAAGCTTAACTGCGATGTGCAGGGGAGTAAAAATTTCAGAATCACGCACGTTAATATTCGCTCCATGAGCGATAAAAGTTTTCACTCTTTCCAGATCGTTCAATTGGCAAGCTAACAATAGGGGGGTTTGCGTTTTATTTTTGAGAGGTTGCGTTGGATCTTTGCCTATGATGTCGATATCGCAACCATTCTCAATAAATTTTTTTGTCCACTCGACGTCAACGCCAAAAGAACGATAAACAGTATCAAAATCATAATGGAAAGCATGGCTAATTAATTGAGGATCAACTGCTGGCGCAGATTCCCAACGAATGGTTTTGAGAACCGCAAAGTTGATGCCTTCTTGAGTTATTTGTGGACAATTCAAGACATCTAAATGCTGCAGATTGTCGCATTGTTGAATTCTAAAACTACCTTCAATATTTATTAAGGATAATGTTGTGACGGATGGGGGTATTGTGCAATTTAGACCTTGTTGACGCACATTACAATTAATAATTTTGACTTTTTTTAATGAGGGCAACTCGCATAGAGTTTCAAGAAGAGGTATTTCCGGTATGGTGGGGAATGGCGCTTGAATTGTGAGTTCTTCTATGCGTTGTCTTTGTAAAAAGTGCGCAACGCGTGGAATAAGATGGGTAAAGGTGTCCAGACTTTTTATATTGGGAAATGCAACAAAAATTTTCTCTCTGTTTTGACGTTCGCCTAAAAAAAATCCCAAGCTTTTATCTTTAATTTGTTTATTGAAAAATTGGCGGAAGCGTCGGCAAACCAAGGAGTATGGTTTTTTAGGGTTAAAAGCCTCCAAAAGGATCATTTCCTGGACATCTTTGATAAGTCGATTTAAAGTACAACCAGGGTTAAATGGAACTGCAGTTGGACTATTTACATCTGAAGTCAAACGATCTACTTGTAAATTCATTTTATTCCGTTTTTATCAAATATTATATTGAATAATTATTAAGATTCAATAAAGATTCGTGAGGCTGGAAAGATATTGCAAGAAGGAATCGCTTCGGGTATAAATGGAGATGCTCAAAATAAGGAGTCCCATGCCCCACGAAGAGATGAAATCCCTTGGAGAGGTGCTTAAAACACGCCGCAAAGAGATCAATATGTCCCTCAAGGAAGTGGAGAATGCCACCTCGATTCGCCTTAACTACCTACAAGCTATCGAAGAAGGGGATGTGTCTAAGCTCATCTCTCCTATCTATGCGCAAGGGTTTCTCAAGCAATATGCCACCTTCCTAGGCATCGACGGCGACAAAATCATCAAGGATAACCCAGAGCTATTCACACGCGTGGGCGTTCAAGACTTCTCCTACGGCATCGGGACTTTAGAAGTGCGCGGAAACCCAGGTGCAGGCATCAAGTGGCTTCCCAATGCCTTGTGGATAGGGGGATTTGGGCTCGTCTGCCTTCTGGCCTGGGCGATGGCACGCTATTTAGAGGTGCTGTGAAGGGTGTCCGCATTTTCCTTTGTGGAATGTGCATGGGAGCAGCCGATATCGTTCCTGGGATATCAGGAGGCACAATTGCCTTCATCATGGGTTTCTATGAACAGCTCATCAACAGCATTAAGCGTTTAGACCGTGCAGCCCTAAAATTTTTGGCACCGCTTATATTGGGGATCGTCTGCTCGCTGCTCTTGTTGGCCTCCTTCTTTGACTTTATTCTCGGCCACCCCGTCTACCGCGTCTACTTGTACGCAAGTTTTCTGGGACTGATTCTCGCCTCCACCTATTTCTGCTTTAAAAAGGTGAAGCACTGGTCTTTTGCTTGTCTTGGGGGTTTAAGCATCGGCATGCTTAGCGCCTACCTGTTAACATCCAATGATTTACAAATTAAATCCAGCGAACCCCTCTACGCTGTACAATTATCAGACGTTTACCAACCCTCACAACCACTCATCAACTATGACCCTGCATCCGGCAAACTGCTCGATGTTCCTGAATCCACGGTAGCCGCAATGTTAGCAAAGGGAATTATCAGTCACTCTACACCCTTGTACAACGCAGCAGGGGAGTTGCAGAAGGCTCCTAGGCCCCATACAGGAACTAAAGTGGATGGACTGCTTGTGCTTTGTGGCGCGATTGCCATTAGCGCGATGCTGCTGCCAGGTGTCTCAGGGAGCTATTTGCTGACAATTTTGGGCGTCTACCCGCTAATCATCGGGGCGCTGGCTGACTTTTCAGAAGGCTTAAAAAGGCTGCAATTTGAACAAGATGCCTTCATGGTACTGCTCAGCACAGGTTTCGGCATTTTGATTGGCGCTATTGCCTTTTCGCGCGTCGTGAGCTGGATGATGCGCCATTACCATGACCTCACCGTGGCCACTTTAATTGGGTTTATGCTAGGGGCGCTGCAATCCGTTTGGCCGTTTTGGAGTTACGCCTATGCCCTGTCACCTTTAAAATTGCATAAAGGGGCTAAACTTTTAGTTCTCAATCCCGTTCTTCCCGATCTAGGCAATTCGCTTTTTTGGTTAGCTATCTTATTTAGCATTATTGGCTTCAGCTCAGTCCTGTTAGTTGAACGCCTAGGTAAGCGTCTTAGTATTTAATATATTTAAAAAGTATACTATAATTAAATTAAAGATTTATAATTTGGTATAGTATGTCTATAATTGCCGATAAATTTAATTTATCTAATTTTATTTCCCCTCCTTCAAAAAGCGATCAAAGGCTTGACAGTCCAGGAATTGATGATTTGCGCCACAAGTACCACTTGCTCATTAGCGAACAAATAAAAAATCCCAAGCTAAGGCATGATTTCGATAATAAAATCGCGACAGCCTTATTTTTAGATAAAGTGATTAAGTCCGGGCGCGAACACCCCGATACAGAGCTGGTGAAAAAACTCGGAGCCAGTAGCTCTACCTTTAATTCTACCGAAGTCATCCGCCTACTTCAAAAAATCCGCTCCGATCCGCGTCTTTCTGATGAGACGCGTGCTGCCATAGATACATGGATCCAAACGGAAAAAGAATATCTCGATATTGCCATTATTTTCGATGGCTGGCGCATGCAAAACCCCCACATCATAAAACTCTTAGAAAGCGGCTCTGTAGAACCCCCTACTATTCAGCGTTTAGGTTTGACCATGGAAGACCTTGCCGTCAATCCGCCGAAAGAAGAGGTCGACACTTTAGCTCGTGCGCTGGCTACGCATATTAAGTCTATGAAACCCGGCGAGACCTTCAAAATGCTTGCGGGGTGTCTCAACCATGAAACGCGACTGCTTATCAAAAAACAAGAAGATAGTTCGTTCACGATTTATCACTATGACACGGGTGTGCGGGATACACTACAAAAATTTGGAGATGTTTCTGCAACTAAAATTGACACGGAGAATTTTTGGAAAGGGTTTATCGCCATTAAATTGGGATTTTCGCTGAAACCCTTGGACAAACTCCTCGAGAGTCTCGGCACCAAGGAAGAGCTGGATGAAAGAGAATCCCTTGCGCACAAATCCACTCAGATGGGCGAAACGTGTCCTGGTCAAGCTGTGGAAGCTGATCTAAAGCATCAAATCGTTTTGTCCAGCAAGGATCCCCAAGAGGGGGTAATTCAATATAAAAAGACCAAAGCCTTGCTAGTTTCTGCTGAGGCTGAAGGCGAGGAATTCGACCCACAAATTTCCAGCCTGCTTAAAAGCAAAGCGATGGCGAAAGAGCGCTATCTAGAATGGGCTCAGGTAGTCACCGATCCGCAAAAATTTGAGCATCTAAAAAATCGCTATGTGGAACTGATTGATCTTATTGGAAGAGCCCAGGCCTCACATAAAGTGACAGCTGCTCTAGAACAGGGCTCGAAAGTCATGATCTTACGGGATCTCGATGCGATTTTGCTCCATAGTTTGAGGCACGCTCCTAAAGCCGAAATCCAGACTATCCTCAAAGAAATGAAGGGTAAAGAGGATAGTCCCGTGTTGTGCATCAAGCAATTCTTGCGCATCCAACGCGTGCAAGACCTTATGAAAGAGCGCTTGGCACTCCCTCAAGATGCGGAAGAATATGACAATTTGATTGAACTCGCGCTCAAAGAAACAGCCTACGATCCCGAAGCGCAACTAGGAGCAATCGATCTCTTTCTAGAGAAAACGAAGAGACAAAATGTCGATTTCCTTGTGTCGCAATTGATGCATCCTGATGTCCTACGGGAGTTATTTCAACGCAACTTAGTCAGTGATAGAGTTGTACAGCAGTACTTTTATCGCTATATCGAAGAGAACGGTAAAGATGCTTCCATCGTGCAACTTGGGGGACTCCTGCTCCAACATCCTGGAATCAAAGAGCGCGATATAATCCAGACCCTAGCTATTGTCGACCCTGCACGCTGGGTAGACGAGATACCGGCCAAATTTGCTACCTTAGATTACGAACTTTCCGAAAAAGCGATCTCTGCGATTAATAACGTAACTTTGCTGACCAAGCTATCAGAAAAGACTGCTCGCTTGCCCTACAATGCTTATTTCATCAAAAGTTTAGAGCAACTCCACCTCAGAAGCACCCGCCTGGATACGCCTAAGATCGTGGATCTCTTTTCGCGCACCTTGAATCAAGTAGGGGATGACCCATCGCTTTGGAATCAGATCGGCAACATTCTCTTTGGATTTCATCGCCAAGGCATGGATGCGGTCGTCACAGCGTTGGTTGACAAAAGCGTGCATCTTTATCCGAAGGCGCGCGATCTATTCTCCTTCAAGCTGCTCGAGCAAGCGGGCTACACTCCCCGCGAGCAGGAGGTTGCTTAAATGAATGTGTCCTCGGATAATAGCTTTAACTTGAGTAACTTTGTTAGCCGTGAAAAAGGGGACCAAAAACTCGCCGATCCACAAATCCAGCAGATCGGATCTAGTTATCAAAAACTTTTGCAAGATAAACTCGCCGACCAGAATTTACAAAAGCTCCTCTATAACAAAAGCATCACGGCCCTCTTTTTGGATAAAGTCCCCACTACATCCGGCCAAACCCACCCCGATGCAGAACTTGTGCGCCGGTTTGGTTTTAGCAGCTCAACCTTTAACTCCATGCAGATCATGCGCTATCTACAAAAAATTCGCGACAATCCCAGGCTAACACCAGAGACGCGTACTGCCATCGACAAATGGGTACAGACAGAAAAAGAATACCTCGACATTGCGATCATTTTTGATGGCTGGCGACTTGCTAATCCCAATACCATGAAAATTTTGCAAGCTGGTACCCAGCAGCCAGGCGTGATGCAGCTCATGGGCTTTGGTAAGCCAAGCATGAAGGTCGCACCGCCAGAAAATGAGGTTAATGCACTCGCTCAGGCGCTTGCAGACCATATTCGCGCCATGAAACCAGGCGATACATTCAAAATGTTGGGCGGCTACGATATCCACGAAACGCGCCTCCTGATCAAAAAAATGCCGGATGATAAAGTGTATCTCTATCATTACAATACAGCCTATATGAAGACAGTGGAGAAATTTGGAATGAAGGAAGAGGCGATCAATACACCGGAGTTCTGGAGAAAATTTATTCTCACCAAATTGCAAACGGATTCAATTGATGGGATGATGAGATTGCTTTCAAGCCTTGGCTGGAAAGAGAATTTGGAGGATGCAGACAAGTTAACACCTCGTCAAATGCAGCAAAGTGATGCGTGCCCCGCCCAGGCGATTGAGGCAGATCTCAAGCATCAGCTCGTTTGGTCCCATGCAGATCCCAACGAGGGTTTGATTCAATACAAAATCGTCAAAAGTGCAATGGCAGAATGCGCCCTAGAAGAGCGCGGGCGAATCAACCCGGAAGTCGCTGGCCTTTTAGAAAGTAAGGAAAGGGTGAAACACCGCTATTTACATTGGGCGGATACCGTCGATAACCCTGAAAAGTTTGAGGAGTTGAAGAATCTGTATGTGACAATGATTCACATGCTGGAAAGTGCTCCTTGGGTGGATCAAAGCATCAATCGGTCTTTAGAGGCTTCCAGAGCAATCTGTCTACGCGAATTGGACAAGACGCTCAATAGCTGCTTAAAAAGCGCTCACAAGGATAAGGTAGAGGCCGCTATACAAAAACATGACGAGATTTGGCCAAGGGAAAGTCCCATCCTGTGTTTGAAGCACTTTCAACGCACCCAAAAAGTTAAAGAGGTTATCGCAGCAACTCATGCTTCAGCATCCTCGTGGAGTGGACAGACTCTGGGTCTTTTGCGCAGAAGTCTCGTTTGGCTTCCTCCACGGCTGGCCTACAAGATACAACCTTTTTTGCAGATTGGGCAATTAGAACCCGCCGATATGCTGAAGTTTATTAGAGAGTACACCTTTTATGAAAGTCCTTCTACAAGCCTTCCAGTAGTGAGAAAGCTGCTGGAAACGCGTTTGTTGAATCTAGATGATATCATGTCACTCCTTCAGTCACACAAGAGTGAGGGCAATGGTGAAATCATCAAGGGTCTAGCGCAAATTATTTTGGATACCCCTGATATTACCACTGAAACCAAAAATTTTGGGTATGCAGCTTTAGATCCGACAAAGATCGACTCTGCTGCCATAAAAATAAATGATCTCGCTACGCTCTTAACACTTTTGAACACTATGGGTTATAGCAAAGGGGCCCTTTCTCTCCTCGCTCATCAGATGCGGAAAGGCGATGTAGACTATAACTATTTAGATACCTATGCTAATACATGTGGTTTTGAATCCAAAGATGCAATCAAATTATTTGCTGATGTCATCAAAACTAACAACAATCGCGAAGTGAATCGAAAAATTTTAGAGAATACTCTCACGCAGCTGTATGGTATTTATTCACGCGAATATCCCCTTATCCAAGAATATATGATAGCGGTGGGAGGGCGAAATGTTGCTGAAGAAGTTTCACCTGAAGTTTTCAATAGAATTAACGAAGGAACCATTACAAAATTGTATGCACAAGGCTTCTTAAGCAGCTAATGGCGGAAGGTGAGGGCATTCCTTCACCTTGATTTGCTGCAAATTTTTCATCTCTTTTAGATGAGCCGGCCAAGCGGACAAATGCTCGCAACTCATCAAATTTAAATTTGTCAAACCAGGAAATGCTGGTAGCACTTCGAGTTTATCACAATCTTTGATGTTCAAAATTTGCACGTTTGGACAGGGTGGCAGCTCTCTTAATTGTGAACAGCGCACCAAAGTGATCTCTCGTAAAAGGGGAAGGGCTCCAAGTTCTTCTGGAAGGGTTGTAATGGGACAATTGGATAGATCGAGAGTTTGCAGCTTTTGCAAGTTTCCCATTGTGTTGGGGAGCTGAACAAAGTTCCGATTGCCGGCAACGTTGAGTTCCTTCAAGTTGGCCAAATGGCAAATGGCGGCAGGAAAGCGCTTCATCTCTTTCCCTGCAATCAGATGCAAAGTTTCAAGCTGTTTCAATTGCTTGAACTCCTCTGGCAAAGCTTCCAATTTATCACAGCCGAGAAGCGCCAATGTTTGCAAGGATTTAAGGTTTCCTAGGACTTTGAGTCCTTGTCCCGTTACCTTAGCATTACTCAGAATTAACACTTCGAGGTTGGGACAAGCGCGCACAATGAGGGCGAGATCTTCGTCACTTAGCCGCTTGAATTTGCTCAAATCCAAATAGCGCAGCTCTGGGCCGGCTTCGACAGCAAACCGCACAGCTTCCCGCGTCGTTTTCAAACCGAGTTTTTTCCCAAGAGGGAGATGGTTGGAATTTACCCTAGCTGCTTTGGCGGAAATGGAGATCGCGTTCCATTCCTTAGAAACGGGCGCATGAGGCAAAAATGTCATCGTGTCGCGCATCACTTTGTAGACGATATCGCTCGGCAAAGTCATCTTTTGATAAGAACCCATCAGTCCCGTCAATCTTTTGGCCGTCTCTTTATCATAGGCCTTGCTGATGCGGTCAGCCAGAGCACCCAATGACTGGCCAAGTGTGGGATTTTGGTAGTACTTGCCAAAGACCGATTGGTTGTTTTCGAGAAATTTCTCAAGACCAGCCGCGCTTACTTGATGCCCCTGCCAATCTGATTTATTAATTTTATTGATTTCTACAACTAGTAAATTAACATCATCTATTTTGTTTATATTCATAATAGATGATTATAACTTACTTATATAAAAAATACAATACGCGTACCTGAGGCTTCCCTAATAAAATACTTCTTTTAGGGTGAGGCCATGGGCGGGGGCGGTGATACCTCCCTGGGTACGATCGTGCGATGTGAGTAGGGAAGAGATTGCGCTAAGCGTTAATTTGCCCATGCCTACATACACAATGGTGCCGACCAGATTGCGGACCATTTTATAGAGGAAGTTGTTGCCGCAAATAATGATTTTTAGTTGATCGTCCGCTTCCAGAAGTTCAATGCTTTTTACCTCGCGAATGGTATCCTCATAGACCTCATTTTTCTTGGCATTGGTGAAGGCGGCAAAGTCATGCTGGCCAACCAATAGCTTAGCGGCCTGACTCATTGCTTCGAGGTCCAAGGGGGCGTGGACGTGCCAGGCGTAGTGCCTCTGTTGGGGAAGTTGATAGCTGCCTCTGCTGATCCCATAGTGGTACTCCTTGCCCCGACAATCAAGCGTGGGATGAAAGTACTCGGGCATAAGCTCCAGATCGCGCACCACGATATCCTTCGGCAAAAGGCTGTTCAAGCTATACTGCAACTTAGGGGGAAACTTGCTGGCGATGAAATTGACGACTTGCCCTAAGGCGTGGACACCGGCGTCTGTGCGACTCGCCGCCTGCAGGTGAATCTTTTCCTGTAAAACCTGCTCGAGGATCTTTTCCAAAGTTCCTTCAATGGATGGACCCTCGTGAGTTTTTTGCCAACCAAGATAGTCCGTTCCATCGTAGGCTATGCGCAATTTGATGTTCATTAATCTACGAGGGACGCGCCGCGATAAGCTGCTGGACGCCTTCCATAAAGCGTTGAATGGCGAGCATGACTAAGACCATCCCTACCAGCTTTTCGCAGGCGACTAGGCCATTTTTGCCGAGCCAACGGTTAAGGTAGGGCGAGACGAGAAACACGATGCAACAGCACAACCAAGCAATAACGATCGAACTGAGCATAAGGGGCTGACAGGTCTCCAGGTGGGCAAAAAGCATGATCGTGGCTAAGACGCCAGGGCCGGCAATCAAGGGGATCGCCAAGGGAATAATAAAGGGTTCGCCGGGCGGCAGGTGCAGGCGCAAACTGTCTTGTCCAGGAAACATGATCTTGATGGCGATCAAAAAGAGAATGACTCCAGAAGCTATCCTCACACCAGGTTCGGAAAGCTCCAAGTACTTAAATAATATTTCGCCCAAATAGTTAAACAGAATCATGATGACCAAAGCAATGAGCATCTCGCGCAGCATCACCAGTCTTTGGCGTTTAGGGTCGGTATCTTGCATCAAGGTAAGGAAAGGCTGGACATTTCCCAAAGGGTCCATGATGAAAAAGAGGGTTAAAGTCACCGTAAGAAGGCTATAGTCTGCGTTCATAGTTGATCCAGAAAGAGGTTAACGCCATTGACGATCATGCCCGTGGAAATCATGGCGAGAGTAAGCCCCATGAGCTGTTCAAGTGCAATGAGTCCGCGCTTTCCCAACACTTTTTGGAGGTAGGGGGCTGCGGCCATAACGCCAAACACGCCAATCCAGGCGATAAGGATCGACAAGGTGATGAGAAGATTGTTGTTTTCCAGCTGGGACTTAATGATGATGATGGTGAGCAAACCAGGCCCTGAGAGCAGGGGAGTGGCGATCGGCACGAAAAAGGGCTCTTGCTTGAGCGAGGTCGTCACTGAAGGCCGCGCGATCCCAAAGATCATCTGGAGGGAAACGAGAAAGAGCAGCGTCCCCCCGCACATCGTGACGGCGTAGCGCTTGATGTTGAGCAAAGAGAGAAACATTTCGCCAAAATACTGGAAGAAGAGCGCGACTAGCAGGGCGAAGAACGCTTCCCGCAAGATGATGCGCTTTTGGGCCCTAAAGTCGAAATCCTTGACGAGTGCGAGGATCGCAGGCGAGTTGCCAATGGGATTTGTGACCAAAAAAAAGGTAAGGGCATTCTGGAAAATCGAATTCATAGACCGGCTAGCATACAACAAGCCCCAAAATCTTGCAACAGGTTGCAATCTTGGGACGTATCGCATAGAATCAAGACATGACACACGAACTCATCTTTGCCGAGACTGAGCAGCTCCATCTCAAAAAACTGCTCTGGGCGACAGACTTGCACCTCGATGCAGCAGACCTTGCCGAACATCTGCAGTTCACCGAGATGGCCCGCGACAGCGACCCAGATGGCATCCTGATCGGTGGCGATATCTGCAACGGCTATAACTCTTTGATTCAGCTGCGCAACTTGGCCTCAAAGCTCAATAAACCGATTTACTTTGTGCTCGGCAACCACGACTACTACTACGGCTCCATTGTTAAAACGCGCAAGATGGCCAAAATTTTGAGTGAGGAAATCCCTCAGCTTAAATACCTTACAGATTGCGGAATCGTGGAACTCACGCCCCAAACTGCCTTAATTGGCCACGACGGCTGGTCAGATGGACGGTCGGGAGACTTTCTAGGATCCCACGTCTTGTTAAACGACTACTATCTCATCGAAGAGCTAAAAGACATCACCTCGCGCGAGCGTTTGCAAAGACTCAATGACCTTGGTACGGAAGCTGCGCACTACTTAGACAAAACATTGCGCCACGCGGTAAAAAAATATGACCGCATCGTTCTTCTCACGCATGTTCCACCCTTTAGAGAGGTGTGTTGGTACGATGGACAAGTGTGCGATGACAACTGGGCGCCTCATTTCGTCAACCTGGCTTCAGGAGAGAGACTCAAAGCCATCATGGAAGAGCATCCCACAAAACAGCTACTCGTGCTGTGCGGACACTCCCATGAGTCGGCTGATGTGCATATCTTGCCTAACTTGCATGTCCTAGCGGGTCATAGCAGGCTCGGCACACTGTCGATACAGGGCACAATTTACATCCAATAACTGCTTCACTTTGGGGTCTGCGAGGGTATGGTGCAGCTTCTTCTCGTTTTGGGAAGTTAAATTGCATAAAGGAAGCCTAGGCGTGCCTGCAGGTAGGCCTAGAGCTGACATGGTGGCCTTAATAGGAATGGGATTTGTTTCCACTTCGGAAGCGTTAAAGATGGGCAGAAGAGCATAGTGCAGATGGCGCGCATGGTCGAGATCGCGCCGTTGCATCGCAGCCGTGAGCTGTTTCATCTGGACCGGCACCATATTGCTCACTACGGAAATAACACCGTCTCCGCCCATGGCCATGTTGGGCATCGTTAGAAGGTCGACGCCGCTCATCACGCAAAAATCGGGGTTGCCGCGCTTGATCTGATCGATCACATCCATCATCTGCTGCAGCTGCCCTGAGGAGTCCTTGACGCCGCAGATATTGGGAAGCTTGGCGATGCGCAGAAGCGTCTCCGTCGAGATGTTTTGACCTGTCCTGCCCTGGTGGTTGTAAACGATCACAGGCACGCGGGCTGCCTCTGAGACCGCTTTAAAATGGAGAAAAATCCCTTCTTGCGTGGGACGGTTGTAATAGGGTGTCACGATCAGCACGCTTTCTGCCCCATATTCTTCTGACCAGCGCACATTCTCGATTGTCTGCTGCGTCGAATAGCTTCCAGCACCTACCATAAAGGCCACTTTACCGCGCGTCTCCTCCCGTGCAATGACGACAGCGCGCTCTTTTTCGCTACGTGTCAATGTAGGACTCTCGCCCGTTGTCCCCAAAACCATAATGCCATCGACGCCTGCTGCAATCTGCATGCGGAGCAGGTTGCGAAAGCCCTCCTCATCAAAGGCGCCCGCTTCATTAAAGGGGGTGATCAGTGCGGTGTAGAGTCCCTCAATCTTTGTCATAGTTTCCATCCTAGCATGTCTTGTAGTGTAAAAAATCCCGTTTTCCCGTGCAGCCACTCTGCGGCTGCGACTGCTCCACTAGCAAATCCTTCGCGCCCCCGTGCCGTATGCGTCAGCGTGATCGACTCTTTAGGCGAGTCAAAAATCAGGCTGTGGGTTCCTGGCACATACCCGCAGCGCATCGAGCTAATGTGGACCTCATCTGCTTTCAGGCGCCCATCTAATTCTGAGGTAAGTTTCTTTTTTCGCTGCATGTGTGCAAGGACAGCTCGGCCTATATCTTTAGCTGTCCCAGAGGGGCTGTCGACCTTCTCATTGTGATGGATTTCATTGACAGCGACATCAAATTCATCGAACGGATCCATGAGCCTCGCTGCCTCTGCAACCATCTTCAAGAAAAGGGAGACCCCTACTGCAAAATTGGGGGAGTAGAGAAAACCGATGCCTTGTTGCTCGACCAATTTTTGCACCTCAGGCAGTCTTTCATACCAGCCTGTCGTGCCCACGACGAGAGGTTTTTTAAGCGAGGCCACTTTGCGGATGTTTTCCACAACCTGGTCAGGATGGGTAAAATCGATGCAAATATCTGCTGCATCCATTGAAACCAGCGTGTGGCCTCGTTCCAGGGCTATTTTTTCGACCATTTTGCCCATCTTACCGTAGCCAATGAGCGCAATCTTTAACGGGCGGGGCGCGATTCGTTTCTGAGCACTTGCCATAAGTTCTCCAGCGTCTTCCTTTGCTCTTCTGTCAGGTTGTGCAAGACAATAAAACAATCATCGTTTTGTGTAAATGCAGCCTTGGTCCAATTGGCAGAACCGTTGACCAGCGTCTCTCCATCGACCACCATGCACTTATGGTGCAGAAGGGCGCCTCCTTGGCTCATGCGCACATCTATATCATTCTGGGTGAGTATTTTAAGGATTGCAGCACCCGCCCCTTTGCCGGCATAATGATCTAATACTACCTGTACGTTAACCCCACGCTTCTTAGCATCGACAACTTCTTGGGCCAAATCGCGCCGCGTCCAAGTAAACATGGCGATCTGGATGCTCTTTTTCGCCTCGCGCATCAGCTGTTTCAGGCGATGAATCGCATCGGGATTATCTGGCAAGAACCAGATTTCGAGTTGCTGGTTTCCAAAAGTAAACGTCTCTTTCCGGAACGCCTTGCCCAGGCCATCCACAGGCATGCTGCGCGCCTTTTGCAAAATGTATTGAGCCAAAGCGGGGTTGACGAGAGCGGTCACTAAATTGCCATGCATATGGAGCGAATCGGAAGTCATATTGGCAGACCCAATAAAGACTTGGGATTCATCGATCACCAGCACTTTAAGATGCATCAACCCATCGCTAAAGCGCTTTAACAATTTAATATCTTTGCTGAGTTTGCGGTCAGCATAGGGGGAAGCGCGTCCATCGACCACCACTTCGACATCCACCCCTTCAGCCGCTTTTTTGTTGAGCGCTTGAATAATCCTTTGATCCGTCAGCGTGTAGACAAGCAACACGACTGACTTTTTCGCGCCTGCAATGGCTTGCGTCAGCGATTGGGCAAGATCCTTTTCGACTTGATTGGCATAGAGAAGGGGCGCTTCTTCCGATTGGGGCAAGCGGGGCTTGGTCAAATGCCCCGTCAACCAGTAAAAGCCGTAGAAGATCGCCAATACGGCTAAGGGGAGAAATAGCTTTCGCATCATGTGAGGGCCTTCAGGTGCGTTTCGATCAGGGCGGCATTAAGCCCTGTGTAGCGCTTGCGCACATCGTCGGTTTTAACGGCAATGATCAAGGCCTTCTTTGTCCCGACCAACACGACGACCTTTTTTCCACGCGTCACAGCTGTGTATAAAAGATTGCGGTTCAATAGCTTAAAATGCGTTGTATGCACGGGGATGACAACACAAGGGCATTCGCTGCCTTGGTACTTATGCACCGAAACAGCATAGGCGAGCACCAGTTCATCGAGATCGGCAAAATCATAAACCACATCGCGCTCATCTACTTTGACGAGCATCTCCTGCTCGAAAGGGTCGATGTGACTAATGATGCCCACATCGCCGTTGAAGACCCCGCGGTCGTAGTCATTGCGCAGCTGCATCACCTTGTCGCCGACTAAAAATTTGCGCCCGTTGCGAAAGAGGGGATTTTCCCTTTTGTTTAACGCTTCTTGCAACACCACATTGAGATTCTCCGTCCCCACGATGCCACGACGCATCGGGGCGAGCACCTGGATGTCCTGAATCGGGTCAAAGCCATATTTGCGTGGGAGGCGCTGCGTGACCAAGCCCACAATATTGTGCAGAACATCTTCAGGGGCTTCTGCCTCCATGAAAAAGAAATCGCTCTCCGAGTGGTTGGCGATATCAGGGACGTATCCTTTATTGATTTTGTGCGCATTGGTGACGATGCGCGACCCTGCAGCCTGCCGAAAGATCTCCGTGAGCAGTGACATGGGTAGACAGTTTGAACTGATGAGGTCCTTCAAAACATTGCCAGGACCCACACTTGGCAGCTGATTGGTATCGCCAACGAGAATAACGCGGGCATGGTTAGGCACGGCCCGCAGCAAACAAACCATCAGCTGCGTGTCGATCATGCTGGCTTCATCGACGATCAATAAATCGCATTCCAAAGGCTTTTCTTTGCCGCGCTTAAATCCTGCGCGGTAGTCAAATTCGAGCAGGACATGGATCGTCGAGGCTTTCCAGCCCGTAATCTCCGTCATGCGTTTAGCCGCTTTGCCCGTTGGCGCACAGAGCAGGATCTTGTCCGTGAGTTTGCCGGTGATAGCCAAAATCGCCTTAGTAATCGTGCTCTTGCCAGTTCCAGGGCCACCTGTGATGATCTGAAACTTTTCCTTTAGCGCCATCCCCACAGCTTCACTTTGGTTGTCGGCCAGCTTAATCTCGAGCTGGTTTTGCACCCATTCAAGCGCTTTATCGACAGCAACGGGGCGAAGCGTGCTGGGATAGCGGCAGAGACGGCGGACCTCCCGTGCAATGCCAGCTTCTGCAAGGTAGAGCATGCGAATCCACACGAAGCGCCGCAAAACCCCTTCAAAGACCTGATCGGCGAGTTCGATGCGGCCCTCTTGCGCGATATGGGTCATCCTTTCGCGGATAAGATCGCTGGCGACTTCTAACATCTCTTGCGCCACGACCAAAAACTCATCGACAGGGTAGCAAACATTGCCCTCTTCAGATAGCTCTAAGAGCACAAACTCAATCCCTGCATCGATGCGTTGAGGAGATTCTTTGGCGATGCCTAACTTTTCGGCGAGTTTATCGGCTGTTTTGAAACCGACGCTAAAGATATCGCGTGCCAGGGCATAGGGGTTTTCTTTGACGACTGCGATGCTTTTGTCGCCATAGGTTTTGAAGATCTTCTGCGCAAAAGTGGGGCTGACTTCGTACGTTTGCAAAAAAAGCATCACATCGCGGATCGTCTTTTGCGCATTCCAGCATTCTTTAATCTGCTCGAGGCGTTTTTTCCCGAGCCCTGGAACCTCCAACAACCGCTGTGGCTGTGCGTCTATCACATTGAGGGTGTTTGTGCCAAAGAGGGCGACAATGCGCTCGGCATACTTGGGGCCAATGCCTTTGATGAGGCCAGAGCCTAGGTACTTGCGGATGCCAAGCACATCTGAAGGAGCTTCCACATGGTATTCTGAGACAGAAAATTGACAGCCATGGATGAGGTGTGTTTTCCACTCGCCCGAGCAGCGCACCGTTTCACCGGGCTGTAGGAGGGGCATGGAACCGACGATGCAGGTGAGTTCTTTGCGCCGTGGCTCTTGGAGCTGTGCTACGGTGTAGCCATTCTCCGGATTTTGGTAGGTAATCCTTTCAATGTAGCCGCAGATTTGCTCCATAGCGGCTGGAGTTTAGCAGGGAGAAGGGAAGAAGTCAAACATCAGGCGCGACTATGTAAGGCGCAGCGGCGGCAGGCTGTTCGTTTGCTTCCACGTTGATTTGTTGAGCTAAGTCCGCGTGCTCGAGAGGTACCATTTCCATTTGCGGGGCTCGCTCTACGGGACGCAAAATTAGCGAAACAATGGCGTGAATGGTGCCTACGATGAAAATAATGCGCAGAAACGAGGCGAAGATTCTGCTGACATCGTGGTCGATCTTTTCTTTTAATTCTCGGATGTGGCGATTTTTGCTTTGCACAAACGCTGTGTAGTCATTGGCATCCGCTTGGCGCCTTTGACTTAACGCATTGAGCCCGACTGTCCTAGCTTGAATCACTTCATGTGCTGCAATAACAGAAGGGTCGTCGTTTTTAACCTGCGCGCTGAGTAAGGTTTGATGGGTGAGTTGTGCAGATCTTAAGTCTTTCTGAGCAGCTGCAAAGCCCTGCTCGAGCTGTCTAAAATCCCTCAGTAAAATCCCTTCCTGATGCGCCCAGGCTCTTGCGGACCTTGTTAGCTCGCGCTTGTCCCTAATTAGGCGATAAATCCCACCGACAAGCGTGCAGAGATTGAACACTTGCTGCACAGGTGGCAAGATCGAGGCGATATCTTCAGCTTTTGATGTGACTGGTCGAGGCATTTTTCTTCCTTTTTATACTTCCATCTTAGCTCTTGAATGTTAAGTTCTTATAAAGAAAATATGAAAATACTATATGCTATAAAAATAATTTGAATTAGAGTGCCGTTAAGGGGAGGCACTTATGGCTTTCAGACTTTCTACAAGTATTCTAGCGCTAATGCTAACGACCGCGCTTTATGCGGATGAATGGGAATGCCAATACTACGAACCTCGCCAAGATAATATCGTCGAGGATGAGCGCGCCACCGCCTGGCCAGGGAAAAAAGAAGATGCCTTCTACGATGGGCTGACTGGGGGCTAAGAAATTTTAGAGCAGTGAGGGATCTATGCTCGGTGTTACTCTTGGTGATGTTTGCCCGTGGAATAACTGGAAGAGCGTTCCTCAACGCGATGTGGTTGAGGACGAGACGACAGGGCGCTTTTACCGCAAAGAATCGCATTGCCTGGTGCGCTGCAAATGTTGTGCACTCGTGATCGTCTCCACTCCTGCACATGTCTATTTTGCTTTCCGCGCCCATAAAAGCGACAATTCGCGCCAGTTGCTAACGCAACTCTTTATCACGACGCTTTTGATTTTGACATTGGAAATGGCTGCGCTTTATGGAATTCTCAATCCCTATGATGGCCGGAAGGTGTATGCCTCTTTCGAGCGCATGGGCCCAAAGCGCCTCGCCCCCTGTTTCCAGCCTTTAAACTAATTGCTTTTTAACCCGCGTAAAAATATACTTGGTGATTGCCGGGGACCTCATGGAATGCGGCAGTTCGAACCAGGTCAGGACAGGAATGTAGCAGCCTTAAGAACGCCGCCGTATGCCTTGGGATAATCTCCGGCATTTTTGCTATTCGCTACAAATCTCTGTGATCTGCGGTTCCTTCTTAGAGAGCAGGACTTGAATCAACTTCATCGTCGAATACAACGTGCTCAAGCCAGGTGTAAAGCGCGCGACCGACTTAACCAACTTTGCCAACTCCACCTTCATGTTTTGTTTGGCGTTTAATTGTCTGACAGTGGAGCCTTGCTTAAGCGCATCATAGTTATGTTGTTCGTCTAGGATACGTGCATCAACCCCTTGGATGTTAGTATCATCCTCCCCAATCTTTTTCTGCCATTGGCGTTCAAGAAGAGTATTTGCGAGACTTCTTCCTTTCAATCTAGTGTGTATATCTTTCATTGTCGAGTATTCTGACTTTTCAAAGTTTAAATCAGCCATCGTCTTAATGTGAGTTGCATCAATCGCCTGACATTCAGATTTTGCTCTGATGTAGTTGCTTATTTCGTGAAACAGAGCCGTAATATGCTTTGAAAACCCATGGAGGGCGACTCCCTGCTGAACTACCGGAAGCATGCAGGCCATTTCAAGTTTAACGTTTGTTACTGCTTTAACCATTGTATTTACCTCACATTTAAATTAAATGATAACAATCGATTTTAAATGTGAAATAAACGGAAGATTAATCTTGCGTTAAGATCGGCTAAGGTTTTAATCTGGCCGCGAATTTTTCAAAAGCCGCCTTGACTTCAGAAGGATTATCTATCCAACTAAAGTGTCCGGCTTCTTTGACTTCGCAAAATTCAATATTGTCCCGCAAAAAGCGAGGATCATTTTGGAAAAGCTCAAAAGGAGTCATCCAATCAAATTCGCTACCTAAAATGAGGGTGGGAACTTTTTCTGGAATCCATGTTGCTGAATAGTTGCTTGAAACAAGTTTATCCAAGCCCCACATTGCCGGTCTAAAGGAAAAAGCAATCAAATTAAGCAAATCTTTTCCTTTTTCTAGCGATTCTTTTTTGTAGAAATAGTAGGGAATGCAAGCATCCAAGGTTTTATCAAATGCTTCTTGGGAAGGATGCTGGATAAGCGTTTGCATTTGTGGAACGAAGTCGGGTAAGTTGTATTTTTTGGCACATTTGGCGGCGGCTTCCAGCCATAACTTCGGAGTCGAGTTCAAAGCCACAAATCCGACTAAATGGTTTTCCAGTTCTGGAGTTAAAAGAGAGATAATCCCCCCCCAAGAAGCCCCAACAATCACCGGGTTTTCAAAACGCTTTACCATGGGGATCATCAGATCGAACCATTCATTGTAATCATAATCTGTAGAGATTCCTTCCGTATTGCTGCCATTTCCGGGAAAATCGATCAGCCATACATTCCCTGGAAGCTCGAGCATTTGGGTAAGGTCTAATAAAGAAGAAGAGTCACAGCCAGGACCTCCAGGAATAAACAACCAGTTTAATGTCTTTTCCCCCTGAGGATTTTGAGCTACCAATTGGTAGCGAATGCGATGTTCATCAAATAGATATTTGGGATCAGTGGATTGAGAAAGACCAAAACAATTTTGAAGTCCAAAAAACAATGCACAAATGGAAAATATGACTTTCACTCCACCCCTCCTGGTTCAAGGCCTCAATTTTATGGAAAGTTTCGGATTAAAAGCAAGTCCTCTCGCTAAGAGCCTATCTGAGGGTTGTTTTTCATCGCGAAGCGGCTGCTTTAAGTTGCCCATCATTAGCTGCGCTTCAACATCCTCCCTATCTCATTCCCAGACCTGATGCTTCTTTTTGCGCTCCTTCGGAATCTCATTCGCTGGCAGCTCGAGGAAGAGGGCGCGCCTTTTGCCAATTAGAATCGCTTGACTGATGCCCTCCTCACCAAAGAAAAGGCTGGAAAACCTTTCTAGAAGCAACAAAAGCCCCTTGCTGTTTTTGATCAACGCAACAAAGGGGATAAAGAGGAGTTTGATCAGCCTCCAAAAGAAGGCAGGCACCGGGGTACTGTTGACCTTAAACCACCACTCATCAAACCCATGGCGCTGATCAATCTGGCGCTTGCGCCATTCGGGGTCGCCACTCGCCCGATCAAAGCGCGCAGGGGCGGAAAAGAAGTCTTTGAGGCGGATCCACAGGCGGTGATAGCTCAAGACCCAATGATCCACCTGCAGCTCCGTTTCAGCAAGCGTGCCAAAGCGTTGAAGGGCATCCATCGAATGGATGTCTAAGCTCGTCGAACACACCACAAAGCCATCGCTCTTAACGATCCTGGCCAATTCGGAAAAAAGCAGGCGATACTCATCCTCTTGCAACTCCCCAATCAACTCCGTACAGACAACTAAATCATAGGCATCATCTTTTAACAAAGTCATCGGCACGTAACCCTGAATGGGTGTGAGGGCTTCGGCTCCCTGCTCCTCTAACTTCTTTAGAGCAATGGAAGAGATATCGACAGCATCCACATGGGCTCCAGCGTCTCTCAGCATTCGGTCCAGCGCGCCAGAGCCGCACCCTAAGTCGGCCACTTTTTTCCCTTTCAAATCCACATTGTCTTGGACCAGGCGCAGCGTTCTTTCAAGACGCGTGCGCTCCATGATATTGCGAAGAGGGTTAAACTGCTCCGGATCCGTCAGCCACAGCCTATCGTAGAGGCTTTGCGTTTCTTGACGACGCAATTTGCTGCCGGCGTAGGATTTTTCTTGTTCTTGCGAAGCTTGCGTCTCCACAGCCACGATGTTGAGTCGATTTGGGTTGTTCACTTTGGTCTCCTACAATTGCGATAGCAACTCCCGCACTGTGACATCGGGAGGACGCATTTGCGTTGGGTGGTTGATGTATAAGCGAAACCAGAGCTCGAGCATGAGAATGGCCCAGAGCTGGCGGAAAGCATTGCTCCTGCGCTCTGGAGTCTGCAAATGATGGTCTAACCAGGAAGCTGAGACTATACCTGTATCGGCCAAGACCCCGCGCTTCAGCAATTTGAAGATGCTGATGAGTTCTGGTTCATTGATCCAAGACTGCAAAATATTGGGCCGATAGGATCTTCTGCGCATCAAAAGTTCTTTGGGCATAATATTTTTCAGATAAGTCTGCAAAAACTTAGCGGACTCTGACTCGGCAAATGTTTCTGGTTCAGGCAAGCTTGCCAAAAACTCGATGATTTCGCGGTCGAGAAAGGGGGTTTGCCAGTCAAGATTATGCGCAGCCGTCATCCGTTCGATTTGCAACATAAAGCAGTCGGGCAGACGTGTTTTGACATCAAAATAGAGAAATGCGGCGACGTCGGAGTGAATGCGCGAAAGGTGATGAAACTTATGCAAAAAAACTTCTGGGTCGAATAAACCCGCTAAACGAGGACTCGCAAGCGCCATCGTTTTTTCATCAAACACAGCTGTAGAGCTCATAAATTCAAACTGCGAAGGGTTGGTGCGGCTCTGCTTTAAAAGTTCAAAGGCTTCTTTCGGATAAATGTAGTGTAAGAAGGGGATTAGCGCGCGACGAAACCCATTCAAAGCACCCTGCGTAAACCCTTGAATGGCATTCAGCCCTTTTTTCGACATAAAATAGCCAGAGTGCCCGGCAAACAACTCCGTGCTGCCCATCCCTGAAAAAACCGTCTTCACTTCTTTTGAGGCCAGCTCAGCGAGTTTCCAGCTGGCAAGGGTATTCGGATCGGCTAGGGGTTCGTCGAGATACCAAGCGATGGGAACGAGATTGTCTAGCATATTACTCGGCGTGATCATTTCTGAGCGGTGGGCGATTTTGAGGGTTTTAGCTACTTCTACAGCGGCTTTGACATCGATCTCATTTTCGCCTTTAAATCCCACTGTGAACCCTTTAATCGGCTGATCGTGGACGACTTGATGGAGGTAACAGGCCACTGTCGCTGAGCCTAAACCGCCCGAAATAAAACATCCCACAGGCTGCTCTGGAGGAACGCGACTCTTGACAGAACCTTGGAGAAGCTCATCGATGTGGCGGTTGATGCGATTTTCAGGCAGAGTGCATTTCCTTTCAAAATAAGAGCTGTAGGACCAATAGGATTGAATGGAGAGGCTGCGATTGCGCATGCAGGTGAGATAAAAACCTGGCAGAAGTTTGCTTACGTCTTTAATCGGAGACATATCCTGGGGAATATAACCAAAGTAGAGATAGGCGGCCAAAGCCTCGGTCGCAGGGGTTTGAGGGACTAATCCAGTAGCCAACAGCGCTTTCATTTCGCTTGCGAAGAGAAAGTAATTGTTGTTGCTATACCAGTACAAGGGCTTGCGCCCTATCCGATCGCGCGCGAGGATGATTTTTTCTTTATGATGGTCGAGAATCGCGAAGGCAAATTCGCCGTTGAGGTGCTCGATGCAATTGATGCCCCATTGCTTGTAAGCAGCTAAAATCAGTTGGCTATAGGAGGGATTAGGGGGAAGCGGTTCGTTTAATTCTTCCTTCAGCTGGTCGATGTGATCGAGGCTTCCATCGAGGACGACAGTGACTGTTTTTTTCTCGTCAGTTGCAAGCCTAGAGCCGCAAATGCCGAGTTGGAAGTTTTTAAATGTTTCAGTTTCAACAGGATGCGCACCACGATGGCGCAGCGTGTTTAACATCGGCACGACCAGTTGCTCAACTTGAAACACATCGGGATAGACAATCCCGGCAATCCCTTCCATGCTCTTGAATATAAGGCTAAAAAAGAAAATGAACAATTTAAATCAGTTTGGTATGGTGCGTTTAACCTGTTACCAAATCGGGGTTTACATGCATCGATTTCTGTGCGTTTTGCTCATTCTCCTTGCTACAACTAGCTGTACGCGGCATTACCAGAGAGAATACGATCCCTCGATTACTGACGACGGCCTTGATCGTCCCAAGATCGTTCTGATTCCTGTGTTTGATAGCTCAAACCCCAACGTCAACTGGAACGTCTCTTACGAGCTCACTCGATCGATTCTCGACAAACTGGCCTGTGACAATAATCTATTCGTCTACAAAGAAATCCATACCTTTAACTACGTGCTGCGCAAGGGCCATATGTCATTAGAGGATACCATGGACTCCATTCGGCCCTTATTTGGGCGTAGCGATTTTGTCATCTTGCTAGAACTTCAACAACATGACGTGTTGCCCTACGAACGCGAATCCAACCCAGAACTCGTCAAGCAAGAGTGGTTTACCTGCAATACGACCCTACAGCAGCGCTTGCGCATGGTTGTGCTCGATGTTCGCTGCCGTCCAGCCAAATTCATTTTGGAAGAAACCATTTGCAACAACCAAACGATCCCGAAAGCCTGGGAATTTTATAGCCCAAATTTAACGCCTTGGGGGTCTGATGCCTATGATACGTCACCGGTGGGTTGCGCCCATCACCGCTTAGCCCAAGTTGCAGCCGATTACATCGAAACCGTCGTATGGAGCCTAAAATAGATGGACCCAGCGCTGTTAGAACGGCTGCAATTTCTCGGGGGGAGCTTTCTCTTACTGCTCTTTTTCAGCAGTATGGCCTGGAAGCTTGGGTTTTTTCAGATTCCCAATCTCCAATTCAACCCACCCCCACGCATTGCCCTCTCTGATGTACTGGGGATTTTTGCGCTCTTTTTGTGCGTGGAAGTCTTGTTAGTCCCGACAATTGCTTTCTTATGGTTCTCTTACAAGCAGGGGCATTGGCTCACCTCGACAAATTTTCGCTTAAGCTCCGATGAGCAGGGCTGGTTTAACCTGATGGCCGTCGTCTTTTCAGCTTTAGCTGTCGTCGGTTACTGCTTTATGATGCGCTCCGACCTAAGGCAACTCGTGTTCTGGGGTACCTGGAAGCAAGGAGGATTGCAAAGAGCGTATCGACAATTTTACACAGGAGCCTCCACTTGGCTTCTAGGTTATCCTAGCATCGTGATAACGGGACAGATCGTCGGGATCATCCTGATGCTATGGGGTCCAACAAAACATGTGGATCAGACGGCTGTCAGGCACTTAAAGAGCACTCTTTCCAGCCCACCGCTCTTTTGGGCCACGATCTTAGGCATTATCTTTCTTGTGCCCATTGCTGAAGAAATCTTATTCCGCGGCTTTTTGCAGCGCTGGCTCGTGCAAAACCTCTCCACCTGGAAAGGCATCGTGTGTGCATCCGCTATCTTTGCCGCCTTTCATTTTTCTTTTAGTCAAGGAATTGACAATATCGAACTCCTATTATCCCTATTTGTGTTAGGCTGTTTTCTTGGCTACGTCTATGAAAGACAAGGAACCTTGTGGGCTTCCATAGGACTGCATGTGACATTTAATGCCATTAGCGTTTTGATGATCGTTTTCCAGGAGGCAACGAAACAGTGTGCTTAAATTTATGCTCGCCACCCTACTTTTGGGGCAAATAGTCGAAGAACCCCTCGAGACGCCTGCTCCCGATGCGGCCTCTTTAGCCTTTGTGCTCCAAGAAAATATCAAGTCGCAGGTACAGGGCAATAACACTTTCAGCATGGACCTCTACAATAGGTTGCGGGGCACAAAAGGCAACCTAGTCGTCTCACCTTTTAATGTCACAGGCACTATGGCAATGGCTTACGCTGGCGCCAGCGGGGTCACGCAGAGCCAAATCCAATCGGTGATGCACTACTTATCCCAAAACGTCAATCTCTATGAGGTTTTTGCTTTTCTCAATAAAAAGCTCACCGCACCCTATTACCAAGGCCCCAATGAGACGCGCCTTTTTATCGCAAACTCGGTTTGGCTGCAGCGCGACCTCAAGTTGTCGCCGACCTATGTAGATATTGTGAATAAGTACTTCCAAGCGGGGCTTAAGCAGGTCGACTTTATGCGCAATCCAGAAGCTGCGCGCACTAACATCAATAATTGGGTCCGGGAGCGCACGCAGGGGCGCATTCCCAACTTGGTTGCACAAGGCGATCTCGACGCATCAAGCCGCATGGTGCTGGTGAGCGCCCTCTTTATGAAGGCTGTGTGGAAGCAAGCCTTTGATCCAAGCTTAACAAAAACGGGCGTCTTTTTTAAGGATGCGATCCATTCTGTTTCTTGTCAGATGATGACTGGCACGGCTGAATTTCCTTACGCCGAGCTGAATAATCTACAGGCGATCGAATTGCCCTATCGCTCGAGCTTTAAAGATGAGCCCGAGTTTTCCATGATCATTTTGCTGCCGATAGGAACCTATGACGTCACGCCTGTGGAATCCATTTTGTCTGCAACCAACCTGGATACGATTTTAAACAACTTACAGCCTAAGCAAGTGATCTGCACCATCCCCAAATTTGCCTTCTCAAGTGCCTTTAGGCTGGATCCGATCTTTCAGCAGATGGGGATGAGTGTTCCTTTCAGCAGTTATGCCGATTTTTCTGGGATCACCGGGACCAAGGATCTTGCCTTAGGGTCGATTCTCCACAAAACCTATATCTCGGTCGATGAGAAGGGGACAGAAGCCATTGCAGCAACGGCGGTCTCGATCAATTTGACATCTGCACAACCGACGGAGACTGCCACAATTTTTAAAGCCGACCATCCCTTCATCTTCGTGATTGTGGATAGGTCAACCCGATCGATCATATTCGTCGGACGCGTAGAGACACCATCTTAATTTGGAGGATTTATGAAAATGAAAATGACCCTTTTGACAGCGCTTGTCAGTCTGCTGCCAGCAGCAGCCTTTGCCCAAGCGACGTCGCAGCAGATACGCCCCGCAGCACCTGCTCCGGCGGTACAGCCTATCCCACAGCAACAGCCAGCTCAACAACCAGCCCAACAGCAAGCTCAACAACAGCAAGACACAGCTGCGCAACCTTTGGACGCAAAGGCGCAGGCGCAGTTGGACACCGATTTAGCTGATACAGCTAATGTGGCGGGCCAGTGGCTCAAGCTGATCGATGATGGAAAATATGGCGACAGCTGGGATTATGGTTCACAAACATTCAAGTTTACGATTAAGCGCGATGAGTGGATTAAGGCGGAAGAGAAGTTGCGTCAGCCGTTAGGGCGGCTCGTTTCCCGCAAACTCGTCGAGCAGAGAACGGCCAAAAATCCAAAAGGTCTGCCGCAAGGGGACTACATGGTACTCTACTTTAAGAGTTCCTTTAGCAATCGTCCCGAAGCAAACGAGCTCGTGACGATGGTGCGCGAGAGCGACGGCAAGTGGCGCGTCCTCACCTACCACGCTAGCTAAAAATCTGCCCCAGGGCCTTGCCTTGGGGCTTCGCTCTTCCTCTCCCGTTGGGGGAGGAAGCGCGGCGATCTTCGGCGTCAGCCTCTGCCGAAAGGGTTTGCTTTTCTACGAACAAATCTTTTCAAAATAGTGACTTATTTCTTTTAGATCTTTTGTACCTTCAGCAACTGAAACTACAAATTCAAGAAACTTATCCACATCATATCTAGGAACTTCACCGTTAGACCTTAAGAACATAAGAGCTGTAGCCGATGCCGTTCGCTTGTTACCATCAAGAAAAGGGTGATTACGAGCAATGTAGAAAAGGTATGCAGCCGCTTTGTTATAAACTGATTTATGACGTTCTTCACCAAAAACAACCATCATGGGAGCTGCTAAAGCTGATTCCAATAACCCTTTTTCACGTATGCCTGATAATCCACCAAATTCGTCTATCATCACATCGTGTAATTCAATGACCTGTTCGAATGAAATATAAATCATCTATCAGATAACTTTTCTAGGAGCTCAGCATCATCTTTAAGAATTTTTTTCAGCTGCTTTTTGAAAGATTTGCTGTCTAAAAATTTTGGTGGGTTTTCTACAGCGTCCTTGGTAAGAAGGCCTATGAAGTAATCTTTCATACTTTGCTTTAAGGCGGAAGCTTTCATTTTAGCTAGCATATGCAGATCGGCAGGGCAATCAAATGTGAAACGAATAACCTCTTTGTGCGCACTCATCAGTCACCTCCTAGCTTTTAATCTAGCAGAAAATCTTATTTACGACAATAAGATTTGTCTTACCCCCCCCCCCCGCATAGCGGCTTGCGCAGGTTTTTCTTTCATTTTAATCAAAAATAGTGTAAATTCAATATTTTTATTTCGTAAATGGATGATGATGCAGCCACTTAGTCTACAAACCCTACCCACCGACGTAATTAATTACATTTTTGCGCACCTCTCCATTCCAGAAAGCGCTGCCACCCGCCAACTCAGCATATTTTTTAAAAAGCTTGATCGGAAGGTGGAATCTGAAGAGCGTTTTCTAAACATGACGGTTGAGGACTTCACTTTTATAAGCAAAAAAGGTGAAAAGAATTGGGATGCTTTTTTAAAAGTCTATAAATCTTCTTCGCTTTTTCCTCTTATCCTCAAAGTCTATTTATCTTTTGGGTATCTTTGGGTTCACCCACCCAAAGACATTATTCATGCCATTGAACATTTAAAAATTTTTATCGATCATTATTTTGTTTTTAAGGTTTTATCTTCTACAGTATCTCATCCCCGCAAAGAAGAAATTAAAGAATTTGTTAGCCTACGCGCACTTGCTTGGAAAAATAAATTTAATATTCCTAGTGAGGATTGGATGGATAAGGGCAGTCCTATCCATTTATTTGAGACCGTCTGGCAACAAACTAAGAACCCTTTACATGGGACCTACTTGGGAATCGCACAAGTTTATGCTCAAAATCTTGAAAAGGTCGTACCAGGTGTTAAGCAACTCCAGGCGATGGCCCCACACTGTTCGTTGGCAAAGTTTGTTTTAGGTCGTTTGTATAGCGAAGGGAAGCGGGTAGAAAGAGACCTTGCGCAAACTGTAAACTGGTGGCGAAGTGCAGCTGACCAAGGCGACGCAGAGGCGCAGTATGCCTTGGGGAAACATTATGAAAGCGAAAAAAATCAGCCAGAGGCCTTGCACTGGTTTCATCTTGCTGCTAACCAAAATTATCCTTCAGCCTTCAACGACCTTGGGTTTGCTTTTTTACGTGGCAACGGCGTTAAAAAAGATGCCTCAGAAGCTTTTCGTTATTTTAGAAGGGGAGCTGAAAAAGGCTGCTCTTTCGCACAATGGAATTTGGGAATCATGTACTTTCAGGGATGGGACGGAAAGCGCTATTTTCTAGACGCCTCGCACTGGTTATTCTTTTCAGCGAGACAAGGGTTTTCTACATCCCAAATCTTTCTTGCTCACATGTATGTGAATGAATACGGGGGTGAAAAGAATTTAAAAGAAGCCGTGAAGTGGTACCGCAAGGCAGCCGAACAAAATTCTAGCCTTGCCAAACTCTGTTTGGGAATCCTCCTCCAACCATCGCCAGAAGCCGATCAATTTTTTGTAGAAGGAAGAGATACACTCGATGTTGAAGCTAGGAACTTCCTCATCGATGACACCAGCGATTTAACCAAGCAGATCCGCAAAAAATTGAGGTAAAATGCAGCAAGTAGGCTTACTAAATTTACCCGCAGAAGTCATTAATTACATTTTTGCGCACCTCTCCATTCCAGAAAGCGCAGCCACCCGCCAACTCAGCACCTTTTTTAACAAGCTCGATCGAACTGTCGAATCTAAAGAGCGCTTTCTAAACCTGACGTTCGAGGATTTCACTTTTATATACAATAAAGGCAATAAGCGTTGGCACCACTTTATACAAGTCCATCAATCTTCTTTGCTTTTGCCCCTTATCCAAAAAGTCTATTTATCTTCTGGGTATCTTTGGGTACGGCCCCCAAAAGACATCATTGATGCCATTGAACATTTAAATACTTTTATCGATCATTATGCTTATTTTAAGAATATATCTTCTACAATAACAATATCTCACGCATGCACAGAAGAAATTAATAAATTTGTAAGAGTTCGTGTGCTCGCATGGAAAAATAAATTTAATATTCCAAGTGAGAATTGGATAGTTACAGCCCTCAGTTCTACCCATTTATTTGAGACCGTCTGGCTACAAACTAAGGATCCACTACACGGGACCTACCTTGGAATCGCACAAGCTTATGGACGAAATACTGAAAAGGTCGCAGCAGGTGTCAGACAACTCCATGCGATGGCCCCACACTGTTCGTTAGCAAAGTTTGTCTTAGGTCTTTTGCATACGGAGGGGAAGCGTGTAGAAAAAGACCTAGTGAAAACTGTCAACTGGTGGCGAAGTGCGGCTGAACAAGGTGATGCCGAGGCGCAATATGCTTTGGGGAAGCATTATGAAAGCGAAAAAAGTCAGCAAGAGGCCTTGCACTGGTTTCGTCTTGCAGCCAATCAAAATCATCCTTTAGCCTGCAACTCACTTGGGGTTGCTTTTGAAGGAGGAAACGGTGTCAAACAAGATGAGCAAGAGGCTGTCCGTCTGTTTAGAATAGGAGCTGAAAAAGGCTGCTCTCGCGCACAATACAATTTAGGGCTCATGTACCAGGGTGGGAGAAGAATTGCACAAAATGATCTTGAGGCGCTGCATTGGATCTTCCTTTCGGCGAAGCAAGGAGATAACGAGGCCCAGTACCAGTTGGGTTGTGCTTATAAATATGGATTAAGTGTAGAGAAAAACCTTCAGGAAGCTGTTCGTTGGTTTACAAAAGCTGCAAATTTAAATCATGCCCTATCGCAATATACATTAGGTTTATTTCATTTTTCTGGCTATGGAGACTATGGAGTTGAAAAGAATAAAAAAACTGCGGTAGAATGGTTTAGAAAAGCAGCTGAAAACTCCTTGGTTAATGCCCAAAATAGTCTTGCTTACATGTATGTAAATGGTTTCGGGGCTGAAAAAAATTTCGAAGAAGCCGTGAAGTGGTACCGCAAGGCAGCCGAACAAAATTCTAGCCTTGCCAAACTCTGTTTGGGAATCCTCCTTCAACCTTCTCTAAAAGCGGATCAACTCTTCGAAGAGGGAAGAGATGCACTCGATGATCCAACTAGGAGCTGGCTCATCAATGACGCTACTGATTTAACCAAACAAATCCGCAAAAAATTGAGGTAAAATGCAGCAAGTAGGCTTATTAAGTTTACCCGTGGACGTCATTAATTACATTTTTGCGCACCTCTCCATTCCAGAAAGCGCAGCCACCCGCCAACTCAGCACCTTTTTTAACAAGCTCGATCGAACTGTGGAAGGTAGAGAGCGCTTTGCAAACATGACGGTCGAGGACTTCACTTTTATCAAGGAAAAAGGTGAAAAGAACTGGAAAACCTTCCTGGAGGCCCATCAATCGTCTTCGCTTTTTTCTCTTATTTTTAAAGTCTATTTATCAGGGAACTACGTGCTGTGGGAACGTCCGCCAAAAGAAATTGTTCCTGCAATTATCCAGTTTGACGAATTTGTATATTATCATAAGTATTTTCAACTAAGATCTCTTATTAATTGGCCAGAACCCTGTGTACAAGAAATTAGAGATTCAGTCAGTCAGTGCGCCCTTGTCTGGAAAAAGCGATTTGCTATTCCTGAGGCTTGGATGATCGCTTCTGAAAACTCAGCGGTATTTTTTAACGTCGTCTGGCAACAAACAAAAAATCCTGTATATGGAACGTACCAAGGCATTGCAGAGGTTTATGGAATCAACAGTGGATTGGTAGCAGGAGGCGTGAAGCAACTGCATGCGATGGCTCCCCATTCTTCCTTAGCAAAGTTTGTCTTAGGGCTTATGCATAAGAATGGAAAGGGCGTTGAAAAGGACCTTGTGAAGGCTGTCTACTGGTGGCGAAGCGCAGCCGAGCAAGGCAATGCCGACGCACAGTTTGCTTTAGGACAACATTACGAAAGCGAAAAAAATCAGCAAGCCGCGTTGGACTGGTATCGGATTGCTGCCATACAAAATCATCCTTCGGCCTGCAATTCACTTGGGGTTGCTTTTTTAAAGGGGAATGGTGTCGAAGAATACCTATACAAGGCTTTCCGTTTGTTTAAAGTGGGAGCCGAAAAGGGCAATGCCGGTGCGCAATGTAACTTAGGCTTCATGCACCAAAATGGGCGCGAAATTGGACAAAATTATCAAGAAGCCCTGCGTTGGTTTTTCCTTTCCGCGAAGCAGGGGAATAGTAATGCTCAAACTAATCTAGCCTACATGTACATAAATGGGTGCGGAGTGGAAAAAAATTTCGAAGAGGCCGTGAAGTGGTACCGACTTGCCGCAAAACAAAATTCTTGCCATGCAAAACTCTGTTTGGGAATCCTCCTTCAACCTTCGCTAGAAGCCGACCAACTTTTCGAAGAGGGAAGAAAAACCTTCGATGATTCAACAAAGAGCATTCTCACCGCGGATTCCACGGATTTAAGCCGGCAAATCCTCGCAAAATTAAACGCCATTTAAATCAATCTAACTCTTGCGCTCGAGGCTGGGGAAATAAAACTTTAGACAAGTTGAAAAGACCCTGGTGAGCAAAGCGCGTCATGTTATAGCCAATCTTGGCTCCTAAACAAAAGCCGCGGATTTGGGGAACAAAGAGCGTTCTTGCAAAGTTGGGATACATCTGTATCGTTTTAGCCAAAATGAGATTGACGGAAAGCGCGACGATCAATCGACGTGCGAGTCCTAGATCAGTATGTATAACGTTTTGCTTCAAATAATCGCCCCATTCCTTAGTGTATTTGCGATGAATGGGCCCAATGAGAAAGACGCCCTCTTTATACCCTCCAGAACCTATCAATTGGAATTGCGAGATTAAAGCGTAAAACATTCCCACAAAAATGCCATTGACAGCGGCAGCTATAAACGCTTGTGGCGCTAAAAGGTAGGCTGAGTAAGTGGGGATCTCATAGAAGCAATCCATGGCCACTTGCAGAAGAATCGATTTTAGTCTGTCCGTGCGCGTGATAATCTCTCTGCCATCCCGCACCTGAAAACTGAATAAAGATTTACTGAATGGATTTGTTTCTAAAGTGTGATTAACGTTCATTGTTTTCCTTTTGAGGCATAACCCGGGGGTTTACCTATTTCAAGTTTTAGAATCCTCTGATTGTAAATATTTGCTAATTTCTTCTTTTGAAAATGCCCCCTCAGCTACTTTACAAACCATTTCTTCTAGCTTTGCTAAGTTGTATTTTACAACGTATCCGTTTTGGTTCAGAAATATCAAAGTGACAGCAATTCCTGTCCGCTTATTCCCATCTAGGAAAGCACGGTTGCAAACAATGTGAAAAAGATATGCAGCAGCTTTATCAAACAAGGATTCATGAAGGTATTCTCCGAACATACTGGTCTTTGGCATTTCTATTGCAGATACAAGCAATCCCATATCTCTAATTCCATGAAGACCACCATATTCTGAAACGAGGTCATCATGAATCTGAATCACTTCTTCTACAGATAAAAAAATCATCGATCCGATAGTCTTTTGAATAGTTCCGCATATTCTTTAAAAACATATTTCTTTGCTTCTTCAAACTTGCTGTTCACTGGCTTAACCGACTGAATGGTAACACCAGACGAATCCACGACGATTTGAAATAAGCAATTTTCATCAAGGCCAGCAGCCTGTAAAATTGATTTGTCAATGACAATTGCTTTGCTATTGCCATGTTGTACTAAATGTTTAACTTGCCGCATGATGCATCTCCTGTATATACGCATGTTATCACACCCTAAATTTCTTGTATATACATTTGTTGCTACGACTTAAATTTTATTCGAGATTTGAGACAAAAGAAGTCCAAAATACGATAATATTGCAATATAATCAATTTTTTGATATAATTTTTAATTTAATTAAACTAAGGACTTTTCGATGCAGTCATTACAACAAACTCCAGCAATTCATTTACTCTCTCTGCATAGTGATCTTATTACTCTTATTCTGCTACAACTACCCTTAAAGCACAGCTGGTTGACGCGAAATGTTTGTCGCTATTTTTATAAATTTGATCGAACAGCCGAATGTCAGCATCGCCTCAATAACATGTCTTTTACTGATTTTAACTTTTTAAGAACGCGAAGCAAAGGCGATTGGCCTGCTTTTATGAAAAAACACAAGGATTCTAAGCTCCTCCCATTGATAGACAAAGTCTTTTTATCTGGAAATTATATTCTGTGGGTTCCCCCAACACAAGTGACCTGCCAAGCTGTCAGTCAGTTTGGACATTTTCTGGTGCGTTATGGTCTTGTGCTTTTAACGGCCCCACATTTTTCTAGAGATGCTTCAGCAGTTATAGAGTCTGCAAAAAAATGCGCATCAGATTGGATAAAAAAATTTAAGCTTCCTTTTGAAAATTTGAGTCCCCCTTGCACCGCTCAAACCATCTTTAGAGCTGCCTGGCAAAAAACACAAGATCCTTTGCATGGAACCCTCTTAGGCATTGCGCAAATCAATGGACAAGGGCTAACTATTCTAAATGGAGCAAAACAACTTGTTGAGATGACAACGCATTGTGCACAAGCAAAGTTATTCTTAGGTTTTATTTATCGCGATGGGAAGGTCGTTGAAAAGAACCCGGATATAGCGGTCGCTTGGTTGCGCAGTGCAGCCGACCAAAAGGATCCCGATCCCCTAGCACAATATTCTTTAGCAGAGCAATATGAAAAGGGGGAGGGCGTTGAACAAAATCTTGTGGCAGCTTTCGATTTGTATCTTCGTGCAGCAAACCAAAATTACCTGCCAGCTTACAGTAATCTCGCGGATATGTATTTCCATGCCAAAGGTGTGGCAAAAAATGTTCCGGAGGGCTTGCGGTTGTTGAGACACGCTGCTGAGAAAAATGATGCGCTGGCGCAATATAACTTAGGCGTCCAATACCTTAATGGATTCGGAGTGGAACAAAATTATAAAGAAGCTGCTCATTGGATCTTTCTTTCCGCTACCCAAGATTACCGCCCCGCGCAGCACCGCTTGGCTTCCCTGTATGAAAAAGGACAAGGTGTGGAGAAAAATTTCGAAGAAGCCTTTCGTTGGTGCAAAAGAGCCGCTAAAGAGGATCCGCAGGCACAACACGACTTAGGCGGGCTGTATTACACCGGTTGGGGGGTAAAAAAGAACGACAAAGCCGCCGCAAAATGGTTTCGAATAGCGGCCGAAAATTCGATCGTTCATTCACAAACCAATATTGCCTACATGTGTGCAAATGGAATTGGCGTTGAAAGAAACATTCAGGAAGCCATCAAATGGTATCGCCTGGCTGCTACGCAGGGTTCCTGTATGGCAAAACTTTGCTTAGGGATACTTCTCCCCGGTGGACCAGAGGCAGATCAATTCTTCGAGCAAGGAAAAAAAGAATTAAATAAGGAAGTGCTCGACGTCCTTGCTGCCGAAACTACAGATTTAGCCAAGCAAATTGTCGCAAGATTGAAAGGTTAACCATGCAGTCATTATCTCAACAAAATCCAGCAATTAATTTATCATCCCTGCATAGCGACCTCCTTGGTCTTATTATGCTAAAGCTACCCCTTAAGTATAGCTGGTTAGCTCGGAGGGTTTGTCGCTCTTTTAACTTTGATCGCACAATCGAATGTCAACATCGCTTTGATAACATGACTTTAGTGGACTTCACATTTATAAGTAAAAGAAGCAAAGGGAATTGGACTGCTTTTATAGCACAACACAAAGATTCTAAACTTCTACCCCTTGTATACAAAGTCTTTTTATCTGGAAGCTATGTTCTATGGTGTCCCCCAGCGGAAGAGATTGGTTATGCTATCCCACAGTTTGAAGATTTTATGATTTGTTATAGTCATTTATGCACAGTGGGTCAATTTTGTCCTGCCGATACTACATCAGCAATTAGGGAGTCAGCAAAAAAATGCGTAGCAGCTTGGGCCGAAAAATTTAATCTTCCTCTTGAGGATTGGAGTAACTCCAACTCTCAACAAATCTTTAGATCTGCCTGGCAACAAACACAAAATCATTTGCATGGGACTTACCTAGGAATTGCGCAAGTCTTTGGACGTGATAAATCAACTGTTTCAGCTGGCATAAAACAACTTCATGATATGGCGCCGCATTGTTTGCGAGCAAAGTTAACCTTAGGTTTTATGCACAGGCATGGCGTGGGGGTTGTAAAGCACCAACCGTTAGCAGTCGATTGGTTCCAACGTGCAGCCGATCAAAAAGATCCCATTGCACAGGATCAGTTAGCACAACAATACGAACATTGGAATGGCGATAAACCAAATCTTCAGGAAGCTTTTGCTTGGTATCGGCGTGCTGCGGATCAAAATCATCTAAATGCAATGAATACTCTAGCACTCATGCATCTAAATGGAAGAGGTGTGGAAAAGAATGAAGCTGAGGCGTTGCGTTTGTTTAGAATCGCCGCTAAGAATCATGATGCACAGGCGCAATATAACTTAGGCGTCCAGTATCTTAATGGATGCGAAGTTGACCAAAATTATGACGAAGCTCTCCGTTGGCTCTATCTTTCTGCTATCAAAGATTATAGTTCCGCGCCGCTGCTTTTGGGATGCCTTTATGAAGAAGGACGGGGAGTGACGAAAGATCTCGAAGCGGCCTTGCGTTGGTACAAGAAAGCCGCTCAACTAAATGAGCCCGAAGCACAATGTCGCATCGGAAGGCTGTATTACTTCGGCCAGGGAACAAGGAAAAATGACAAAGCCGCCGCAAAATGGTATACAAAAGCAGCCGAAAATGCCGTTGTTGATGCACAAACTAGTATAGCCTACATGTATACAAATGGAATTGGCGTTGAAAAAAATGTAGAAGAGGCCATTAAATGGTATAAACTCGCTGCAAAACAAGATTCTCCTCTTGCTAAACTTTGCCTAGGGATTCTTTTGCCAGCTGGACCAGAAGCGGATCAACTCTTCGAAGAGGGCAAAAAAGGTCTAGATGAGAAGCTGCTCAAAGCCCTATCCGCAGAACCTACCGATGTAGCCAAGCAAATCGTGGCTAGATTGACACGTTAAGCCTTTTTCCTTCCCTCTTTATCCCTTTTCTGTTACACTATTTGCATTACAATTTAATTTTATGCCCGTGCGTACAAAGCCCTACAAATTCTCCTCGGCAGGTTTGACAGATGTTGGACTCGTCCGCGCCAACAATGAAGACGTTTGGGGACAAATTCCCAAAAAGCACTTCTATGTGATTGCCGATGGCATGGGTGGCCACCAGGCGGGCGAAGTCGCAGCGCGAGAAGCCGTTTCCCTGCTTTGCGACTATGTCACGAAAAATCTCGACCAAAGCGACGATGAAATTTCGCTCGAAGAAGCGCGCCACCTGGTCATTGAATCGATCGAAGAGAGCAATGCCCACGTCTACAAGATGTCCCGGACTGATTCCGACCTTCGCGGCATGGGGACGACGATCTGCTGCCTCCTCTTTCATCCCAAAGGGCTCATCTACGGCCATGTCGGCGATAGCCGCATCTACCGCCTGCGCAATAAACGCCTTTTCCAGATGACCAAAGACCATTCTTTGATGCGCGAACTCCTCGATTTAGGACAGCTGGGCGAAAAGCACTCGGCTGATTTTCAATACCGCAACATCATCACCAAAGCAGTGGGCACGGAAAGCACTGTGGAACCTTCTGTGCGCATCAGCCCCATCTCTGCCGATGACCTCTACCTACTCTGCACCGACGGCCTCTCCGATATGCTTTCAAGAGACGAAATGGAGTCGATCCTAAACACCCATACAACCCTTCCAAAGCTAGCTCAAGGGCTTATCCAAGCTGCCAAAAACAAGGGGGGACAAGACAACATCACCGTTGTCCTCGTCAAAGTGCAAGAAGAACATGGATCCAAGGATTTATCTCGATAACAATGCGACCACCTTTCTCGATCCTCGCGTAAAAGAAGCGATGATCCAATCCCTGCTGCTTCAAGGTAATCCTTCGAGTGTGCACAGCTACGGCCAAGAAGCTAAGGCCGCCCTCAACCGCTCCCGCCGCACTATCGCTGATTACTTAGGTGTGAAGCCATCGGAAATTCTTTTCACCTCAGGGGGCACTGAGGGGCTCAACATGCTCCTCAGGGGCTACCCTAGAGGCCATATCGTCACGTCTTCTGTCGAACATGCTTGCGTGTATGAAACGATCAAAGCCTTGGGCCCTGCCACTTTCATTCAACCGGGCTTACGCGGTGCACCTCGCCCAGAAGAGGTGGAGAAGGCGATTACGTCCCACACAACGCTCATCGCCACAATGGCTGTCAATAATGAAACGGGGGTTAAAACGGATATCGCAGGGATTGCTTCGCTAGCCAAGCAGAGGAAAATTCCCTTTGTCGTCGATGCTGTTTGCTGGCTGGGCAAAGAACCTATCGAAATCCCCCCAGGCGTTACTGCCATGGCTTTTAGTGGACATAAGTTTCATGCACCAAAGGGGGTGGGCTTTGTCTATATCCGCAGTTCTTCCGCGGTCGATTCCCTCCTGCTTGGCGGCGTCCAGGAATATGGTAAGCGGGGCGGGACCGAAAATTTGCCAGGAATCGTCGGGATGGCTGAAGCGATCCGTTGTCTAGATGATTCTTCCACACAAAGGATGCAGTTTCTTCGCGATAAGTTGGAAACGAAACTTCTCTCTCTCGGGGATGTCACTGTTAATGGGCAAGCCCCACGCGTGTGCAACACTTCCAATCTCTCGTTCAAGGGGGTGGAAGGGGAGACGCTACTGACAAAGCTCGACCTGGCTGGCATTGCGGTGAGTCACGGTTCTGCCTGCTCCTCAGGGGCTCTAGAGCCTTCGCGCATTTTGCTAAATATGGGGATACCAAGAGAGGAGGCGGCCTCTTCCATCCGCATCTCCTTGAGCCGCTTCACGACGGAAGAAGAGATCGACCGTGCCTGCGAGGCGATCTCTACTCTAGTTCGCTCAAGTCGAGCGATGCGGCAATGATTTCGGCCAGTCGCTCATAACTCAACACGCTATTGGGATAAGTGTTCCACTCTGGAGGGGGTTTTGAGGCGAGATCGTCCAACGGGTAGTGCACTAAAACGACGTTTTCCAATCTTTCGTTAGCGTGTGCTAAACGCACCAACATGGCGTGCGTGTTCAGGGCAAACGTGATGAAAACGCGTCGCTTGTCAGTGTGATTTGCGCCATAGTAATACTTATTATAAAAACCGGTAATTTCCGCGAGCTGCTCTGGGGTGGGCGTTTTATCGTCCTTTAGATGAATAAACTGGTCATACCCAAAACGCGTGACTTTCTCAACTCCTGCCCATTGGGGAAATTCATCATGGATACCCGCTTCGTCTTTTCCTGCCGTGCGGTGCCAATTGGGCTTGCCATTGTAGGGATCAAAACCATAGCGCGTGGCGTGCGGGGCCATGAGCGTAATCTTATCTTCGTAAGGCTTAAGCAAATAACGCAAAGTTTGCGAGCGGCACCATCCGGCAGAACAGGCGGGATAAACAACATCGCCAGGCAAAAGGGTAATCTTATTCCCATTGTCCATTGTCAAGAGAGTGCCACCCTTGCGAATGAACTCCTCATAGGCCACTTTAAGGGAAGTCGCTTCGACTTTCTCTAGTTCAGGCTCTGCCACCAGGGATTGTGGAAGCGAGGTGGCGGCTGAAACTTGCAAAGTGAAACAAAAGACAAAAGAAGCTAATAATATATATAAACAATTTCGCATAAAACCTCATTATAAAGTGCAAATTATATATATTTTTAATAGCTTTGTCAACTACTTTTGTGGTGTCTTTTCCTTATTGCAGATAAATTGATTTTTTTGTTAACCTCTAATAAAAAGAGAATAAATAATGAATTGTACTACTCCTATCATTGACTTAATTTCTATCGACTCACATCGTCAAAATGCTCAACCACTACCCCAACCAGTACCGCAACCACCAAGCCCACCAATCATCAAAATTGTAGTTCTAGGGGACTACATGGCAGGTAGACAAAGTTTACTAAGAAGATATTTTGAAAACCTTTATACAAGAGATCATTATATTTATTCTTCAACGCCCACTCAATTTCAAAAAGATGTCGCATTCCGAGATAGAGTCTGGAGAGTGACTGGAACGATTAGAAATTACGATAGGGTTTTGGATCGTTTTTCAACCTCATTAAAGGATGCTAATGCCGTTCTTTTGGTTTGCAATGTG
>Ga0206912_1040_pt1 | contig 41632 bp, 40 predicted proteins | sample Alteio_BWOrgHeat_75_FD_152933 | JGI IMG/M metagenome (GOLD analysis project Ga0206912, IMG submission 152933) | Enriched cells from forest soil in Barre Woods Harvard Forest LTER site, Petersham, Massachusetts, United States -... | ecosystem: Environmental > Terrestrial > Soil > Temperate forest >... | reverse complement strand
TTTTGGACCCAAACCCTTAATTCGGAGCATTTCGATGATTCCGGGTGGTGTTTTAGTGATTATCTCATGTAGTTGGGGTAACTCACCCGTGTCGAGTATTTCAATGATTTGTTTGCCTATACTTGGTCCGATGCCTTTAATGGACATTATTTTTTCACGTGGAATGGCGCTCAGTTCTTCTGTTAATTTATCGATGCTGAACGATGCAGATGCGTATGATTTTATTTTAAAAGGGTTCTCTCCATGGATGTCCATCAGCCTGGAGAGCAGGGAAAAGCTTTCTGCAATCACTTCATTAGAAACCGCCATGGGCTTATGTTTGGGAAGATTAGAAAACAAAAGTACGAAATTAAAAAGTCCCCCGGAATATCCGGGGGACTTTACTATTTTCAGCTAATGAATGAAGAAAATTATTTCTTCTTAGCAGATTTCTTAGCAGCCTTTTTCTTAGGAGCTGCTTTCTTTTTTGGAGCTGCTTTTTTCTTAGCGGCTTTTTTTGCTGTTGCCATTGTTTGTAGAATTTAAATGGTTAGTAAAATACTTTACATAGTAAAAATAGAAATTCTTTAGAATTATCCAAAAGTTTTTTTGAATATTTCTAAAGAATCACTAATTAGATCGATATAATGTTACTAACTAAGCTTTCGCGGTAACTTCTGAAGGAGCGTCAACCACATGTACAAAAAGTCTGTCGGCCTTTCCTTTTTTAAATTCTACAACACCATTTGTCAGAGCAAATAAAGTGAAGTCTCTGCCCACACCAACATTTTTTCCAGGATGATAAACTGTACCGCGCTGACGAATGATGACGTTACCGGCAATCGCTGCCTGTCCGCCAAAAATTTTAACACCGAGTCTTTTACTCTGTGAATCACGGCCATTTTTTACGCTGCCTTCGCCTTTTTTATGTGCCATACACTAGATTTGATAAATTGGATCCGCTGAACTGCGGATGAAAAAAATATATTAAGCGATATCTGTCACTTTTATTTTTGTGTAGTGAGTGCGGTGACCATGTTTTTTGCGAAACCCTTTTCTTCTGTTCATTTTAAAGGATATCACTTTATCTCCCTGAACATGGCCAATGATTTCTGCTTTAACAACACTCTTAACATCTTTTCCTGTGGCGAATTTTCCTTCCGCGCTGGAAAGCAATACATCGGAAAACTCAACATGGTCTCCGGCATTTCCTTCAACCCTGGGAACATAGAGTGTCTGGTCTTTACTGACCCTGAACTGACTTCCTGCTATTTGTACAACTGCGAACATAACGATGCAATATTAGGGCTGCAAAGGTAAGGGGAATCGGGTTAATTTCGAAGGAATCCGTTAAAAATCTTGTACCCCTGGCAGCCTGAACGGTGATATTACCTTTTATTGTAGGTTTGTCCTTAAATCGAAGGCCTAAAACATGAAGTTCAAGTCGTTTTTAGCCAAGCCTTTCGCTTCTTATATATATAGGAGTACCCGTAAAGAGCTCAGCTCTGCCCTGGAAGATCAGGAAAATATCCTCAAAAGCCTTTTAAAAACAGGCTCAAAAACAGTTTTCGGAAGGGAGCACCACCTGGAGACAGTGAAAACCTATGAGGAATTCAAATCGGCCATACCAGTTCGGGACTACGAGCAGTTCAAGACATATATAGATCAGATTAAACAGGGGAAGCATAATGTATTGTGGCCCGGTCAGCCGATTTATTTTGCCAAGACTTCCGGCACAACCAGCGGGATTAAATATATCCCTATTTCAAAAGATTCGATTTCCAATCATATCAATTCTGCCCGGAATGCGCTACTCTGTTATATGGCGGAAACAGGGAATTCATCCTTTGCTAACGGGAAGATGATTTTTCTTTCCGGTTCACCGGAACTGGAAAGAATCGCCAACATACCCACTGGAAGACTGAGTGGAATTGTGAACCATCACATACCGCATTACCTGCGCACCAACCAGTTGCCCAGTTATGAAACCAATTGTATTGAAGAGTGGGAAACCAAACTCGATAAGATTGTGGAAGAAACCATCAATCAGGATATGAATCTGATAAGTGGAATACCTCCTTGGATGCAAATGTATTTTGACCGGCTCAATACTGTTTCCGGAAAACCCATCAAGGATCTTTTTCCAAATTTTTCTGTACTGGTACATGGAGGAGTAAATTTTGAACCTTATAAGGATCGCCTGTTCGACAGTATTGGCAAACCGATTGATACCATTGAAACTTATCCTGCTTCCGAAGGATTTTTTGCTTTCCAGGACAGCAGAAAGGAGGAAGGTCTTATGCTGAATACAAACAGCGGGATATTCTTTGAATTCATACCTGCGGATGAAATATTTAATGAAAACCCCACACGTATTTCTTTAAAGGACGTTAAGCGTGGAATCAACTATGCTCTCATTATTAATAATAATGCAGGTTTATGGGGATACAATATTGGTGATACGGTTCGGTTCGTCAGCACAGATCCATTCCGGATTGTAGTAACCGGGAGGATTAAACATTTTATTTCTGCATTCGGGGAACATGTCATCGGGGAAGAAGTTGAATACAGTCTCATGAAGGCCGCTAAAGAAGAAGGCGTTCAGATTAATGAGTTTACGGTTGCGCCATTTATAAAGGGACAGGGAGATGGCAAGTCGTTTCACGAATGGTTTGTAGAATTTGAAAACAGACCTGCAGACATGCATGCATTTGCAAGCAAGGTTGACAGTAACCTGCGGGCTAAAAATATTTATTATGATGATTTAATTGCCGGAAATATTCTTCAACCACTTCAAATACATCCCGTAAAGAAAAACGGGTTTATAGATTATATGAAATCCATCGGCAAACTCGGAGGTCAGAATAAAGTGCCGAGACTGAGTAATGACCGTAGTTTTGCGGAACCACTGGAAAAATACATGGATTGATCTTACTAATCGTCCAGCAGGAATTCACTAGATTTACCTTTCAACGCGAAAGTTCTGATGAATAATATGCAGAAAAAAAGAATTGCCATATTTGGTTCAACCGGATCGGTGGGAACCCAGGCCCTTGATGTAATTGCGGCAAATCCTGAATTATTTTCTGCTGAAATACTTACGGCATATCATAATGATGATCTTTTAATTAAGCAGGCACTCAAATTTAAACCTGATATTGTTGTCATTGCAGATGAAGCCAAATATCAAAATGTAAAACAGGCATTATCTGACCAGTCTATCAAAGTATTTGCCGGTGAGAAAGCGTTGTTGGAAGTGGCAGCGATGGATAGTTACGATGTGATGATGGCGGCGATTGTTGGATTTGCAGGACTCATGCCGACGCTAACAGCTATAGAACATGGCAAAACGATTGCGCTTGCCAATAAGGAAACTCTCGTGGTTGCCGGTGATATCGTAATGCGCAAAGCAGTAGAAAACCGTTCACCTATTATTCCAGTTGATTCGGAACATTCAGCCATCTTCCAATGCCTTCTTGGAGAAACGCGCAACCGGATTGAAAAAATTATTCTCACAGCTTCAGGAGGACCATTTCTGGGGAAGAAGCCAAATTTTCTTGTCAACGTAAAAAGAGATCATGCCCTCCAGCATCCGAACTGGATAATGGGAGCAAAAATATCCATTGATTCAGCAACTCTTATGAACAAGGGCCTCGAAATGATAGAAGCCAAATGGTTATTCAACCTGCTTCCCGAACAGATCCAGGTCGTGATCCATTCGCAAAGCATCATTCACAGTATGGTTCAGTTTGAAGACGGTAGTATAAAAGCTCAGATGGGACTTCCCGATATGAAACTTCCAATCCAGTATGCCTTGGGATTTCCATTAAGACTTCCGAATAAAATTCCGAGATATACTTTTAACAAACCAGATAAATTGTCATTTGAAGAACCTGATATAAAGACCTTTCGCAATTTACAACTGGCAAAAGATGCCCTGGCAAAAGGAGGAAATGCTGGCTGCGTGCTGAATGCTGCCAATGAAATAGCCGTTTACGCGTTTTTAAAAAACCGTATCGGCTTCCTGGATATGACGGATCTGATAGAAAAAACGATACACAAAATACCTTTTGTGGACCAGCCAACGCTGGAAGATTATTTTGAAAGCGATGGCGAGGCGCGTAACTTCGCGGCTTCTTTAATTAAATTGTAAAATTCCCGGCAAGCACAACGTGAACGCGGACTGCAGCTGATCTTTGTAAGATGAATAATACTACACTATTGCTGGCGATCGACTGGGCAAATGCTGGCACTAAAGCCGCCCAACTTATCCTTTCGTTATCCCTTATAGTTATTATCCATGAATTTGGTCATTACCTGCCTTCCAAGCTTTTCAAATGCAGGGTGGAAAAATTTTTTCTTTTCTTTGATCCCTGGTTCGCACTTGTAAAGAAAAAAATCGGTGACACTGTATATGGAATCGGTTGGCTTCCACTGGGAGGGTATGTGAAAATATCGGGGATGGTGGATGAGAGTATGGATAAAGAACAAATGAGTCAGCCCCCACAGCCATGGGAGTTCAGAAGCAAACCGGCATGGCAGCGCCTGATCATTATGGTTGGCGGCGTGACAATGAACATACTTCTTGCATTCTTCATATATGCAATGATCCTGTTTACATGGGGACAGAAAAAATTACCCATATCAAATCTTAGTTATGGTGTTGAAGTAACGGATAGCCTGATGACTGATATTGGATTCCGGAACGGAGATAAAATTCTTTCTGTAAATGGCCAGGATATTAATTATTTTGAAGATCTGCCCGAAAAAGTATTAATGGCCGGAGGAGGTCAGGTGGATATCATTCGCGACGGGGTTCGTCAGACTATTAATATTCCCACTGCGATTCTTGGAAAACTTGCAGAGAGAAAAAGGAACGGATCCCTTTTTTTTCTTCCCAGAATTCCTGTGATTGCCGATCTGATTCCTGATACAACAAATGCATATAAATCCGGGCTCAAAAGATTTGACCAGATAACTACCGTTGACGGCATTTCAACTCCTTTTTATGAAGAATTTAAAAAGGCGCTGAATGCTCATAAGGGACAAATTGTGGATTTAACTGTTGACAGAAAAGGAACGGTAGATACTTTACACACACTGGTTACTTCTGAAGGAACAATTGGATTTTACAGAGTTGTTTTTCCTGATACCATGGATAGTCTTGGACTGATCAAATTTGAAAAGACACAATACAGCTTTTTTGAATCTTTCCCTGCAGGTGTAAAGATGGCTGGCGAAAAATTAAAAAGTTATGTTAGCCAGTTTAGAAAAATATTTTCCCCTAAAACAGAAGCATACAAAACTGTCGGTGGTTTTAAAGCCATGGGTTCTGTATTTCCATCGATGTGGGACTGGCAGTCGTTCTGGATGATCACTGCATTTTTCTCTATAGCACTTGCATTCATGAATATCCTGCCTATACCGGCCCTGGATGGGGGACATGTGCTATTCACGTTGCTGGAAATGATTACGGGGCGGAAACCAAGCCAGAAAGTGCTGGAATATGCACAGGTAGTCGGCATGATACTTATACTCGCTCTCGTTATCTATGTGAACGGTAATGACTGGTTCGGATGGGGGAAAGGGCGTTAGGCTTAAGCCTTAAGCTTTACGCCTTACGCTTTCAGCTTAATAAAAAATTGATTAAATTTGCAGGTTCATTTATCGGGGGTGCCTGGTATTGACAGCGTAGATCTTTGAAAGTATAAGCATGTCGTGCGTTGGATAATTAGCACGTTAATCTGAATATTCAAAACTCAAATGGCAATACACAGTATGCCATGGCTGCCTAATCAGTGATTAAGTAGTCATTCGGGCCGTGTGGCAGGTTCGCCTGTTACCAAGCTGCACCGCCGACTAAAAACAAAAGAGGATGCTGCTCAGAAAGGCTGTGATCTGAGCTTAAGACGATTCAGCTAAGAGAAAGATTGGTTTGTTGCTACCCTGTCTTTCTCCGACAACCAATTAGCAAATAAACATGTAGAAAGCTTTTGAAGAATATGTTTGGACAGGAGTTCGATTCTCCTCACCTCCACAAAATTGACTATCTTATAAAGCCCGTCCCAGCTAGTACAGGACGGGCTTTATAATTTATTTGTTTTTTGCTCCCGCTTTGAATTGTTACCATTATTATAAACTAAACGTTGATACATACTCTCCTTCTCCGAGCTTTCTTGTTTTACCATCCGGCATATTCATAATTCCATCCATCGTAACCACAATTCCATTTTTAAAAATAATCGGACTGGTTAACAAGATTAAATTACCATGATCAACAAAAAATAATTTTCCCTTGTGAATGGTAATCTGGCGCTGTTCATTGGGTTCTGTGAGGGGTTGAATATATGGCCTCATAGCTAAAAGGCTTGTGACTATTGGCTGCAATTCCTGTTCCGTAAGCAGAGGCTTATTTAACATTATTTTCTTTATGCCTGATGCCGGACTGCTGTCAAATCTGAGTAAAAAAATACACAATCATTCAGGGTGGCAAATTTTTTGAAGAAGATAATTGTATTTAAATAAATTCTAAGTATTAAAAAATACAATTATGAAAAAGAACAAAATCATAACGATTGCATCACTTGTATTAACCTTATTATTCCTACCACGATTAATTAAAGCACAGGATGATAAGCAAAAAATCTTAACCGAGTGCAAAAATGCAAAATCATCATTTATAAAAACGGACGCCTCCATGAGCAACCTCTTTATGAATGCTTATGGATATGCTATCTTCCCCGATGTTGGTAAGGGTGGAGCCATAGTAGGTGGAGCAGGTGGTGGTGGTGCATTGTATGAAAAAGGTAAAGCGATCGGCACCGCAAAGATGGTGCAGGTAGATGTTGGAGCACAGGTAGGCGGTCAGGCATACAGGGAGGTCATTTTCTTTGAAAACAAAGAGGCATTTGATCGGTTTAAAGAAAACAAGATTGAATTTAGCGGACAAGCTTCAGCAGTCGCTGTCAAATCCGGCGCATCGGCCAACGTAAAATACAGGGAAGGGGTAGCGGTTTATACCCAGGAAATAAGTGGCCTGATGCTGGAGGCTTCAATAGGTGGACAGAAATTCACTTACTCCTCATTTTAGACATCTGAATTTCTCTTTTTTAAAACCCTAAACCAATTTTTAAATTGTTTTAGGGTTTTGTATGCTAAGATATTACCTCCCGCGAAGATCAGACCAACTTACTTTTTAACTTTTCCCATTTGCCCATCTATATCAATATACTCTCCCTCCTTAAGCTTTTTAGTAGTTCCGTCTGACATTTGAACTGTTCCATCCGGCATAACCAGGCCTCCATTGTTTAATTTAAATGGACTGCTGAGTGTTGTTGTATTGCCATCCTTCACATGTAAAGCCAAACCATTTTTCATCATTACATATTCTTTTTCCATTTTATTTGTAAATGATATGTTCGCATCAGACTTTTTCGCCATACTATTACCCTGACAGAGAGCAGTATAGCAGATTGCACTTACAATGCATAGAATCAATAACTTTTTCATAAAAAATGTTTGTAAGTATAAAAAGGCAAAACCCATGCCTTTTGGCGACACATATGCAAACATACCTTCATACTTAACATTTCTTTCGTAGTCGCATCAGAGCCTCCGATGCGACTCCGAAATAAAGCCTTAAAACAACTCATATTTGTGAATTCAATGGAAAATTATCGGCACTTTTTGTGCTTTTTTATATTAAGCTTTATTACATACTTTTTTTGATTGAGATATACCAATTTCCGTTTTTACTTTCTTTAATTTTAGCAAAAGACCGTGGATAATTAATAACTAGGGATGAATAATCACGAGCATGGCACTCGCTGCAGGTACATTTATTATAATTCCGGAGTCACCTGCCGCGTATGATTGTAAGGATGAAGTTATCATACTGCCATCAGGATTCAATATATATCCCTGTAGAATCAGGCCGCTGGTAGCATTCAGATTTGAAGCAGTCAGTGAACTCAAAGTCACTGAGCGGGCAGAAGTTCCTGTTTGAAGTGTAACAGCAACATCAGTTTGTTGTTCTTTATTCAAAACACTCACATAAATTGTTCCATCAGCTGCTTTACTTGCATATGCTGTAACATTTTCGGCCCCTGCATTTACATTGCAGGGCAGCACCATTCCCTGAGCTCCGTTCTTAAAGAATAGCATGGAGTAATATTCAGGTTTGGCAAAAAAGATTCCGGCTGAATCTCCAATGGGTGAATAAGGGCCGTTACCACCACCATGAAAATTAACGCCGGAACAACCCGAATAAGCAAGCTTCCACATAAAATCGATGGCCCATAAAGAAGCACCGAATGTATTACTCACATTTGTTTTACCACCCCCATAAATTGAGTTACATTCAGCCACCCTGTATGGAGTTTGCGCGCCGAGAGCTATAGCATATAACTCATTTCCAAATTTATCCATGGCACTATCTGCTGCCGGCGCCAGCAAAGTATTAAGATTGATGGAAGGATCTGTACCCGGACCTGCCTGGTAATAATGAATGGTCAATTGATTTATATGATTGCTTTCCTGTTTGGAAAATTCGTACAGCCATGTCTGATTGTAGGCAAATGCAGGACCTGAGAAAACTGTATTGGGAGTAATTGACTCAACTGCATTATAATATTGCTGCCACTCACTATCAAAATCTGTTTCAGAATAACCGGCGTTGCGATACCCGTTTCCAGGGTAAAGGTCAGCCTCATTACCTGCCTCAAAACTCTGAATTAACCCGGATAAATCCTTCGATACATAACCTGCCTCATCTGCAGCTGTTGAAGTATTAAAATTACCGCCCAGGTTCAGCCCAAAAATTGTTTTCCATTGAATAGTCTGAATGAAACGGCTGAATCTGTCAATATCAGTTGTAGTAACAGAATCCTCAGGAGTTGAAGTCTGTCGTGATTTCCCGGTCCAAAATGTTTTATCTACACCGTTGGCGCCGATACGAAAAATTCCTGTACCCAGGTTTTTAATTAACCTTACAAAAGTAGTTTGGTCAGTATTAAAATAATTGCTGTCTGTAATCGCCGTCATTTCAAAACTGAGTCCGAGATAATCTGAAGCTATAGTAAAAGAAGGATGTTCCGGATCAATTGTTACGTTGATTGGTACACCATGTGCGGGAGGAAGGGGTTGAAGATTCTGTTGGGAATTTGTTTTCTTACAACTAAACAGGAGCAAAATTCCAAATACTATAAGAATCATTTGCGGACGAAGGAAGTTTAGCGTGAACATATCATCCATGTGACAAATTATATACCGGTTTATCAATTGAATTACCAATGAACGTTATTCGGTTACAAAAGATCGTGGTAGGAGACAGCCATAATAAATATTCCATAAACATTATTTTCCAATTCTGTAACTCGTACCAATTTGAAAACTGGCTGCCTTTGTTCCAAAATTTCCCTGCATAAAGCCTGTAATATGTTTTGTAGTCATGTGAAAAGTCATTGAAAAATAAGAAATGGGGAAAATACCATAAGTATTCTGCATGGTATAATCAGATGTAGGATTTATCAGCATATTCAGGGAAAACTTCAATCCATATTGTGTCCCATATCGGTTTCTCCAAAGAGATTCTGTATAAATTCCAATTGTTCCTGTAAGATTATTTTTGAATATAATATTGGCGGCAGTATCTACCAGGTTTTTTCTGAATTCATAATAATCGCCGAATTCTTTTTGTATGGAAGTTTCGAAACCCAGATATCTCCATTCTAAATGGCGCAATGTTTTCACCCCGTTAATACCACCGGAAATTCCATAACTCCCAAAAGAATACTTTCTGCCGGGGATATGATAAAAAGTGTCGATGGGGATGTCTCCTCCAGATACAGAAAAGTTGCCGGGAGTATAATGCGAATTATAAAAATCAGATAACCCATAGGTTCCAATTGTAGCATTAGCACCATAATATGCCTGAACATTACCCAGATTATGGCTCCTGTATATACTTGCCTGTCCGGCACGAACCCAGTCCTGACCCCGATCATTAGCCGTTCCGGTTGAATAAATTAAGCTGCCATAAAAAGCGCTCTTCAGTGAATCCGATTTTAAGGGAATAGTATGATAAGGGATGGTTTGAGAATCCAGCGGGCTTAAATACATACCCTGTCTGTGAGCCAGACAACTGCAAAATAGTAGTGCTATAAAAAATGCAATAAGCTGATTATTTCTCATTTGGCTGCTGTCTCAGGAAATTAAATTGTTTTTATTATTACCGCAACAAGATCACTTTTTTTTACCAACCCCAATGGAAACACCTATTTTCAGGGCAAAATAACTGTTCTTGTAGTGAACAACCGGAGCCGTTTGATCAGTGTTACCTGAAGTGATAGTGATGACAGGTATCGCCTGTGATTGGCTGCTGTATGTAATGTTAAAATGGAAACACCAGGTAATATAACTAAGCAGTTTTCCAGGTAAAACCTACGTTTTAATCATGAGGCAATTACAGGCTTCATTCATAATATTTACGGATCTTTGGATGGCGTTACGATTTATCTAAATTATCATTCATCATATGTCAAAACAAAATTCCCGCAGGAAATTCTTAAAAAACAGTATACTGGCATCAGCAGGTTTTTATATTATTCCGCGTCATGTGCTGGGCAGGGGATTTTTAGCCCCCAGTGACAAACTTACAATAGCGAGTGTCGGAGTTGGGGGAAAGGGAGCCGACGACATAGATCATTTTGATAAAAGCGGAAAAGCTAATATCGCTTTTTTGTGTGATGTGGATGATGTAAGCGCTGCAGATACAAGGAAAAAATTTCCGCAGGCTAAATATTACAAGGATTACCGGGAGATGCTTTCAAAAGAAAGCAAAAGCATAGACGCCGTTTCTGTTTCAACACCGGATCATATGCATGCGGTCGCAGCCATGGCCGCTATGCAATTGCACAAACATGTATATGTTCAAAAACCACTGACCCACGATATATATGAGGCGAGAATGCTTACAGAGGCAGCACATAAATACAAAGTTGTGACTCAAATGGGAAACCAGGGTGCATCGGGAGATGGGGTAAGAAAACTGGTTGAATGGTACCAGGCAGGATTAATCGGAGATGTTACTACTGTATTTTGTTATACCGACAGACCCATCTGGCCTCAGGGACTCAAACGTCCTACAACTGCATCAAATATTCCATCCACACTTGATTATAACCTATGGCTGGGTACAGCTCCTGAAAAGGTTTATTTTGATGGTATGCTTCCATTCAACTGGAGAGGGTGGTGGGATTATGGTACGGGGGCCCTGGGCGACATGGCCTGCCATATCATGGCTCCTCCTTTTGCTGTACTTGGACTCGGTTATCCTGTTTCAGCTGAATGTAGTGTTGCATCGCGTTATGTTGAAAACTGGCATGCAGAATATTCACCCGATAGTGGTCCAATATCTTCACATATCACACTGGTATTTGAAGGAAAAAATGGGAAGCCCAATGTGGAATTGCATTGGATGGATGGGGGTATTCAGCCAACGAGACCCGTTGAACTGGGATCCAATGAACTAATGGGAGACGGAGGGAATGGTGCGATTTTTTTAGGAACAAAGGGAAAGATGATGTGTGGTACTTATGGTGTAAATCCCCAGCTGCTGCCTACAAGTAAAACTCAGGCTGATAAAACTCCGCTAACGATTCCGCGTGTGCCCGGTGGAGATGAAGGCCATTATGCCGCATGGATTGAAGCATGCCTTGCTGGATATGGAAGTGAAAAGGCAAAAAATTTAAGTTCCAATTTTGATATTGCAGGTCCGCTTACTGAATCTGTGCTGATGGGTAATCTTGCCATCAGAAGCACTAATATCCAGAAGAAAAATGGAAATGATTTTGAATATCCGGGACGTAACATTAAACTTTTGTGGAATGGCCCCGACATGCGCATCACAAATTTCGAAGACGCAAATCAATTTGTGAAAAGAACATACAGATCCGGATGGAGCCTGGATGTGTAAATGTTTATTCCGCCCGCAGGCTTTCCACCGGATTAACAATAGCTGCCCTTATGGTTTGAAAGCTTGTTGTTCCCAATGCAATTATAAACGCAATAACACCAACTAAAACAAACATCCACCAGCTGATGTCTATCCGATAGGCAAAATCTTCAAGCCATTTACTCATTATCCAATAAGAAAGCGGAGTGGCGATAACAATCGCAATGAATACCATTTTCATAAAGCCGGATGAAAGTGTAACTGCAATATTTTTCACACTTGCACCAAGTACTTTGCGTATGCCTATTTCCTTCGTACGATTTATTGCATTGATTGCAGACAGACCGAACAGCCCCATGCACGCGATAAAAATGGCGAAAAAGCAGGAGAACTGTATGGTTTTTTCCCATCTTTTATCAGACTCGTACATTTTATTAATCGTATCATCCAGGAATGTATACTCGAATGGATAGTTTGTGAAACTTTTCCATTCTTTCCCGATACCAGAAATCGCAGTTGGTATTTGCCCGGCTTTTATTTTGAACATGAAGGAACTTTCATAAGTCAGTCCGAGAACATGTTCTTCGGGTTCGATTTTGTTTGATAGCGTCTCGAAATTATAATCCTGCACAACACCTATAATGGTAGCATCAATGGGCTCGCAATATTCTCCAACTTTCGCTTTATTGCCAAGCATTTCGTATAAAGACTCATTGATAACTGCCGGACGTTTTTCCCTGGAACTGTCGGTTGGAAAAGCCCTGGAGAAAGACCTGCCCTGTAAAAAATGGATGCCAAGCATTTCGAAATAATCATAATCTACAGACAATTGTTTTCTCCATTTTTGTTCCCCGTTAAGCTTAAAACCGTTCGTATTATTTGCGCCATTCAGGCCGCCATTCATCCCCGAGAAATATGAAATATAAGGTTGTGATTTTGCAAAATTTCCAAGTTGTTCCATTGCATGTCTTGTAAAATCGGAATTCCAGACAGGGTTAGAAACTATCAGTACCTGTTCCTTATCAAACCCCAGATCTTTGTTGTTTATAAAGTGCATCTGCCGGTTTATGATGAAGGCAGATATCATTAGTACTACGGATCCTGTGTATTGCAAAATAACCAGCACTTTTGAAAAATGGGGGTTGATTTTAAAGGTCCTGAAACTTTTCAGGATAGATACCGGCTTCATTCTAGAAATGAGTAAGGCGGGATAGTATCCTGCCAGAATTCCCAGGGAAAAACAGAGAACTGCAATAGCCGGCAGAATATCTTTCCAGTGGATATTATTGATCCGCAGATCGGTTCCGATAATATTATTAAAGAGAGGAAGAAGAAAAAATGCTAATGCCAGCCCGATAAGGACTGATATCAAAATAACGATCTGGGTCTCCACCCAAAATTGTATGATAATTGATTTCCTATTGGCCCCCATTACTTTTCTTACACCGATCTCCTGAGATCGGGCAGATGCGTTGGAGATCACAAGCAGCACATAATTCAATGAGGCGATCAGCAAAATAATGAATACGAGGCAGGCAAGTTGATATATGTTCTTCGCATCTGTATAATGCCCCCAGGGATTAGAAACATTATAATGGCAATCCCCTATTGGACGCAGATACCATTTGTAGTTTTTGAAATCAAAGTTTTTAAAATACTGGCCATATTCCGCAACAAAAGGTTCGACATAATATTTCTTTGACCAGAGGTTTAACTTATTTGAAAAATCAGACATCGAAACGCCTTCTTTCAATTCAATAAATAATAAATGGGAGGTTTGATTAAATCCTTCTTTTATATTTCTCGCATAACCCGGATCAGCTTTAAGAGGAAATACAGCATCAAATTGAATACTGGAATTATCAGGCGCATTTTCAGCAATTGCCGCCACTATAAATGGATAGGTGCTGTCTCCCAATAAATTAATTGTTTTCCCGATGGGATCTGAATTGCCGAAAAATTTCTTTGCCGTATTTTCGGAAATAACCACATTCTTAACCGAAGACTTTAGTGCTTCCCTGTTTCCTATCTTAATCGGGAAAGAAAAGGTTTTAAAAAAATTATCATCTGCATATATAATATGACCGACTTTGTAAACCTCCTTACCAGGTTTGATAAGACCGCTTCCCCAATCCCGGAATCGTACCATACTTTTTACTTCGGGAAAATTTTGTTGAATATCTCTTCCAATGACAAGTGAAGTAGTCAAACTGTTTTCGATATCATTTTCCTTTGTAAGAAAACTGAAAAGGTGACTGGCTGGTTTTGCATCTGCAGAGGCCCAGGTATTGCTGCTTTCAAATCTGAACAACCTGTCCTTATTTTTAGAGAAAGTATCATAGGACTGCTCTTTGCGGATATAAAAAAATAGCAGCAGACAGAATGCAACAGAAAAGGATAATCCTATTATATTGATGATACTGAACGTGCGGTACTTGAGCAGATTCCGCCAGGCTATTTTTATATAATTTTTAAGCATAATTGCAATTTGGTTACAAAAAGTTAAATGAATTTATTGAATTAAATGACTTGGATGAAATGAAACCAATTCTCCTCCGCAGAAGGCCCTTGGATTTGAATAAAGTATAATTGGAATTTATATTTCATTTAGATTAAATGGCAATACACGGATTCTTGTGCCGGTCATATTGAAAATAGCATTGGTAAGGGCTGGAGCTACAGGAGGCAGACCAGGTTCGCCGACCCCTTCGGGCCATAATTATTTTTCATAACGATCACTTCAATTTCCGGACATTCATTCATCCGCATTAACTCGTAGTTGTGAAAATTCAGTTCCACTATTTTCCCTTTTTCAATGGTTAAACCACTTTTGTAAGCAGCAGTAAGACCCATTACAACGCAACCTTCGGTTTGTGCTATTATATTATCAGGATGGATTGCAATTCCACGGTCAATAGCAACGGTTACTTTTACTACCTTAACTTTCCCATTTAACCTGGATACCTTAAAGTTAGTATTAAAAAATATCAATATTTTACAGTCCCATTGATTTGGTTTTTTCAAACTAATTTTAAAATAATGCTGTATGAAAAAATGGAAATTAACCATTGCACTTATTACGGGGCTCTCCTATTTTGGACAGCTGCAAGGGCAATCGCAGTCAGAACCTGCACCAGTTTACCACCAGGTCAAAGGCTATCTGAGTTTTATTATACCCATGGTTACATTCAATAAAAATGAAACCACTACCCAATTTGAGAAGGCAACTACCATTGGATTCCCCTTCGGAATAAATATTTACTATGGCGAAAAATTTGGATTCAGCCTTGAAATAACCCCTACGATTCAATGGTCGCAACCTTCAGGCGGTCAGTCAACTTCAAAAACTAGTAACGTACTATTTGATCCGGGCCCAATGTTTCGTTTTAGAAATAATTTTACAATTATAACACGACTCGCTTTTGAAACTCAGGGACGGTACGGCTTTACTCCAGTCTTTAACAAAGTCTATCTTAAAACCAAAGACGTCAATTATTTTGTTGCATTATCTCTTCCTGCAAGGTTCGGTAACAGCCAACCTGCATCAGTAGGAATAAATTTGCAATTTGGTTTTACTTTTAATTAAAGCAATTCGCCCCGATTAGAATTCAGGATTTACCCAACATTATTCACCTTCTTATTTTTAAGATCATAAGCCAAATCATTCCTAATTTTATAGCAAAATTGATCAGCATCTGTGAAACTTCCGATTTACCTCGATAACAATGCAACAACTCCCTGCGATCCGCGAATACTTGAGATAATGCTTCCATGGTTTACTGAAAAATTTGGAAATGCTGCAAGTACCAGTCACCAGTATGGTTGGGAAGCCGCAGAAGCGGTGAAAATCGGTCGCGAACAAATTGCTTCATTGATAGGTGCAGATTCCAAAGAAATCATATTTACCTCGGGAGCCACAGAAAGTGATAATCTGGCGATTAAAGGTGTTTTTGAAATGTATGGCACTATAGGAGATCATATAATCACAGTTGAAACGGAACATAAAGCTGTTCTGGATACCTGTCATCAATTGGAAAAAAGAGGAGCCCGGATCAGTTATCTAAAAGTAAACAGGGAAGGTTTCATCAACTGCGAAGAACTTGAATCTGAGATTACTGATCGGACCATTCTTATTGCCGTAATGTACGCAAACAATGAAACGGGTGTCATCCAGCCTATCCGTGAAATCGCTGCCATCGCTAAAAAACACCGTATCATTTTTTTCACGGATGCAACACAGGCAATTGGCAAGCTGCCGGTCAACGTTCAGCAGGATGGAATCGATCTGTTGGCTCTGAGTGCCCATAAAATTTATGGACCCAAGGGAGTTGGTGCGCTCTATGTGCGACGAAAAAATCCCAGGGTGCGGCTTATTGCCCAAATTGACGGGGGAAATCACGAAATGGGTATGAGGAGTGGTACACTTAATGTACCAGGTATTGTAGGGCTCGGCAAAGCCTGTGAACTTTCTCAGGCCAGCCTCTCGGTTGAAAGCAATTTTATTGCATCTTTAAGGGACTATCTGGAAAATTCCCTGCTAAAATTAAAAGGATGTTTTCGCAATGGGCCGGAAGTTAACAGGTCGCCACAGGTTACCAATCTTCGCTTCGCAAATTGTCGTGCCAGCGACCTGATGATCCATTTGAACAAAGATATCGCAGTTTCATCAGGATCAGCCTGCAGTTCCGCATCGCCGGAACCAAGCCATGTTTTGATTGCAATGGGATTAACGGAAGAAGAAGCACGTAGTTCCATTCGTTTTAGCCTTGGAAGATTCACCACTAAAGAAGAATTGGATTATACAATTCATAAAATAATGGAAGAAGTGGAACAGGAACGCAGTATTTTTATTTAATAGTCCGGCTATTCATACTCATATTTATTTTTATAACCACAGCAAAAGTTTTTTATGAAAATCTTTTACAGGAATTTTTTACTTATAACAGGACTTGTGATTTTGATGTCGGCTGCTGTACATGCCCAACAGGATAATGGGAAGATCCGGATTATCATGTTCGGTGCTCATCCCGATGATTGTGATGAAAAGAGTAGCGGTACGGCCGCACTTTTTGCCCGGATGGGATATGCAGTAAAATTTGTATCGGTAACAAACGGAGATGCTGGTCACCAGACATTAAAAGGGAAGGAACTTGCAAAAAGAAGGTATGCAGAAACACAGGAATCAGCAAAAAGACTGGGCATTGTATATGACGTTCTTGATAATCACGATGGTCTGCTGATGCCTTCTCTGGAAGTGAGGTTGCAGGTCATAAAAGAAATTCGGGAATGGAATGCAGACCTGGTATTTGCTCCACGCCCAAACGATTATCACCCTGATCACCGCTATACAGGTGTACTGGTTCAGGATGCTGCCTATATGGTAGCCGTTCCCAACATTGAACCTGAAGTTCCTGCATTGAAAAAAAATCCTGTATTCGTATATTATGAAGATCATTTTCAAAGACCTAACCCTTTCCGCCCGGACATCGTGGTGGATATTACCAGCACCTATGATCAAAAAATATCTGCCCTGGACGCCCATGAATCGCAGATGTATGAATGGCTGCCCTGGATCGGGCATTATTCCAACGAAGTACCACAAAGCAAGGAAGATCGTATCAAATGGCTTTATAAAAGAAACACGCGAATTATAAAACCGGAAGCCAGGGCATCCCTTGAAAAATGGTACGGTAAGGATAAGGCTGATAAAGTACAGTTTGTGGAAGAATTTGAAATATGTGAATATGGCACTCAGCCCGGTGATGACGATATTAAAAGGCTATTCCCAATGCTTGGTAAATGAATTTATTCAAAAATGAATAGCCATATGAATATTAAACAGACTGTATTTTTTGTTTCTTTGTTTTTTATTTCTTCTTTGGTAAGTATAAAACTGCGGGCACAATCTCCGGATTCAACCGTAATGATTGTAAATAAAACAAATGATTTTGAGATCACAGGCGATGGATCAGCCGTTAATTGGAATGAAGAAAAATGGGTCCGGCTACCAAAAAGGAATGAACACGGTGAAGTTTACCAGACAAAGATTAAAATTCTCTATTCTGATTCAGGTATTTATTGTTTGTATTATTGCCAGGATAATAAATTAACATCAACACTAAGAGAAGATTTTTTGGACCTGTATAAAGAAGATGTTGTTGAAGCATTTTTTTGGACGGATGAATCAGTACCTATGTATTTTGAATATGAAATTTCACCTTTCAATTACGAATTGGCAATACTCGTTCCAAATATCAGGGGAAATTTCCTTGGATGGCGACCCTGGCATTATGAAGGTGATCGAAAAACCCGGCATGCTGTACATGTAATAAAAAATAATACCGATGTCGTTGCCTGGACCGCAGAGTTTTTTATTCCCTATAAACTGCTCAGGCCCATGACCAATGTCCCTCCAGTAAAAGGAACCCGTTGGCGCGCTAATTTTTACCGGATTGATTATGATAATAAGACCTCAGACTGGTCCTGGCAATTAACCAGATCCAATTTTCACGATTATGAACGATTCGGCACACTTATATTTCAATAATACGGATCGAAATATTGTTTTTTTATTTTCCTGTTTTTCCCGGGACTGCCTGCGAAGAGACAGCCCCGGATATAAATTGATTTTTAAAAAGAGGAGGGGTACTTATGCATGTACCGCGGATTCGTATTTAATGGATGCATGAAGTTCTTTGGCAGCGCCAAGTATGAATTCACTTATATCTTCCGGATGAGAAACCATGGAAGCATGACTTGCCGGTACTGTAATAGTCCTTGCATTGATTCGCGTAGCCATGAATTGTTCGGCCGGAGGAGGAATCATTCGGTCGTTCATTGAAACCTGGTACCAGCAGGGTAGGTTTTTCCAGCCGGCATCAGTTACTTTACCCTGAAAGGCGGCGAGAGAAAGAGGCTTTTGGATGACGGCCATAACATGAGCTTCTGTTTTATCTGCATCCTGACAAAAATTATCTGCAAACATTTCTCTGTCGATCCACAAAAATCCATATTTATCCGGCCTTACAGCTGCTGCTCCCGGAGGAGCTACAGGTCCGCTTGCTGAAAGAATTTCAAGACTTTCTCCTTTATCCGGCGCAAAGCCGGCAATGTATACCAGACCGATTACATTGGGGCATAAATGAGCTGCCTCTGTTATAATAGCTCCCCCGTATGAATGTCCGACCAGAAGAACAGGACCATCCAGCGCTTCAGCAGCACGACGTACTGTTTCCGCATCATCCTCCAGTGATTCTAATTTTTGTTGTGTCGCTACTATATTATATCCGGCTTCTGTTAAAAGCGGAATTACTTTACCCCAACTGGATCCGTCTGCCCATGCTCCATGCACGAGCAGGATGTTTGGTTTTTTAGACATACAATAAAATTTTAGATTGAAAAAATGGTATTAACTGAATGGGTCAGCTTAGTCCGGCTTGTAGCCCGGTAATGAATAGTTTTAAAAGGTTAAGAGAAAAATGTAGAAATGAAGATAGTTCGGGAGAGGAACTCATTTTTATCAAATGGATTCCGTTTAGAAAGGTAAGTAATTACTTTGGGTGGAATATTAAGCTTGTGTCAATAATTTATTCACAACTTAAGTTGATTCGGATATTCAGGATTTAAAAAAAAATTCCCTGAACAAAATGTATCAGGGAATGATTGGTTGACCACGATTCAGACTTTAGGGCAGAATTATTTTTCTGACATCATTATTTCCAAATTCAATTACATATATGTTTCCGTCTTTTGGATTATATGTTACTCCATCTGGATATTTAAAAGTGGCATTACTGTAATTTCCATTTGTAAGTCCGGCTGCCCCTGTGCCTGCCAAAGTCATCACAGGCAGTTCGCCAGCTAAGGCTGAAACAGGATCAGAGGATGAATAACGGATTGCATGGTTGCTTGCGTCGGCAATAAATAATTCCCTGTTGCCAAACCTGTCATAACCGATACATACACTGTTGGGCCCGTTAAATGTGGCCGGAACATTGGTAAAACCTGATTGATTGCCTGAATTCCCTGCAAGCGTGTAAACTTTCGCCGCTAAATAATTCATTACGATCTCCCGGATCTTGTTGTTACTATAATCAGCAATAAATAAATTTACGGTTTCAGCCCCTGCTGATCCACTTGATACCAATGCTAATCCACGGGGACTATTGAAAGTTGCATAAACAGAATTACCATTCGAAATATCGCCATCTGTTGCACCTGCCTGTCCGGACCCTGCAAGTGTTACAACATTGCCATTCGTCAGATTGATGGTACGGATTGCATTATTACGACTGTCGGCGACATACAGTAAATTGGAAATCGTATCAATTGCTAAACCGATGGGCCGGTCAAATGCAGCATTAGTTCCCTGAGCGTCCCGGAATCCTACGAGACCTGTTCCGGCAAAAGTCGTTACATTTCCCTGTTGGTCAATTTTGCGAATGGCATTGTTTAACTCATCCGAAACATAGAGATTACCTTGTTTATCAAAAACCAATCCTGAAGGAGAGTTAAAGCTTGCATTGGTACCTTGGCCGTTTGCAAAACCGGATGTGGTTTTTCCTGCGAACGTACTGACGGTTCCATCAGGCGTAATCATGCGGATCAAATTGTTTCCATAGTCGGCTATAAAGAGATTTCCTTTGCTATCAAAAGCACCATTTTCGGGAGAGGTGAAAGAAGCAGCAATACCCTGCCCGTTGACTGAGCCGCCGGATCCGCTCCCGGCGAAAGTACTTACATCATCCGGGTAAGTAAATACAGGACCCAGATAGGTATTGTTTCCGTTGGAAACTGAAATCTGACCGGTCGATCCTCCCTGAGGAGCCGTTACCAAAAGAGAGGCATCAGTTCCACTGCTTATAGTTGCAATAGTACCATTGAATCTTACTGTATCAACACCCTTATTAAAACTGAATCCCAATCCGGTAATGTTAACAGGTGTTCCTGCTGTTCCTGAATTCGGAGAAATACTAAGAATGACAAATGGAATTCCCTTTTTAATACTTTGTCCGGTCGTTCCGATTTTTATTGGTGCGTTTATTAATGTATGGGGATCAGCAGCCACATCACTGGTTGCTACAATCTGAGTAGCAGTAGCACTGATAATAGTATATGGCATGCCGTTTACTGAAAGTGTCAGCCCGGTTGCAGCTGATAGAGTAGGGAAAGCTCCGGTAATGGTTATCGAGGATCCGCCGGAGGAAGTCATTCCGAAAATCGTACCGGTGATATCGAAACTATAAGGATAATTTATCGGAACTGGTCCGCCATTTATTACCAGGTTTCCTGCAGTATATATTCCTGGTGGTACAGAAGCAACCACCATGGTGGTGGTGGCAGATTCAACAGTGATTGTATTACCGTTTAATGTTCCTGACAACTGACTGGCATTGGTGAATCCTGTTCCTGTTATTATCAGGGTATCACCAGTTAAACCGATCTGAAGATCTACCTGGGTAATATTCGCATTGACCCCCAGCGGATTATTTTTATTGCATGTAATAACAAACAGTGAGGAAATGATAAGAAGAAAAAAATACTTTTTCATAAATAAGAGTTTAGAACATAGTTTGAGGTTTAGTTAAAATCAAAAAATCTTCATAGAAGCACGGATTATTGGGGAAGGTTTAATGATTAATTTCTTCATCTATTTGAAACTAATTGCATGTTTACCATCAGAACAGAAAAGAATTCACAGTAGAATAGCAGGGAAAGTTTTTACAGAGGATATTTTATCCGGGGAATAATAGAGTCGATCGTTTATTACAGTTCTGAATTTCTATTTTCAAAATTATTGAATGGACTCACGGCCTGCAATACCGACAAATAGGGACATCGGGCGTAATACATGAAAAGAATGCAGGATAGAATTCAAGTGAGGTTTTCGTAAATGGCTTTCGCCACTGCTTCCGTCATACTGGCAACATGAAGCTTTTCATAAATTCTTTTAAAATGCGTTTTTACTGTTTCAAGACTGATGTCGCATTTATCTGCGATCATTTTGTAACTGAGTCCTTCTACCAGGCATTTTAAAATTTCCTTTTCCCTTTTACTGAGATTATAATTTTCAAGTATAGCTGTTCCGGGAAAATGTTTTCGGAAGAGGTGAAGAATTTTTTGTGCAATATTAGGCGACATGGGTACGCCTCCGTCAAAAATTTCCTTTAGAAAAGCAGGGAATGAATCCTGTAGATGTCTTTTCAGGAGGTATCCGGAAGCTCCCGCACAAATGGCAGCAAATACATGATTATCATCTTCAAAAACTGTCTGGATCAGAATTTTTACCGAAGGATAATGCCTCAGAATAAGCCTGGTTGATTCAATGCCATTGAGTGGTTTGATGCGTATATCCATTAATACAATATCCGGTGTGTTATTTGCCAACTGATTTATGATATCGGCTGTATCAGTATAAATTCCTGTGATTTCAACCTCGCTCAGTGTCTCGGTCATGATGCGTAATGCCTCAATAAACTTTCGATTGTCCTCATATATTGCCAGCTTAATACGCATAAGCATGCTAAGTTAGTCCGAACCGGGAGCATATAAATTACCGATTTTTCGGTATGGACAGGTTCAGAACTACTTCGGTACCTTCTGGTGCTGACTTTATTTTCAATATTGCATTCATTTCATCCGCACGGATTTTCATATTCGATAACCCGTTTCCCCATATACGATCTATAGGATCAAATCCTTTTCCATTATCAGCAATCTTCAATTCCATCCCCTGCGGGTTCATGGAAAAGCTTATAGCTATATTATTTCCTTCTGAATATTTAATGGCATTGTTGATCGCCTCCTTGCTTATGAGATACATATTTTTTCTAATCTGCATAGACATCGTACGCTTTTCAAGAACAGGATCGCAATAAAAAACCAGTTGAATTTCTCTGGAAACACAGGTTTCCAAAAACGCATTCTTCAGCCTGAGAATAACGTCCTGAATGCTGTCTTTTCTGGAATTCACAGCCCAGACGATATCGCCCATTTTTTCTACCATTTCCTGTGCGGAGGTATTAATTTTAGACATAATGGTAGAAGATTGTTCCTGCTGCCCTTCTGCCATTTTATCTTTGGCAACCTGGCTGAGTATGCTGATACTGCTGAGTGTTGAGCCGACATCATCATGGAGGTCTTTGGAGATTTCATTCCTCATATACTGCATTTGAAGAATTTGATTTACGCGATACCTATATAGTAGATACAATGAAATAGCTATAACCGATAATACCAGCAGCCGGAACCACCAGGTTTGCCAGAATGGAGGAGTAATTATTATGACAAGTCGGCTAATATCTTTTGAAGAAATGCCATCGCTGTTTTCACATTTTACTTCAAAAATATATTTGCCCGCCTGCAGGTTGGTATAAGAAACCAGTCTTTCCGCATTTCCATTTACCCAATTCTTATCTATACTTTCCAGTCTGTAATAATAATTTATCCTGTTTGCTTCCAGGAAACTCAAAGAGGCATATTGAATGGTAATAAAATTCTGCTTGTAGGATAAAATCATTGTATCACTCTTTTGCAGAAGGGAGTCTGTTGCCAGCGGCTGGTCAAAAATCCTTATCCCTGTAATGGTAACATTGGAAGGCGTTCCGGAAGCATTTATACTATCAGGATAGAAATAGAGAAATCCCCCGGTGTAACCAGCCAGTAATCGCCCGTCACTCAGCATATACATCCGATGACATCCCGTGAAATCCAGATCTTTAATGCCATCCCCTGAACCAAAACTACTTATATGCCTGTTTTTTAAGTTGACCTTACTAAGCAAACTTCCTGTAGTGGCCCATAGTGTATAAGGTGGAGTGAAATAGAGAGCAGAAACATTATTGAAAGGCAGGCCATCACCAGAATTTATTGAATCAAAATGCCTGGTCACAGGATTAAACAGATCGATTCCGCCAGAGCCGGTTCCAATTGCCATTAACGTATCATTGATGCGAATGATACAATTGATCAAAGCGCTGGAAATAGAATAAATGCTATTTTTTTCCGGTGTAAATATTTCAGTAAACCGATTTAAACCTATGTCAAATTTCTGCAGGCCCAGGCCTAATGTTCCAACCCAGATATGTCCGGAATCATCAGGTAAAACATAGGAAGCAGTAGCTTTATTTACCCCTTTATTGGGGATGAAATTATTATAACGGAATGCTTGAAAATCCTGCGCATTCCATTTGCCGATTCCTGAAAACAGTGCCAGCCAAATATTGTCATGCTTATCTGCACTCATATTCATAATCGTTAGGCGATCCAGGTTTTTCGGTTTAAAATGAATAAAATAACTGGTTCTTGTATTAATCATCGAAAGCAGACCTGCCTGGTAACCGGCTATGATCGTATCTGACTTATATTTCGTCAGTGCCCAAACGAGATCTCCGGGTACTGGTATAGTGTTGGAATCCCCCACTTTATAAGTAAAATGCTTTTTGGGGTTTAGCAGAGAATCGAATGAACTCAAACCACTTCCCCAGGTAGCCACCCAAACATCACCAATACTGGTTTGCAAAAAATCCATTGTTTCATTCCTGGTTTTTGTAATGGGTGAAAAGGGATCATTATTAAAAAAATGGAACCGCTGTCTCAACGGATTAAAAACATTTATTCCTTTATCTGTTCCAATCCAGATATCTCCTTCCTTATCTTCAAAAATGCAATGGATATCTGAATTGAAATTCAAACCGTTCGTAAATGTTGATATTGAAGGAATGGATCGGAATGAATCCAACTGGGGAATATATTGAAGGAGTCCTGGTAATCCTGCCGCCAGCCACATATTTCCCTGTGAATCTCCTTTCATCGTAGATATATATATTGGCTCATTAATATAATGCGTTTGTTTATTCTTCAACCTCAGGACACCTTCTCCGGATTGATATAAATAGTAGTTAACCGTGGTATTGGATACCAGATTGTATTTTATCAGAAATCCTTCATAGCCGTGAATCCATAGATTTCTCTCCTTATCCATTTTTATAATAGTCGCCCTACAATTTAAATTGAATATTGGGAGTCCATCCGGGTTGTGGTTACGGAAGAAAAAAACCTTTTTGCCTAAGTCATACATACAGATACCATTCACTGCATCTGCCAGCCATAACTGATTCCGGGTCGAATCAAATTGAGCATCCATGAAATTTCCATTAAAGTTATTTGGAAGAATTTCCCTGGATAACATAAGCTGTCCGCTCCGGGTATTAAAACAAGTGATGCCTTTTGCGGCAATCAGCCACATATTCCCGCTCAGATCCTGGCACAAAGCTTTGGGCAGGAAAAGGTCTTTAAAACTTTCATTATTTAATTGGTTTATTTGGATGCATTTTGAAGAAACAGGATCGAACCTGTTAAAGCCTGCAAGAAATGTCATCGCCCATATCTTATCCTGGTTGTCGATGGACAATGTCAGCAGATTGTCCGAGGAAATACTCTGGCTGTCAACCGGATTATGGTGATAAGTTGTAAAAGTATACCCATCATATTTTTGCAATCCATTATTTGTGGCTATCCATATGAATCCTTTACTGTCCTGTGTGATACTGCGAACATCATTACCTGACAGGCCATCTTCTGTTGTAATATGCCGGAATATATAAGGATTATTTTGGCAGTTAACACTGGTTATGCCTAAAATAAAAAAGATAGTAAATAGTAAAATAAAACGACAAGTCCCTGGCACTGACAATTTATTCTGAATATACAGCTCTTTGAAATTATGCAGAAAAGAAATAACTGGCAATAATTGCTGCTACCATATAACTTAGGCAGGTGGCAATCAGTTTTCCAGCCAGGAATTTTTTGTCATAATTAATGTAGATAGCATTACCCATTTCTGAAATAAATGTAAAGCCTGCAAAACACATCAAACCCAGTTTACATGCTGACCATATATTTCCGGACAGAACATATTTCGAACCTATTTTTAAATAGAAGAAAGTAAATATGATTCCAAACAAAAGAGATAACAATGTGCTATATGCGTAGCTTACTGATTTTTCAGGTCGCCAGGTTTGAGGAGTTAGTGCCTGGTACTTGTGAAACAAAAAGCCGATGAAAAGCCATTCAATAACCGTATTTGCAATACCGATGCAAACAGAAGATAATATAAAGTGGATTACTGACAAGAGGTTAGCTCATATCATTATTAAAAGTCATAGAAGAGGTAGAAGTTACAAAGAGTTTTTCACTTTACCATTTTTGTTCCTATTTAACCGTTACATCATATATCACGACGATGAATATGAACTTTATAACCATAATTCCCCGAATTTTGAACTCCTGATAAATTAAAACAACTTAAAGCCATATTTATGAAATCAAGATTAATCACAGGTATTTTTTTCGCTGTTATGATCGCTATGAGTTCCTGCAAAGCAAAGAAGGAACTTCTGGCTGCCCAGGACCATATCCAAAGGTTGCAAACTGATTCAGCAACCTGCAACACTAATCTTATCAATACAACAAATGCCAGCAATGCGAAGATTGCCGATCTGAATAACCAGATTGCCACCCTGTCCAGCCAAAACGCATCTTTGAGTAAAGATGCCAATGCCTACCGGGATCTTATTAAGGATTTGAAAGCGAGACAGGAAATGCTGAATGCCGCACTTGCCGAACAGGGAACATCTCTGAAAGAAATCAGAGAGAAAATTATTGCCGGATTATCTGCTTTGGCCGATTCAGGCATAGATGTAAGTTTCAGGAATGGATTTTTGTATGTCAGTCTTCCTGAAGATTTATTGTTCGCCCCGGGAAGTGCCACACTGGGGAAAAAATTTAAGGCTGCATTATCGCCATTGGCATCTGTTCTGAATAATTATCCCAGGGTTCAGATCTATGTAGTAGGCAATACGGATTCTCTTAAAATTCACAATGCCCGTTTTGCAGACAATTGGTCTCTTAGTACTGAAAGAGCAAATAGTATTGTTCGCGTTCTAAGAGATAGTTATGATGTTGACCCAACCAGATTGCTTGCCGGAGGAAGAAGCAAGTATAATCCGGTCGCTGATAATGGCACTAAAGAGGGAAGAGCCATGAACCGCCGGATTCAGATTATCCTGAATCCCGACCTTTCGAAATTATGGGATATGATGGGTCAGTAAAATCCGGAAAATTTTAAGAAGATTTTTGAATATGATCGGAAAGCCGTGTAAATGAATATTTACACGGCTTTCTTATTGATTTTATAACTCATTTTCATAATTCAAAATTTGATAAAAGCAAACAGTACATATGGTAGTCTGAATGCATTGGTTTATATTGTTTAATTTTATGAGGGACTTTCAATTATAAACCTGGTGGAAATCGCAGGGAAAAATAGGAAACGATTGTGTTTTTGCGTGCTACTCTGCATATCGTTTTTTATATGCGATGTAAAAGCCCAGGAACCTCCTGAAGACCCAAAACTCCCTTCTTTTTTAGACAGAAACCCCAACCTGTTGCCTCATTTTTTCGAAAAAGAAAAGGTTGTAGGAAGTCCTTATCTGGCCAAAACCTGGGCTCAGGGTTATATTGAGTTAATAAATCATAAACGGATTCCAGAACCGAATCAGGAAATGCTGTTCAATTATGATAAGATGCAGAATGTTATTTATGTGATTGACAATACATATAAACTTAGAATGTTTTCGATCGATTCTGTTTGGAGTTTTGAATTGGTGGAAAATAATATGATTTATACATTTGAGAAAATCTCCTGGATCAGCAAAAAATTTTATCTGATCCCGGTAATTGAATCTCCCAAAGGGTATTCTTTATATAAAAGGCTCATTACAAATTATTATTGGGCAGACTATACATCTGACGGTTATTCCAGTAAGGGTAGAAAATTTGATGAGTTTACAGATACCTATGAATACTTTCTTACTTATCCGGGAAACAAGTTATACCGAAAAGTGCTGCTGAAAGAAAATGCAGTGAGACGCGCATTTAAAGATGATTCAAAACTGCTGGATGGATTTTTCTCCCTGCATGATAACGAGATAAATGAACAGAGCCTGCTGGGAATTGTTCAATATATCAACGATAAAAAGTATCCTGATTAGCGGACTATATTCAACACCTTAATACATTCAAACATGAATTTTTTCAAAGCCTTTTCGCTTTCATTTCTCTGTCTTGTTAATCTTTTCAACACTTATTCTCAAAGCAGCGGATCAAATGCTAATGATAAAACGGCAGGTAAGATCCTCACAGGACAACTGGCCCCGACTCCACCCATGGGATTTAATACCTGGAATACTTTTCAGACAAAGATTAACGAAGATATGTTAAAGGAAATGGTAGATGTTTTTGTCAGCTCAGGAATGCGGGAATCCGGTTACCAGTATTTTGTTCTGGACGACGGATGGATGGCGATGGAACGCGATCAGAATGGCAGTCTGATCGCCGATCCGGTTAAATTTCCTCACGGGATGAAAGCATTCGCAGATTATGTTCATGCAAAAGGTCTGAAATTCGGTATTTACAATTGTGCTGGTTCCAAGACTTGTGCAGGATATCCCGGCACGAGAGGTCATGAATATGAAGACGCCAGATTGTATGCATCCTGGGGGGTTGATTTTTTGAAATACGACTGGTGCAATACAGATAGCCTGAATACACCCGAAGCATATAAAACCATGAGTGCGGCACTAAGAGCTACAGGCAGGCCCATCGTATTCAGCATCTGCGAATGGGGTGACCATAACCCCTGGCTTTGGGCAGTCGGCATTGGGGAACTATATCGTACCACGGGTGATATTGGCCTGAGTTTTTTTTCAAATAAAAAATATGGAAACTGGGAAGCACAATCTGTAATAAGTATCCTGGATAAGCAAATACCTATTAGGAAATACAATGGACCAAATCACTGGAATGATCCGGATATGCTTGAAGTAGGGAATGGTATGAGTTATAATGAAGATAAATCCCATTTTTCTTTGTGGTGCATGCTGGCTGCTCCTCTTGCCGCCGGAAATGATTTACGAAAAATGTCACCACAAACGCGGGATATTCTTACCAATAAAGAAATGATTGCTGTTGACCAGGATGCGCGGGGAATTGCCGCGTTTAAAATGGTAATGCCGGATAGTCTTGAGATGTGGGTTAAGCCTTTAAAGAATAATGAGCTGGTGATATGTTTTCTGAACCGCACGGGCAATTCAAAGAAAATTGATTTGGACTGGAAGGACCTTAATATATCAGATGCCCAGTCCGGACTTGAAATCCATTTCGACAATCAGTATTTTTCTCTGAGGGATCTTTGGTTGAAAAAAGATGCCGGGAAAACAGATAAAAAGCTGGTACGGGAAATTGCATCCCACGAAGTGATTGTTTTTAAACTGGTGCCGTCTTTGAAATAATAAGCAATTATAAATTCAAGGAATAACAGGTTTTTAATCATCGTAATTCATTAAATTACCTGTCTAAATCTTTTTTTATGAACGCATTAATTCAGTCATTACAGGAAAAAATCGGGTTAACTGCAGACCAGGCGAAAGATGCTGCAAATCATGTGATGGAATATATCAAGGAAAGAGTTCCTGCATCTATGCATGAACACCTGGATATTGCTGCTTTAGGGGATTCGATTAAGACCAAGGGCGCTGAGTTTCTTGCCCAGGCCCAGGCTAAAGGCGGTGATTTCTTACACACTGCACAGGAAAAAGTCAGCAGCTTTTTACACACGAAGGAAAGCTAAGGAAAGTGTGAGAGTGTGAGAGTGTGAGAGTGTGAGAGTAATTTTAAGCTTCACATTCTCACACTCTCACACTCTCACACTCTCACACTTCAGAATGTCCTTTCCAATAAGAATTCGCTCCCTTTCCGTTTTAGCAAGTTTCAACGCGGTTTTTAAATGCTGAATAGCTTTCTTACTTTCGTTTCCTCTGTACAGATAGCCGAGCAATACATGGTAAAGATGGTTATTCGTTAACCCCAGTTTCTCAGCTTCTTCAATAGCAACTGGTTTACCTTTTACTTTCGAAAGCGCATAGGTCCTGTTAAGGGCAGTAATAGGGGAGTACACGATAAACAATAACTGGTTATATAATTGCAGGATATTTTCCCACTTTTCGCTGTTATCTTCTTTAATCGTATGCCAGTACCCAATAGCAGCTTCAATATGGTATCTGCTCAATTCCTTGCCTCTGGACGATTTATTTAAAAAATAATGGCCTTTTAAAATCAGTTCTTCATTCCATAACGCAACATTTTGCTCTTCATAGCGAATGATTTCCCCATTTTCATCTACTCTCGCTTCGAATCGGGATGCGTGAAAACACATGAGTGCAAACAATGCTTCCACGCAAGGTTTATTTGTATTTTCATTTTCAATAAGGAGCAGTGTCAGCCGCATTGCTTCGAGACAAAAATCTTTTCTTAATACTGAATCCCGACTGCTTGAATAATAACCTTCATTAAATAAAAGATATAAACTGGTTAAAACGGCATCCACTCTTTGATTGATCTCTTCTGGTGACGGTAAGGCAATTTTTGTTTTAGCTGCCCTTAATTTTTCCTTTGCTCTGGTAAGCCTCTTGTGAATGGTTTCTTTATTGGTTAAAAAGGCATCAGCGATTTCTTCAATACCAAAGCCGCATAAAATCCGGAGGATTAGCGCAATTTGAGATTCAATGGACAGAAGAGGATCTGCAATGGCAAACATCATTTGCAACTGACTGTCTTTTATATTTTCCTCGGAAAGATCAATATCAGTTTCGGGATTCGATTTTTCATCGTTGATTACTGCGACACGTACTTTATGCTGGAAAACAGTATTCCGCTTTATCATGTCACGGGCTTTATTTTTAGCAACCGTATACAACCAGGCAACCGGATTATCCGGCAGCCCCTTGAGTCCCCATGTTTCCGCCGCTATTAAAAAAGTATCGCTGGCAATGTCTTCTGCCAGGGCAAATTGTTCAAATCCAAAATGCCTGACCAGTACCGAAATAATTTTCCGGTATTCTGTGCGGAAAAGATGGGGGAGTAATTCTTTGTCATGCATGATGAGATCTCTTATCGACAATCCTAAGTTAGTTCCATCGGTACTATGGTTCTGACTTCCACATTCCCGCCGATCGTTAAAATCGGACAGCCTTTTGAAATTTCCGCTGCTTCATCCATGGAATCAGCCCTGATGATAATATAACCTCCGATCGCTTCTTTTATTTCAACATAAGGCCCGTTTGTTACAATGGCACCAGGCTTTACTACTTTGCCTTCATCAGACAAGCGGTTACCTGAATTAACCAGTTTATTGCGGGCAGCGATATTTCCCATCCAGTTTTGCCATTCCTTCATCATATTTTGCAACTGTTCCGGAGAAGGCTGAATGCCGTTTGTTTTAAAATCCCGCCTGAAAATCAATAAAAATTCGTTCATTTTTTAAGTTTTTAAATGATTAAAGATCCATAACGAATGGAACCGAAATAACAGGACAGGATATTGGCAGTTTCTTTAAGAAAGTTAAACCAGCGCATTAATAATGCAACATTTTAACAATTGTTGTGTCTTTACCTGTCAATGACTGATTTCGAAAAACGGACAATCACCGTATCGAAACCGGTCAGTTTTTGCTCCATTGGAAATTTACTGAATTGATTACTAATCACTTGTCTGTCTGGCATTGGGTTAGATCATATCGAATATGGATACCCCTTTATTCAATGCCGGTCAGTAAACAGGAATAATTTTCGATGGAGGAAAAGTTATGGGAAAAATAATTCATTAATCTTTTTAAAATTAGAATCATGAGAATCATTGTAAGCTTTTTATTCATCTTTTCAGCAATTCTTGTGCAGGCGCAGGATTCCCAAAAAGGATTGCTTTATTTAAGTAAACCTTTATCCGCTGAATCCATCAATCAGGTGGAAGCAAAAACCTCTGGAGGGGGTATTGAAGTTACTGGTGTCAATCCTTCCGAAGCCAGAATTGAAGTGTATGTCACTGAAAATGGACATCGCAGTTCCTATTCAAAAGAAGAGATTCAAAAAATGATAGCAAATGATTATGATTTTTCTGTGACAGCTTCCGGGAATAAACTGACAGCCATAGCAAAGCTTAAGAAAGGCTTCAGAAACTGGAATAATAATCAGTTAAGTATTTCTTATAGCATTTACGTTCCGGTGTCCTGCACTACCCAATTAAATACAAGCGGTGGCGGAATAAGTATTTCAAATCTGAATGGAGAACAACATTTCTATACAAGCGGTGGCGGATTGGAAGTAAAAAGTCTAAGTGGAAAAATCGTTGGTCGCACTTCTGGTGGCGGAATCACCGTTTCAGATTCTAAAGATAATATCGATCTCGAAACAAGTGGTGGAGGAATTGAAGCGAGTCATTGTTCCGGACAAATCCGGCTGAATACTTCTGGAGGTTCTCTGGAATTAAAAGATCTGAATGGAAATATCCGGGCTACTACCAGCGGTGGAAATGTAGACGCTGAAAAAATAACCGGGGAATTTAATACCAATACTTCAGGCGGAAATATTTCCCTGACCGCTATAAGTGGAAGCCTGGAAGCTTCAACCAGCGGTGGAAATATTGATGTTCAGGTATCAGAAACAGGTAAATATGTAAAGCTTAGTAATTCTGGCGGCAGTGTTCATTTGGAAATTCCAAAAGGCAAAGGACTTGATCTTGATATCCATGGGGACAGAATCAAAACAGAGGGTCTGAATAATTTCAGCGGCTCACTGGAAAAACAATCCATTACCGGAACTGTAAATGGCGGAGGCACTCCGGTTGATATCAATGCCGGCAGCGGAGGTGTAACCCTTGCAATAAAATAGTATTCGGATCGGTTTATCATAAGAGATATTATTCCTCAACCTGATACGACCCGCAATCCTAAGCGTGATACAACCAGGAGACCATATCTGATAGAGGAAAGGAAATAAATCTGTGTGGCTAAGTTTCATGTGAACAAATAATAAAATCAACGATGGATATGACAGATCCGTCGTTGATTTTTTTAATCTTACACGAGCTCATGAGGAAATAATTTTTTCCTGATTCTTTTTCGAAATATATAAAATAGGGTAATCGCGGGAGGAATCAACATATATACAAAGCCTGCACTACCTGAACTTTCATCAGTCAGGAGAAAACTTAATAGAAGGGAGCTAAGTCCTGTACATACCAAAATAATTTCTTTATACATTTCTGTCTTGCAATCAAATTTTCCAAGGGGAGTAAGCCCTATTTTATTTGATTTTTTATATGCGTTAAAATATAGCAGAAAAAAAATAAAATAAATTGCAATGAAGCCAAGGGCATAAATCATCATCAGGGTGGGTAACTGATGAGCTGTAATTTTCATTGGAGATTTACTGGGGCCGTAAATCTGGTCGCTGAAAATCAAAGTAAATAGAAATTTAAGCGGATAGGTATAAAAAAGAACAATGAACAACAAGGCGCCATTCAGAGCAATAGTCAATCCATCCTCCATCCCATAATTCCTGAAGAACCGATGTTGCTCCGCCCAAATTAATATAAGAATAGTAAAACTTATCCCGAATGCAAAGAATCCCCGCATACTGACAAGCAGATCTTCAAAACTTTTTGGAACTTCCAGGGAAACGATCAGCAGTGTTACTGCGAACGCAAAAACTCCATCACTGAATGTTTCTATTCGCTGAATCTCAAAATCGCGCTTCCTTGCACTACCCTGACCTTTATTATGACCGGAGGAAAAAAATTTTCTTATCATGAGCGGTAGATTTTCAAAATGTATTTTTTAAATGAGTATCTAACCGCGCAAATGCAGGGCCCTGGGACGCACAAAAGAACGCAGACCCGCGTGTGAGAGCGCCACACCAAACCCTGAATGTTTTCTTCCGCTCCAGGGCAGGGGAGCAGATACCCTGTCACAACAATTCCAGTATCCGGATCCCGTATTGATCTGCTCTAGTATTTTTTCTGCTCTGGTTTTATCTGCACTATATACGGCAGAGGTTAAGCCATATTCTGTATCCTGCATGAACCGGATAGCATCTTCATCCGTATTAACCTTCATGATACCAATGACAGGTCCGAAGGATTCCTCCTTCATCACCTGCATATCGTGGGTTACGTCAGTTAAAATAGTTGGTTCAAAGTAATTCCCTTTTCTGTTCATGCGTTTTCCACCTAATAAGAGCTGTGCGCCTTTTGAAAGTGCATCAGCCACTTGATTCTCCAAAATATTTATCTGGGCCTTCCTCGTCAGTGGGCCAAAATAAACGCCTGGTTCAGTTGGTTCACCAACTTTCCAGGAGCTAACTTCCTTGACGAATTCCCTTATATATTCATCATAAACTGATTCATGCACATAAATACGTTCAACAGAACAACAACTCTGACCGTTATTATAAAATGCCCCGTCTGCTGTTGCGGCAGCAACCTGTTTTATATCAGCAACGTCATCCGAAACATATAAAGGATCCTTTCCACCCATCTCCAGTTGGCACGGAATCATTTTAGGGGCGGTTTTTTCATAAATATATTTTCCTGTTTTATAAGATCCGGTAAAAAAATATCCATCAAATGGAATTTTTAAAAGTAATTCTCCCACCTCTTTGCCGCCAATAGCAACATGGAAAATATTTTCGGGAACACCTGCCTGCTTCAGTAATTTTTCAATTTCCAAACCGGTCAGCAAAGCGAATTCAGAAGGTTTATACATGACAGCATTGCCTGCCAGTAGTGCAGGAACAAAAACATTTATTCCTACAAGCCAGGGATAGTTCCACGCAGAAATATTACATATAACACCCAACGGATCGTATGAAATTTTTTCTTCCAATCCCTGTTCCTTTGTCATCTGCTCGTCACTGAGATACTTTTCAGCGTTTTCTGAGAGCCATTTTATCCTTGTTCTCGCACCATTAATCTCATTTCGGCTTTGCTGTAACGGCTTCCCAACTTCTGAGGTTAATATGGCGGCAAGGTATTCGATCTGGTTCTGCAAAGAATCAGAAAATTTTTGAATAGTTTTTACCCGGTGAGAAATATCCGAATCTGACCATTTCTTTTGCGATTCTTTCAGCAACTGGTATTTCGCAAGAAGGCTTTCGGCTGTATCTTCCCGGATCTCACGGATTATTTCTTCAGTAGACGGATTGATAATTTTCATACTGTAAAATATATTTTAATAAAACTAGAGCGCTTTTAGATAAAGCTTTTTAAAATCTTCCCGGCTGACTGGTTTCGGATTATTCGGATGTGCAAAATCTGCAATTGCCAAATCTGCCAGCGCATCAATATGTTCCGGAAGAACACCAATGACACTGAGTTTTCGTGGAATATTTATTTTAATATTTAAATCAAAAAGATAATTAACAACAGCTTCTCCCGATTCTTTTTCAAGGTTCAGTGCCCGGGCAATTTGTTTAAACTTATTTTCAAATCCTTCTATATTAAATTCCATGCCATACGGAATATTAACAGCATTCGCAAGGCCATGATGAGTATCCAGCAATGAAGAGAGCGGATGCGCAAGCGAATGCACTACCCCCAGCCCCTTTTGAAACGCAACCGCACCCATTAATGATGCGATCAGCATACTGCTTCTCGATTCAAGGTCCGGATGGTTTACTGCTTTCTCAAGTGAATTGTGAATTAAATTAATTGCCTGTAATGCAATGCCATCACACATGGGATGAAACATATTTACCAGGAAAGCTTCCATATTGTGCGTGAGCGCATCCATGCCGGTAGCAGCAGTTACAAAAGGAGGCAGTTCCATGGTAAGCAAAGGATCCGCGAAAACGATTCGTGCCAGGAGTTTGGGAGAAAAGAGAATTTTCTTCTGGTGTGTTTCATCATCTGAAATAATAGCGCTTCTTCCCACTTCACTTCCGGTACCTGCTGTTGTTGGTATTGTAATAAAATGCGGCATTTCATTTGTCACAAACACATCTCCGCCTTTCAGATCATCGTATTTAAAAAGATCTTCGCGATGATTTATGCGGAGCGTAATGGCCCTTGCAACATCCAACGCCGCACCGCCGCCAATTCCAATAATGGAATCCCTTCTTTGTGAATCGAATACATCGGTCCCCTTGTAAACGTCCGACTTCACAGGATTTTTATGAATTTCATGAAATACTTCCACCGAAATATGTAATTTCTCGAGGTCCTTGATTATTTCTTTAAAAAAATCCAACCGGGCAACCGTCGGATCTGTAACAACAAGAGGTCGGATTAGTCCGTTTTTTATCAGGTAGGGGCCCAATTCTTTACTTGCTGCTGCACCAAACCTGATGACAGTAGGAAAATTATACTGAACTATTTTATTAAAATTCATTGTAAGGAATATTGGTCTCTCTAAATGATTTCGAAATATCTTTTCAGCTCCCAGTCGGTCACTGGTTTTAAATGCTGTCTCCATTCCCATTCACGGGTACATATAAAATGATCTACGAATCCTTCTCCAAGAATTTCTCTTGCGGCAAAAGATTGTTTCATCAGCTTTGTAGCTTCATTCAGTGTTGACGGTAACCGGCCGTTGGAATGATCCAGGTATCCATTACCGGATACAGCAGCCTGTTTCAATTCTAATTTATTTTTAATTCCATATAAACCTGCTGCAAGTGCTGCGGCCATAGCCAGGTAAGGATTTGTGTCTGCACCAATTACACGGGTTTCGAGCCTGCAGGATGTTTGGCTGCCGTTTAAGACTCGCAGCGCCACAGTACGGTTATCAATTCCCCAGGTCAGTGTTGTAGGTGCCCAGGCTCCTTCAACCAGGCGTTTATAACTATTGATGGTTGGCGCAAACATAGGTAAGAGCTGAGGTATTAATAACATTTGCCCGGCCAGATAATGTTTCATAATTCCGCTCATTTTCATCGGGTCTTCTTCATCATAAAAAAGATTTTTCTTTTTTTCAGGATCCCATAAACTTTGATGAACGTGACCGCCACAGCCCGGAAGGGACTCGTTCACCTTAGCCATAAACGTAGCCATGATGCCATGTTTATATGCAATTTCTTTCACGGCTGTTTTGAATAATACTGCCCTGTCTCCTGCTTCCAGAATTCCTGAATATTTGATAGCTGCTTCATATGTACCCGGTCCGGTTTCAGTGTGAAGTCCTTCGATTGGAATATCAAATTGTGTAAGCAGGGCAAACAGATCTGTGATAAAAGGATTACGAAGACTACTTCTTAAAATAGAATAACCGAACATACCGGGCGTGATTGGACGCAGATTTCTGAATTGTTTTTCATGAATACTTTGCGGAGTCTCCTCAAAATTGTACCATTCAAATTCCTGGGAAAAACTGGGAAGGTATCCGGCAGATTCCGCCGCCGCAAGGACTTTTTTCAGCAACTGTCTCGGGCAGACATGCGGAGTATTTTCTTTTAGGATTAATTCACCAAGAAAAAAAGGAACACCGTTTTCCCATGGAATTTTTCTGAAGCTCGATAAATCCAAACGGGCAGCTGCATCCGGATAACCGGTATGCCAGCCCGTATAAGATACATTATCATAGGCTGCGTCTGCAGCGTCCCATCCAAAAATGACATCACAGAAACTCGTATCGGCATCTATGATGGATATAAATTTTTCGGTGGAAATATATTTTCCCCGCAAAATTCCGTCAATATCTGTAATGGCGATTTTTACTTTACCCGAATCGTGATTTTTTATATAGGGAAGAATTTCTTTAATATCCATATTGCAAATTTTAAATGGTTCCCTGTTTTTTAAGCAGTTTAAAGAATCCGTACGATAAGGCCATCAGTAAAATATAAAATAACGCTAAATTTAAATTATAGAATACCATCGCGGTAATTGAAATACCTGCAATAACCAATGCTGTGATCGGGAAAACCGGATACATTGGCACAAGAAAAGGTCGTTTCAGCGCTGGTTCTTTTCCTCTGAGTCGGATCATAGAGACCATAGAAAGTATATAAAGGGTCAGGGCACCAAAAACTGAAATGGTAATGATCTGATCTGTTTTTCCGGAAAGCAGGGCGATCATACCCAGTACCATATTGACCAGCAGTGCGTTGGCCGGGGTTTTAAAACCAGGATGAATTTTACCAAGATAAGCCGGGGCAAATTTTACTTTTCCGAATTCATATGTCGACCTTCCGGCAGATAATATAAGTCCGTGAAATGAAGCAATCAAACCGAACAGGCCGATGGTAATAAGCAGATGATATAACATATGGTTACTTCCCGTAACACGAGCGAGGGCCAACGGCAGGGGTGAATCTGAACTCGATCCGTCTGATTTATAAACAATGGCCTCCCATCCGGCGACCCCGACAGAACTGATAAATATCAGCACGCATAGAATCACCAGGGTAAGTATGGCTGAGCCGAAACCAATTAAAAGTGTTCTTTGTGGACGAACGACTTCTTCAGCGGTATTGGCAACGCCTTCAATACCGAGGAAAAACCAGATAGCAAAAGGAATCGCAGCGAGAATTCCCTGCCAGCCTTTCGGAAAAGCATTATGTTGTATATTTTTCAATTCAAAATGGGGCAGTGTGATTCCGGTAAATAATAATAATTCTCCGACGGCCAGCAAGGTAATGACCAATTCAAATAGAGCGGCGGCTTTTACACCATATATATTCAAAGCTGTAAATAATATATAAGCGAAAATAGCTATCGCTATTATAGGTATCTGCGGAAAAAATAGATTAAAGTAAGCCCCGATTGACAATGCGATGGCAGGGGGCGCAAAAATGAATTCAATATTCTGCGCCATCCCGGCAATAAATCCAAGGTCTTTTCCGAGTGCCCGATGTGCATAATCAAATACACCACCAGCCTTGGGTATGGCTGCCGCCAGTTCTGCATAACTGAAAGTAAATGTTGTATAAAGAATAATGATAAAAAAAGTGGCAATGGCTAATCCACCGGTACCTCCTTTTTCGAGACCAAGGTTCCAGCCAAAGTACATACCGGAAATTACATAGCCGACGCCAAGTCCCCATAGAAGAAATGGACTGAGTGTTCGTTGGAGTGCTGGTGCTGACAATGGAAGAAATTTGAAAATTTTGAATAGCAGGGTTACCCGATCTATTCAAAAATAAACTGAATTCTGTCATATAAAATGCTTTAGGTAAATTGTTGGATAAAATAACGATACATGCCAGATACAGATCCCAGGGTAGATGTCTATATTAAAAAGGCTGCCCCATTCGCCCAAGCAATTCTCATAAAACTCCGCAAACTTATTTTCCAGGCTTGTCCGGACGCGGTGGAAACAATCAAATGGAGTTTTCCAAATTATGAAATTTACGGTTCCATGTTATGTAATATGGCAGCATTTAAGGAACACTGTTCCTTCGGCTTTTGGAAAGCTGCTTTATTAAAGGACTCTGACGATATTTTGCATTTGGCCGACAAGCATGCCATGGGTCATTTTGACAAACTTGTTTCATTGAAAGATCTTCCGGCTGACAGGGTCCTGATTGCTTATCTCAAAGAAGCAGCTTTACTTAATAAAAATGGTATAAAACTTGAAAAACCTATATCAGCCCCAAAAAAAGATTTATCCATACCAAAGCCCCTGGCTGATGCACTCAAAAAAAATAAAAAAGCTCTCGCAGTTTTTGAAGCTTTTTCGCCTTCCAATAAACGGGAGTATGTTGAATGGATCATCGAAGCAAAAACTGAAGAAACCCGGAATAAAAGACTGGAAACGACCATTCAATGGCTGGAAGAGGGGAAGAGCCGGAATTGGAAATATAAGAAGGCTTAAAGCGTAAGGCTCAAGGCTTAAAGCCTTACGCCTTACGCCTTACACCTTACGCCTTACTCCTTACGCCTTACGCCTTACGCCTTACGCCTTACGCCTTACGCCTTACGCCTTACGCCTTACACATATTGAAGAGAGTAAAATTAAATTTAAACCTAACATATTGCAAAAGAGATTTCAAATTGATCCGGATATATCGGTAGCAAGGACCCTGAACACAGAATTTTATACTGACCCGTATTTATTTGAGGAAAGTAAAGAAAAAATTTTTTCTAAAAGCTGGCAGTATATAGGTGGTGATTCTCTTGTTTCTGACCCGGGTAGTTGTTATCCATTCACTTTACTTGAAAATTATTTGAATGAACCTCTGTTGCTTACCAGAGACGCAAATCAGCAGATCTTTTGTTTGTCGAATGTATGCACTCACCGGGGCACAACCCTGGTTGGTGAGGCATGCCATTCCGTTAATCTGAGATGTCGTTATCATGGACGACAGTTTCGTCTCGACGGAAGTTTTTTATCTATGCCTGAGTTTAAGGAAGTGAAAAATTTTCCTGGGAAGGAGGATGATCTTACCCGCCTGCCTCTCCATGTTTGGGGCCCCTGGCTTTTTACTTCCCTTGATTTTAAAGCAGATAAGAAACAATATTTCCAGAAGATGGAGGAGCGCCTGTCATGGTTACCTCTGGATAAATTTATTTATAAACCGGGTTTATCAAGCGAATATATAGTAAAAGCACACTGGGCACTTTACTGCGAAAACTACCTTGAGGGATTTCATATTCCTTTTGTGCACGCAGGATTGAATGCTGTAATCGATTTCGGAAATTATACAACTGAAATATTTAAATCATCAAATCTTCAACTGGGTCTGGCAAAATCTGATGAGCAGATTTTTGATCTTCCGGTTTCATCTCCTGATCACGGTAAAAAAGTAGCGGCATATTATTTCTTTGTATATCCCAACATGATGTTTAATTTTTATCCATGGGGATTAAGTATAAATCTTGTTCAGCCGCTTTCTATCGAAAAGACAAAAGTTTCATTTTACACGTATGTCTGGAAAGAGGAACTATTCAATAAAGGTGCCGGTTCCCAGCTGGACACAGTTGAAATGGAGGATGAGGAAGTTGTGGAAGCAGTACAAAAAGGCATTCGTTCCCGATTTTATCACCAGGGCAGGTATTCTGTTTCACGGGAACAGGGTATTCATCATTTTCACCAACTGGTTTGTGAAAGCCTTAACGCTTAACGCCTAACGCTTAACGCTTAATGCTTAACGCCGAAGGCCTACGCCTTATGATTTTTAATGCATTATAAATCTAAAAATTTATAACCCTATTAATTATGTAGACTAAATTTTATGCTTTATATTTACTTCCCAAATGTGTCAATAACCTGAAGATCTGACCTTATAAAGATTATTTTACATGAATCATTCAAAAGACCTTAACTGGTTAAGCGCTCCGGCTTTTTTTCTGATTATCGGCATGATTGTCATTCATGCAAAAAATCAAAACGGTCATAACCGGCATCAGGATAAAGTAAAATCTCCGGTCGCAGCCATGCCGGCAAAAAAATAATATCGTTGCAATTCATCATTTGAAGCGCAAATTCATTTTCACCAAACCCTGCCATTGCAGGGATTTTTTATATAATTGTAACCTTTAAATTTGTAATTGAAATTAAAAAAATGAGCAATCATCCATTTGAAATCGAACGTTTATTTGATGCGCCGGTCATAACAGTCTGGGATACACTTACACAAAACGAACAATTAAAAAAATGGTATTTTCAAATAGCAGATTTTAAGCCAGTCGTTGGATTTGAATTTCAATTTATCGGGAAAACGGAGGATAACAAAGAGTATCGGACTCGAAAGTTTTGCCAGCGGCGGCCCTGACTTTGCAAAAGAAAATTTTGCTGCAGAGTGGACTTATATTCTGGATAAATCATTAAAGGAATATTTGAAAGCTTTATGCCTTAAGCTTTATGCCTTA
>Ga0206912_1039_pt1 | contig 41812 bp, 35 predicted proteins | sample Alteio_BWOrgHeat_75_FD_152933 | JGI IMG/M metagenome (GOLD analysis project Ga0206912, IMG submission 152933) | Enriched cells from forest soil in Barre Woods Harvard Forest LTER site, Petersham, Massachusetts, United States -... | ecosystem: Environmental > Terrestrial > Soil > Temperate forest >... | reverse complement strand
AGAGCTGAAAGATCCAGCAAAATCGAATGTAGCAATTGATCTCGTAGAGCAAAAAGGAGCGGATAGGAGAGAGGGAAAGTATACAGTAACAACAACATTAGCGACAGGCGGTGAATTAGAGGGTCGTCTTAATGAAAAGCCCTTAACTTTTGAACAGGGCATTAGTGTTTGCACTGATTTGAGCAAAGGATTGTTTGAGCTGCAGCTCACTGATCATCTCCATAGAGATTTGAAGAACGAAAATGTCTTACTCTATGGAGAAGGCGACAACATACACGCCAAAATAATTGATTTAGGCAAAACTAAAGAGGTAAAAGAGGGTGAAACAGTCAAACATACTGGTAATCCTCGATATATGGCTCCTGAGGGAGTGGATAGTCAGAAGTCCGAAGTGTATAGCCTATTTATAATGCAAATGCGTGTTGTGGAAGCTCCCTTCCTCAAGGAAGAGGGTTTGGATACATTGGTTCCCCTCGGTGAGCAATTAGATAAAACCGAAAACCCTGGAAAATCAAAGGGTTTTGAGAAGTTCCTCGTCATGAATAAAGATTGTTTTCAGACAGCAGCTAAATCTATACATGCAAAAATTCGATATTGGGGTGGTTTTATCGAAAAAGCTGTAGGGAATCCCAAAGTTCAAGACACAACGAAGCTAGAAAAAGCGCAGGAACAAGCTTGGAAGTATGTTGATGCTCTGGAAGATAAGCTCATCAAAGCACAGCTTAAAAAGCTTCATCCTGAAGTTAATCCAAAGGATATCGACGCCATCAAAGATATCAAGAGTGATCGTAGGTTTTCTTCCGACCTTGATAAGCCCATGTTCATAGCTATCGAGGATCAATGCATGTTATGGAAGCAGATGGCTTCATCAAAGCCTGCTGACAGACCAACGATGGGGGATGTCTATCAGAGGCAAAATTCGATTAAACAAATGATAAAGCCACACGCTCCTTCTTAATCCCTTCTTAATCCCATCTTAATCACTGTTTTTTACAATTTATCAAAATATTTAATGGTATTGCTATGACTTATGTTTTTCGCCATGCTCCGCGCGTAGAGCATATTCCTCAAACAGCTCCAATTGCAGATATACAAAATAATACGCCAGTACAACAGCCTAGGATTAAGATCTGCTGCAGTCAAGAATGGGTACCGCCCATTTCCCCTGAGCAGCGTTTTCGTCAAAAAATGGGCAAAGACGGGATTGGATCCTCAAGCTTTTGATATTGCTCCCGATTGTGTTCGATTTCTCCTTGAGACGAAGATGGCGTTTGTTATGGGTTCCCTTAACCATCCAGAAACGGATGAAGTGGGGCTGCGCGTCAAGGATGGCCATGTAGAGCTGATGGTTGAGGGCAAGTTCATCTCCTGGGCTGAGTTTCAAACCCGCTTTCAGTATGATCCTGCACTTTGGCATAACATGCTTGTCGAAAGGACTCCAGAGCTTGCGATATGGACTTTCGTCTCTCCTCGGCTTGGCGGTTTTGTCAAAAATCACCCGTATAACTACACCAAACCTTTTCCAGTTGATAAGCTGACCCCTGAAGAGTTGGCACGTGTTCGACAAGAGGCATCCCGCGATCCAACCAACCCCAAGAAGCCCGAAGCAATTGTCCAGGTCTACACAACGCCTGGAGGCGAGTATGGAGGAAATGGCTGTTTGAACGCGATGGGTGGAGACGGCGAGTATGGACCATCTCACTATGCTGTACAGATAATTACTCCAGAAGGTGAAGTCTATTCCATGTCGCACGGCATGGATAAGGGTGAGTCAGATATTCCTGGCCAATGGGCCATTCTCAGCACAAGGCAGGGGCGTGTGGTAATGGGTGATTATGATCTTTGGCGCCCCTATAAACAGAGGCTCTTAACCTCTCTGCCCATGACTCGCCAGGATTTGGACAATGTTTTTCAGGAAATTGAGCAGAAAAAAAATGCCCCTTTTAGCTTTTTAAAGTATAACTGCGGCTCTTTTGCAGCGAGTGTGCTTTCGGCTGCAGGCTATCCTGTCGACATTAAAACGCAGATTGAAAATTTTATCTTTCCTGCCTTCTTGGGAGGTATTAAAAATATCCCGGTTTTGGGTCCAATATTAACAACTGTCACCACAAAGGTTTGTACAGTTGCAGCCAAGATCTGGAATTTCATTCCATCAGCCATTCGGACTGTTATACGATCTGTTTTTATGGCCGTTACTGCACCCATTTGGTTTGGCTTTAGACTCATCCGAAATCTTGGCATTCTTCTCGCCATGGGCTGGCACCAGACGCCGAGAGCTAAAGAGAATTTGCAACGGGGCGCTTTTGATGGAAGGCCAATTAAAAATTTCTGGGATTTATTCAAAGAGGAAACCGGGTATTTTCAATCTAACGTAGAGTTCATGAAATGGCAAAAGAGACATCCTCTGACTCGCACACTCCAGGGAACGCCCGTTACCAGGATACAAGTGTAACGCTTGCTCTTTTTGAGAAGCGTCCAGGAAACAAGAGAGAACCGCTTACTCCTGCACTTCTTTTTCAAGAGTTTGGAGTGGACTACGTAGGAGATGTCCCGACAGTTCCTCTTCTGGTGAAGATTGCCTCAGAAGAAAAGGGCTATGGGCTCTTTGCACTTAATGCAATTACCTCTGGAACTGAAATTGGCATCTACACAGGCAAGCTGCGAAAAATTGATCTTTTGATCCCCCAAATCAATCCCTACTGCCTTCTCTATCCCACACGATCAGGCATTCGTCGCCAGATCATCGATGGCTTCCGATATGGCTCGCTCATGCGTTTTTTAAACCACAGCGATGAACCCAATGTGGGAGTCTCATGGGTAAAAAATGGGCCTTACATACCGCATATCATCACTATTCGCGATGTCTCTCCAGGGGAAGAGCTGACTATATCGTACGGCAATAATTTTAAATTTTGAAAACTCTTCCAAATTCGAAATTGGCTTCCTCGTCCATTTTCTGGGTAATAATTGAGGCCATCACAGGAAGAGCGTGGGCGAGTTTGATGAACTCCATAGGTTCTTTTAACTTTGCATTGATCATCTGAATTTTCTTAAATAGATTTGTAAGTTCTGTACGTATTTCTGAAGAGAAGTCGAATGTAACTCCATTTTCTTTAAGCAGACTGCAGGAGTGCTCTATAAGCTGGAGCATATATGCATGGTCGTGATTCAACAAAATCTCTTGAGCTGTTTTTTTTGCATGAAGGATGTTCTGAATGTCTTCTATACACTCTTTATCCTCAAATTGTTTGAGGACATCTGGAATTGAGGTGCATGTATCGGGGTGAAGAACGCAATTGTTTAAGATCTTTGAGTATTGTTTAATTACCTGAGTAGTGTGTGACAAGCCATCAGTGGGTATTTGTTGGATATGTTGAGATAGCTTGTCAGGAATGGGTGTCTCCTCAGGCTTATTCTTTTGAAAGAGCTGAATCAATGCGTCGACAAGAGTTGTAAATATGTGAGTTTGGGGTTTTTCGTCGACAAAGCGTTGATATTGATCGCTGATCGTATCGTTACTTGTAACTTTTTTCATCGAAGATGCGTGATATTTTTAACATCTGTTTGAGGTTCGTGGTCATGATGTAGTGATCCATTTCACGATTAATGTTATTACAAGGGTAGGTTTGTGTCAGTACATAAGCGATTTCTGGAACTGTTTGTACTAAGTGAATGAGATCAAGCCCATCTTTCTTGGCATCATTGAGTTTTAAAATACCCTTTAAAAATTCTAAAAGAGCTTTACGCAGCTCTCCCAATCGCTCATTTGGAATTTGCGCTTCAACGATAATTGAGATAAGCGACTTTATAATATTGGTGCTCCATTCATGGATATTATATTCGCTGTATTTGAGTTGTGAAAGAGGTTTATTCATAAGGAGAATCTCTTTCAAATCTCTCATAATGTGAGAAGCAGATATGCTGTATTTAAGTGCTTCTGAAAAGGTGGATGAATATTTGATACTCTTTAAACTTGCTGTGTAGTCTTTGATAAACGAGATAATAAGGCCAAGAGACTCTTTTTCAGATTTTGCCACCACTTCTTGCAAACGAACTTTACATGATTTCAGATCTTGAGCGTGTAAAGCACTACTCTTAGCAGCTTTGAGTTCTTCCTCTTTGAGCTCTTTGTCATTCAAAAACAGATTGTTAAAGAGGTCGGTAAGAAAGTGTATGCTCTTAGGTTCTCTCGAATAAGGAACATCATATCTTTGTTGAGCACCGTTCCACCTTGTGGATTCATATCTAGAAGTAATTAATACATCTCTCATAAATAATGGTTCTCCAGATCCCTCCTTTCTGATACACTTTTGCAAATTAATTTTATAACCTGAGTTTTGGGTTCATCACCCAGAACTTTAGTTGATCTCGAAGGCAATTTTCGAAAATCAATCCTCAAAGATGGCTATGGCCATCTCTTTCGGGTTGATTTTCGAAAATTGCACTACGATCTCCTCTAAATTTCAGGCGATAAACCCAAAACTCAGGTTAATATTGTATGTCTCATTCAACAAAGAGCATTCTGGTAGGCTCGTTGTTGGTCGCAGGAACGTCTATTGGTGGCGGGATGCTTGGGCTTCCTGTCGCAACAGCTCCTGGCGGTTTTTTGCCCTCCCTTATTTTCCTCCTTCTCTCTTGGGCATTTATGACCTCTACTGGGTTGATGCTTGGCGAGCTTTGCTGCCGTCATGGCGGAAGACCAAACCTTGTGACTCTTGCTAAAGAGGCTTTAGGAAATTCGGGAAGAGCGTGGGCTTGGATTCTCTCTATCTTTCTCTTCTCAACATTGATAATTGCTTATCTTGTAGGCCTTGCAGGACTTATTGGTCGTCTTTTTGGCATTGATGCGAGCTCTTTGATTATTTGGGTAGCTATCGGGGCCGCTATTGCTCTTTGGCCTAAATTTCAACTTCTTCTCCGCTTGAATACGCTCTTCATGGCGATCTTGTTTGGGGCCTATGCTCTTTTCGTCTTCGTAGGCATTCCCCATATTCAAGGCCACTTGCTTGAAAGAGCTGTTTGGCTCGATGCCCCCTTTGCTCTTCCAGTTCTTTTCACCTCCTTTGGCTTTCAGGGGACGGTTCCCTCCCTTGCATCTATTATGGACTACGATTCAGCCAAAGTGCGCCGTTCTATACTGATTGGCACAGGGATTGCTCTTGCTGTCTATATTCTCTGGCAGGCGATTTTATTGGGTGTCGTTCCTTATGCAGGCGGGCTTGAAATAGCTGTTCGAGAAGGGCAGGATGCAATAGCTCCTCTTGCCCATCATGTACAAGCTCCCCATCTCTTTGCTGTGGGTGAAGTGTTTGCATTTGCAGCGATTTCTACCTCGCTTTTAGGGGTAGGCCTTGGGCTTTTGGATTTTTTTGCAGATGGTTTAAAGCTCTCTTTATCAAAACCGCTGCATGCACTTGGCTTGATTGCGCTCATCTTAGTTCCAACAACCGTAATCGCCGTCAATAATCCTCACATATTTTTAAGCGCTTTAGGCGTTGCTGGCGGTATTGGCTGCGCTCTTCTCTTAGGACTACTTCCTCTTGTTCTTGCCATTCGTAAAAAGGCCCTTTTTGGAATCTTTCGCAAGAGATACGTGCTTTGCCTTCTCTTTGCCTTTTTACTATTTGAACTTTGCATAGAGGCATATAATCTCATATGAGCTCCAAAGAAACGCATATACACATTGATCGATTAAGAGATGGCGAAGAAGAAGAGCTCGCTTGCGTATTGGATCCGGTTTTTTTAGATCTCAAAGACGATCCCGATCTTTCCTGCACGAAGCCAATTGATGTATCTGGCGCTACCTATATCGCAGGAGATTTCCTCATTGTCGAGCTGAGCTGCGAGGTTGAATTCTCTATTCGCTGTGCTGTCTGTTCAGAGATGTTTCCCTATATAGTTACTCTTGATCACGTGCGATTTGAAAAGCCTCTTGAAGAAATTCGCGGCAAGGTGTTTGATTTTCAAGATCTCTTGCGAGAAGAGATACTTGTGCAGATCCCTCACTTTGCGCTCTGTGGCGGATATAGCTGCAAAAATCGCAAGCAAGTAGAAAAATTTTTGGCTAAAGAAAAACAAGAAGATGTATTTCGCCCCTTCCAAGATTTGTTGGAATAAGGTAAAATCTCGTGAAAATTAAGAGCCGTTTGAAAAACTCCGGCTACTGGGATTTTTTTTAGATGTTTTCAACCATAGAATGTATGGAGATCGAAGGAAACCCTTTAGGGTTTTTGAGATCGAATACGTCTATGGTCGAAAAAAGATACAAAAATCCGTTGCCCGAGTTTTGCAAACGGCTCAACTAGAGATAGAATATTTATGGCAGTACCACGTAATCGTCATTCAAATGCTCGCAAGAATTCCAAGCGAGCTCACCATGCAAAGAAACCGAAGACTTTAGGTTCTTGCAAAAACTGCGGCACGAAGAAGATGCCCCATGTCATATGTCCTTCATGCGGGACCTATCATGGACGAACAATAGTTCAAGCAGCAGCGGCAGCTGAGTAATCCCACTTGAAAGTTCATGTAGACCTCATGGGGAGTGAAACTCCACCTGAGGTCCTCATACCTTCCGTTTTGAACGTTATTCAAAAATGGCCCTCGTTCTCTTTTCTTCTCTATCTTCCTGAAACTCTTTCTGTTCCTACTCTTGAAAATGTTACAGTCATTACATGCTCTCAAAAAATTGCCATGGATGATGAGCCTCGAAAAGCAATCAAACAAAATCCAAAATCAAGCCTCGTTCAAGCGTTAAAGGGCATATCAGCAGGTGATGGGTTTATCTCTTGCTGCAATACGGGAGCTTTTGTTTTAGCATCTGGTTTGTATGTTTCTAAGCTTCCAGGTGTCCATAGGCCAGCTCTCGTTGCCGAAATGAGCCTTTTACAGTCGCCCGTCTACATACTAGATGTGGGAGGAACAGCTCAAAGAGCGGCACAGCAATTGCAGGAGTGGGCATATTTGGGCAAAGGATATGCTGAAGCTCGCGGTACTCGATCTCCTAAAATTGGCCTTTTGAATATCGGTGTTGAAGAAATGAAAGGCGCTGAAGAGCATAGAGAGGTTGTAGAGAAACTTTTCTCTATGTCTCATTTTGTTGGTAATATTGAGCCGCAGGATATTTTGTCCGGCAAGGTCGATGTGGTCGTAACGGATGGGTTTTCAGGCAATATTTTACTCAAATCATTTGAAGCGATCTCTTTGTACTGGCTCTCTCAAATGCCAAAAGGGGACGTTAGAACTTCCATTCAATCTAAGATGTCAGACTCCATGCAACAAGGAGCTCTCCTTGTCGGTTATGAAGCCTATTTAATGAAATGCCACGGCTCTTCATCACAAGACACCTTTGCAGGTGCTCTTACAAAGCTACTATCTTTAATGGAGAGATCAACGATTGATAAGCTTAAAGAGCATCTTTTAGTTGGTCAGGCATAACTTCCGGACCATACTGAACCGTTACTTTTGAGAATGGTTTTGGGATTTCAAACCTGTCCCAGCTGTTAAGCCTCCACATCTTTTCTGCTTTCCAGGTGAAGGGAATAATCGACGCGCCTGCCTGCTCTGCGACATACAAGGTACCAGCTTTAAGTACATGTCTTGGCCCTCGAGGGCCATCTGGTGTAATAACTAGGCAATCACCTCTTTTTACAACTTCCACCATCAAGCTTGCAGCATCGTGGCGAGCATCATGCCGTACTCGAAGAGCATGAAAGCCTTTGTGGGAGTTAACGAGGCGGGCAGGGACATTCCCATCTTTGCTGTAGCTTACGACCACTTGGAAGGGCCGAGTTTTATTCAATAAATGGAAGAGGGGAAGCATAAAGAGTTTGTTGTGCCAGAGAGCCAGGAGTACAGGTCTGTTTTGCCGAAGGAGTTCCTCGAACTCTGTTTTGCCGCGTACTTCAATTCGTAGAGTACTGATGTACATGTGGATGAGGAATTTGAGAGGATAGAAGAAAATACTCAATACGATATTCACTCAAAACTCCTCCTCTATAGCAAGGACCGCTTGTGTGATTGGAGATTCTGCCGGTGTGCATCCTTGTCGAACAGTTTCAAAGGAGGCCGGAGTTTTATTTTTCAGGATGCGAATAAGGTCTTGAGCAATGGCAGCAGGTGAAACGGGAGGGTAGATGTGTTCTGAAAAAAGTTTCTTGCCCGAGATAATGTTGGGAAGGGAAAAGAGGCTGATCTTTGGCTTTAAGATGTACTTAATAAAGAGATAATCTATTTGGTTCATGCGGTAGGTGACGACCGCTTCTGTTTCATGAAGAGCAAGCTCTAAAGTAACTGTTCCCGATTTTGCTAAAGCGCCGCTCGCTTGAGACATAAGAGTGTAGCGATCTTTTTCAGGTACCAGGTCGGCTTCAAGATTGAAGCTTTTGATAGTTTCAGTGATCTCATTTTGCTCATCGTTTGTTAATCCAGGAGCAAGGGAGACTGCGATTTTATGGGGCTCGAGCTCTTTGAGTGCCAGCTGTACTGCTTGGAGTTGCAACTTCAAGTTCTTCTTAATTTCTTTCGGCCTGCTTCCAGGGAAAAGGGCGATAAGCTTTTCACGAGGAATGAGAGACTTTTGTAGATTTTCGACCATCGGGTGGCCAACCCACAAAGTTTTGAGGGAGCTGTTGGCAAAGTAGGCTGGTTCAAAGCTGTAGAGCGTTAACAGCAGGTTGAAATATTTAGCAAAGGCATCGACCCGTTTTTCACCCCAAGCCCAAACAGAGGGAGCAACCATCTGGATGATTTTCCCTTTAAAGCCTGATTTTCGAACAGATTTTGCAAGCCTTAAGCTAAAGGATGGGCTGTCGACACAAAGAAGAGTTGCATTCGGGTATTGTTTGAGTACTTGTTTTAGCTTTCGAAAGCAGCTCCAGATAGTTGGAAGCTTTAAGAGAACTCCTGAAAGACCCATAACGCGCAATTTTTGCATATCGAAGAGTGTTTCAACACCAGCTTCTGTAAGTTTTGGTCCAGTGACTCCCACAAACCGCATATAGGGATGACGCTGTTTTAACTTAAGTATAATCTTGGAAGCTATCAGATCTCCGGAAGGTTCAGTTGCTACAACGCAAAAGAGGGGTTCAGATGATTTTTCTCGGGCGAGCAGCTGCAGGTTTCGAATGTAGGGGATGAGGGCAATGCTGGGTCCTACAAGGTTTACAATGTCTTTGAGATAGAGAAAGTAGGAGGAGGCTAAGACTGCACCAAAAAGGCTGATCCACCAAAAAATTGGGGGTAGAATGCTAGCTTTTGCCTGTTCTGCTTTCCACCACTGAATCCAGAAGCGAAGAGAAAAGGCGCCTATGCCGAGCGTTCCTATAAGATGGACAAACCCGGGAACTTGCGTCTGTTTTCCAATTCCTGCTGGACGGATCCAGGTTTCTGGATCTTGGAGGATGAAGAGGGAGGTTGTGACGAGGGCAGCAATCCCGAGCAGAATAAAGACCATTTTGAGCGGTTTTTTATGGCTGCCCATAAGGTTTAAATTTCGCCAAGCTAACACCATATGTAGAGAGTTGAGCAGGCACATGGGAAACTGGATCTGAATCAAGGTGTGGAGGAAGAGTAGGAGGTTTCCAGAAAAGGAAAGATACCAGAACGCTTTGGGAACGACGCTTCTTTTTTGCCTTTCACTTGCATACCATTGAACGAGGAAGCGACTGCCAAAAGCAATGGAGGAGAGAAAGCCAAAAGGGTAGAGGGCAGATCGGAGTGCTTCAGTGATCATGCTCTTTAACCCGTGTCATGCGTCTTTGAAATTCTTTTATCCAGACTGAGAGGATGGACTCAAGATCGTGGTCTACATGGGCTCGAAGTTTAAGTAGGTCGAGGGCAAGTTCAAAGTCAAAATGGGTAGTAAATCGAGAATGCAACTTTACGGCGCTCTTCATCGGTGTCAATTTGAATTGATGAACAAGGGCGAGGTGGCAGAGGGCAAGAGTTCTTTTTGGAAAGTGCGAGAAGGAGGATGAGCTGATGCCATGAAGAAGCGATTGCGAAAGGTTCGCAATTTCATGGATGGAGGGGGCAACCCCTCGGTCATGAGTAAGCTGCGCGATTTCTTGTTCCAAAATGGGGAAGACTAAAGCTGCAAGTTGAATTGATCGATCCAGGACATACTTATTTTCTTTATGAAGAGCGTCGAGCGCTTTTAAGTAGTTTTGAGCTAACTGTTTGGTTTGGGTTGTGTGAAAGTGTTCAAAACAGGGGAAGAGCAGCTTTAAAAAGCCAAGGTCATTCATCAAGTGAAAGAAGGGGGCTGCTTTTTTTGATTCGAGCATCTTAAAGATTTCTTCGAGAACACGTGCAGGAGCGCTTTTTAAAATTTCATCTTTGCAGAGAGTTAAGGCTTTGGCGGTTTTTGGCTCGACTGTAAATCCATGAAGCCTTGCTTGGAATTTGATAAGACGAATCATTCGAACAGGATCTTGCTGGAAACGGGCGATTGGATCGCCAACTGTTTCAAGAATCTTTGCTTGAATATCTTTAATCCCGCCGACGTAATCGATAACCTCTTCAGTGTGGGGATCAAGGTAGAGAGCGTTAATAGTAAAATCGCGTCTTAAGACATCTTCTTCTTCGCTTCCCCAACGATTATCCCGCACGATTAGTGCGCCTGTGGAAGTATCGCCAGCTCGAAACGTGGATATTTCGAAAATCTTGTTCTTAACCCGTAGGTGGGCAAGTCTGAACCTGCGGCCAATAAGGAGGCAGCGTTTGCCGAAGAGCTGTTTGATCTCTTCAGGCTTTGCCGATGTCGATATGTCAAAATCTTTGGGGTGCCCGCCGAGAAGTAGATCGCGCACACCGCCGCCAACAATATAGGCGGCATATCCTGCCCTTTGGAGTTGCAGAACAGCGTCAAGCGCATCTGGATCAACATCAGTTAGCGAGCAATTCCATTTGCTCAGTGGATATTTTTTAGGTGTCATGTGAATAGTATAAATCACCAATATTTAATTCGCACTCATGTATAATGTATTATGACGAAAAATATTAGTTTATGTGCCCACAAGTTTCTTGCAGCCCTTGGTATTTAAGGCGTTCTTTTCTTTTTATCATTGCGATTTTTTTTGCAGTTGTTGCGGCTTGGAGCAGACTGCCATTCGTAATGCAAGTGGCAACAGCAATCGCCGACGTTTTTATGCGGCTTCTTCGTTTGGTGAGCGTGCCGATTCTCTTTTTCTCTGTCGTTTCGGTCTTTTCATCACTTGATGGTCAAGCGCACGCAGGAAAAGTTACTCGCCTGATTACTCGCTATACGATTTTAACGACTCTATGCGCCTCTTGTGTCGCTCTTCTTTTTGTTCATCTTTTTTCCCTCACCTCTCATACAGGTCCGATTGCAGCACAAGCAGTTACTACGGAAGTGAACCAATTTAATTATGCTGAATGGGTGCTCGACGTTGTTCCATCGAATATTGTCAGACCCTTTGCAGATAATAATGCTATTGCTGCTTTGCTTGTTGCTCTTCTGCTTGGCTACTCAGCTTCAAAACTTCCCGAAGAGCAAAAAGTTCGTGTCCACCATTTGTTTAGTTCTCTCTATAGTCTTTTGATGCAGACAACGCTCTTTATTGTCCGTTTTGTGCCCATAATTTTGTGGGCTTTTTTGACTATTCTTTTTGGTCAAATTTCAGACATGAAAGCCTTTGGAGATATCATCCGATTTTTTGTGGCGGTTCTTGCTGCAAACTTGGTTCAAGGGCTTATTATCTTGCCGCTTTTCTTGAAGCTGAAACGAATAGAGCCTTGGAAGCTGATGAAGGCCTTTTCTCCCGCTTTAAGCATGGCCTTTGCAACCAAATCATCGAGTGCTACAGCTCCTATGGCAATCGATTGCGCAGTGAATCGAGCAGGCTTAAGTAAGAATATCGCGAGCATCTCATTTCCTCTCTGTACATCGATTAACATGAATGGCTGTGCTGCCTTTATCTTGACGACAGTTATTTTTGTAGGCTCTGGCGAGGGTGTCGTCTTCTCAGGACTCGATCAATTTCTCTGGATATTCATTGCGACCATTGCTGCAATTGGAAATGCGGGCGTGCCGATGGGCTGCTATTTTCTTTCTTGCGCCCTGTTGTCTTCAATGAATGTGCCGCTTTATTTAATGGGCGCCATCTTGCCGCTGTATGGAATTATCGATGCTGTTGAAACTGCCTTGAATGTTTGGTCAGATAGCAGCGTTACAGCAGTAGTGGATAAAGAGATGTCTCTATATAAAATAGAGCAAGAAAGGATTTTGGCAGAATGAGAAAAAAAGCGGAAGGGGCGCGCACGCTCTTTGGGACGGATGGGGTACGCGGAAAGGCTAACCTTTACCCAATGACTGTTGAAGTTGCTCTTGCTCTAGGACGGGCTGTCGGGATGATTTTTAAAAGACATCCTGGAAAGCACCGTGTTGTTATCGGAAAAGATACCCGCCTTTCTTGCTATATGTATGAAAATGCCCTCGTTGCAGGCCTTTGCTCTATGGGTGTTGACACACTTATGCTAGGACCGACTCCAACTCCTGCTGTAGCCTTTATTACACGCGCCTATCGTGCAGACGCTGGAGTTGTCATCTCTGCATCTCACAATCCCTATTATGACAACGGAATTAAGTTCTTCTCAGCTGACGGCTTCAAGCTGCCAGATGTTTGGGAGGCACAGATGGAGACGCTTGTTTCCAAGAGCCCCAAGATTTTTGAAGATGCCCTTCCTCATGAAAATGAAATAGGCAAGAGCGCTCGTATCAATGATTCTGATGGCCGCTATATCGAGTTTATAAAGGCGACCTTTCCCAGAAAACTCTCATTAAAGAATTTAAAGCTGGCACTTGATTGTGCCAATGGCGCTGCCTACAAAGTAGCCCCTCTCGTTTTTCGCGAGCTTGATGCTGAGGTATTTGTCTATGCCAACACTCCCAACGGCTTGAACATTAACGACGACTGTGGAGCTTTACATCCTGAATTGGTTCAAAAGGCAGTTATTGACCACCGAGCCGATGTTGGAATAGCGCTTGATGGCGATGCTGATCGAGTCGTCATGGTGGATGAAAACGCTCAAATCGTTGCAGGAGATGTTATCTTGGCAATTTGTGCCAAGGACATGATGCTAAAAGGTCTTTTAAAGAATAATCGTGTTGTAGCAACTATCCTCAGTAATTTAGGATATGTGACCGCGCTTCAGTCTATGGGCATTGAAGTGATATCTTCTCCTGTAGGCGACCGGTATGTGATTCAAGAGATGCTGGCGCACGACGCTATATTAGGCGGAGAGCCCAGCGGCCATATTATCTTCTCCGAGCACAATACAACGGGGGATGGACTCGTGTCTGCTCTTCAAGTGCTCAGGATAATGATAGAGACCGGTTGCAAGCTCTCAGAGCTTGCCTCGCAGTTTAAAAAGTATCCGCAAGTGTCAATCAATGTTCGTGTCGGTTCCAAACCAGCTTTTGAAAAAATTCCTGGCCTGACAGAAGCAATTGAACAGGTTGAAAAGTCATTGGGCACGACTGGACGCGTGCTTGTTCGATATTCCGGGACTGAACCTCTTTTAAGGGTTATGGTAGAGGGCCCCAAACGCAATATTATCCATCAGCATGCTGAATCCATCGCATCTTTAGTTAAAACCCAACTTGCCCCCTAAATCACGCTTGAACAGGCCTAACCCTTGGCAATTGAAAAATAAACCACCTCGGGAATGTACAAACATGACCTTCGGTGGTTTATATTTCACTTGTCAAGTTCGGCTATGTTCAAGCTAGGATTTAGGTGACGAAGTTGGGTTTAAATCCCAACTTGGCGTGTAAGAACGTAAATATACATCTTGGTTCAAGAGTAAATTTTGGCTTCAGCTATATCTTAAGACAGTCTGTTAAAAAATCTTTACCTTAGTTTAGTATGCGAAAGATTTATAACAGACTGGCTTGAGCAATGCTTCTGCCAAATTCCGACCCTTGATTAGGATTTGTATATGTGCGGTATTTTTGGATATGTAGGAACTAAAAATGGTGTAACGCTTGCACTCGAAGGGCTTCGGCGCATCGAATACAGAGGCTATGACTCTGCTGGCATAGGGGTATTTGAAAAGAATAAATTGCATTGCTACAGAGCTGTTGGGAAGCTTGAAAATCTGGAAAAGGTTGTCCAAGGGAAAAGTTCTACGACAGTAATAGCACATACTCGCTGGGCTACTCATGGGACAGTTACTATTGAGAACGCACACCCGATTATGGATTCATCCAAAGCTGTAGCTGTTATTCATAACGGGATCATTGAGAATTTCCAAGAGCTCAGAGCAGAGCTTGAACGAGAAGGCGTTGTTTTTTCGACGCAGACAGATACCGAAGTTATTGCTCAGCTGATTGCTAAGTGCTATGAAGGAGACCTTTTAAAGGCCGTCCAGGTGGCTGTTGCTACCTTGAAAGGCGCTTATGCTATCGCAGTCCTTCACAAAGATCATCCAGACATGTGCGTCGTTGCATGTTTAAATACTCCGCTCGTAATTGGCGTTGGTATTGGAGAAAATTTTGTAGCTTCTGATCCAAATGCCATCATCCACCATACCCGTGAAGTCATCTATGTCAATGACGGCGAAGTTGCCAAAATTACAGCGGATAAAGTGGAGTTGTTTGATAGTGCATTCGTAAAGATCCCGCATAAAATTGAGACGCTTCTCCATAACGTTGAGGACTTCTCAAAGGGTGCTTATGAGCACTATACAATGAAAGAGATCCATGAGCAGGTTCAATCAACTAAAAATGCTATGTACGCCCGCTTTTTTGAAGACTATGGAACGGTAGTCCTTGAAGATCTTCATTTAAAACCTGACGAACTGTTAGCTGTCGAGAGAATAGTCATTGTTGCTTGTGGAACTTCCCTGCATGCCGGCATGGTTGCTTCCTACCTTATTGAGGAACTTGCAGGCATTCCTACAGAAGTTGAGATCTCATCCGAGTTTCGCTACAAGAACCCAATTGTTCAAAAGGGGACTCTTGCCATTGCTATCAGCCAATCTGGAGAGACTGCAGATACCATTGCTGCCGTTCGCGAACTCAAAGCTAAAGGGGCCTATATCGTTGGCCTTTGCAATGTTGTTGGCTCGACTCTTGCTCGCGAGGCTTCCAGCTGCCTCTTTTTACGAGCAGGCCCTGAAATTGGCGTATGTTCTACAAAGGCGTTTACAAGCCAGCTAGTAGTTCTTTCTCTTTTTGCTTTAATGATGGCTCGTCTTCGCTATATGAGCAAAGTTGATGGCCAGAAGTTCTTGAAGGATATTGCAGAAATTCCTGAAAAGATAGCTCTCGTACTTGAAAAATCTCATCAGATTGAAGCGATAGCCAAGAAGTATGCAGCCTATGAGAATTTCTTTTTCATCGGCCGCCGCTACATGTATCCCTCAAGCTTAGAAGCGGCCTTAAAGCTCAAAGAGATAGCGTACGTTAATGCCAATGGGTATGCCGCAGGTGAGCTTAAGCATGGACCCATCGCGCTCATTTCTGAAACTTGCCCAACCTTTGCGCTCTGTGCTGATGCATTAACCTACGATAAGGTTTTGAGCAATGTTATGGAGGCCAAAGCGCGCCATAGCAAAACAATAGCTGTGGTCTATGAAGGGACAAAAGGCATCAAAAGCATAGCTAATGAAGTAATTGAAATACCCAATACGCGTGATGAGTTGGCTCCTATCCTCGTAGCCGTTGTCTGCCAGCTTTTTGCTTACTACGTCGCCCGGCTTCGAGGTGCAGAAATCGATCAACCTAAGAATCTTGCCAAATCTGTGACTGTTGAATAGGGGGTAGATGCAATTCATATCTGAGTTATCTTACGTACCTTCTGTCGAGAAGGCGTTAAGTAATGAAAAATGGATTCAGGAGTTAGAGCAAGTTGCAGATGAAGCGGCAATCGCTCATCAAGAAGAGCTCTTTTCTCAATCTCTTGAAACTTTTTCAGACAAGATGACACTCCTATTCAAAGAGAAATTGCTTCAGAAATCATCGAGTTCGAAACTCTTTGATCCACGTATTGAAGATATCACTCAGCTCTTTTCAATATTTCAAAAAGCCAAAGTTGAAACTAAGTTCTCAGCTATTCTTGAGGGGAAAGAGATAGCTGCACATCTACCAGCTATATTTCAGAAAAAATCTCCTGATCAATCAAATCTACAGTTTCTTACTCAGCTCGAAAAGGTGGTTGCTGCAAAGGAAAAAATAAAGGAGCAGATACATATCTTTGGCACTGATCCCGTGAAGATATCACGAAAAATATCTCAACTACCTTGGAGCCTGCTCTATTATAAGGACTCACTTGGCGAGCATCTCTATACAAAGGCCAAAGGTATACTAGGGAAAGGGGCATTTAAAGAGGTTTTTAAGGCAATGCCGCTCTCTTCTTCTGATCCATTACTCGCGTATGCTCGAAGAAAAAAGAGTGATTTCACACCATTAGTAGAGAAACTCAAAACATCCACTCTTTCAAGGAGTGAGAGAAGGTCACTAAAGAAAGAGCTGAAGAAGGACTACAAGTATTATGAATCAGTCATCAATAACGAATCTTCCATTCTCGCTAAAGCTACTGAATTGCAAATACCTTATGTTGTACATCTGAAAGCCTGCTTTATTCATAAATTAAGCACACGATTTTTGATGGAGTTGTGTCCTGATGGGAGTCTTTTAAAAGAGTTTAAGCTTGATGATCCCCTTCGAGTTCGAATTGGAATTGCTGTTGAAATTTTAACTGCTGTTGCTCTTTTGCTTAAAAATAACATCTACCATTTAGATCACAAATTGGAGAATATTCTCTTAACCAAAGATGAAAAAGAGCAGCTTTCTATTCGTATAAGTGATTTTAGCAGCGGCAAACTCCTTAATCCTAAAAAGAAGAATACCTCTGTTGAATTAGTCTCAACCTATCCACCCCCAGAAATGGTTGCAAATTATTTGAATGGTCACTTGACCGTTCTCAGACCCCCATTGGACCTCTGGACGCTTGGTGCAGTTTTGTGTCTGCTGAAGCATAAGATCAATATTTTTAAAATGTTCAAATTAGAGCATACGTTGGCAACTATCGAGAGAGATAATTTGCGTTTGCCTAAAGAGAAACGCAAACCGTACGATTCCTTCCTTTCATGTGTTGAAAAAATGCAAAAATATCTCAAGACTATTACAGATCCAAATGATGCCTTCGATGTTTTGATTACACAGCTTCTCTCTACAGATCCTGATGCACGACCATCAGCCGATGAAGCTCTCAAGGTGTGCAAGAAGTATTTTTCAGAACTAAAATAGTGTTATAGCTATTCCGAGTCCAATCCGATACCAGCCAAAAGGCGTAAGGCCATATTGGATGAGCGCCTTCATGCATGGTTTTAATACGAGAAGTCCTGTTGCTAGAGCGCTTAAGGCTCCTGTGCTCATAAGGCCTATGTCATGCATAGAAAGCACGTTGAGGTGTTTAACTAAGTCATGAAGGGTTGCTCCGAAGAGAATGGGAATAGCTAACAGAAGGGAAAATTCTACAGCTGTCTTTCGATCAAATCCCAAAAGGCGAGCGCCTACAAGTGTTGCACCCAAACGGGACACTCCAGGTATGAGTGCAATGGCCTGCATGAGGCCGACAGAAAACCCTTGTGAGGGTTGAACCGACTCTAGTTCTGTAAGGCATGGCTTTTGCGCTTTTTTTTCTGTCCAAATCATGACAAGGCCACCTAGTATCAAGCTCCAGGAGAAGGTGGATGGGCCATAGAGATAATATTTAATTGTGGATGAAAAGAGAGCGCCGAGAACAACGGCTGGAATGAGGGCAAGAATATAGGGGAGTAAAAAACTCTTTTTCAGCTGCATAATTTTTGGAGCGAAGAGGATGAGAAGAGCAAGAGCTGAGCCCGATTGAACGGCGACTTCAAAGCTATTTTCAGGGGTTGGAATAGTTCCTAAGAAGTGTTCTGCAATAAGTAGATGAGCTGTTGATGATATGGGAAGAAACTCGGCAATTCCTTGAATGATTCCTAAAACAATCGCTAAAACGTAACTCACAATTAGACCTCTTGCAAAAAAGATCGATTTTAACAACGGACGCCAGTTTTGGAAGAGGTCTACTCCTCAAATAGCAGTGAATGAACAAAAGCTTTTGGTTCAAATGGCGCTATGTCTTCAATCGTCTCTCCAGTACATATATACTTAACAGGCACTTTTAATGCCTTTTGAATGGCAATAACCGAGCCGCCCTTAGCCGTTCCATCAAGTTTAGTTAAAATCAGGCCGGTTAAGGGAGTGGCTTGCTGAAAGGCTTTGGCCATCTCAAGGCTGTTTTGACCCAAAGTTGCATCGAGAACAAGTAAAACTTCATGAGGGGCGTTTGGCACTGCCTTAGAACAGCTTTTCTTGATTTTTTCAAGCTCTTTCATAAGGTGGCTCTTGTTTTCAAGACGTCCGGCAGTATCGATAAAGAGATAGTCGCAGCCTCGGCTTTTTGCAGCAGTGCAGGCGTCAAAGGCAACGGCTGCAGGGTCTGCTTGGTATGTTCCCTTCACTGCATCAACCCCTGCCCGCTCAGCCCAGATAGCCAATTGCTCTTGGGCTCCTGCACGAAAGGTATCTCCTCCAGCGAGGAGCACTTTTTTTTGATCGCGGGTTAACAAATAGCTAAGCTTGGCGATAGAGGTTGTTTTGCCTTGGCCGTTGGCTCCCACGACTAAAGTAATATGGGGAGATGTCGTGCCGGCTGTAAAGCTGTGATCAAGCCCTGCTATTTGCATAACCAGTTCATTTTCAATAAGCTCTAGAAGTTCTTGAGGAGAGAGATTTTTGTTTCCCTGTGATTCAATATGCCCCATGAGCTGCTGAATGATGGAAACGCCAAGATCCGCTTCAAAAAGAACCTGTTCGATCTCTTCAAGCGTTGCTTCATCGATTTTTTTTGAAAAAAGGGTACGTAGTCGATGAGCAAAGTAGGAGCGCGAGGAGGTAAGAGCGCTCGAGAGTTTTTGAAATCCACTCTTAATGGAGCGAAAAATCATAAATTTCCTTCTATTATTCAGTAAGCATAAATCGTTGAGCTGTTGTCGAGCAACTGTAATAGATTCGGTCTACTTGTTAAAATCGTTTCTTTCACCTATTTTGAACTGCTGGTTGAAGAGAGGCTTTTGAGGATTTTAACCACAGAGATCACGGAGCACACAGAGATTGTACTAGCTCTTTCTTTTTCTCTCTCTGTGGTAAATTATTAGTCTTTTTAGAAAGTCGATCATGCAAGAGGTGTAATGGAACTGCACGAGTATCAAACAAAATCTTTGTTATCACGCTTTGGGATTCCTACGCCTCCCTATTATGTTATCACAAGTGAAATGGAGATAGAGGAAAGGGTTAAAAGATCGGGACTTAAAGAGGGAGTTGTCAAGGCTCAAATTCATGCGGGCGGACGCGGCAAAGCGGGCGGCGTCAAAATTGGAAAGAGCGCCGATGAATTGATTAAGCATGCTCGAGAGATGCTTGGAAAGCGCTTTGTAACCCCGCAAACCGGGCCAGAGGGCCTTGTTTCCTCGACGCTAATTCTCACACCTTTAGTCGATGTAAGACACGAATACTATATAAGTTTGGTTGTAGATAGACGCGCTGCTGCTGTTTCCGTCTTAGCTTCAACGGAAGGCGGTGTAGAAATTGAAGAGGTCTTAAAAAGAGATCCGAGAAAGCTGCTTCGTGAAAATGTATCAGAGAGTGGCCGGCTGCATAGTTTTCAGATCATGCGCTTATTGAGCGGGCTGCAATGGAAAGATGAAGTTGCAGAGCAGGGACGAAAGATTATCGATGCCTTGACGCAGCTGTTTTTACACTTTGATATGCTGACTCTTGAGATCAATCCTTTGGTATTGACCAAACAGGGAACGCTTTTAGCAGTTGATGCGAAGGCAACGGTCGATGACAACGCTCTTTACCGTCAAAAAGAGATTGCCTATCTTTTCGATGATTCACAGCTGCCGAAACGTGAGCTTGAGGCAAAACGCAATGATTTAGCCTACGTTGCTATGCAGGGGAATATCGGCTGCATGGTCAATGGGGCAGGGCTCGCAATGGCAACCATGGACCTGATTAAATTTTGGGGTGGAAGTCCTGCAAACTTTTTAGATGTTGGAGGAGGAGCTTCTGAAGAAAAAGTAATCAAAGGCTTTGAGATTATTCTTTCCGATCCATCGGTTGAAGCTATTTTGGTCAATATTTTTGGAGGCATCATGAGCTGCGAGATAATTGCTAAAGCCCTTATCAAGGCTGTATCAACCGCTTCTCGTTCAGTGCCTATCGTTGTTCGGTTAGAAGGAACGCACGTGCATGAGGCGAGGACACTTCTAGAGAAGTCAAAACTCCCTCTCTACTTTGCCAAAGACTTGGATGATGCTGCCAAACATATTGTCAAGGGGAGGTAGTATGCCCATACTAGTTGGAAATGGTTCTCGAGTTATTTGTCAGGGTATTACTGGGAAGGCAGGCCTTTTTCACACACAGCAGTGCCTTGCCTATGGCACAAAGATGGTAGGAGGTGTCGTTCCTGGCAAAGGGGGGACGGAAGCTTTAAAGCTTCCTGTTTTTAATACTGTCCGGGAAGCGCGCCGCTTTGCAACTCCCAACGTTTCCATGATCTTTGTCCCCGCCCCTTTTGCTGCCGATGCCATTTTAGAGGCTGAAGAGGCAGGAATCGAGCTTATTGTTTGCATAACTGAGGGAATACCTATCCACGATATGGTGGAGGTTAAGCGTGTTTTTTCCCGATCGAAGACTTCTCGATTAATCGGCCCTAACTGCCCAGGAGTTATAACTCCAGGCCAGTCGAAGGTGGGTATTATGCCAGGCTATATCCATCAACCAGGCTGCGTTGGGATCGTTTCACGTTCAGGTACGTTGACCTATGAAGCTGTTTGGCAGACAACAAATGCAGGATTGGGACAGTCTACGTGCGTTGGAATTGGCGGAGACCCCCTTAACGGCTCAAACTTTATAGACATCCTCCAACTGTTCGAGCAAGATCCAGGAACTGAAATAGTGCTACTTATCGGTGAAATCGGCGGGTCTGCTGAAGAAGAGGCTGCCGAATGGATTTCTCATAATATGACTAAGCCTGTCTGTGCATTTATTGCAGGGCAAACAGCGCCAACAGGACGGCGTATGGGTCATGCTGGGGCAATTATTAGCCATGGAATCGGGACTGCTCGGAAAAAAATGGAAGCGTTAGCTAAGGCCCGAGTACGGGTTATTGAAAATCCTGCTCTGATGGGAGAGGTGATTTTTGAGGAATACAAACTTCTTTCTTCGGGATAAATTGTGCTGCCAAGCAAGTAGTTCCCGCGATGAGACTCATTATTGAATTGCTCACTGGAACAATGGATCTCACGCTCAAATTTGATAGAGATGATGCCAGTTCAATTGCGCCATAAGAAAAGAATGCTGTGCCTGCAACCCCAAATGAATAGTTCTTTATAGCTGTTGCAGCCAGTTTAAATGGGTACGATAATGAGACTTGATCATAGGCTTTGCATGAATATCGGATCACTTCTGAAACAGCATAAGGGGTGTTTTTTAAAGCTTTTTTACCTAAAGCAATTGAGCTCGTTATTGCTGTTTTGCCTAAAGTGAGTGAGCTCGTTATACCTGTTTTCATAGCTTTGAGCGGGTAGGTTGCAGAGGAATAGAGCTTGTTGCATAGTCGAGGAAGGCACGTACAGATGATATTTTGAATTTTTCTGTGGTTATTTTGTTTTTTCCTTATATGGCGTTGAAAAGAAGACAGGTCATTAAAGGTATAGTTGTGATTATTTCCAATCGGTACTTTGGTATTATTTTCGATTGTTGACATAGAGTTATTCTATAAATAGTAGGCCGTTGTAGTTCATGCCTAATCTAAATATGATACCTGTTTGGAATAAATCTCGGCTAGTTGAACAAGCATAAGCGTGCAGGCTTATTGAAATTTTTTATGATCCTTTATTCCGCACCGTCGTAAGCATCTTTGAATAGGATATTTAAGTGCTTTTATCGAATTAGTTGCTGTCGACGAAAGTACATCAAGTACATTTCTAAATAGTGCGTCAATCTTTTCATCAATGGATCTGGGGGGCTCCCAAGTGTCTGTCTGATTATATGTTTGTGCCTCAAGATCATAATTGATGAGTTCTATATTTGAGTCGTCTCTAAAAAATATCTTAAAAATTCCGCACATGCCAAATAATCCTTCTTGCAACGATTTCAAGAACATGTACCATGGTACAAAAATGGATGCAAGAGATGATTAGCTTTGGACGTACGATTCCAATTACGATTTATCCCAGTTTTTGGCTTTTGGTCTTAGGCCTTGGTTGGTCAAGTATGAGCGGCATTTACGGCATTTTCCTGTTTGGTGTGGTCGTTTTCATTTCACTTATTGCTCATGAGTTTGGCCATGCACTCACCGCTTATTATTTTGGGCAGCGCGTTTCTATCGAGTTGACACTTTTGGGTGGAGCGACTCTTCGGCTTGGAAAATCGGGAGGCTTGCTTCGCGAATTCCTCATCATCTGCATGGGACCCCTGGCAAGCATTTCCATTGTCATTTTAAGCAGGCTTTTAATTCAGATCAATCTTGGCGGGGCGGCACTTACCCCCTTTCTCTCGCTCATGTTTATTGCCAACCTCTTTTGGACCGTGATCAATCTCTTGCCTGTTCAGCCCTTAGATGGTGGCAAAATCATGGAGATCGTTTTACTCGTGCTTTTCCCAAGAAAAGGGAGAAGGCTCTCATTTCTTGTCAGCGCAGGTTTTGGTCTGGCCGCAAGCCTTTTCTTCTTCTCTGCTGGGGCTATTTTTGCGGGTGCAATCTTTATGCTCTGCTTTTGGGAGAGTGTGCAAAGCTATCGCTTGATGAGGGACCAAGGAGAAGGCGACGGCTATTATAAAGAGCTTAATGAGATTGAGTCGCAGGTCTCTTCCGGTCAATATACGGAAGTTTTTGCAAAACTCCACGCCCTTCTTGAGAAAACGAATCTTCCCAAGGCGATTCTCGCTCGTGCCTATAAGCAACTTATCGAGCTCTATCTTGCTCAAGAAAAGGCTCGAGAAGCTTATGAAGCTGTTAAGGCAGCAGAAGTGGGATTACAAAATAATTTGCCCTATCAGCTCTTAGTGCTCAAGCAGCTGGCAGCCTATAGAACGAGCCATTTTGATGAGAGCGTTCAAGCGGGCAGCCAGGCCTATCGTATGCGTCCTGAGCTTTCTACCGCCATCCTCTTAGCACTCGCATCCGGTCAGCGCCATAATACAATCGAAACAGTCCGCTGGCTGCAGTCTGCAAAGTCGCTCGGCTTTGACGATTTTAAGAAGCTTTTAGCCTGTTCCGATTTTGACTCTGTGAGGGTCGATCCAACGATTGCTTCGTTTACCTACTAATAGAGTCTTTCCGTTCTCTATGTCAGCAGTATAAAAATTATTTTACCTGTATAATTAGAGTAAGAAAGGGTGATGGATGTGGATGATACAGGAGGAGTTGATAGATTACGTATCTCGACGGGCGATGGGGCTCCGATAGCGCAACCATTGGTGAGTCCGAAGGTAAAATCGCAGGCAGAAAAGACCGAAAATGTAATCAATAAGGATACGCCTCTTACAACAAATACCCCTCATTCGCATAGTCTAAATATTACCCCTACAAAGCATGATTGTTTTCCCACAGTTGAGAAAGAGGAGAATTCTATTGAGAAAAATCCAATTAAGGAAGTTGGAGATGTAAAAAAAGATGTAGAAGAAAAAACAGATCATGTACGTACAACCAGCAGTACTATTCATGATCTGATAGAAACTGATTACCAATCCCTAAGCTCTCCCGAGATAAAACCCGAAAATCACCCTGATCTATCCGAGGTTGAAGACATTGAACGGATAGCAGACGAGCTTATTCAAGAAATGGAGAAAAATAGCAAAACGCTCATCGAACCAAGTATTTTACTTAAGCTCAAAGAAGCGAAAAAAATGTATGACGAAGAGCTTGACACCTTATATCAGAAGGCAAGCCCTGAGCAGGAACAGCTCTTGATGCGGGGCATAGGTTTTAGCCCAAAACAGTCAATTCAAATGAGATGTAGTCAAACGATAGATCAAATAGAAAGACTGTTGGAGCAAAATAAAGAAGGTGAAGAAAAAACAGATCATGTACGTACGAGTAGCAGTACTATTCATAATCTGATAGAACCTGATTTCCAATCCCTAAGCTCTCCCGAGATAAAACCTGAAAATCACCCTGATCTATCCGAGGTTAAAGACATTCAACGGATAGCAAACGAGCTTGTTCAAGAAATTCGGGAAAATAGCAAAACGCCCATCAAACCAAGTATTTTACTTAAGCTCAAAGAAGCGAAAAAAATGTATGTGGGAGAGCTTAAAACCCTTTATGAGAAGGCGAGCCCTGAGCAAAACGTGGAATTGATGCGGGGCATAGGTTTTAGCCCAAAACAGAAAATTCAAAGGCAGTGTGTGCAAACGATAGGACAAATAAGATCACTGTTGAAGGAAAATAAAGAAGGAGATCAAACCTACACCAAAGGAGACCTGGCCCGGTACAAACAATGGGTTGTTGAATCCGATGAATTTCGCTTGCAAATGTTCTATAGCTTGCAAGATCCAAAGACATTGTCATTGAACGATCGTGAAGAGTTTAAAAAAGTTGAAGGAACTACTCCATATTCGGCTGAATTGTTCTTTGACCAGCAATTAAAATATTTTATATATGAAGACGCTACTGTTGACACAGAAGGTAATGTGAGAGAAAGATCTCCTCATACAATTCTAACTCCAGATGAAGAATCAACATGTAAGAGTATAAGTAAGGCCTTTGAATTCAATACCAAAATGAACTGGAAAGCAAGCAAACAAACTCAAGTATATGGGAAGGACTATACCTGGAATCAAGCTAATACAGGTGCCGCCTTTCAATATGCTATTAAAAATATGAAACCAGGAGAAGAAATCGTACTTACAGGAACACATAGACCTGAACAAGAAACAGGTGACCACGCAGTACTTTTAGTTTTCAAAAAACTTGGTGAAGAGGGGCCTATACTTTATCGGAAAATTAATACAGGATTTGGGAGTATTTCTGGTTCCTCATATACAAAAACTGTGGTTGATCAATCATTATTCACCACCGAATCATTGCTTTCTGATGAATTTGCATCGATCGTAACAGAAGAGCTTCTCAATTTCAAAAAATATAACGCAAAATCTGACTTAGAACTTTTTCCACGTTTTGAAAATTTTACAAAAGATAATAAAATACCAGAAAATCAGATCGAGGTCGTGCTTGAAAAACCTGAAATTCCCTTGCAGGTAGTTGGAAACTGTGCCATTGCCTCCAAGCTTGCCTACATGCGTCTAACAATGGGTGATGAACTTTTTGAAAAATTCGCAGATTATACAGTTGAAAACGACCTTTCTAGAAGCAAAATAGTATCTGATAAAATCGATCTAAAAAGAAAAGAAAAAGAGATAGAAATCTACTATCAAGATCTCTCAAAAGCATTTAAAGCTCAGAAAGAGGGGGATTCTACGCTTTTAGATAGCTTGCTCAAAAAATACCCAGTTGAACTTGTTGATGTTCGATTTCTTAGGAGACATGGATTAAAAGATATTGATATATGTTATATTATCAAAAACATTCCTCTGCTTACCAAGCTTAAAACTGATGGTTTGTTTGACCTTGACAATCTCGCACTCGTTCCTCCAGAAGGGGTAGGTTTACCAACATCCTTAAGAGAAATTGACTGCAGTCAAGATAGCACAATGGATGATATACGGTTTAAGAGGGCAATCCAAAACTGCACCAATCTCGAAGTGATTGATATAAGATTTACTAACCTTACCTTGAATGAGACAACTCTTCCCAGCTCCCTAAAAATAATCAAGTGTGCGTCCACTTATAAGATAACAGATGAAAATTTTAAAAAGGCAGTCGCTGGCTGCATGCATCTTGAAGAAGCAGACATAACTGACACCAACATTTCTTACTCAGTCATTCCACCGGGGTGTAAAATCACTGGATTTACGGATACTGATAAAGAGAAAATCTACTTTCAAGATCTCTCAGATGCATTTATAGCTAAGGAAGAGGGGGATTCTACGCTTTTAGATAGCTTGCTCAAAAAGTACCCAGGTCAACTGGTTGATGTTCAATTTCTTAAGAGTCAAGGATTTGAAGATAGGGATATATGTTATATTATCAAAAACATTCCGTTGATTACCAAGCTTGATATACATGGGACATCTTTTGACTTTGACAATCTCGCATTAGTTCCTCCAGAAGGGGTAGGTTTACCAACATCCTTAAGAGAAATTGACTGCGGAGGTGCTTACAATATTGATGATATAAAGTTTAACCGGGCAATCCAAAACTGCACCAATCTCGAAGTGATTGATATAGGATATACTAACCTTACCTTGGAAGAGACAACTCTTCCCAGCTCCCTAAAAATAATCAAGTGTGCGTACAATTCTGTTATAACAGATGAAAATTTTAAAAAGGCAATCGCCGGCTGCACGGATCTTGAAGAAGCAGACATAACTTCCACCAACATTTCTCACTCAGTCATTCCACCGGGGTGTAAAATCACTGGATTTACGGGTACTGATTCTGAATAAGGTGAGTAAAATCATTGATTTTATACCGCCTGGCGAAATTTTGCCTACCAGGCGGTCCACTTTATCCATGGGGCCATGATAGGCTACTGTTAAAGCACGATTGTTACGTAGCGTGTTCGAAGACCAACCTTGACTTGTAACAGGATTGGCTGCCCCTCAGGCGTCTCCTTAATCGCTTTGTAAAAGTCGTCAGGTTTCGAGACTTCCTTGCGGTTAACTGATACGATCACATGTCCTTGGCGAAGGCCTACTTGGTAGGCAGGACTTGATGGATCAACCGCTGAAATCATAACTCCTGAAGTGGCATCTGTCCCCACTTGACGTGCAAGATCAGGGGTGAGTGCTTGAACTTCAACACCAAGGGTGTTGCCCACATGCTGCATGTCTTGTTCATTGTCGGGAAACTCTGCAACTGTTGCTGAGATAGTTAAAGTGTCGCTTCCTCGTCGGACAACAAGGTCAACGTGTGTTCCAGGCGCTAAAAGGGCTATTGTGCTTCGGAGGGAGCCGGCGTTATCGATCGGCTGTCCATTAAGACTTAAGACAACATCGCCAGAGAGAAGGCCAGCTTCAGCTGCAGGACCGGCGGGAACGACCTCAGCAATGAGGGCGCCTTTAGCAGTTCCAAGTCCAAGGGCTCGAGCGATTTCTGGAGTGACTGGCTGGGGCGCAATCCCCAAATATCCGCGAATAACCTTGCCCGTTGCTTTCAGCTGGGTAGTAACATGCTGGATGATATTGCTTGGGATCGCAAAGCAGATGCCCATATAGCCGCCGCTGCCATTGCTGACAATGGCTGTGTTCATACCAACCACATTGCCGTCGAGATTAATGAGTGGGCCGCCAGAGTTTCCTAAGTTGATAGCAGCATCCGTTTGGATAAACTCTTCAACTCGAGTGATATCGAGTTCAGATCTGCCTAAAGCACTGATGACACCTGAAGTGACCGTGGCTGTAAGGCCAAGCGGGTTTCCAATAGCTAGAACCCATTCACCAACTTGGAGTTTAGTCGTATCTGCAAAAGTTAAAACGGGTAGATTCGACGCCTCTATCTTTACAAGAGCTACATCAGTGTTGGGATCTGTTCCAATGAGTTGTGCTGTATACTCTTGCGCATTGTCAAAAACGACAGTAATTTTTTTCGATTTATCGACGATATGGTTATTCGTAACGATGTAGCCATCGGAGGAGATAATAAAACCAGAACCGTACGAATATTGAGGGCCTCTTTGCCTCTTTTCTTTGAAGGGGGCGCCGAAAAACTGTTCCCAAAAGTCGTCAGGGATACCTTCTGGAGACTGGCTCATATCTTGGCGGGCGTCTTTGCTAAGTTCTGCCTTTATAGCAACAACTGCAGGAGTTGCAAGATGGGCAGCTTCTATAAATGGCTGAGAAAATGTTTTGCTGCTCGAGTTTGCATAGAGAGGACTAAATCCTATACTCAGAAGAGCGAGCATTGAGATTGTTTTTTGAATTCGAATCATATACTACCTCTTAAAAGTTCAATGGTACGAAAAGCTACTTGAAATCCCTTTTCCATTCTTGAAAAATCAAATTCTTCGTTGGGAGCATGAATCTTGTCTGTTGCAAGGCCAACGCCCCACATAACGACATCTGCTCCAGATGCTTTGGCAAGGTCCGGAACAATCGGGATAGATGCTCCCTCTAAAATAAACTCTGCATCTGTTTTAAAGACTTCCTTCATAGCCCGAGCAAGAGCTTGAATGCAGGGAGAGGAGGGATCCGTACGGACAGCCACTCCAAGACCCTCATGGATCTTTACTTTGGATGTTACGCCTTTGGGCGTGTTGGATTCAAAAAATTCTTTTATCCTTTGTGCAACAGCTTTAGGATCTTGTCCTGGCACAAGCCTGCAGGTTATTTTTGCAAAAGCTTGGGAGGGGATGACTGTTTTAGAACCAGGTCCTCCATAACCGCCATGAACGCCATTGACTTCCAACGTCGGCCTTAGCCAATTCCTTTGAATAGGAGGGAGATTCTTTTCTCCGCCTGTGGGAGGGGCTCCATGGGTCTTTTCATAATCGAGCGAGTCAAAAAAGGATGCAATGCTGTCAAGAAGATCTTGAGAGGGGATTTGAAGACCTTCATAAAAGCCGGGAATGGCAATGGAGCCATCTTCATTTCGAGCTTTGGCAAGCATTCCCACAAGTGCGTGGAGGGGATTATAGGCAAGGCCGCCATGGGAGCCTGAATGAAGGTCTTCTCGAGTGCCCGTCACCTCAACAGTGAGCCCTAGAAGGCCGCGAGTCCCAATGGTAATTGCGGGCTTCGTTCTGCTTCTCATGCCGAGGTCGACGATCATGGCATAGTCAGCTTTGATTTCTTTTTTATGTTGTAGGAGGAGATTGGCAAGGTGCGCGCTTCCCGATTCTTCTTCGCCTTCGACTAAAACCTTAATCGAGCAGGGAAAGCCCTTATATTTTTCATACAGAGCTCTGAGGGCAGTAAGCATATAGAAAAATTGCCCTTTGTTATCTTCAGCACCCCGAGCAACTATCTTATCGCCTGTAATGGTAGCTGTGAAGGGATCGCTTTCCCAAAGATCAATTGGGTCGACAGGCTGAACGTCGTAGTGGTTATAGATTAAGAGTGTGGGCAGTTTTGAGTCTGCTTGGTATGTGCCAAAGACAGTAGGAGGAAACCCCTCGCCCCACTGAGAAGTTGTAAAGCCAATCTTCTTAAACTGCTGTTCGATCCAAGAGGCACAAGCTTTGCATTCCTCGAGATAGCCAGTTTCTGCACTTATGGATTGAAAGCTTAAAAGTTTACTGTAGTCTTCGATAATTTGTTTCTTATGTTTTTCGAAATAAGTATCCATTGTCATAAAACTCGTTTTCATGAAAATTGTATAGTCGAAATCAGTACTTTTAAACCACAGAGATCACAGAGTGCACAGAGAGAGAAATTAACTCTATTATCTCTGTGGGCTCAGTGATCTCTGTGGTAAATATTTAAAAAAGCATGAGCAGCAATAGATTTTGCTCATTATCAAAAATAGTGTACGTATGAAAACATTTCTGAAAAGAGGGTATTTATGGTTGTATTTGATCTTCACTGCGACCTACTTTCCTATTTAGCAGGGAACGCATTAGCACCCCGATCTCCTCGCTCAGCATACAACAATGAAAGCCGCACCTCCATTTCTCAGCTTATGAAAGGGGGCGTAGCTGTCCAAACATTGGTTATTTATACACCGACAAAGCCATGGTCTGTTCGATCTGGACTTCGTCAACTAGCTCTTTATCAAGAGTTTCCCAACCGTTATAAAAATGTACTTTCTCCTTTTCATTCAAATCTTAAGGCTGATATTAAAACATGCCTTGCAATCGAGAATGCTTCAGCACTTGTATATGAAGATGAACCTTTGCAAAAGGGGCTTGATCGTCTTGATATGGTTGTCGCCCGAGTAGAAACACCCCTTTATATAAGCCTTACCTGGAACGAGGAAAATCGTTTTGGAGGGGGAGCCAATGCTCAAGCAATTGGTTTAAAGCCAGATGGGAAAGTGCTTTTAGAATGGGCCAAGCATAATGGCGTGTGCATTGATTTTAGCCACACTTCGGATAAGCTTGCGGAGGATATTTTAAATAGTACCTCTTCAAAAGTCCTGGCAAGCCACTCAAACTTTCGAGACGTCTGTCCAGTGGCCAGAAACCTGCCCAAACAGATAGCTCAAGAGATTGCCCGGCGAGGAGGCGTTATAGGCTTAAATTTCGTACGGCCTTTTGTGGGAGCTACCTCAAGCGCGCTTCTCAAGCATATTGAGTATGCTCATACTTTGGGCATAGAAAATGCACTCGCCCTTGGCGCCGACCTATTTTCTACTAGCTGCATACCGGCGTCCCAACGAAAAAGTGCCTCATTCTACTTTTTCGATGATTTGGAAAATGCATCCTGCTATCCAAAACTTCGTCAAATGGTAACGAAAGCATTTGGAGAGAACTATGCTGAACGCCTGTTCTATAAAACGGCTTTTAACTTTTGTAGGGCAAGGGGATAGGTAGTTTCCTGTTTTCATTTTCGATCAAATCTTCTCCTGCAAAGGTGGTAAAGACACCTTCAGATAGTTGGGGCAAGAGCTGAGATTGCACTGCTTTTTGGATATCGGCGGTCGTTGCTTTCAAAATTTTTGATCGGAAGGCTTGGCGCATTTCAAGAGTTTTACCCTCTTTCCACCAGCCATAGGCAACTTCGCCGCGACTTCCAGGAGCAATAGGAGCATCAAGTCCTTGGATTACCTCTCTCTTTGCCTCTTCCAAATCTTCATCATCAAAATCGCCTGAAGCAATTCTATCAACGGATGTTATGAAGGCTTGTTTCGTTGCAACGATATGAGGATCGCGATAGGAGAAGAAGGAGAAGATTGCCGACATGGAGTTGTAGCTCGCTCCTGCTCCATATGCACCACCCTTTTCCCGAATTTGGGTATGGAGATATGTGTTTTCCAGGATCTGTGTGGAGAGTGTTAGAAAGGGAGCTTGAGGGCTTCCATAAGGAATTGAGGGAAGAATAAGGCTTGAAAAGGCCACAGGAGACGAGATAATTCGGGCTGAAGATTCACGTGCACTTTTTGGCATGCTAAAATCCCATGTGTGCATGGCTCTAGATGGCAGATCGAGCAATCCCCAAAACTGGTTTTCAAAGGCCGTTGCAATCATCTCTTCGTCGGCGGTATAGAGCAATTCAATTGCTGGTGCGCTTAAAATTTCCGAAGAAAGCTTTTGAAGCGATTGAAGAAGCCACTCTTCTTTCGAGTCGAAATGCTTTGCCAGCTCTTGAATCTTTTGATAATAGCTATATCCATACCAAACCTCTGAAAGATGAAGCGGTGCTGTGAAGGAGGAGGCACCGAATGAGAGGCTGTATCTCAAAGCTGAAGAGTTAAAAGTCGAGTCAAGAGAGCTTGCATGCTTTAAGATGAGCTCTTTAATTCGCTTTCTCTCTGTGAAGTTTGGTTCGACGCAGGTGTCAAAGAGAAGGGAGGCGAGCTTGGGAAGCTTCGGTTTCAGAGCTTTGCCTCGAAGATGGAATGTGGGTTGATATTCGTTTGGTGAAATGGTTTGGACATTTAGGCTTAAAGCGACACTCAAGCCTCCAGTATTTTCCTGAATAAGCCCTAGGTTTTCTTGGTAGCTTCTATTTCCAGAACCCAATTGTGGAAGAAGGTAGGAAAAGAGCCGGACAAGCCATAGCTGATCGGGATCAATTTTTGGCAGAGGTCTTGCGATATCCAGATAGCCGATATGGTTTGTGAATACGGAGTGGGTAAAGACATCCTTATCTTCAACCTGCGTTCGATTGAGGATTAAGTTGCGGCTTTTTTTCGGTGCATCATCGAGCGAAATGGATGGCAAACAGTCGGAATTTGCTTGCTTATCTTCTTGTCTTTGAATAAGAGCGCATGCATCTTGAATGATCTGGGAGGTCTCTTTTTCCGTTAGATTCTTTTGAATAGTTTGCAGATGACGAGTATCTTCTTCAGCTTCTTTTGCTGCACAGCCCGGATCTGGGCGCATGAGCACCCGAACAAAGTGCGGATTGTTTAAGAAATATTGCTCGATAAGCCGTTCTAAGAAGCGTGGCTCTTCAGCAAGCTTTGCTCTAAATCGGCTGCAGAGTGTCTGGATTTCAAGTCCATGGAGCGGGTTTCCTCCATGCTGCTTAACAATCCCTGATCTCCAGAAGAGGGATAGGCCATAAGGAGAGCCATTGCCTGTAATTTCGCTTCGAGAAAGTTCGAGAAGGTGAAGGGCGACATCGGACAGCTTGTGGTCGATGCCCTCTTTAACGATTTTGGTGAGTGTATTAAAAATACACTCTTCGAGTTTTTGTACATTTTCTTTATTACAACCGATCATGGTGAGCATAAAGGGAACATCTGGAAGCTCGAAGTCCGATGTCGATACAGCTTGCTTGCAGAGACCGGATTGAAGAAGGGGAAGCTTCAGTTTTGATGCATCCGTCTCCATGAGTATGCTTTCGAGTATCGCAAGTCCTAAACAGGTGAGATGGTCGAGGCTGTGGCAGGTAAGCCAGGCAAAACTTACGTAGCAGCTATCTTCTTTAAGCTCATGAGGGGCTATTGGATAGACAAGCTCATGGCTTTTGGGTTTTAAGAATCTTTTCTGCCGAGGAAGAGGATTTTCTTTTGGCAGGGGAGAGATTCCTTCGAGCGCCTTCTCTTCTATAAAGGTTAAGTGCTGGGCAAGAGGGATATTTCCGTAGAAGAAGAAGAGGCAGCGGCTTGGGTGATAATGTTCCTTGTGGAACTCTAAAAGCTCTTTATGGGTCAGTGTGGGGATCTCTTTCGGGTCTCCGCCGGAGTTGCAGCCATAGGGTACATCAGGGAAGATAGTAGCTCCTACTGCCTCCATAAGGCGGTTCATGGGGGAGCTTAAAGAGCCTTTCATCTCGTTATAGACGATCCCTTTAATCTCTAAGTTTGACTTTGGATCTGTCGGGTTTGCAAATTCAAACCGATGGCCCTCTTGTAAAAAGCTTAAACGGTCGAGATTGGGATGAAAGACAGCGTCTAAGTAGACTTCGAGAAGGTTATAAAAATCTTTCTCCACTTGGGATGCGGCTGGATAGCAGGTAAAATCTTGACCGGTAAGAGCGTTCATGAAGGTGTTTAAGCTTCTTCGGTTCATCGCGAAGAAGGGGTCTCTGACAGGATATTTTTTCGAGCCGCATAAAACGGTGTGTTCCAGAATGTGCGCTACGCCATTGGATGATTGGGGCAGAGTTCTGAATGAGAGGCTGAAGAGATTTTCCTGATCATCGGCTTCCAGATGCATCACTTGCGCGCCTGATGGTTCATGTACGAGTTCAAAAAGATGGACTCGAAGCTCTGGAATAGGCGTGCTTGTAACAACTTTAAAGTTCTTGTACTTGAACCCAACTGTAAATTTCGTATTCTCAGGAATTTTCATCTTTCGTTATCCGATTTTTCGAACATCTTACTTGGAAAGGCCAAAATTGGGTATGATAGAGTCACTATTGGATTATTTAAATATGCGAAAGCCTCATCTACTCCCTAATTTTTTTACTGCACTGAGCCTCTGCTGTGGACTTTTTGTCATTTTCAAAATGAGCATGATTGAACCTCATGCTGTCACAGGTAAAGAGCTTACGACCGCCGCAGTTATCTTGCTTGTTGCAGGTCTTTTTGATGTGCTCGATGGAGCGGTCGCTCGCGCTATGCGAGTTGAGAGTGATTTTGGCGGATTTTTTGATTCAATGTCGGACGCCATCACTTTTGGTGTTGCTCCTGCAGTTATTGCTGTTAAAGGTTTATCGCCTGTCCTAGGGACTTTTTATTCCTTTATGGTTTTAACTGCTGCAATGGCCTATGCAGTCTCTGGTGTTTTTCGACTTGTTCGTTTTTCCGTTACGCAGCATCAGATTCAGGGCGATGTGGAGAAAATGGCCGATTTTAAAAGCCATTTTACCGGCCTTCCCATTCCAGCTGCTGCTCTCTCTGTAACATCTCTCGTTCTATTTATGCTGAGCGATGAGGGCAAGCATCTGGTATCGCTCTCTCAAGAGACACAGTGCTGGATTGCATCTATCGCTCTCTTTCTTTTGGGGTATTTCATGGCTTCTCGCTGGAAATTCCCTAGTGCAAAAGCACTTCATTTCCGCATCCGTTCTTATGAAACTGTTGCCTTTGTTGCGATCTTAACGTCTATTTTGATCGTGGGAACGGTGAACTATTTTACGATTATGCTGTTTGTAGTTACCTGGGGATATTTCCTCATCTCCTTCTTCTTAAGCCTTACCCGTTTGATTTTAGGCCGCCGTATCAAGCTCCTTGAGGATTTTGATATGGATGATGAACCTCATGAAGATGAGCGGTAGGAAGTTTGTGAAACTCGAAGCTAATTCTTTTTTAAGTTCATACAACGAACATGCGCATCCTTCTCATTTCCCAGCAGAAGATTCATCTGTTAAATGGCAAAGAATTTCAGAAAAAGAGATTCAAAGGCTCAAGGTAAAAATAGTTGATGGTCAATTGCAGGCAGATGTCACCAAGTATCAAATTGGTGGCCGTATGGCCAAGGGTAAATATGGTGCTGTATCCCTTTTGCGTCCAGAGGGCAAGGGAAAGACAAAAGCAATTAAGCGCTTTAAAGACAGGTACTTTACCAATAGACGAGAGAACATAAAAGAGTTTGAGATTATGCACCTTTGGCCAAACGGTGCTGTTGGCCTTATTCTTCATCCAAAAGGTTTTATATCGGGACAATCTGTCAAAGATGAAGTGCTTATTATGCACTCGTACGATTATTCGATGAGCATAGCTATCTATTTCCTTTCTCTTCAGCAAAGAGTGGAGGCTGTTTGCCAGATCATTCAGGGACTTATCACTCTACATAACTTAGGTATTGTCCATCGGGATCTTCATGACGGCAATGTTCTTTATGACAAGCGCAAGAATAGGTTTGATATTTCAGATTTTGGAGGCGCCCGAACAAAAAATGAGTTAGGGGACGAGTTTGAGAAAGAGGTGAATCAAAAAGACATCCCCGACTTAGTGGCTCTTATTAAATTTATCTTATTTCGTGATCGCGAGGCAGAAGATGTCGAAACCATTCAAGACATGGGCTTTTCCAGACAAGTTTCAGAGATGATTTATACCATCCTTTTTGCTTCCAAAAACTTGAAAGTAGAGGAAATTTTAGAGCGGTTTAAAACAATTTTGAGCGCTTAAGAACCTGAACGATATCCTCTAAAAACATATACGATAACTCCCCAAACCTGCACCTCTTCAGCTGAAACTTTTACTTGGGTCGGCTGGGAATAGGGGTTTGAGCGGAAGCGGATAATCTCTCCTTCATCAAAGAAATGGCCGATGATGGTCTCCTTGGTTGATGCCAGCACCAGCTCTCCAGGAGCAACCTCTTGGGTCGCTTCGACAACAACTATATCTTCGGGAAGCAGAAATTCATTGAGGAAGGAGGAGTCTTTAATTCGAAGGGCGTAGTAATGGCCTCCCTCTGGCAAAAGCTTAGAGCTGATAGGCCATTTTTCAGCTTCTGGGTACAATTCTGGAACTTTTCCTTTTGATACTGCGCCGATTATGGGGATAGTCGCTTCTGATTGAGGATGTACGTTTTGCTGAGCGATATCTTTGAGTTCGACATTTCTCCAGGCGCGCTCTGTGGAAGCGATCAACCCCTTTTTCTTGAGTGCTTCGACAAATCTCCAGATGCTTGCTGGCGAGCGAAGGTTTAAGATTTGCATGAGTTCGCGGTATGAGGGTGCGCGGCTGTTTTTTTGTGAGTATTCTTGTATCGCCTCAAGAAGTTGTTGCTGTTTCTTTGTTGGACTTTTCACATGAAAATCTCTTCAAATCGGTATAGTATTGCTATTCTTCATATTTAAGGTACTATGCTTCTATTACTACTTTTTGTCATTTCAGCGCTGGTCGCACTCCTCTTCATTGCCCATGTCAAGATTGAACGGTTGAAAGCGTTAAAGCAGAATTTAGAAGAGAAGATTTCATCCTCTCAAATCCACTCATCGATGGTCAAAGAGCAGTTTGAAGCACTTTCAAGCCAGGTCCTGACAAAATCACAGTCGCAGTTTTTAGAGCTTGCTGAATCTGCCTTTGCCCGCCACCACACGATCGTCACGCATAGAGAAGAGGGGATTCAGAAGAGTTTGGAGCAGATTTCGACGAGGACAAGAGAGCTCGAAGTTGCTCGTGAAAAGGCCTTTTCAGGCTTAAATCAGCACCTTACAACACTTGCACAGACTCAGCAGCAGCTTCATAAAGAGACATCGACTCTTGCAACTGCTTTAAAATCGAGCCAGGTGCAGGGCAGATGGGGTGAGCTGCAGCTCAAACGTGCGCTTGAGCTTACTGGAATGGTTCCCTACTGTGATTTTGAAGAGCAGGTTGTTCAGGGAAGTGATGACAACATCCTTCGCCCAGACGTCGTTATCCGCATGCCCAATAAGCGAAAAATAATCATTGATGCCAAAGCCCCACTTCAATTGTTTATGGAAGCTTGCGCAGCAACAACCCATGAAGCTAAAGTGCTGGGCTTTCAAGGCCATGCAAAAAAGGTGCGAGGCCATATCGAACGCCTTTCTCAAAAGCGTTACTGGGATCAATTTGCAGAATCTCCCGACTTTATCGTTTTGTTTTTACCAGGCGAGACCTTCTTTTCATCAGCATTAGAGCATGATCCGCTTCTTCTAGAGTATGGTGTTGAGAAAAATGTCCTTCTTGCAACGCCATCAACCCTGCTCGCTCTCTTGCGCGTTGTTGCCTATGGCTGGACGCAGGCAGAGCTTCATGAAAACGCTCTCAAGATTCTTGCAGAAGCTCAAGAGATGTATAGCCGTTTAGGAGTCTTTACTGAGCACTTTAAAGATGTTCGAAGAGGTCTTGACAAGGCTGTAAAAGCGTATAACCAGGCCGAAGCATCGTTTAATACCCGTCTCTTAGCATCTGCTCGGCGCCTTGAAGCGATGAAGGTGGGCAAAGATGAAGCCATACAGTCCCCAGGAGCGTTGCATGTTGTTGAAGAAACCTGAGCAGCTAATTCTTGGTGCCCGTTTTGTTGTTTCTAATGATAGAGTCATACGAGTCGAGCTTGTAGAGAAGGGTGAGTGGAGAGTCGAGGGAGCGAGTAGACCTTTTATCAATCGCTACCTTATCCCTTGGATTGAAGGGTTTGAATCTGGCCAAGATGTTGCCGTTCCGCTACACGCACCGGAGGCGCTCTTGTGTTTACGCAAAATTACTTATGGAAAGACGTTGAGTTACAAAGAATTTGCCTCTCTTATTGGAAAGGAGGGGGCTTGGCGCTATGCAGGAAATCTCTTAGGTAAAAATCCTGTCCCTCTGCTTCTTCCCTGCCATAGAGTTGTTCGATCGGATCAAAGTTTGGGAGGATTTATGGGTGAAAAGACAAGCAGTATAAAGAAAGAGCTTTTGGAATTTGAACGTCGTGGTTTTAGCCGCCTTTTAATCCATAATTGAACTGGTTAGTGAGCTTCTGCGAGAATCCACTTGCAGTGATGACACTTTTCATGATTGCATCATTCAGGTTGTTAACTTCTTCTTGAGTTTTCGGTTTTGTATCTTCCATGAAATCTTTAATCAATTTTATTAACTTTGACCTGGCCTCTCCGTAAACATTTACAGTATTTGGAACATTATCAGTTAGATGGTTTGCGATGATATTGTTGTAGGCCGTGTTCAGCTTGCTCTTATCGGTGCCAAGTTGGGGAATTTCAGATAGAGAGTCAATAAGGACGAAGACTTCAGAAACATCCCTAGAGTAATTTGCTTTGCACACATCAAGCAATTTTTGGTTTTTGAGTAAACTAGCTGAATCTCCATTGTACTTACATCCAGTTGCTACTAATAATTCTTCGAGTTTTCCACCATCTACTCCCTGCATATCTTTTGTCTTGTTGTAGCCCTGTATTAGATCAACTCGAAACTGTTCATTTTCTGGAATGTTTTTTTGAAATGTGGTTGGATGCCTTAGACCTGTATTTACGAGGTCTTTGTAGAGGGTATTTACATATTCTGAGGATGCATTATTAGGATGACAATTTTTTAATGCCTGTACTGTCGCTCGCTGCATCCCAGGTTCGCTTTTTTCTACTATCATTGGGTGCCCTGCTGTTTTGATTAGCCAGTCGTTTCTTTTGATTGCATCATGCATATTTTTAAGGAGCTTATAGTCATCTTCTGTTTTAACATTCTTTGCTAACTCAGCAAAATCGTCTAAAAATTGAGCAGCAGCTGCCGGTTCAGTGCTTTTCCCTGTTATTGATAACTTTTCAAATCCAGTTTTTGGTCCTTTAACCTCCAGCTTACCGCTATTTAATGAGAGCCTATCTCCTTTTTGAAGCTTTTCAAGGATGTTATTAAGGAGTGAATGCTTCTCTTCAAACTCTGGGCTTCCCTTGAGCTCTTTTGGAATCGGTTTATTTTCGGTTTTGAGAGGTTGAGTTGATGTGCCGATAGTCGTATCTTGTTTTTTCTCTTCTTTGACATTTTGAACGATTTTCTCAGGGGCTTGCTCAATGGGATTAATGGGGTTCTCACTGGTTAGCAGTGCTTCATTTATTTTTTCTAATGAAGTTCCTGAAACGGACCCAGGGATCTCTGTATGTTTACCTATGACTTGATCTGGCGGTTTAATTCCTTGATTCTCTGCAACTTGATCGACTTTTTCAGAGAGCTCCTCTTGCTTGGGAGTAAGAACAGGCTTTGTCTCTGGGATTGAACTAGAAGGTTGAGCTATAGGATGGATTACAGAACCAGTTTCTTCCATAAAATATCTCCTCCCACCCTTTTTCTATTATATACCCTCTATGCCCATAGATTCAAATAGAGGTATAACTGATTGGTCGAAAAAAAGCTTTGTCAGAGAGTATAATATAGGTATAAGGGAGACATACGAGGTGTTCCAATGTCTTCAAAGCAAAATGAGCATGATATTCAGAAGTTATTAGACCGTCTCGCTCAGCTTGAGTTTCAAAACGATCAGCTGACCGCTGAGCTTGAATATGTCGATCAGCTTTTGCGCAGCGTCGGTTTTACAGATGGATTACAGTCGGTAAAGGCTGCGGCTCAAGAGCTTAAAGATTTTGAGCAGCGGGAAGACGCTCGCTTTGAAGATGGCCTTCCCGATGAACCGCCTGGGCTTGTTTAATTTACTACTCCTTGGGGATCAATTTCGTAAGATTTTTGAATAGCTCTTCCCTTTTATCTGTGGGAAGTTTGCTCAATGTGGTGATCACCTCTAATTGTTCTACAGTAAAGCTCGTTAATAGGGTAATGGTTGGCAGTACCTGTTGTAGTTGTATATTTACCGCTGAATAGTCTTTCTGGAGCTGTTCTGTTTGATTGGCAAGCTTTTGCAGTTTTAGATTTTCATCTGTAAGTGATTGAGTTGATTCTTTGAGTGTATTGACCTCTTGAGTGACCTGTTCAAGCAAGTCTTGCTTCTTTTGGATATCTTGTACAAATGTTGTGTAGCCTGAGTGAATTTGATCAATCATCGTCTTCAATTCACTGTTGCTGTTTTCAATATCAATTCTTACCTCTTTGAAATCGTTCGTATCTTTATCAATATTTATTTGTGTCTTCTTGAGATCCTCAAGACCAGGTATTGTCTTGCCGATATCTTGTACTTTAAGTGTTGAAATGCTCTTTGCAACACTCTTTGCAGCATCTTGCCACTTCACAACGAGCTCTTTATAAACCTCGACGCTTTTTTTAACGGTATCGATGTCAGTAGTAAGGGTTTGGATTTTGGTAATGTCTAAGTTAATTGTATCTAAGCGTTGCTTTGAGAGGATTCTTTCATTTGAGAGATCGGTTTCAAATTGTTTGTTTTGGTTTGTGAGGTTCAGAATTTGATCATTGAGGTTTTTGATTGTGTTCTGAGTTTCATTCGAAAGCTCACCCATCTCTTTGACTTCCTTCTCAAACTCTTTTTGCGGCTTCCAAGCGCACAAGTAAATAAGACCTAAGAGCTGAACAACCGTTGCACCGCCAGTTACAACTCCTGTACCTATTGAGATCCCAAAAACAGGCCAGTTGCTGTTGTAGGTAAGGTAATCAACGAGTATTGTGACTCCTGTCAATACACCAGTACAGGCCATGCTTGTACCTGTAACCGGCTGAATCCAATGGACTCGCTTTTTAAATCGGTCCCAAAAGCCCTCAGGAGGTTTTGGTTTCACAGTGGTAATGTTTGTATCGTGGTGATCTTCAGAAACTGGAGTGTTAGCTTTGTAGCAACATGAGAGAGATCCTGTTTTTCCCATAATCGTTCCTATTTTTTAGTTTGGTTATTTTTGTCTTGGATTTGTTTAAGCATCTCTGCAAGTTTTGCCACGTTTTGAGCATCTTTAAGATGTTCTTTCATGGCAGATTCTGTGATGACGAGCTGATCGGTTGAGTTCTTGATCTGGGTGGCGCTATTAGAAACTGCTTGTTGCGCCTTTGTGAGGTCGTCTATCTGTTTATTTGCCGCTTCCTGCTCTTTTCGAATAGCGATAAAGAGCGATGTAAGCTTAAGAGCTGCCCCTCGTAGATCCTGAGAAGATTGTTCGAGAGTTTGAGCATTGGTTTTCAGTGTGTTTGAATCAGTTGTGAGCTTAGCCATATGCTCAGAAAACGCCTTGTCCTCATCTTGTAGTGTTTTCAATTGAAGAGCGAGCGCATCGTTATTTGTTTTTGCATCTTGAGATGCGGTGAGCAATTGATTGAGCTTTACTCCCCAATCTTTCGTCTTGGCAGAATAGCCATCGATGAGTTTATTAAAGCTGAGAGCGCCCTTTTCAGTTGCAGTCAAATCTATAGCAGCTTTGTCGAGCGTTTGAGCATTGAGCTGGAGCTTTTTATCCTGCTCATCAAATTGTTTCTTCTGATCCGCAATGGTCTTTTTTTGCTCTTCAACAGTTGTTCTTAACTGGGCTTGAGTTGCTCCAAGGCGATTAACAGATTGGGTCATCAATTGAATTCGGGTAGAAAGGGCTTCAACATACCCTTGTAGTGATTTGAGGGGGGTAAAGACCCAGATAGTAATGCAGGCAACAATTGAGGTTCCAGCTGCAATTGCATTGACAATGCACGCTGCAATATTGCCGATGACGCCTTGTGCGATAGCTGAAATGGTCTGAAGGAGGGCATTGGCTCCTAAGACAAGAACAGACCAGTGGGGTAAAAGAGGGGGTTTTTCAGGATCTCCTGTTACAATTCCTTCGACATTATTCAGGGCTTGGCCGGAGGAGGTCATGACATCTTTAAAACGGCCCTCAAGGCCTGATGTGGGAAGCAGCGAAGTTATACTACACATAAGAGTCCGTCCTTATTTTGATTTGGGAAAATTAAGAAGGGGCAAACTCAAAATCGCAGGGTCCGTTAAGCGTTCATCGCCTAAAAGTGATCGGAGGGGAGTCGTATTGAGTTTTTTAGTAAGAGAAGTTTCCTTGCCACTCTCTTTTGATTGCGGTCCCAAAACTGGAGCGGTTGTTGGGATCTCATTGATATCTACTGATGGAGCTTGGTGCATGGGGCTTATTGCTGTTGAGCCATGTACACGTAATGATGGATCTGTAACCATGTTCTACCTCCAATTTTAAGTGTTTAGTGTCTGTTCTGGTTTTTTCAGCCTT
>Ga0206912_1038_pt1 | contig 41942 bp, 30 predicted proteins | sample Alteio_BWOrgHeat_75_FD_152933 | JGI IMG/M metagenome (GOLD analysis project Ga0206912, IMG submission 152933) | Enriched cells from forest soil in Barre Woods Harvard Forest LTER site, Petersham, Massachusetts, United States -... | ecosystem: Environmental > Terrestrial > Soil > Temperate forest >... | reverse complement strand
AATCTCTTCTATCTGTTTATGTTCTTTCCTAGCTAACTTAGAAATGACATTGGCATATTCTTCTTTCCATAAAGAAGGAAAATGCCAATAGGGATCGACATCTAAAACGTTTTCGGCAAGAGGAGTCAAGGAGGTTACATTGTATAAATGCACTAACACACAGGTATCTACAACAATCATTCTCTTCCCTCTTCAATGGCATCCTGGATTGTTTTGGTTGTCAATTTTGATTTCCATTGGAAGGGTTTAGGCTTTTTGAGGGGTTTTAAAGGAGTTGTTAATCCATTTGTAAGTGCCACTAAAGCTTCTTGGCCCTTGCTTCTATGATTTTCACGAGCAGTCTTTTCCAAAAGAGAATGGATTTCTGGGGGGACATTTCTTATCAATATATCACGGGGCATTGATCGAGAATTTTGTCGCATACACTTCTCCTTTGATATCATTATGATAGCATTTTGCTACAATTAAGTCAATTAGTGAGCCTTTAGCCTTAAACTTTCATAGCTTGCGGAGGAAAGGTAGCTTTTTTACGGTTCGGTTAAATGGTTTTCGCAGAGACATTAAAACCGCCCAGTTCACTGCAAGAATAAAAAATAGCAACGTGGCTTGAGCTAATCCTTTTCCCTGAACTTTTAAACCTTCTGAACTGCCAAATTTTACAGTTTCCAAAACTCCGCTTTTGAATTTTTCAGTGAAGGCTCTGTTGAATTTGATATCTGCTTCCTCCGAGTCATGAAACAAAATAGGCAAAAACCTGCATTCTAAGAGAAACAGCGCCACCATCGAAACTGCAAAAGCACCTATTTCAAGTTTAGTTAAAGGAGGTGGAATCGTGAAATCAAATAAAGAACATTTATCATTATTCATGACCAACATTTTTCCTGGAACATATCCTAGATAAAATTGAAAGTTATCATAATCATTCAAAATGTTTATTATTCCTATAGATCTTTTTTCCTTATAGACTCTAATGTTGCTGCCCACAGCTAGGAGTGCCGTATCTTGAGCCATTGTGAAATCATTGATAAAACCTTCTCTATCTTGCGCAAAATTTATCTTACATATCTCTTGAATCGTCCCATCTTTTTTTAACCTATCTACTCTAAAAAACGACTTTGTATCTGCTTGATTTCTTGAACTTACATGTGTATCCATCATGTACGTATAATTAAATCTTTGCCAAATTTTAATTATATTAATACCATCCACTGTCTCTTGTTCTTTTACGGTAATCTTTTCAGACCCTTTGCTAAATGATAAGTTCAGGGTTTGATTATCCTGATTCCAAACCAATCCCGAAGGCCTAAAATTTGCAGGCAGCACTTCTCGCGATCGCACATTAAAAAAAAATCGCTCTAGTCTAGATGTCATAATTTCAAGAAGGTTTTCGGATAAAGGAAAAGCCCAATGACGAACACGTGATGTTCTAAAATTTTCAAGATTTTCACACCTGAAGTTCAATTTGGAAAGATTGGCGTTGTTATGAAGATATTGACTTAAGGGACCTTCTGATATCAAATGATAAAAGAGTTTACAAACTCTACGGCAGCGCAATAAGGTCATTTCATCTAATTTTAAGGAAAAAATAAGATGCCAAACTTCAGTGGGTAGGGCGCTAAGAGCAACTTGATTCATTTGTTTACCTAAGAAATGTCAAAATCAAACATGGGTTCAACTTCTTTGCAGACAGTTCGACTTGCAAGGATATCGGGCTTTTTTTGTATGTAAGCTAAAATGAGTGTCCAAAGATCGGGATATAATAGTCTTATCATGATAAAACAGCATACATTAAACAACTGTTTTTTACCACCGAGACTTAAGGGGTTCCTGAGCAAATTGAAGTTTTTTCTATAGATATTATTGCCATAGCTATTCTAGTTTGAGGAGAGACATGTTAAATTTGAATTAGGAGTTGATATGGCAAAAAAAAAGAAAAACAATCCTGATGATCCTAAGCCTCTTAATTTTGATAATGATGAGGAAAAAGGACCGAGTGACCATTTAAAAAAACCCGACCTGACTCCTTCTGACGAAAGAGGCGACAATGAAGACGATCAATACTACGAAGAAGAAGAGGCGATCAGTCCAGAAGAAGTAAAGGAACGAAAAGAAGAGGATGATCTCTAACACGCGATGGAGCTCAATCGATTGACAGATACCCGCTACGGGAAGATGCTATACAACAAAAATGACATCATCATTGGCAAAAGCCTGGAGCTGTATGGAGAATGGTACCAATCGGAAATGGAACTGATGAAGCCCTTTATTTCTCCAGGATCCACCTGCATCGATATCGGCGCGCATATTGGAGCGCATACTTTATTCTTTGCGCAAGCTGTTGGACCTAAGGGTACTGTAATTGCATTTGAACCCCAATTAGCAATGTTTCAGCTGCTTTGCGCCAATGTTGCCTTGAATGACCATCTCAACGTTTTAACGATTAATACCGCGCTATTCAATAAGTCCTGCACAGAATTGCTGCCCAAGCTGAACTATCGCAAGAAGGGCAACTTTGGAGCTGTTGGTTTCGTTGCAAGCGGAGGCTATCCGGTTAAAGTAAAAGCATTAGACAACTATGCCTTCCCTGCGGTTAATTTGATCAAAATCGATGTGGAAGGAGTGGAGAAATTTGTGATTGAAGGAGCGAGAGCTACGATTCAACGCCACCAACCCTTGATCTACGCCGAGAACCATAATAAGGTCCTTGAAAAAGAACTCATCGCCTTACTTAAATCGCTCGATTATGTTGTCTATCAACATCTTGCATCAGCATTCAACCCTCACAACTTCAAGAAAAATGCGCGGAATATACACGCAGACTTTCAGGAATCAAGTATCTTCTGCGTCCCCAAAAGCCGGAATCTCGCGCTAGATTTGAAAACGCTGTAAAAGAACCTTCTTTTTCCCTTTGCAAATATATAGAATATTTTTTATGTAGAGGATATGTATATTCTAGTTTGCACAGTTGACGACAAGCAATACGCCTTCAATCTGGAACAGGTTCTTTGCACCTACCAGGCGGTCGAAATTACCCCCATGATTCAAGGGGGAACGAATATTGCCGGCGTCATCAATGTCCACGGGGAAGTCGTCCCTGTCATTAACATGCGCCAGCTGCTAGGGCTGCCAAACCGTCCACTCGATCCTAAAGATCGCTTTGTCCTTTGCAAACACAAAGGAAAGAACATCGCCCTCTGGGTTGATACTGTATGCCAAGTAAGAACCTGTGACGAAAAACAAGTGACCACCGTCGAGAATGGAAAGAGGATAGAAGCTGTCTTGAAAGATTCAGACAAGTTAATCCACTTTTTTAACTTGGCGGAGATTACATGAAAGGCCCTGCCCTTGCAGTTCCAGAAAAATTGCTGAAAAACTTCGCACAACTCCTTTCAGAAAGCATGGGCCTCCACTTTCCCAAAGATCGATGGGGCGACCTTGAAAAAAAAATGCGCCCTGTTATCCAAGTCTTTGGATTCAAAGATGACATGGCGGGCTGTTTACAGTGGTTGCTGAAAACTGCTCTCAACAAAGAGCAAATCACGATCTTAGCCTATCATCTGACCATTGGTGAAACCTACTTCTTTCGGGATAAATCTCTCTTCGAACTTTTAGAGAAAAAAATCCTTCCAGATATTTTGAATCGCCACCAAGAAGATCGAACACTACGCTTTTGGTCAGCGGGCTGTTGCACAGGTGAAGAGCCCTATTCGCTTGCGATGCTGCTCCACAATATGCTGCCCGATATTCAAAATTGGAAGATCGAAATCTTGGGCTCTGATATCAATCACGAGTTCCTTCGCAAAGCAAAAGAAGCCTATTACAAAAAATGGTCCTTCCGCGCAATTCCCGAAGATCTTATCCCTAGATTCTTCGTAAAACAAGCGAATGAAACGTTTCAAGTGATTCCCCAAATCCGCAAAATGGTCCGCTTCTTTGAGCTCAATTTCGTCCAAGATTCCTATCCCAACAATGCCCAAGGGATCTATGACATCGATTTACTTCTCTGTCAGAACGTGTTGATCTACTTTTCAAAAACCCAAATCAAAAAGACCATCCACCAATTGTCTAAATGCCTAACCGAAAAGGGTTGGCTCTCCGTAGCACCCGTGGAAGCGCCTTATGTCGGGGACGCCGTGCTCCATTCCCACCACTTCTTTGGTTATACGCTCTTTCAAAAAGGGCAAAAGCAAGCGACAACAGCAGTCCCAGAAATTCATAAAATCCCCATCAGTTCCCCTTTGAATACCCCAAAAAGGCAAGTCAAAGAAGGTGAAATTTTGTTGAAAGTCGTTCTTCCAGCATTTCTGAACCCTGAAAAACCCATCCTCGAGATGCGCTTTTCATCCTCCGAAGAAAAAGAGAAAAAGCCTCCAGCCCCTATTGTCGCTCACCAAGCTGCTCTACAAGTTGATCTAAAGACCCTTTTCGAACAGAAAGCTTATGCACAGGTTATCCAAATCATCACTGCAAAATTAGAAGAGCAAGATTTGAAAAATCTTCTGCCCGATGTCAAATTATTGATTCGTTCTTACATTGCCCAAAAGGATTTCAGCTCTGCGGAAGAGTGGTGCAAGCAAGCGTTGAAATATGAAACACTAGACCTAGAGCTCTATTGCTTCCTTGCTACTATCCAACAAAACAAAGGCGAAGTAGATGCAGCCATAAAATCTCTAAAGAAAGCCTCCTTTCTTGAACCCGACTTCATTGCGGCACACTACTTTTTAGGGATGCTAAATCGTGAAAAAGGGCTTGTTGATGATGCTAAACGCGAATTTCGCACTGTTTTAAATTTGATTCACGATCATCCCGATGAGGAACAGATCACAGGGTTAGAAGATTTTTCCGTTGGCCAACTCAATGAACTCTTGAAGAGGTTTACATGAATCCTGAACCAAACGTTCTCTTAAAGCAAAGAGCTGAACAGCTTGCCAAGCCCATTGGCAAAGCAGAAAAGATTGGCCAATTTCTTGAAGTTCTGGTGTTTAAGCTTGCTCAAGAGCTGTATGGCGTAGAGATGCAATACATACGCGAAGTGTGTCCCTTAAGAGAATTCACTGCTATCCCTTGCGCACCCAATTTCTTGTTTGGGCTGATGAATGTGAGAAGCCGCATCATTCCCCTCATCAATCTTAAGGTATTTTTCGATCTTCCAGCTACCGAAGGAAACAAAAATAGCATCATTCTAAAAAATGAAGATCGCGAATTTGCCATTGTCTCGGATGAACTGATTGGCATTCAAAGTATCCCGCTCGACCAGGTCCAGCCCTCGCTCCCCACATTCACGGGCATTAGAGAAGATTTCTTCGATGGGGTAACGCCAGAAAGAATCATCATCTTAAGCGGAAAAAAATTGTTAGGCAGCAATCAACTTATCGTGGATGAAACAGTATGAATGAATCGGAAGAGCAGTTTCTTCAGAAGCTAAAGGCCACATTTCGGATAGAAGCCGAAGAGCATTTAAAGGCCCTTTCCAATGGTATTCTTGCGCTAGAAAACGGCCTGTCACCAGATAAGCAACCCAAGATGGTCGAAGCGATCTACCGCGAAGCGCACACGCTTAAAGGGGCAGCCCGTTCTGTCAACTTAAAGTCCATGCATGAGGTCTGCCAAGTATTCGAAGACTTGCTTGCACTTTGGAAAAGAGGACAGCTCAAAGTCGAGAAATCGCTCTATGATACCCTCTACGCCACCTTAGATTTTCTAAATGGAGCAATGGTCAAAGATCCCGAACCAGAAGCTAGTGTAGCAATTCTCAAAAAACTCAAACAGAGCATCATTCAGGAAGTAAAACCCGAGCAAACGCAACCAGAAGCTTCACAACCAGCACAAGCCCAGGAAACCCAGACTCAGACTACCTCAGATAAGCTGATCCGCGTCTCCATCCCTAAGCTGGATCGGCTGCTTCAAGAAGTCGAAGAGATGCTGATGGTCAAACAGGCCGCACAGCAAGAAGCGCAGGATCTCAATCAACTGATGGTAGAAATCACTGCCAAGGAGAAAGAACTCGCTCGCCTAACCCAGGGACAGCAAATTCATTCCCCTCAAAAGATGAGCGATCTGATCGAACTCCACAAACAAATCCACAAGATGACCAAAGAGCGCCTCGCGAAGATCACGAAAAATTCGAACATGAATGCTCATATTGTCGAAGCCATGGTTTATTCCCTTCTTGAAGATATCAAGAAGGTGTTGATGCAGCCAGTGAATATCCTATTTGATTCTTTCCCTCGCATGGTCCGCGATATCGCCCAAGATCTTGGCAAAGAAATTAAGTTGGAGATTCATGGTGGTAATATCGAAGTCGACCGTAGGATCTTAGAGACCTTGAAAGATCCGATTATCCATATTATCCGCAACTCGATTGACCATGGCATCCAATCCCCTGACGAGCGTGCCAAGCAAGGCAGACCGCGCCATGGAACGATTACCATCAATGCTGAAGAGGTCGGTGGAAGCAATGTTGAAATCTCCATTGCCGATGATGGTACAGGGATTAATGTGGATAAGGTGAAGGAAGCCTCTATAAAGCAAAATCTTTTATCGGCCATTGAAGCACGCGATATTTCCTACCAAGATGCCATCAAACTCGCTTTTCACTCCGGTGTCTCGACGAGTACTTCTGTCACGCATTTGTCAGGCCGGGGACTTGGTTTAGGCATTGTTTCGGAAAAGGTCGAGAAGCTCGGCGGACGCATCGTTGTAGAATCTGAGCCAAATCGTGGAACCAAATTTCGCTTAATACTCCCTTTGACATTGGCGACCTTTAGAGGCATTCGCATCCAAGTCAGCGACCAAGAGTACATTGTGCCCGCTCACAATGTAATCAACGTGATGCGCCTGAAACAAGAAGATATCCACTCTCTCGAAAACTGCAAGACGATTTCTATCGAGGGGCACTCGCTATCTTTCATTCATCTAGCGGACATGTTTGGATTCCATAGAAAGAATGGCTCCCTTGTCGCGCTGATCATCAAAGGCGTTGATAAAACGGTGGCCTTCGGCGCAGATGGAATCTTCGGCGAACATGAGGTTTTAGTCAAGAGCCTTGGATCCCAATGCGTGCGACTAAAGAACGTGATGGCGGCAACGATCATGGAATCGGGCAAAGTCATCCCCATTCTTAACCCCATCGATCTGATCGCTTCCACTTTAAAACAACACCTCGTCGCGCAAGCGCCCATTGAAACGGGGAAAAAAGAATCTACGAAAAAAGTCATTTTATTTGCTGAGGATTCCATCACAACGCGCCTCATGATAAAGAATATTTTAGAAACAGCGGGTTATGAAGTGAAAACAGCAGTCGATGGAGCTGAAGCGCTCGCGCTCTTGCAAACGAATAAAGTGGATCTCCTTCTGACAGACATCGAAATGCCCAATTTGGATGGTTTTTCTTTGGTTCAGAAGATCAAAGCGACGAACGCGCATAAAACCCTTCCAGTGGTGATTTGCTCAGCTTGTGCATCGCGCGAAGATAGAGAAAAAGGAATGCTGCTGGGAGCTAATGCCTACCTGGATAAAAGTTCCTTCACTCAGCAAATACTATTGAACCTCATAGGTAAGCTGGTATGAATACTTTCAATAACTTCAAGATCGTCTATCGACTGATTTTTATCATTGGATTGCTCTTCTTGGCTACGCTAGCCATGCTCAGCGTCGCCTTTCTTGGGTTCAGAACCGCCAAAACAAGTACCCTCAAAATGTATAACGGGGGGATTGACGATATCTGGATGTTGTACGAAATCAAAGACACATTAAAAACGAGCACTGTCGATTTGGAAGATAGAATCCGCGCGGGCCTTGGCTTCGATGAGGCGATTGCGAGTGCAAAAGCTGGTGAAGCCAAGATCCATGACCTCTGGGACAAATACCTTGAGGATGCAAAATCTTTTGATAAGGATGATACCGCTTTAAATTACTTAAAACCATTTCAAGATATATTGAAGGAAGCCAATCAAGCCTTCGATCAGTTTCAACTAGTCATGCACCACCGCGATAAAGATCAACTCACTAACTTTCTCTTAACAGAGCTTTATCCACTCAAAGACGATTTCACCACCAAAATCGATCAATTGATCAGAGCCCACATCAACGATACCCACAGCGACTTTAAAGAACTGATGGGCAACCTCGAAGAGTATGAAAAGAACATGCTCATCGTCTTTGCTTTGGCCTGGGCAATCGCTCTCCTCCTTTCCCTACTGATTGCCTACTGGATTGCAAGGCCTATTACGAATAGCGTCGAAATCATCAAGAAGGTGGCTTCTGGTGACACCTCAGAGGATATTAAAAGTACCACACAAGATGAAGTAGGCCATCTATTAAAAGCCATGCATGCCATGGTGGTGAGTTCGCGGAATATGGGCGATACTCTCGCCATTATCGCAAGCGGAGATTTGACCGTGGCTTTTGAACCGCGCTCTTCAAAAGACACCTTGGGCCATGCCATTGTGATTTTAACAGAAAAATTAAAAAGGATTGTGGTCGATTTGCAAACCGAAGTCAACACCTTGACCCAATCAGCTGGTGAGATTGTCAATTCCGTATCCGAAGTCGCCGTCAATTCAACAACGACCGCCAATGCCGTCAACGAAACTGCCACGACTATGGAAGAGTTAAAACAAACCGCTTATTTATCTTCCGAAAAGGCCAATAACGTCCTCAACAATGCTGAAGAGAATCTCATCATCGTCAAAGCCAGTGAAAAAGCCCTGGAAACAACCCTTGAAGATATGGGAGAGATCAACGAAAGGATGGGTGTTATCTCAGCTGGCATTGTAAAGCTTAGCGACTATGGCAAATCGATAAGAGCCATCATCGATAGTGTCAATGATTTAGCCGAACAATCCAACCTCTTGGCAGTCAATGCAGCTATAGAAGCTGCAAAAGCGGGTGAACACGGCAAAACATTTGGCGTCGTCGCCCAGGAAATTCGAAACCTATCCGAACAATCCAAAATGGCCACTGTGAAGGTGAAATCCATCCTCAACGATATCCAGAATGCCACTAATTCAACTGTGTTAGCCACAGAACAGGGCGCAAGAGCTGCGGAGAAAGGCTTAGCGCAATCCAAACAGACGATGGAATCCCTCCATGCGTTGATGACGAGTATCGCCACTGTGGCCCAATCAGCCAACCAGATTGCCCTGACAAGTAAACAGCAATTGGTCGGCATAGATCAAGTGGCAGGTGCGATGAACAATATCGGGGATGCCACTAACCGCCATGTGGAACATATGAAGCATATTGAAGCAGCAGTGCTTTCCCTCAATTCTGTCAGCCTATGCCTAAAAGAAATCGTCGATCGTTATAAACTCCACACTCAACGCAAACCAAAAAAAGAGACCTATCTTGAAAAAGAATTGGTAACCACAAGGTAACTATGGCTAAGCAACACATCAACGTTTTTATCGTAGACGATTCGCCTGTCTCACGCGAAATGTTGAGCCATATTCTGAAAACTGACCCTGAGTTCAAAGTCTCTGGCAGTGCGGAATCGGGTGAGCAAGCGCTTAAAATGCTGCCCTCGTTGCCTGTCGACGTCGTCACTATGGACTTACACCTGCCTGGTATCAACGGATTTGAAGTCACGCGTCGCATCATGGAAACGAAGCCCATTCCCATCGTCGTGATCAGCAGCCTCGTCCACACAGAAGAAACAGCCGCCGCCTTCCGAGCCATGGAAGCCGGCGCACTTGCCGTGCTTGAAAAGCCAGGTAGCGTCGCAGATGAGGATTACAAACATCAAGCCGAAAAGATTAAATCGACCATCAAGATGATTTCCGAAGTCAAACTCATCAAGCGTAAGTCCAGCTCCACCATTCAACCACCTCTGAAACCCACTTTAAAGCTTGATAAATACGAAAAAATGGCTGTTGATGCCATTGCAATTGGCGCATCGCTCGGTGGTCCTGTTGTACTAGCAACAATTTTATCTAAGCTAACCCCCAATTTTCCCGTCCCCATTTACATCGTCCAGCATATTTCCCCAGGATTTGTAAATGGGCTTATAGATTGGCTGCAAACCTTTACCTCGATGAAACTTGAGATAGCTAAAGATGGCTCTCAAGGTCTGCCAGGCCATTGCTACTTTGCCCCAGATGGGTTTCAGATGGAAATTCAAAAGTCGGGTCGCATTTCTCTTATGACAAACCATCAAACTCAGCCCTCTGTGTCGCGGCTTTTTAAATCCATAGGAGAAACTTTTAATAAACGCGCCATCGCTGTCTTGTTGACAGGGATGGGCAAAGATGGAGCCCAGGAATTGCTCCACTTGCGTCGCTTAGGGGCTTGCACGATTGCGCAAGATGAGAAAAGTAGTGTTGTCTATGGCATGCCAGGTGAAGCTTCCGCTATAGGTGCGGTGCAATATTCTGCCCCGCCTGAAGAAATTGCAGCAATCCTCAACCATCTCGTTTCGGATAAGGAGTAAAATATGCCCTTTGAAAAACTAAAAGACAAATTGGTTCTACTTGTTGAAGACAGCCCAACCCAAGCGCTTTTGTTGCAGGACATATTGGAAAAAGCGGGCTTAAAAGTCCAACTCGCCGTCGATGGGATGGAAGCGATCGATCAGATGTATAAAGTCTTACCCGAAGTCGTCATCAGCGACATCATCATGCCCCGCATGGATGGGTATGAATTGTGCAAGACAATCAAATCTACATCAGAGTTTAAGGGCATTCCCATTATCCTCTGGACGCGTTTAACAGATACCCAAGATGTCATCAAAGGCATTCAAAATGGCGCGGACAGCTTTATCACAAAATGCACTGACAATAATTTCATTCTCACCGCTATCGACGATGTCATTGAGAACAGCAAAGTACCCAAAGAATTTGCCCCTGGCAAAGAGATCGCCTACTTCATTCAAGGCAAGCGCTATTTACTGAGCATCGACCCCTTGCAGATCACAGAGCTTCTTTTGTCCACTTACTTAAATGCCATTCAGAAAAATCAAGAACTTGAAACTGCTAACCACAAACTCATCGAGCGAGCTGACGAGCTAAAAATAACAACTCAAGAACTTAGAAGTTTAAATGAGATGAAAAACAAATTTCTTGGGATGGCCGTTCACGACTTACGCAATCCATTGACTGTTATTCGCGCCTACAGCGATCTTTTAGTCTCCAATTTAAATTCCTCATTGGACGCACAGTCGCAGAAAATGTTGGGGGGGCATCCAGAACATGACCAACATCATGGTGCAATTGATCGACGACTTGTTGAATGTGTCGAATATTGAATCCGGCATCATGAGCTTACATATGGCTGACACAAATTTAATGACTCTGTTTAGCAACAGTTTGGACCTGCTCAAAGTCATAGCAGATAAGAAAGGCATCGAATTGGTTTATGAACATGATCCTAAGCTGCCAAATGTCTATTGCGACCCCTTGAAAACGATGGAAGTGATTTTAAACCTCGTCTCAAATGCGATTAAATTTTCAAAACCCGAGAGCACCGTCCAGATCCGTCTTAAGAGCGCTGGTGATGATGTCATTTTCAGTGTCAAGGATGAAGGGCTCGGCATCCCCGACCATGTTCGCGAAAACCTCTTTCAGCCCTTTTCGAAAGGCAGCAAGAAAGGCACGGCCGGAGAACCTTGCACAGGACTTGGATTGTGGATTGTGAAGAAAATTGTCACTGAACATGGGGGCAAGGTGTGGTTTGAAAGCGAGGAAGGCATAGGAACGACATTTTTTGTGTCATTGCCCATCAACGCTATCGTGGAAGAAAATGCATCAAAAATTTTACTGTCTCATTAAAGGAGATGATTCATGCTTAAGCATTTAACAATTAAATTGCGATTAATTCTTCTAGTAGGGTTTATGGCTTTAATGGTCATCCTACTGGGTTTGAATGGATGGGAAAGCGTGCGGGCTCAGGCAAACCTGCTGAGCAAAGTCTATCACGGCAACGTTGATGCCATTCAAGTCTTAAACAACATCACACAACTTTATAACACCGATATTTCAGATACGGTGCAAAAGTTAGATGATAAATCGATCCCCGTAGCCGAAGGTTTAAAGCGGGTTTCTCAAACTCGAGATAAAATCCAAAAGGCTTGGGAGGGATATCTCAGAACCGAATTGACCGATGATCAAAAAAGGCAAGCCATTGAAATCCAAAGCTTGATGGATAAAGCCAATAACTCATTGGATAATTTTGCGACCATGGTAAAAAACGTTGACGATGAGGGGGTAAAAAACTTCGTGCAACATGAGATCTTTGCTGTCAAAGATCCGATCACACACAACATCGCCAAACTTATTGAGTCGCATAATGAAGTCACGACAAGTGCTTATGAAAGTGCCTTAGAACATGAGCGCCTGATTGCGTTGACGACAATCTTCGCTGTTCTTTTCAGTATCATTTTTGGCCTGTTCGTCGTCCGCAGCATCACCACTCCCCTTAAAAAAGCCGTCGATGATGTGAATAGGTTAGCCCTCGGGAATACTGACATTCAAATGGAAATCGATTCCAATGATGAAATTGGTCAGTTACTCCATGCGATGCAGAAGATGATCAACTCCAGCAACAAGATGATTCAAGCTCTATCTTCAGTGGCACAAGGTGATCTCACCGTATCCGTAGATCCTCGATCTGAACATGACACATTAGGACATGCTCTCAATAACATGATTGCTAGATTGCGCATGATGATTGGTGAAATTCAAGAAGAAATTCTCACACTCACTTCTTCTGCACAAGAAATCGTTAGCTCGGTGACGCATGCCTCAGCGAGTACGAGTGAAACTGCAGCGGCTGTCACAGAAACGACGGCAACTGCTGAAGAGCTCAAGCAGACAGCCCATGTTGCTGCTGAAAAGGCCAACGACGTGCAAAAGCGCACAGATGATACCCTGAATATCGTCAAGACCAGTGAGCAATCGCTGAGCTGCACCATTGAAGATATGAAACAAATTCAGAATAAGATGAATATCATCTCAGAAAGCATCATTAAACTGAGCGAAAACAGCATTGCGATTGGGGAGATCATCGACAAAGTCAATGACCTCGCTGAACAATCCAACCTGTTAGCTGTCAACGCTGCGATAGAAGCCGCAAAAGTTGGCGAACAGGGCAAAGGCTTTGGAGTTGTGGCACAGGAGATTAGACTGCTTGCCGAACAATCAAAAGGCGCTACCGTGCAGGTACGGGCCATTCTACATGACATCCAAAGCTCAACCAATGCTGCCGTGATGGCCACAGAACAAGGCACAAAGGCTGTGTTAAAGGGTGTTAACCAATCCCAACAGTCCAACGAATCGATGCATGTCTTAACCTCGAGCATCAGTCAAACGGCCAAAGCCGCAGACCAGATTTCCATTTCTAGCCAGCAGCAGCTCGTTGGGGTTGATCAGGTGACTTCGGCCATCGCCCAAATCAATGAGGCTGCAAACCAGAACGTCAAAGTGATTAAACAGATAGAAACTGCTGTTAATGACATGAACAGGGTGGGCATTTCCTTGAAGTTGTTGACTGATCAGTATCAGCTGCCAGAAAGAGCTCAAGTTTTAAGCAGCAAAAAGTCCAAAAAAGGGACGGAATCAAAGCGCGATTTCTTAGGAACGGCGATTCCACTAAACAGAAATAAATAGAGGGAAAGGAGGTTTTCATGTCTATTGCAAAAGTGATTGAAGTCATCGGTGAAGGTGATACGATTGAAGCAGCGATCAAAAACGCTGTGAAGGAAGCTGGCAAGACGCTGCACGGCATCAAGCAGATTAATGTGAAGTATATTGAGGCACTCGTGGACAATAACAATGTGACAAAGTTTCGCGTCAATGCGAAGCTCACCTTTGTAATCGAGAAGTCGTAAAAGCATTATAGAGGGCCTGACCCGTGATCGACTTTATACAGGCCCCTGTGGAGCAGGTGCGCAATACAGGACAGCGCTTTTCAAAGAGTCGTCCGTAAGGACACAATCCTTGAAAAGTTTGGTGCTTCTTGCCCTCTGGTTTGAATTTATCTGCGCAAGAAGGTCCAAAGACGCTAAATGTTTTGACCGATGTGGTGCCTGCTAGATGAAGGGGAAGCGAATCTACCGCAATAACGAGCTCCATGCGGTTCATGACATTTTGTAGGACAGGCAGCGACAAACGGTCTAAAATGGTCGATTGTCCTAAAAATTGGGCATGCAATTCTTCGGCTTGTAACTTCTCTTCGGAATTCCCCCAAGCCAACACCAGATGGCACTGTTTCTGATCGCGAATCAGCTTGAGAAAGTCTATCAAGGCACTTTTTTCCAGCTGTTTATTGCGCCAGGCCGATCCTGGGCAAACCATCACTTTGCTCTTTTCAGCCATACAAGGCAGGTTTAGCACCATTTTCAAGCTGGCTTGCTGTCTTGCATCTAGCTTGAACAACACGGCTTGTGGGGCTGGGGTCTCAAAATCGTTGAAATAGGATTGAGCGAGAAATAGATAGTCTTCGCGGATGTTGCGAGCGCGTGGCGGATCCCACCTTTTGTTTGTAAAAAAAAGGTTTGGGGACTCGTGGACGGTCTCTTTGCCAAAGCCGACTTTATCCTTGGCCTTAGTTTGAAAAGTCAGCAAACCCGACTTAATATTGCTCTGTAAGTCAAAAACGACGTCGTATTCTTGTTGATGGAGAGATTTGCGGAAGCTGCGAATCTCTTCCCAAGTGGTCGCTGCAAACATTTCATTGCGCCAGGTCCTCGTATCCACTAGGAGGGTCTTGTTGACATCGGGATGTGCCTGCACAATCTCTGCAAAGGGTTTTTCGACAATCCAGTCGATTTGCGCTTCGGGAAATTTATGCCGCAGATACTGGAGGGTGGGAAAAGCGTGGATGATATCGCCTAGGGCCGATGTTTTGACGATCAAAATCTTCATGTTAAAACCTCATCCACATGTTGCATATCCTCTGGAAGTGGCGCTTGGATCGCAAGGGATTTGCCGGTCGCAGGGTGCTCAAAAGCGATTTCAGAGGCATGCAGAAGGCAACGTTGAGGGCGATAAGGGCAGCGGAAAGTGCGGCCATATTGATGATCTCCTAAGATAGGGTGTCCCATACCGCTTAAGTGCACTCTGATCTGATGGGTTCTGCCCGTGATGGGAACACAACGCAACAAAGAGGCGTTTTTAGCTTGCCTCTCGAGCCTCCATTCTGTGCGGGCATGGAGACCCTTCGAAGCCGACACCGCACCCCATATGGCCTGACCGGCATAAGCGCTCCGTTTGCCTAAGTAGTTGTCGATAATTCCATTGGATTTTGCTGGCACGCCATCTACCCAGGCATAATAGACCTTGTGGATTTTTTTCGCACGGAAGAGCTCGATCATCGCTTTGCGTATGGCCTCTGTTTTGGCAAAGAGTAGGACTCCGCTCGTTTCTTTGTCCAGCCGATGGATGAGGGATAGTCCAGGCTCAATCTGCAGCGCTTCATCCTCGGAAGAAATGCCTGGCGGTTTATTGAAGGCCAAGATGTGGTTATCACTATAAAGTACCCGTGAAATGTCGATGGGAATTTCTTCTTTAACGACAAAGTCAAAGTCCACGCGGTCGCCAGAGTGGACCTGGTGAGAAGCAAAGCGCTCTACCTTGCCGTTGAGCAGGCACCCATTGTTTTCGATGGAACGCTTGATTTGCCTGGCAGAAATATGTTGGCCTAATTGGCGTTTGAGGAAGTCGATAAGCTTATACTCCCCGTCGACAACCCAGTGCTGTGCCATGTTTAAACCCCCGGAAATTGTTCCAGGAAGCGCATGTCATTGTCGGTGAAAGTGCGAATGTCTTTGACGCCATTGCGAAGGAGGATGACGCGTTCAACGCCCATGCCCCACGCATAGCCTGAGTAGATTTCTGGGTCGATACCGCCATTCTTGAGGACTTCTGGGTGCACCATCCCGGCTCCCATGATCTCCAGCCAACCTGTCTGTTTGCAGAGATTGCAACCGCTTCCCCCACAGGTCAGGCAGCGCAAGTCGACCTCCATGCCAGGTTCTACGAAGGGGAAATAGCTGGGGCGAAAACGGGTCTCTACCTGCCTCTTAAAGAGCTTTGATAAAAATTCATCCATGGTTGCAAAGAGATCGGCGAAGGTCACCCCTTTGTCGATGTAGAGACCTTCGATTTGATTGAAAAAGACGTGGGAACGGGCGGTGATCGTCTCATTGCGGTAGGCGTGGCCGGGGGCAATAATGCGAATGGGGGGCTTTTGCATCTCCATGACGCGCACCTGGATATTTGAAGTGTGCGTGCGCAACAGTACATCTTTGGCAACATAAAAGGTATCTTGCATGTCGCGGGCGGGATGGTCGGGGGCAAAATTTAAAGCTTCAAAGTTGTAGTAATCGGTGTCGATGTCTGGTCCGACCTGTACGGAAAAACCCATGCTGGCGAAGATGTCGATCATCTCGTCTAGAGTTTGCGTGATGATGTGCTTTCTTCCGGGGAAACGATTGCGGCCTGGGAGGGTGATATCGATCTTTTCTGCGCTCAGCTTGGCGCTTTCTTCTGTCGCGCGCAAGGTGGTTTCGCTTGCTTCTAAGCGGGCGGAAATCTCTTCTTTTAAATCATTGATCCATTTGCCAGCAGCAGGACGCTGCTCGGCAGGCACCTCTTTCAGGAACTTCATTAAGTTCTGCAAGGGGCCTTTTTTGCCTAAGTATTTGACCTTCAACGCTTCTATATCGTGAGTTGCGGCAACCTTGGCGATATCTTGTGCAAATTCGCTGCGTAATGTCTCAATTTGTTGCTGCATAAATAATTCAAACCCAAGCTGACGCATTTTTAGACGCGTGATGCATTTTTAGACGCAAAGACGCAAAGGCGCAAAGAGGAAAGCAAAGTTTAAAATAGCCTAAGTACTTAGGTTAATTACCTTAAAAAACCTCTGCGTCTTTGCGCCTTTGCGTCTAAAAATGCGTCATGCACCCTTGCGTTTACTTTACACTAAGGCTTCTTTTGCGCGGCCGGCAATTGCGGCGAATCCACTCGGATCGCGCACAGCCAGGTCGGCCAAGACTTTTCTATCTAACTCACATCTCGCTATCTTCAACCCATGGATCAATTTGCTATAAGACATCCCATGGATCTTGGCTGCGGCTCCAATACGCGTAATCCACAAGCTGCGAAAATCGCGCTTCTTAAGCTTGCGGTGGTCGTAATTGTAGGCCAAAGCGCGTACGACGCAGTCGCTAGTCAAACGCAAGTGGTTCTTGCGGTCGCCGACAAAGCCCTTAGCGCGCTTAAATAATCTCTTTTTGCGACGATGTGAAGCAACACTGTTGGTAACTCTAACCATTGTACATCCTCACTCTATTCTACACACATTAAACGCTTATAAGTCTTGGTCATCGACTCAGACAATATAGCGGGTTTATTCAATTGGCGCTTGCGTTTGGGCGCCTTCCCTGTCATCAGGTGACGCTTGCCAGGATGGCTATGCTTTAGCTTTCCAGTCGCCGTCACTTTAAATCTGGCCGCTACGGCCTTCTTGGTTTTCATTTTAGGCACAGTTCATTCTCCTACTTATGATTCTCAGCCGGTTTTAAAGCTGGGGATACCGGCGCTGCTTTCTTTTTGCCACCAGGGGCTAAAACTACGGTTAAGGCTCGCCCAAACAGTTTGGCAGGCGCTTCAACGGTAGCAACATCTTCGAGATCTTCAGACATCTTGCGCAAGATCTGCTCCCCAAACTCTGGGTGCATCATCTCACGGCCACGGAAAGTACAGGTGATCTTGACCTTGTTCCCCTTCGCAAGAAAGTCACGGGCATGGCGCAGTTTAGTCTGCAAGTCATGATCATCGATGTTGGGCTTCAGCTTTATCTCTTTAACCTTCACTTGATGCTGCGACTTTTTGCTCTCTTTCTCCCGTTTGGTTTGATCATAACGGAACTTGCCGTAGTTGATGATCTTGCACACGGGGGGGTTCGACGTGGGCACAATTTCCACGAGATCAAGCCCGGCTTCTTCGGCCTTAGCAATCGCTTCGTACAACGCCAAGACGCCAATCTGTTCGCCACTTTCACTGATGACCCGCACTCTTGGGGACCGAATTTCTCTATTAACTTTCAATCTGTTTTACCTCGTTAAAGCTTTCAGAGCCTTTTGCAAAAAGCTCTTCAACCAAGCTTTTTAACTCAATTGGCTTCAAGCCCTCTTCTCCTGCCACGCGCACGGAGATTAGGCCTTCTTTGAGCTCTTTATCGCCCAAGATGACCATGTAGGGCACCCTTTCTTTTTCTGCCGCATGCACTTTGCTGCCTAGCTTCTCTTCAGAAGCATCGACAACGACTCTTAAACCTTTCGCCGCAAGTGTCGCAGCCACTTCGCTTGCGTAAACCCCGTGACGCACTGCCATAGGAATCACACGCACCTGCTCAGGGGCTAGCCACAAAGGCAATTTGCCACCCGTTTGCTCTAAGATCAGTGCCGTTAGCCTCTCAAAAGAGTGCAACAACGACAAAGAGAGCACCACAGGCAAATTTTTAGCACTCAAATCGACACACACATAAGCGAGAGGCCATTCACGGCCAAGCGCATCGCGGATGTGTAACTCGAGACAGGGCCCGTCGACGGTGGCGTCTTTTTCGTCGACAGATGGGCTATAACCGCGCGCTTCGAGCGCTCCGACTAACCAACGGACGCTTTGTTCCCATTGGGCCCGGGTACCAGCAGCTTTGGGGACTCTTTTTCCCCTCAAATTCCACTGACTCTCGAAACCAAATATATTAAGGCTTTTGTCAAAGAATTGCAAGGAAGAAATCAGTTCTTTAGAAACTTGATCTGGCGTGCAAACGATTTGCAGGTTGTCCACGGTACGCGGACTGGCCTCCAGCAAGCCGTAAGGAGAGGAGCTTAGCTCCCCTTTTTTGGCAGTTTGGGCCCAATAGATAGGAAAAATTTGGGGATTTTGGGCTTGTAAAAGAGCGCTTGAGGAAGGCGCTGAAATCAATTCGAATCCATACTCTTGAAGGGCTTTCTTCCACCAATCGTACAGGATTTCAAAAAAAATCATCCCTTTTGGCAACCAACAGAATTCCCCTGGAAATTGCGGAAGGGAAACAAAAAGCTGCATTTCACGCCCCAGCTGCTGGTGATCGCGATGCGCTTCATAGGCTTTAAGGAATTTTTTGAGAATTTGCGGATTTGCCTGGGTTGTCCCAAAAATGCGCGTGAGTTCCGTCCCCCCTGTGATAGAGAGAATTTTTATCGTTCCCGCCTCTTTAGTAGAGTCTTGGACAGGGTTTTTGGGACTCGCATAGTAATCGCCGATCTGGATGATGGGGACGATTTTGTCGGGGTGATGCCTCAAGGCCTCTGCCAGGGCCATTTGACCATGATGCTGCAGGAGTTGACAGGCATTTTCGCGCATCATTTCAAGTTGTTTGATCGGGTGATCCTCTTTGATAAAGCGCCGCAAATGCTCTTCGATTAAAGAGACAGCTTCTTGGCCTAAGGGTTGAGGCAGAAAACAGTCGCAGACAAAGCCCTCTTGAGTGGCTTCGGCACGGTGGATCTGAGCACCGGGAAAGAGGCGGACGAGGCAGGCTGCGAGGGTTTCGGCGGCGGTTTGTCTTTGAGGTAAAGAGGGAAAATTCATAATTTGGGATATAGCTGACTCGAACAGCTGACCTCCACGATGTCAACGTGGCGCTCTAACCAACTGAGCTAATACCCCACATGCGGAATTATATTAAGGAACAGGGATCATTAACGCAAGTTAAATTGTTCCTTCCCTAATCCCCTCCCTGTATTTTTCCATCAACTTGATAATAAAATAGAGATTATGCACGGTTGCCAAACTCATGCTGGTCAATTCGCGCGCCTTAAACAAATGGTGCAGGTAAGCCAAAGTAAACCGTGAGCAGGTCGGACAGCCGCATCCCTCTTCGATGGGGGCGAATTTTTCTGCGTTATCCGCCTTGGTAATATTGACTCCTCCTTGTGCTGTCAGCAGGATGCCATGCCTTGCAGCACGCGTAGGATAGGAACTGTCGAAGGTATCGATGCCTAAAGGAATGCTGCGCTCTAGGGAAGGCAGATCGCCAATCCCCAGGAGATGGTTGGGCTTATCTTCGGGAAGCAATGGCAAAACGAAGCTTAGCATCTCATGCATCTCTTCTTTGGTTTTCCCGACGCTTCCCCCAATTGCAAAGCCATTGAAGGGCAGATCGGTCAGAAAAGAACAGCTCTCCTTGCGCAGGGTCGGATCCACTCCCCCATGAATGACAGCGTACATCGCTTGGCCTTGGGGGTTTTTGAGATGCTCCTCCAAAGAGCGCTTTTCCCAGCGGTGAGTGCGCTCTAGGGACTTCTTTAGTGCACCTGGTGCAATGTGATAGGGTGGCAACTCATCAAAGGGAATGATGATATCGGCTCCGAGGTCCTTTTGGGCCTGGATCGAGCTTTCAGGGGTCAACATGACTTTTGCCCCATCGCGATAAGAGCGAAAGAGCACCCCTTCCTCACTGATCTTTAAGACCGATCCCCCCTGCTTTTTTGTGCCCTTGCCTTTTAGCTCGTCTGCGATGGATCCATAAGCAAGGCTAAACACCTGAAAGCCGCCAGAGTCTGTGATGATGGGCAATTTGCGGTGGATGAAGTGATGTAAGCCGCCTGCTTTCCGCACCACGTGTGTCCCAGGTTGCAAAATGAGATGGTAGGTGTTGCAGAACATCAGCTGAAGCCCAATGTCATGCAGGTCTGCGTTGTTGAGGGCTTTGACCGTTCCGTTGGTGCCAACGGCGACAAAGTTGGGGGTGTCGATGACTCCATGCGGGGTGTGGATGCGCCCAACGCGCGCCCGCGACTTTTTAGAGCGGTGGAGGAGCTCAAAGTGGAAGGATTTCATGCTTTGACCATTCTCACTAAAGGAGCTGAACAAAAGATCACGATAAGCTTGATGGCGTAGCTCACGAGGATAATGTCGAAAATAGAGCCCACGATGCCATAAAGGCCTGCAAAGCTAAAGAGGACCGTATCGAGCAGTTGCGAAACGACCAGGGCTAGTCCTGTCCTGAGGGCAAAACTCCCCTTCGGCAAGCAAATCTTGAGAAATGCAAAAAAGCGCACATCCACCTGCTGGACGATAAAAAAGACGCTCATGGAAGCAATGAGAAGGCGGGGCGATGGAGAAAGCAACACATGAAATGCCTGCTGTGCAGTATCATGAACATTCGGCTGGTAAAGTAGATGGAGTTGCGCGACAACCGTAAAAAAAGCCATAAAGTAGAAGCAGATCCAGCTGCTTTTTTGCGCTTGCTCTTTCCCAAAGTGTTCTTGAAGTAAGTTTAAGCCAAGTAAACTTCCAATGACAAAAGCGTCGCTTGCGGTGACATCCAGCCCAAAGAGGGTGATCTGTTTGAGCACAAACAAGTTGGCCACCAAGGCTTGAATCGCAACCCAAGCAGTTAAGGCTGAGGGGCCAAGCTTTAGTGCTCCCCAAGCGAACCCTACGATCAGAAGAATTTGTAAAAAGAAAAGGAACTCATTCATAACCTTGCAAGAATAGCATAAATTTACTTTTCACGCTCTTACAAATTCATTTTTTTTAGCCAATAAGCGGCTACTGAGTCCTTGGGATTTAATTTTAGGATCTTTTCGATCGAGGCGATGGCTAGTTCGAGGCGCTTTTCAGACCAGGCTTTACGCGCTTGGTTGTAAAGATTCATCGTCTCTATTTTCGCTATACGCACCTCTGGAGGATCAGCATCACACACTTCCCAGAGGGGAAACGCGATCGTTTTGCCTTTCACAATCACATCCTCTTCAATCAGCCTAAGAATATGATCAGAGGGATGTTTGAGTTTTTGTTTAACACTATCCGAAATCAAGATGGGCGCTTGATAGGATTTTGTCAGAACTTCTAAACGTGCTGCAATATTCACAGTATCGCCAATCACAGAGCTTTCAATGCGCTTTTGGCTTCCCAATATTCCCAGCATCAACTCTCCGGTGTTAATGCCAATTCCTATACGCACATTTTCGGGAAGATTTTGCAGCATCTCGATAGCTGCATTGAGAGCATCGTCAGCTTCATGGGGGAAAAGGGCCATGATGGCATCGCCGATATATTTATCGATAAATCCCCCGTGGCGCGATATGATCGGTTCCATGCGTTCAAAAAAAGCATTGAGAAAGTCAAAAGCTTGTTGCGAAGACATGGTTTCAGAGATCGTTGTGAAATCCCTGATGTCACAAAAAAGCACTGTCAAAGTGCATTGAACTTGATCCCCTAATTTAACCTCGGTGATGATGTTTTTACCAAGCTCTTGAATGAACTGCATAGGCACAAAGCGCTCTGTCGCTTTGTATAGGCTCGCATTTTCCAAAGAAATAGCCGCTTGTGCAGATAGAATATTGAGCACTTTAATGCGTTCATGTGTAAACGCATGGGTCACTAAGTTATTTTCAAGATAGAGAATTCCAAGCACTTTTGATCGATAGGAAATGGGAGCGCAAAGAACGGATTTGATTGAATTTTGCTGGAAATAAGGATCTTGATAAAAGGCTCCTGGTTGATTTGAGGCATCATCCAAGATGACAGGTTGCTTGGTGCGTAGGACGTACGCGGTGACGGAATGGGAAATATCCTCTTTTTGTGGCGTACCAGGATCGCAGATTTCAACTTTTTCAAGTGTCCCACTTGCAATTGTTTGCAAGGGCTGACCTTGAAGGATCACCACGCGTTGAGCGGCAGCATTTTCAAGAACGGTCTGGATAATCTTTGTCAGCAACCGTTCAAAAATAATCTCCTCTGAAATTGCTTGCGTTGTTTTTGAAATCGATAAGAAGTCAAGATTATCACGATTAGTCGATCTGCTAGTCGCTTTACTTGAATTTTCGGTTAAAATTTCTGGAAATTTCTGTTCTAGTTCTAAAGTTTTTCCTTTTGCTTCCCAGAATAAATAATTTTCATAAGCCTCCTGGATATAGACTCTGGCCTGTTTTTTTCTATTGTGTTTCAACAAATAATTTGCCGCCCTTTCATTTATCAAAGCCACATAATTAATAAAAGCGGACTTTTGAGCCGCTTCAATGGCGCGATCGTAGTCATCTAAGGCCTCTTGTGTTTTCCCCTCTAGACGCGCTTGTTCTGCTGAAAGTAAAAACTCCATATGTTTAAAATTGATCGGAGATACTTTAGACCAAAATTGAATTTTCTTCTTTATTTTTTGAAATTTGTTCAGATACTTCTTTCTATCTTTGTTATTGAAAGATCCCATTAACTCTGAAATAGCGAGTGCATACAACACCATGTAATGAAATAGAAAATAATAGTTGGAAATATAGGTTCTATAACGAGAAAAAAGGTCGCCGATTTTCAAAACCAAAGGACTATTATTCATGAGACTGGCTAATTCCAAGACTATTCCTAAGCCAATCGCATTAACGGTATTTTCAAATTTTGCTCTTTTGGAAATTAATTTTTCCATCTCCTCATCAGTCAGCGAAATTTCACCTAGCAAATATTTGACTACCACTAAAAATTTTTCGGCAAAAATTTCTCTATATTCGTCTTTTTTGATTTCTTTTAAGAAGCTTATTGATTTTTTTATACCTTCCTTCACTTCTAAAAGAGGTGTTCCTGTAATAAATGAAATTAATTTGGCTATCGTCAAACTGTAGGCGGCATAATTCAAATCACCTACATCTAAACTCGCTTTATAATTATCATTGAGTAACTTAACCTCATTGCGAACAGGCTCTTTAAAATGTGTAAGCAACCCAGCATAGATAAATTCAGATCGATTTTTCAATTCAGGGATTACTTTTTCCTGAATTTTCTTATTAATGTCTACTATTTTGAAAGCTAGATCCGTTTCCGAAAAGGCAAGATAGATCATAGCTGTTGATGTTAAGCTAGCAGGCGTATAAGAACAGTAGCCATTTTTTATGAATATAGAAAATGACTTTAAGACAAAAATATTCGACAGATTAGAATTGTATTGATATAACTCCGAAAAACTGCCCAGTATCTCTGTGATAGCAAATTGATCAGGATCGGTCATGAGTTTGATTTTTTCTAATTCTTCAATTTTCTTATTCCTAAGCATCCACTTGACTTTGTAATACTCCATGAGGACTTGAAATTTGGAGGGTTTTTCAGGAAGATGGACGTTAAAGAGTTTAAGATTGTCTAACACCAAACTTGTCGCTAAGTCGTGCCTCCCAGATTTTATATTCATGTTGATTAAATCTCTGAATATCTTTGTTTTATCAAATCGATCTTTAGCGACCTGTAGAAGTTTGTTGAAGTGCTGTTCAGCCTCTTCGAATTTTCCTGTTAAAAACTCGCATTCCGCTTCATTCTTATATAGATGAAATAGAAAATCATATTGTTCTTGCCACTGCGAAGGAGCATCTACCAGACTAATACCCGCTTTGAAGTATTCTAGGGCAGCTTGATAGGCTGTGGATGCTTTGGCCAGTAAACCTACCTGGTAAAAAATATGGGCTAGCTTTGTTTTTTCGTCGGAAAAAGTAATTAAACCTAAACATTTTAGGAAATGGTTCATGATAATGGCAAGTTGAGCGGGATCGCGTTGTTTTTCCCAATCTTTAAGCAAGTGACGACCAATTGCCAAATGCGTTTCTTGCAGAAGTTCTGGCGGAATAAGAGCGTAGGCCGATTGTTGAATGCGGTCGTGTTGAAACCTATAAATATTCTTTCCATAAGAAGGGTCCACGTCCATTTTTTTATAATTTTCACCAGAAATTAAACCTTCTTTTATGGGTTCCCACAATAGAGTCGCGACTTCATTTGGCTTTTTATTCGAGATAAGTGCTAAAGTTTGGAGATCGAAAGTGTGTCCAATGCATGCAGCTAAACGAAGCAATTCTTGTGATTTGTCCGTTAAAAGTTGAATATTTTGGATCATGAGTTCCACAATATTGTCGGAAATTTCTAATTTTGAAATCTCCACAAAATTAACAACCCATTGTTGCAATTGATAATCGAACTTTAGAAGATGCTTCCTATAGAGCAGCTTAATCAATTGATTGACGAAAAAGGGATTTCCACCCGTTTTGGCATAAATGATAGTAGCTAGTTCCAGTGATTGAAAGGCTTTCCTGGGAAAAGAATCGTCTACGAGTTGGGCCACATTTTCAAGCGTTAAAGGACTCAATACCATCGAGATGATGGGGACACCAAAATTCTTGAGTTGTTGCAATAAAAGCGTTAAGGGATGATGAGGGCTCACTTCATTATCGCGATAGGCACAAACCATCAAAAAATATTGTAATGAACTATCAGATAGCAAAACTTCCAATAGTTTTAATGAACTGCTATCGATCCATTGCAGATCATCCAGGAAAAGGATCAAGGGATGTTTCTCTGTGGCTAAAGCGCGAACGAAGTTTTGAAAGGTAAATATAAAGCGATTTTGTGAAAGTTCTGGAGGAAGCTCTTGAACAGCAGGTTGCTTGCCTGTGAGCATTTCCAGTGAAGGAATCACATCGATGATTACCTGACCATTGCCACTTAAGGCTTCTAAAACTCTCTGACGCCAAATATTCAATTGTTCTTCTGGTTCGACGAGGATTTGGTGAATTAAGTTATTAAAAGCTTCGACAAAAGCAGAAAAAGGAATGTTGCGTTTGAGCTGATCGAATTTACCGGAAATGAAAACTCCATGCTTAGAAGTCATCGGCTTATAAACTTCATGGACGAGAGATGTTTTACCTATTCCAGAGTATCCTGAGATCAGAAGAAGCTGGAGATTGCCTTTTGAAACTTCACGATAGATATTTAGAATAGTTTGAATTTCTTTTTCTCGGCCGTACAAAAGATGCGAAATATGTAAACGATCTTTTATGTCATTTTCACCTAGTGGGAAAACTTCTTTTTCACGACATTTAAGGAGATCGGTCTTAATCCCTAGCGTGCTCGAATAGCGTTCATCAGGATTTTTTGCAGTCAATTTGGCAATGATAAGCGCAAGTTGTTTAGGAACATTGGGGATCAAGGGAGGCAGTTTAGCAATGTGGGAATGGATGAGTTCTAACGGATCATCTGATTGAAAAGGTGTCTTTTTAGTTAACATTTCATAGAAAGTAATGCCTAATGAATAAAAATCGGATCGATAGTCTGTCGGTCTGTTCATACGCCCTGTTCTCTCTGGAGAAATGTAGGCCAGGGTCCCTTCTAAAAAGTAAGGATTAATCTCTTCATGGAGTTCTTCGTCTATTTGATTAGCGATACTAAAATCGATTATCTGAATTTGCTTTGTTTTCGGATTGATGACGATATTTGAGGGGTTTATATCCTTATGGACGACCTGCATCGCGTGGATCTTGCCTAAAATCTCCACAAGCCTAATAGAAATATCGAGAAATTCCGCAATTGTTATCTCCTGTTGATTGAGGTAGTCTGCTAGGGAAATCCCCGCTATATCCTCCAACACGAGTGCGACATGGGTAGGAAAATCTAGAAATTCATATAAATGGATCACACCTTCAATTTCTTTGAGATGTGTTAAAAGCGTATATTCGTGCTTGAGTATTTCAATTTCTTGAGGGTCGCGTGCATTTGCTCGCAATGTTTTGATGATGACTGGAACGGAGTCCGTTCTGCGGGTTGCGCGATAAATAATAAATTTTTTGCTTAAATAAAGCTGGGAAATATTTATATAATCTTCAAGAAGCGATTCACGCAATATTTGCGTCATGCAAACCTCAGCTGCTGTAGAGCTAATTATATAATAATAATTAACTTTTTACAACCGCCACACTTATTTGGCCTTTTCCTGCCAATTTCTATCGAACAATTCGTGGAAATCACTGTCCTTCAGCATGATGCGGATGGTAGCACGGGTGACCCTGGCAAAAAGCTGTTTGTAGGGGCTTTCTGCCTCATCTAGCTTCTCTTTCCTAGGCCGGAGGACGATGGCATTCCTTGGTTTCAAGAAGGTATTAAATTTGGCTAAACTCAAGCGCTCTTCATCTTTATAATGGTCCTGATTTTGAATGAGATGGCTCTCTCCTGCGATGATGAAGGAGCGATCCGCCTCTGGAGCTAGCTCCCCTACCGATTCGATCATGCATTGCGTGCGATCGGCAAACGTTTCAGGAATGATCTTTTGGGAAATGTTTTCAGCCATTCCTACAGCCTCTTGCAAATCGTTCACTTGATTGAGTTCATCAAAACGCCTCTTTAGAAATTTCGTGAGGATGGCAATCTTTTCTACAACACTCCTTCGAGGATCTAAGAGTTGGAAGGGCGTTCTAAGAAGGTCATATTCTTCTACGCTGCGCTGCTTATGGTAACGCTTATCAGTCGTCAATTGCTTCCACGTTCTATCCCAGCCGATTACAGTGGCAGTAGTTTCCATGCAACAGGTATGAAATGTTTCGGCCGCGTTGCATCTTTTCTTCGCTTCTTCGATTTCAACAAAGACGCGACTGTTAACCGTTGCAAACAGGTTCACCATAATGGTGAAGAGCATGCGATGGCCGAAGGAGTCGTGGATGTCGGGAATATAAATCTCTTTGACATCTTTTAGGTTCGTCACGCCATCGCCTCGGAAGACGATATCAAAATGCTCTAGAATAAAGTCCTCAAAGCGCCCTGCAAAAGGAGTATAATCGACCAGCGTTTCTGTGATGGGGATGATGAGGGAAACCATCTTGTCAATATCTTGATCCGAAATTCGTGGAGCAAGGGAAATGGATTCTTTAGGTGGCTCCTGCACAGGTGTAGGAGGCTTATGTTCCTCTAAAATTGCTTTGGGACCCCTTTCAAACATGGATTGGAGGAGTGGTGGAAGTTTTTGTGCGATGACCTTCCCATCCTTTACTTCGGGTAAAATCTGCTTAATCAAGATATTGAAGGGCGTAAAGGCCCGCTCAAACTCTTCTAACAATTTGGGGTTAGCTACTAAATCATCGACAAAAGAGCCAAGCTCTACCACTTGTTCTTGAACGCGCCTTCCAACTTCTGTTTGAAATTCTTCTTGCGTTGGAAAAGTTTGTGGGAGCCGCAGGGAGAGATAGTCCCACCACGCTTCGTCGAAACGAAGGAGCTCTTTTTCCGCATATTCTTGTTTAAGCAACTTCTTGTGTAAATCATCAAAAGCAAGCTGGAGAGCTAACCCTTTTTGATATTTGGGATTTGCAGCCCATTCCATTAATTGAGGATTTTGCTTAGCAAAGTTGATGCCCATATCGACGAAGTAAAGCAGTTCTTCAGCCCAGGGTTGGTAAGGCGCCACTAGCACCTGTATAGCTTTATCTGTAAAGCCGTTCTGTTGTAACTTTTGAATTTCCTCGATGATTTTTGCAGAAAATTCGCGTTGATAGCCAAAATTCCTATTCCGCGTTAACTGCCCAATGGCAACGCCTACCTCAGTGAGAAGGACTTGTCTTGCTTCTCTGAAATCGCTTTTTTCCGTTGTCCTATGCCACATCATGTCGTTGAGGCAACCCACATACTCTGCCATCCCAGGATTCTTCTCAGGCATACTCAAAGCTCTTGCCAATTCCGCTAACTGATTACCCCCTTGCGCCACATAGACACCCGCCCCGCCGACACTCTCGCACTGCATACTATTCTCCAAATTAAAAGAAATAATAGTACACTACTTCAATAAAGATCTTATAAAGAAAGAAGTTTAGAGCTTTTTATTGATAACCCGCGAAATAGGCTAGTCTTCCGCTGTAAATTTCCACAAAATTTGAAAAGTGGTTTATTTTTTGACCATAAAAATGGAATTTTGGTTTATATTTTGAACATGGGGGAACCAAATTTGGTTTGATTTTTGAACATGAAAAGACTAATTGATTGGCATTTAAGGACTTGGAAAAATGATACTGCTAGAAAACCCTTATTGTTAAGGGGGGCTAGGCAAGTAGGCAAAACGTACGCTGTCAGACAACTCGCTGAATCTTTTGAATCCATCGTAGAAATTAACTTTGAACAGATTCCTCAGGCAGCAACCATATTTGAAAAAGATCTTGTGCCTGAACGCATTATTTGGGAACTGGGGCTTCTTGCTCAAAAACCCATTCTTCCAGGTAAGACCCTACTGTTTCTTGATGAAGTCCAGGCTGCCCCTCAATCCATAATCGCCTTGCGTTACTTCTATGAAGACATGCCTGAATTGCATGTCATTGCTGCAGGTTCATTATTGGATTTCGCTATTGAACAGGTAGGAATTCCAGTTGGCAGAGTCAGCACGCTTTATGTTTATCCTCTTAGCTATATGGAATTTTTATCTGCGCTGGGTCATTCGCGAATGATCAAGGCAATCTTACAAAAGGAAACTCTTTCTGAAATAATTCATAATATGCTGCTCGAACTCCTCGTGCAGTATCTTGCCATTGGGGGTATGCCCGCAATAGTAGCAGAATGGGTCAAGCACAAAAATCCTAAATCCTGCTTTGAAGCACAAAAAGAATTGATCGAGACGTATCGTGGGGATTTCCCAAAATATGCGAAAAAACATCAACTCCCCTATTTGGATATTCTCTTCAGCCAAATCCCCCATTTATTGGGCCAACAATTTAAGTATACCTCTGTGCATGGCGAATATAAGAAACGAGAGCTAGCCCCTTGTCTTCAACTCCTTCGACATGCAAATGTTGTTCACCAAATTACTCATACGGCAGCAAATGGTGTTCCTTTAGGAGCAGAAGTAAACCTTGATAAATTTAAACTGATATTGCTCGACGTTGGGATTACACAAGCTTTATTGGGTTTGGATTTACCTGCCTGGTTTTTGAATCCAGATAAAGACATCATCAACCGTGGAACAATTGTAGAAGCTTTTTTGGGCCAAGAAATTCTCGCTTATTCTTCTCCTAGATGGAAAAATGAACTCTATTTTTGGAAACGTGAGTCAAAGGGATCTCTTGCCGAAGTTGATTACATCTACGATTTTCAATCGAAGATAATGCCTTTGGAGGTCAAAAGCGGGAGTGGAACTACATTGCGCAGCTTACATCGATTTTTAGAGGACCATCCCAACTCGCCTTTCGGAATACGTTTTTGGGCACAAAACTTTGCGCATATGGACAAAATCGATTCTTGGCCTCTATATGCAGCAGTTTGTTTAGCTCATCCTGATCAACTTGAAGCATTATTAATTTTAAATTGATTATTATAATCATTTTTGATACAATTTCTTTTTTATGAAACAAATAAATACGCTCCTTAGATTCTTTAATACAGCTTATGCTAATAAGGTAAGACGGGTGTGCGAACCTTTGGATCAGACCTTTGGCATCGATGCCTTTTGGTATTGCCATATTTCTTCTAGCGGGGCCTTTAACCACATGAGCAACACACCCGCAGGAACGACGCATTACTTCGAAAATAAAAGCTATCTCGATAACCCTTTTTTGCGACACCCCAGCAATTACCGCGAAGGGTTTTACTTACTTTCAGAAACTCTAAAAGGTAAGGCCTTAAAATTACAAGAGGATCATAATCAAAGATTTGGACTCGACAATGTCTTGCTCCTATGCAAACCGGAAAAAGACGCCTGCCAAGTCTTTGGTTTTGCTTCCTCCAACAAAAATCTGCCCATTCTAAACACTTACTTTAACAATCTTCCTTTGTTGTCGCGGTTCGCAGACTATTTTTTACAAGAATGCTCCTCCTTTAGCTTGGAGCCCTTCCAAGTCGACCTGACGATGCTTGTGGGGAATTCTTTTAATCTACGATTCCCTCTTCAACCTACTGTAGATACCGACCGAAGGGAGCAATTTCTTAAAGCGATGGGACTCACAGGGCTTTCCGCCTTGACAATGCGCGAAAAAGATTGTCTTAAACACTACCTAAAGGGCTATACGGCACAGCAAACAGCCGATCTTTTACACCTTTCTCGGCGAACGGTGGAAACCCATTTCGAAAATATCAAAAATAAACTGGGCTGCTTCTCAAAAGCCGAAATTCTTCAAAATCTCCGTAATTATTACGGATAAATACTTTTCACGACTGAATTAATATTATCTCCGAAACAACAAAAAGGAGTTAGTATGATTCAAGCATCAACAACAAACAATTCACGTTGGATTTTAGATTACATTCATCCCATTCCGGATTTTCCTAAGCCGGGCATTCAGTTTCAGTGGTATGCCCATTTATTACGCGTGTCTGCAGCTTTTAAGCGGGCGATTCAGGAATTTGCGGAACGCTATCGCACCACAAAATTAGAGGCGGTTGCAGGGCTTGACTCGCGTGGGTTTATCTTCGGGGCTGCTTTGGCTTATGAGCTGAATATTCCCTTTGTCATGATTCGCAAACCAGGCAAACTGCCAGGCGAACTGGAGCGGATCGACTATGAACTGGAATATGGACGCAATACTTTCGAAATCGAAAGAGATAGCGTGAAAGAGGGACAAAACGTCCTCGTGATCGATGATGTGTTGGCGACAGGCGGAACGGCTGCGGCTGCTTGTGAACTCATCCAGCGTTTGAAAGGAAGGGTCGTCGAAGTGGCCTGTCTCATCGAAATTGCCGTTCTCAAAGGGAGGACAAGGGTTCCTGCGCCGGTCTTTTCTCTTCTTGCACTTGAACAGTAAGACGCGTATAATTTCCCACATGAGATACCAATTTTACCGCGAACATAAATACGTGAGTGCGGCGCTCAACGATCTTGAGCGCCTCATCGCTAAGACCGACTTTCGCGAAGAAAGTGGCCTCACGAAAGTGGCCGAGGAGTTTTCCGCTTTAGCGCAAATGCTCAAATCTCACGCCCAATATGAGGATGAAAGTTTGCATTCATTGTTAAAGAAGAAAAACTCCCCCGTCTATCTGCATGTGGAGCAGGATCATATCCACCAAGAGGAACAGCTTGCAGAAGTGCAAAGTTTGATAGACCAAGTAGGAAGCGCTCGCACCAATGAAGAAAAGATCGCACTGGGATATAAGCTCTATCTGACTTACCGCAAATTTGTGGGGGACAATCTGGTCCATCTTCACGAAGAGGAAACTATTATCCTCCCTGAGCTCCAGCGCCTCTACACGGATAAGGAGCTTCAGGAAGTGGAAGCCGAGACCTATCGCACGATGACGGTTGATGAAATGAAAGAGATGCTACAACACCTATTTCCCTACATGAACCCAAGCGATAAAGAAGCCTTCTTACGCGATATCTCCGAGCTAGAGCCCGCTAAGTACTCGATCCTTAAGGAGCGTCTCAGCGACTTGCTGGATAAAGGGGAGCTGCACAATCTCCATGTGGCCGCATTCTAAAACCGATTTTTCCACATGGCCACTCGTAATAAATTCGGGACGATGGCCCGACTCAGAATCAAATCCAAACATTTCTATCAGCCCCTTTTTAGCCTCAAACAGATACAAATGATCGACATTGGCAAAGGGCTTTGGAGTGTATTTTTTAATTATTTCCAAATTGTTAGAAAACACTTTAAACCTTTTTAGCAAATCTCCAATTTCCAACGAGACTCTCTGATCTCCCCTTTCCTGCTTGAGAAATTGTTGAAAGAGATAATCCGCTGGAAGATTGTAAAAATCTGGATTGCCAAACATGTTGGGAACATCCAGGCAGATTAAAACAGCAACATCTAGTCGATGCGCGATTTCACTCGCAATAAGCGTCCCTGCAGACCAGCCTAAAAGATGATAAGGGCCTTTCGGCTGAATACTTTGGATCGCCTCCGTATACTCCTCAGCCATTTGCTCTATGCTGCTAGCAAGCGGTTCATTCAGATTAAAACCCTTCGCCCTAATGCCGTAAACGGGAATTTTCTTATCTAATGCTTTAGCCAACACCCCATATCCAAAGATATCTCCTCCAATCGGATGGATGCAGAACAAAGGAGGCAGGGACCCTAGCGGTTGAATCGGGACCACCAAATCGGAAGGTTTGAAACTCATTTGTTGAAAGCCGGGCTCCTGCATAAGATCTTCAATCCGTTTTGCTAACGAGGCTGTCGTGGGATAATCAAATAGAAGTGTCGAGGGAAGTGAAAAACCATTCCCCAAGGCTTTTTCGAGCACATTTCTAAACTCCATGGCCATAAGAGAATCCATTCCAAGATCTAAAAACTTAAGATTATCGTCGAGCTGCTCATCTTTTAGATTAAAAACGCGTTTCACCAGGTTGCGCATGGCATCTAGGAGGATGCCGTGCCTTTGAGAAGCAGGACGGGTTTGCAATAGTTCTAAAAGGTTAGCGCCGCTTTCTGAGGCTATAACAGCCAAGGGTTCTTTTGATTGAGCTCTCTTTTCCAACTTTTTGATTTTTTCTTCGGCCACCTTTAACGGAGTTTTGATTAGCGGATAAAGAGCGTTCCGAATCTGTTCAGAAGTCTGATTTTCGTGTAATAGATTAGGAGGAAGATTGATCTCATCTCCCAAATCTTGCAAAATATTGTGTCTAAAATCGCGCAGTTGATAGGAGCTAAAACCTAATTCGGCTAACGTTTTATTTTTATCAATTTTTGAAGTAGACCCCACCTGTAGAACGCGCCGCATATGCATTCTGACATATTGGTGAACGATCTCTTCGCGCTCATCTTCGCGCGCATCTTGCAAGCGGAAAACAAGCTCCGATTTTTTTAAGCCCACCTCCTGTTCCAGATTAAAAAAGAGCGGACGGCCTGTAGAGTAGTGCTGGAAAAACTCTTTCCAATTGATAGAAGCTGCTACGATTTCTGGCAAAGATATTTCAAGGACATGATCTAAAACATTTAAACAATCATCGGCACTCAACAAGCGAAATCCAGGAGGGATGTTCGTTTCAAAGATATCCTGAACGACCAAACCTTCCGTGCCCCAGGGTCCCCAATCAATTGTCAAGGCTGGCAATTGTTGTGAACGACGGTAGTAGGCAAGGGCATCTAAGAAGGCATTTCCCAATGAACGATTGGATTTCCAGCGAGAATCGAGGGAGGGTCCCACACCGGAAAATAAAATGAAATGGTCGAGAGCCATCCCCTTCGTCAACAAATGTAGATTCCACGCTCCAGCTACTTTTAGGTTGAGAATTTTTTCAAAACGCGACCACTCTTGATTGACGATTTGTTCGTCGTCTATCTTGGTTGCAAAATGGATCACACCTTTTAATGGGTCTTTTTTTTCATCTATCTCTGAAAAAATCTTGGCTAACCAGGCATGGTCTCCAATATCTACATCAGCATAGACTTTAACATTCTCGAATTGCTCCAGATACTCTTTTGCGCCCACAGGAAACTCTGTGGGGCTTATGAAAACAATATTTTTAGCACCTTTAGATTGATACCATTGGATCAAGCGCAAACCCAATCCGAAACTTCCCATCAGTAGATAAGTTCCCTTTTCATCGAACACGACTCCCCTAGATTCTGGTAAATCCACTCGAATAAGACGGGGTCCGTAGCGCTTGCCTTCCCGCCATACAATCTGCTCTTCCTTTTCTTGCGTACCTAGTTCGAGAAAAAAGCAGTCCACAGACTTCCTAAGATCTTCCTTGATGTTGAGTGAAATCCTACGCACGTTAAAGTCTGGCCGTTCAGCACTAATGGCCTTGCTGAGTGCTGTCAAAGGCCATTGCGCCAAGGCCATCGCGTCCCCTTCCTCTTGTAAACTCCAACTACCCACAAATATTTTGGAAGCGTAAGCATAATTCTTTTTCGTAAACGCCTTAATAAAGTTTATTAATCCTAGGCAGGAAATTTTGTGAAGGCTTTGAAAGATATCTAAAGAGGGCTCATTCTGAATATTTTTGAATAGACCCCAGAGATAAATGAACCCGCGCACTTCTTGTTCCAGGACTTTTGTATTTAACAAGGTTTCAAAATCCGCAAGATTATCGACACGGATGGTGAAATTTGTCTCACTGTGCTGGCTAAAATAAGGTCCACTTTTTACAAGAAGGCAGGCATATCCATAGGATTCCAACTTGGCTTGGAGGTTCTTGCCAAATTCTCCCTCGTCTTCAAAGATCACCCAAATCCCCTTTTCCTCCTGTGTCATGACAGATGAAGTAGGCAGCACGAGTTCTTTCCACTCCACGTTGTAGAGCCAATCGTTGGAAGAATCGATCGTTTTGGGGGTCAACTTCTCGACTGGCATTTCCTCTTTCTGAATGCTATCAGGGGGAGAAGCTGGTTCCACCCAGAAATGCATTCTTTGAAAAGGATAGTTGGGCAGAATGACTTTTCTTTGCCTGGAGGGATAGACACTTTTCCAGTCAATCGAGTCGCCTTTCCTATACGCTTGAGCGACAGCCTCTAGAGCACATGAGGGGTCCTTATCATCCCCTTGGCGCAAATTTGCGGCCATTTCCTCTCTTGTAGCCGCCACAATTGCCAAGCGATGGTTAAAATGAGCTCTTCCGACATTCGATGTGTAGCAGATAGAGCCTAAATCGATCTCTGGATGCTCTTTGATATATTTTTCATATTCCAGAATCAACGCCCTTAATGCGGGCTCTGTTTTGGCAGAAAGAGTTAATAAATGGTAAGGTTGATCTGTCTTTGGCATGGGCTTCTCTACAACTTCCTCCACAATTAGGTGAGCGTTCGTTCCTCCAATTGCAAATGAACTAATGCCTGCTCTTCTAATACCCTCTTCCTTTACCCAAGGTAGATTGACAGTGACAATTTCCGCAGGAATTCGTTCTAACTGAATAAGGGGATTGATTTTTTTTAAATGCAAATTCCGTGGAATCATCTGATTCTTTAAAGCTAAAATAACTTTTAGCAAAGAGGCTATTCCAGCGGCCGATTCCGCATGCCCAATATTTGTTTTCACCGACCCTAAACGCAAAATGGATTGCCTTCCGGAAGAAAACACATCTAAGGCCTCCACCTCCATGGGGTCTCCAATTTTTGTCCCCGTCCCATGGGCTTCCACATAATCAATATCTGAGGGTTTGAGCTGGGCATCCTTCAAAGCTTCTTTGATCAGTTCCCTCTGAGACATTGTGTTAGGCACTGTTAAGGCTGCGCTAGCACCATCTTGATTGACAGAAGACCCTCTAATCGTCGCTAAGATCGGATCGCCATCCTTGATAGCCTCTGACAAACGTTTTAAGACGACGATGCCACATCCCTCACAGCGCACAAAACCATTCGCGCTTTCATCAAAGGTTTTACAGCGACAATCAGGGGCAAGCATGGTGGCTTTACACATGTCAATGGTAAATTCCGGCGAAAGAATCACGTTCACACCACCGGCTAGAGCCAGAGAAGATTCCCCTCTTCGCAAACTCTGACAGGCCAAATGCAAAGCAACCAACGAAGAGGAACAAGCTGTATCAATGCTTACAGAAGGACCTTGCAACCCGTAAGTAAAGGAAAGACGCCCTGAGGCAGTGCTCAATAGATTTCCTGTCGTTAAATGGCTATCGTGATTTTGAGCGGATTGACGCACTAGATCCATGTAATCATTATTAAAGATTCCGATGAAAACTCCGGTCTTAGAATCTTTTAGAGAGGTTGCCACTAGCCCACTATTCTCTATCGCTTCCCAGCTTACCTCCAACAAAAGACGCTGCTGAGGATCAAGTGTGACAGCTTCTCGCGGACTCATCCCGAAAAAAAGGGGATCAAATTGGTCAATGTTCTCCAAAAAACCTCCTTCGCGGACGTACATTTTTTTGGTAGCATTGGGGTCTTGATCATAGTAGGCATCCACATCCCACCTTGAAATCGGGATTTCATGGATCACATCTTTCCCTTCGATAAGGATATTCCAAAACTGTTCTAAATTATTCGCCTCTGGAAAGCGGCAGCTTGCACCAATAATTGCGATGGGTTCATGCAATTGCTCTTTTAAGGTTTTGAATTTTTCTCGATAGAGCTGCAGAGCTTGCAATGTTTTTTCATGGAGATTGTCATCCATTGAGCTCATAAGTTTTATTTACCTTTCATAATTTCAGTACCTGCCCAATCGCTAGGAACCCCCTGAACCATGAAGTAGGCGCAATTTTTAAGATAAAGAGTGGCAGCCTTATCATGTGGATAAATACTTAATGCCAAGTTGAATTGAACGCTTGCTTCGGGAAATTTCTTGTCAAAATAGAGGGTCAATCCGTCTTCAAAAAATTTCTTACTTTGTACTTTCTTCTCAAAAACTTCTTTTGTTTCTGCTTCTAAAATTTCATAAATTTTAACGTCATTCGATTTTCCCTTGACGGCGACTTTACCTAAAAAGCGGACGGTGAAATTTTTATTATCCGCAATGACGACATCGCTGACGATTAAGCTTGAACCGTAATACTTTGTCAGAGATTCCAAGCGACTAGATAAATTGACACAATCCGCCAATACATCCCCTTGCAAACGCCCCTCAACGCCAATAATCCCAAGCATCAGCATCCCTCTATTCAAGCCGATGCCAATTTTGATTGGATCGTGACCCTCCAGCTGACGCTCCTCGTTAAACGTATTAAGCGCACTGAGCATCGTAATACCAGCTTGAATGGCATCGTTGGGATGCTCGAAAAGGGCCATGATGCCATCGCCTAAATACTTATCAATAAATCCATGGTTATTTTTTATACCGGGATGCACCACGGTAAGAATTCGATTTAACAAATCAAATACAACTTCGGGACTCATTTTCTCAGAAATACTTGTGAAATCTCGAATATCGGTAAACATGACTGTCATATCCCTTTGGATGTAATCTCCAGGTTTGACATCCATCGCGCTTTTCTTTTGCAAATTGGCCAAAAATTCCTTGGGAACGAAGGATTCAAAAGATTTGTACAGTTTAGCGTTTTCGATGGAGATCGTAATTTGTGCCGAAAGAATATTCAGGACTTCTAATCTTTCTTGAGTAAAAGTTCCAATGGCGAGGTTATTTTCAAAGTACAGAATTCCAATCAGTTCAACATGTTGAAGAATAGGTGCACAGAGGATTGATTTGGCTTTAGTCTTTTTAATATAGGGGTCGTTAGCAAATTCATTTGCAGCAGAGGCGTTGATCACAACGATAGTTTCTTTAGTTCTCTGAACTAATTGAATGATCGATAGGGGGAGATTTTGATCTTCATTCAAGGGGATGGAATGTAAAATATTTGTGGTATGTGCAAGATTGGTGTCATATTCCCCTTCAATCGCCCATTTATCCTGATCTTTGAGGATTAGGACACCGCGTTGCGCCCCCAAATTTTCCACTAAAACCAATAGAAGGGTTTGGATGAGCTTCGATAATGAGATCTCGGATGAGATTGCAAGCGATGACTTCAATAAGGTACTTAAATCTAGATTGAGATTTCCAGGAGTGCTTACAGGGGAAGTGGCAACTGCATTAACAAACAGATCGGGATATTGCTCTAACATCCATTTGGCTTTGGCATGCGCATTCCAATCCGAGTAAAGCTGCCTGGACTTTTCTAAAAGAGCAGCAGCGATCTCTTTATTTTCCAGACTTAGCCAAAACTTCCCATGCAATTCATTGGCTAAAGCCGCCTGTTGAATGAGCCCACTTCGCTCTGCAGATTTTACGGCCTGTGTGTAGTAGGCAATCGCCTGCTCAACATTTTTATTCAAGCGTGCAACTTCTGCCTTAACAAGTTGATTCAATGAGGCAAAATTCTCCGGACAGTTTTGTTCCCATACCTCTAGACGCGCCCTATTTTTTTCTAGCTGCTGTTGGAAACGAGTTTTCTCTTCATTGCTTACCGAAGGCATTGCGGCGCAAAAAATCAGGGATTGATAGAATACGTATTGAGCCACAACGACAATTCCAGGAGGAAATGTATCTGAGCTAGGAATTTTTTGAATGCAGTGCAAGGCCTTTTCATTTTCTCCGTAAAGATAGTAGGCGATAGCCTTTAAAAAATTTAACGTCGTTTCGGCATATTTTAATTTATGCTCCGAATAGAATTTTAATAGAGTTTCTTCATTCAAAGAATCATTAACATAGAAATCCAATCGATTTTTAGTAAAACCCTGTAAATTATTTATCAACAACATGTAGGCTTGAGTGATGGCCGAACCGATCTGAAATTTATATTTCATACTTAGGTGGAGGGATTCTTTGGCTTCGGCACTCACTTTATCTAGGGGTAGACCGCTAAAAAAGAGGTGGCTTAGTTTGAAATGGACATTCTGCAGACCATATTGCAACTCACCCGATGCGATGCCTAAATGGATGCTTTGCTCTTGAAGAGGAATGCTCTCTTTGTAACTCCTTACCCAAGGCATGGTAAATCCTTGGATGGCTAGGGTGATGGTTTTTAAACGATCATCGTTATATTTCTCGCTCAGCTTGACGGCCAACTCACAAGCTTCTGCCCCAATTGTATATTGATCCCAAAATCCACACGCCGCAATCCCGTAGGAGGCATAGCTGCCGCACGACAAGCGATCGTTCCCATAGATTAAACAAAAATTGATCCTTTTCAGACAAAGATAGGCATACAAAAGTCGATCATAAAAGATAACACTTGTGGAAACTTTAGTTAATATCGCTAAGGCTAGTTTAATTTTTTGGTCGGTTAACTGCGGTAAATCGATCAAAGAAGCAATTTTTCTATCTCCCAAATTCGTTTCAAACGCTGCTTTTTCTTTGATAATGGCTTCTTGCAATTGAGGGGTTCCCTCTAGAGGAATTTCAATATCAATATGTTGCAAGGCTTCGCGCGCCAAAGCGATCGCTTCTTTAAACTTGCTTAAAAAAATTAATTGAGAAATAGGAGTGACGTAAAATTCCGACTTTTCAACATCTGTTTTAATAGATTTCAAAACTTCTCGAAATACAGCTTGCGAGGCTTCAAAATTGCCATTCAAAAATTCTAATTCGATTCTCTCTCTATAAAAACTCAAGGCCTCAGAATAATTCTGCCAATCAACGTTAACCATTCCTATTTTTAGATAATACAGTGCATTTTCATAAGCTGCTGCCTGTTTGGCTTTAATTGCAGCTTTGAGATTTAAACTTATCCATTGGGGCTGATCTTTGGGATCTATCAACTCTTTCGCATTATTCAGATGATCGACAATTTCAAATAGACGCGGCTCTTTTTCCTGTTCGGATAGATTTTTTAATAGGAGTTGTGCAATTTTTAAATTAAAAACCAATTGATCATCGGTCGAACTTAATGCATAGGCCGCTTGCTGCACACGGTCATGGAGAAATTTTAACTGCAAAGCAATGAGAGAAGATTCAATTAGGTTTTCGCTAGAAAGTTCTTGTTGAGAGACGAGCAATAAGTAACCTTCTCTAATAGCCGGTAATAATTCTTGATAAGTGTTGCCGATCGTTTTTTCATTAACGATCGCAAGAGTTTGCAAGTCAATTTGATGGCCTAGACAAGCGGCGAGACTCAATAATTGTTGCGTTTCACGAGGTAACTTATGCAATTTGTTTGTCATCAATTCAATGACATTATCTGTGATCTTTTGATTTTTTATTTCTTGAATATCCCAGCCCCAATATTTTTTATCGAAATCAAATTTAAGCAGATCATTTTGGTTAAGAGTCATCAAAAATTGGATGACAAAGAAAGGATTTCCTTCGGTTTTAGAAATTACAATATCCGTCAAATCAGCACATTCATTGACCGGCCGATGGACAGTTTCTGAAATCAAAGATTCGACTGCGGCAGAATTCAAAGGGGTTAAGGTCATTTTATTAATCGCGACACCCTCTTGCGCCAAAGCTTCCAATGCCTTGGATAGGGGGTGAAAACTATCGACTTCATTACTGCGATAAGCACCAATGAAGTAAAAGCATTTGATCTGGTCGCTTTTTATTAATTGTTGGATAAGCAGCAAGGAAGAGGAGTCAATCCATTGTAAATCATCTAGAAAAAAGACCAACGGGTGCTCTTCATTGCAAAAAACTTGAATAAGTTTAATAAAACTTAAATTCAATCGTTCTTGAAGCTCTTTTGCATTTACTGAAATTGCAGTTTCTACTTTATTTTTTCTTTCAATGAGTAGAGCTAGATCAGGAATTATCTCAATCATTAAACTGGCGTTTTCACCTAATGCCTCTTTAATTTCGGTACGCCATTTTTCCAACTTTTCTTCATTTTCACTTAAAACATTGCGAATCAATCCCTTAAAAGCACTTATCACAGCCGAATAGGGAATATGCCTTAAGTATTGATCAAACTTTCCACTCGCAAAAAATGCATTATTTAGGGTGAACGATTTATCTAATTCATGAATAAGAGCGGTTTTGCCTATCCCAGAATAACCTGTAACTAACATGACCTCTTTTTCACCGCAGCAGGATTTCTGAAAGCTTTTAAGTAATGTAGCTATTTCTTTTTCCCGGCCATAGAGTTTTTGGGGAATAGTAAAACGCTCAACCACATCTTTGCCCGCCAGACTAAAGGGCTCTATTTGTCCATTTTTTTGAAGTTGCTCGAAACATTTTTTCAAGTCTGCACTTATGCCTGTCGCACTTTGGTAGCGGTCGTCTGCAGATTTTGCCAATAATTTCATCACAAGGTTCGAAACCACTAGTGGTATTTGAGGATTAATGACATGGGGGGGAACTGGTTCAATGGCAAGGTGAGCGTGTATGAGCGCTAAGGGGTCATCCATCATAAAAGGCAATTGACCTGTGAGCATTTCGTAGACAGTCACACCAAAGGAATAAAAATCCGTCCGATAATCCACCACCCTATTGATTCGCCCTGTTTGTTCGGGAGAGATGTAGCTTAAATCCCCACTAATTTTGTTCAGATTGTCTATGGTAGAAATATCTTGCTTTTGCATCATGGCAATTTCAAAACCCGTAATCTTAACTTTTGAGGTTGTTTCATTAACAAAAATGTGAAGGGGGTTGATATTCTTATGAATAATACCAAGGTGATGGACTTCGGCTAAAGAATCGCAAATTTCAATGGCGAATTTTAGTGTTTGCAGGAGCGTTAGATTTTGAAGGATCTTTTTTAAATATTGTCCTCCAAAATCCTCTTGAATTAAGGCGACGACATTTTTGTCGCTTACGATAGCAAAGGATTTAACGACATCAGGGCTTTGGATATCGTGGGTAAATTCATATTCTCGCTTTAATCTAACTCTTGACTGTGGATTGCGGTTATTATTT
>Ga0206912_1037_pt1 | contig 42502 bp, 34 predicted proteins | sample Alteio_BWOrgHeat_75_FD_152933 | JGI IMG/M metagenome (GOLD analysis project Ga0206912, IMG submission 152933) | Enriched cells from forest soil in Barre Woods Harvard Forest LTER site, Petersham, Massachusetts, United States -... | ecosystem: Environmental > Terrestrial > Soil > Temperate forest >... | reverse complement strand
ATATGGCACTGCCTCAAACGATGGCAAAATAGGGCTTGGTTATGAAGATAATAATAAGGTAGGTGCAAGTGATGTACAGATAAACGATAATGGTTCAAGCGTTATCGATTTTACTGGTTCCGACCAATTGGACGAGTCTGATTACTATGGTATAGGCTTGCCTGTATCAAGGACGGGGGGTGTGCACCTGGATGATAAATGGAACAAGGATAAGGAATCGATCAACACTAATTACAAAATCGGTTCATTAGGGGTTACAACCGACGTCACAAATATTACACAAGGAACTATTGGGGTCAGTACCCCGAATAACAGTTCTTCCGATTCGCATAGTTACAATTATACCTTCAGGCAAAAGCTGGATGCCGCTTATACCAATACCCTGAGCCCTACAGCCAATTTGAAACTAAGCGTAAACGCTACCGACCGGCACATCGATCTGCTATCGGACAATAATACCGATGTATTTGACGGCAGCAATACGTTAATAACTAACTCGACCACAAATAATAATAATAAGGTCCGTACCCAAATATTAAACGCTGATATGTTTTATACCAAACGGTTTAAAAAGGCTGGCCGCACCCTATCATGGGATATTAATGAAGTTTATAGCCATGAGGATCAAACAAATTATTTTAAATCTGACCGTTTTACCGTGCTGGGCAATACAGATGTAGTTGTTGACCAGTATAAACCGGGTGTAATTAATAGTTTGATATTGAATAATAACGTTACATATTCCGAACCCTTCTCGCCTACGTTCGCGCTCACCGTTAATTACGGGTTTGCTTTAAATAATGGCCTTTCGGACAAGGAATCGTATAATGCATCGTCAGTTAACGTATATAATGTATTCGATCCGGTAAACAGCAGTAAGTATAAACTGAACCAAATAACCAACCAGTTGGGCGCCGTATTTAACTATCGGTGGAATGGCACCAAAAAGGTTTTAACTTTTGGCGCACGTGCAAACGATGTAAGCTTTAAACAAATTGATGAGTATGCCAACACTACTTTAACCAGGTATTATATCAACTGGCGGCCGCAGGTTACCTTCAGGAACCGCATATCACAAGCCGAATCGTATAATATTGGTTATAATGGTAATAGTGTACAACCGGGCATAAATCAATTGCAACCTATTACCACAAATACCAATCCGCTATATATCACTACCGGTAACCCAAATCTGCAACCTTCGTTCGTGCATAATTTTAACGCGGCCTATAACAACAATCAAAATTTAACCGGCCAGTTTTTTACATTTAACGGTAATTTATCATTGCGGGAAAATCCAATTGTTCTATATTCCACTATCGACACCCTTACCCGGGTAACAACAAGCAAGTATGTAAACATTGACCATCCACAGTTTAACTATAACCTGGGTGCAAGTATGAACCGGAAGTTTGGCGGCTTGCAGGGCGGCTTATCATTACGGACCAATGGCAGAGTTACTTACTATTATAACAATGGCATATTAACTAAAAACAATAATGTAAGTTATAATATAAGCGCCAATATATCAGCCTACAAGGCAAAAGCATATAGTTTTAACCTTTTTGGCGGCCCCTCATACACAATCAACCAATCATCGCCGCATACCCTTGCGGATAATAAGTCCCCCGGGTTCTATACTTATACATCAATGCTATTGTTTTTACCGGGCAAATTCCAGGTCGGTTCAAATTTGAATGATACCTATACCGGAAAAACACAAACATTGCCCTCAATAAACCGCGCGATGCTGGAAGCAGCTATCCATAAAAGCTTTTTCAAAGATGACAATCTTAAACTATCGCTTTCCTGCAACAATATCCTGAACCAGGATCAGAACTCCCGGTACGCCAATCAGAATAGCATTACAGAAAGCAGTTACAATACTATTAAAAGATACTTTATGTTCACCGTTACCTGGGATTTTACAAAATTCGCCACTATACCCGCAAAAAAATAATTAACATGAAAACCATCAGTATAGTTATTATCAGCTTATTAACGGGCAATTTATTATTTGCCCAGCAATCAAAAATTGTCAACACCGGAGTTATTGAATATGACGAGGTGGTAAATATGTTTGCCATTGGCCGTATCAACCTGGTGGTGAACCACAACCAGGACAAGGATATGCAACTGCGCGCGTTTGACCAATATCAGGCAAATCGCCCGCAGTTTGTAACGCTAAAAAACAAACTCACCTTTAACAGCAACCGCAGTATTTACAATACCTTCAGGCCTACCGAAGAAGTGGTTGCTTTCCAGGCCAACCCCTTATTGAATAAGTATAATACTACCTATAATGATTACACCAACGCGACGAGCGTTACGCAAAGAAATGTGCAGGGGACGCAGTTTTTGGTAGCCGATAGTACCCGGAAAATAAAATGGAAAATAATACCGGGTAATACCCGCGAAATTGCCGGCTATACCTGCCGCGAAGCTCATGGATTGATACAGGATTCGCTATATGTGGTAGCCTTTTATACCGAAAAGATATGGGTAAGCGGCGGCCCAGAGTCATTTCATGGGTTGCCGGGCATGATATTGTGCGTAGTATTACCCCACGAACACGTGACCTGGATAGCCACAAAGGTAACAGAAGCCCCCATAACCGATGCGGCTATAGTGCCGCCAAAAGGCGGCAAACCAATGAATAATAAACAAATAGCCGATTTTTTAAGCTTAAATTTCAGAAACAGGGGCACGTTGGGAATGTACCAGTTGAAGATGTTTTCCCTATGATTTAATGAGTGAATAAGTGTGCGGGTGAATGGTGAAGTGGATATGCAAAATCGACAAAAAAATTAAACCAAACTAGATTCAAACCTAAACCTAATCACATATTATGAAGCTACTAACCCTAATTGCCATTGCCCTGTGCTTATGCGCCGTTTCGTCGTTTGCGCAAAATACGTATAGTATTAGGGGCGTTACCACCGACAGTACTTCGAAAGCAAGGGTACCCACCACGGTAGCGGTATGGAACGCGAAGGACTCCATCCTGCGTAAATTTACCCGCACAGCTCCCGACGGGTCGTTTACTATTACAGGGCTGCCCGCCGGCAGGTTTTTATTGTTGGTTATTCATCCTGATTATATTGATTATAGCACTATTTTCACACTTGACCCGCTTAATAAAAGCCATGATTTTGGTAACATAAAATTGGCCGTTAAAGCGCTAATGTTAAAGGGTGTGGATATAAAGGGTTCGCAGGTAGATGCCATTAAAATAAAAGGGGACACTATTGAGTATAATGCCAAAAGATACGTAGTGCAGCCTAATGACAAGGTAGAAGACATGTTAAGGCAATTGCCCGGCGTAGAGGTAGATGCTGCCGGCCATATTACGGCGCAGGGCGAAAGGGTGCAAAAGGTATTATTAGATGGTGAAGAGTTTTTTGGCGACGACCCCCTTCTTATTACAAGGAATATAAGGGGCGATATGGTTGATAAAATACAGATATATAATAAAAAAAGCGACCAGGCCACATTTACAGGTGTTGATGACGGTGTAAAAATTAAAACCCTTAATGTTGTTTTGAAGGAAGACAGGAGAGTGGGCACGTTTGGAAAAGTAAGCGGTGGTGTGGGAACCCGTGACTATTATGAAGCGCAGGGGATTGCCAACAAGTTTACAGCAAATTATAAGGCGGCCGTGTATGGCACCAAATCAAATGATGGTGTTGTGGGCCTCGGGTTTGCGGATAATAACAGGATTGGTGTAACCAACAGCCTTGGTGGGGCCGCCGACCAGTTGGACAACGCAACCTATAACGGCATAGGATTGCCCCAGGCCCAAACGGTTGGGGTGCATTATGACGGTAAATGGAACAAGAACAAAGAGTCGATAAATGCCAATTATAAAGAAGGCTCCCTATCGAACACAACCGATGAAGACACCAGGATACTTATAACACAGCCCGGCGAAACTCAATTTGAGAATAAAAAACAACATATTTACCAGGACTTGTCTAAGCAAAAAGTAGACGGAACCTATCAAAAAACATATAGCCCTGCAGCCAATTTAAAAATTGATGTTGACGCAGCCATAAGACATACCGAAAACAGCAACTCAACAACAGACTCACTTGAAAATGCCAACGGGACCCCGATAAACATTGTAAACAGCAACGATCATAGTAAAGCGCAGGAGAAGATCTTTAATACGCATATTCTCTTTAACCAAAGGTTCAAATCAAAACAAAGCGTTTCTTTTGAAATTCGTCAAACTTATAATGAAACCGACGCCACAGAAAACGTTTATTCAAATTCGCATACTTCGTACAATAACGGCAATACCGTAATTGATCAGTATAAGCCATCAACGGTAAGTGCGTTAACATTAGGAAGCAACATTGTATTTACCCAACCGCTATCGCCAAAATTGGGATTATTAATTAATCATGGGTTTAATATTGGTAACACCGCATCAGATACCCGGTCATTCGATCAATCATCGCCTGGGGTATATAATGTATTGGATTCTATTTACAGTAACAACTACAAAGTGCAACGTATAGCCAACCAGATCGGGGCAATGTTTGCCTACCGCAGCAGTACCAAAATTTTTATGTTTTTCGGCAACCGGGGTTCTGTTGTTAGTTACAGGCAAACTAATGAATATACCGGCGGGGTGTTTACAAGGAGTTTCATTCAATGGGACCCGGAGGCTGATTTTACCTACCAAATTTCACAATCAAAAAGGCTTCTCTTAGAATATACCGGCCATACCCAGCAACTAAGCATTAGCCAGCTTCAGCCGGTAACCAACAATACCAACCAGTTAAATATTGTTATCGGTAACCCTAATTTGAGGCCGGCATTCTCAAATAACTTTGTTTTTAGTTATAATTCGAGCCAGCAATTAACCGGCCAAACCTTTTTTTTGAATGGCGGGTTTTCGTTTATAACCGACCCCATTTTATATAGCACAGTGCAAAATTCCAATACAGGGGTAACAACAAGCCAGTCGGTTAACCTTGACGGCAAAACCCAGTACAATTATAATTTAAGCCTTAACGAGGGCATTATAATAAAATCCTGGGATTTGCGGGTTAATGGCTCTTTATCTGCAAGCGGGAATGTGAACTATACCCAGTTTGATAATATATTGCAAAAAAACGCTGTTCAAACTTATTCGCCATCTATAAATTTATCGAAGGCTAAACTTAAAAAATACACCCTCTCTGCTTCAATACGCCCCTTCTATACAATTACTAATAACATTACTGCCGATTCAACGGTCAGCTATAAAACTTTTGGGTTTAGTACTTTTGAGCGCGTGCTGTTTTTCTTGCCTGCTAAATTCCAGGTATATTCAGATGTCCAGTATACTTATAACGGTCCAACGCGTGGTTTGCCTGCCACCTATAAGACGATGTTGAACGGGGGCATTAACCGAACTTTTCTCAAAGGGGACAATATTAAACTATCGCTTTCGGGTATTAACTGGCTTAACCAGGATCAAAACACAAGGTCTCCGAGCGGTAACCGCATTATTCAAACCAACTATAATAGCCTGGGAAGATATTTTATGTTCAGCATCAGCTGGGATTTTACAAAATTTGGTACCATACCTGCAAAAAATTAATAGCCATGAAAACAATCAGCATACTTCTTTTCAGTTTACTTACCGGCAATTTATTATTTGCCCAGCATACCAAAATTGTAACCGCCGGAAGCATTGAGTACGAAAAAAGCGTAAATACCTACGCCATCAATCGGGAAATAATAGCCGGGTACCCGCCGCAAATGCAAACAATGATATCGCGGTCATTCGACGATTATCAGCGACGGATGCCCCAGTTTGCCAAATTGAACAGCAAGCTAATATTTAACAGTAATAAAACCTTATTTACACCAATAGAAGCCAATAGCGGTCACCCGGTTAGCTATTTACAAGCCACTACGGCCTGCAACCAGATCAATACCGTCTATACCGACCTGGCAACAGGTACGCGGGTGGTGCAAAAACAGGTTTTCGAAAACCAATACCTGTTAACGGATAGCTTAAGCAAAATAAAATGGCGGCTGGTTGATGAAACACAGGATATAGCAGGCTATACCTGCCGCCGCGCCAACGGGGTTATCCAGGACTCGGTTTATGTAGTAGCTTTTTTTACTGATAAAATATGGGTTAGCGGCGGCCCCGAATCATTCTCGGGGTTACCCGGCATGATATTAAAATTAGCATTGCCGCATGAACATATAACCTGGACAGCCACCAAAGTAACCGAGGAGGCCCCGGCCGTCGCTATTGAGCCGCCCAAAAAAGGTAAGCCAACAACCAACGCACAGCTAAAAACTTTACTCAATAGCAGGGGCAAAGGCACAATGGTTCTTTATGAAAAGAAGCTGTTTTTGCTGTGATTTAAGGAGTGCCGGGTTCAGGTTGGGTCAGGTGGACCAGGTCGGACCAGGTTGGACCAGGTTGGACCAGGTGGTCCAGGCGGACCAAGGGTATTATTCTCCCGCAAAATACGCAACAATGGCTTTTGCCTGTTTGCCGTTAACCACTTCCTGCAGGGTTTCGGTATTGGCTTCGCGTATTTTTTTTACCGATTTAAAATACTTCAATAGTTTTTCGGCGGTGGTTTTGCCTATGCCCTCAATGAGTTCCAGCTCGGTGGCCAGTGTGCCCTTATCCCGTTTTTTACGGTGAAAGGTAATGCCAAAGCGGTGTGCCTCATCCCTTAAATGCTGTATCACCTTTAACGTTTCCGTTTTTTTATCAAGGTACATGGGGTACTGGTCGCCGGGATAGTAAATTTCTTCCAGCCGTTTGGCAATACCTATAATAGTAACCTGTTTATCAATACCCAGCAATTTCAAGCTTTTTACCGCCGACGATAACTGCCCCTTGCCGCCATCAATTACAATAAGCTGCGGCAGGCCGGTATCTTCATCTAATACCCGGCGGTAGCGCCTTAAAACAGCTTCCTCCATAGTGGCAAAATCATCCGGGCCAACTACTGTTTTCACATTAAAGTGGCGGTAATCTTTTTTCGAAGGCTTCCCGTCCCTGAACACCACGATAGCCGATACCGGGTATTTCCCCTGGAAATTAGAGTTATCAAAACATTCAATATGCCGGGGCAATTGGTTCATGCGCAAGTCTTTCATCATCTGCGTAAGCAGGCGGTCGATGCGTATTTCGGGGTTTAGCTTTTCGTACTGGTCTATGCGTTCCTTTTTAAAGAACTGTACATTTTTTTGCGACAGATCAAGCAGTTTGTGTTTCTCGCCCAGCTTGGGCACCGTGAATTTTACATTCGAGCCATCCAGGTCGATATTAAACGGCACAATAATTTCTTTCGAATCACTGTTATACCTGCCCCTGAATTCGGTTATGGCCAGTGTAAGCAGTTCTTCATCACTCTCATCCAGCCGTTTTTTCAGTTCAATGGTTTGGGTTTGAATGATGGTGCCGTTCATCACCTTTAAATAGTTAACAAATGCAATTTTTTCCTCGCTGGCTATGCTAAACACATCAATATCGGTAATAGATGAATTAACCACGGTTGATTTGCTCTGGTAATTCTCCAGCAGTTCAAATTTTCTTTTCAGCCGGTGCGCCAGTTCGTAATTCATATTGGTAATGGCATTATCCATTTCCGTTTTCATTTCGCGCAGCACAGCGCCGATCCGGCCGTTTAAAATATCCTTTATTTCTTCAATGCTGTTATTATAGTCATCCTCGGTTTGATAATCCTGGCAAGGGCCCTTGCAGTTTCCCAACTGGTATTCCAAACAAACCCTGAATTTACCCGCGTCTATGTTTTGTTTGGTAAGGGCGAGGTTACAGGTACGTAAGGGATAGGTTTCCTTTATCAGCCCTAAAATAGCGTGCATCATGCTCACAGAAGCATAGGGGCCGAGGTATTTTGAGCCGTCTTTAACTATGCGCCGTGTCCAGAATATGCGGGGGAAGCGTTCATTTTTAATAATGATCCACGGATAAGTTTTGTCATCCTTGAGCATTACGTTGTAACGCGGCTGATGCTTTTTTATAAGGCTGTTTTCAAGCAGCCAGGCATCTACCTCGGTATCAACAATGGTAAAACTTATATCGCGTATTTTAGAAACCAGTACGCGTGTTTTAGCATTTACATTGGTGTCTTTGTTAAAATAGGAGGTAACCCGGTTGCGCAGATCCTTTGCTTTACCGATGTAAATAAGTTCGCGTTCAGTATCCCAAAACTGGTAGATGCCGGGTTTATGGGGAATGTTTTTTAGCGCAGTTTTGTAATCAAATTTCTCCATGATCTATATTAACCCCGCCGCGTGTCATTGCGAGGAACGAAGCAATCTTTACGCAGGACAGTCAATAAGAAAATACTATTTTATGATCGCTCCAACAAACATTTCCTGATTGATTTGCATGTGCAGGGATTGCTTCGTTCCTCGCAATGACGCGGGATAATTATCTTAAAAACTCAACTTCTTCTCCACCTCATTGGTGCCCTTTTGCTGCTGGGTGTACTTACTACAATCCAATTCAATAGTTAATGGATCTTTTGGCGGCGTAAAATCATCGCTCCTTTTTATTCCTAACCCGGCATTGGCATAAACCTTTTTCATGTACAACGCAAAAATAGGCAACGCGCTGTTGGCGCCTTCGCCCAAGCTTTGTGTTCTGAAGTGTATATCGCGGTTTTCGCAGCCAGTCCATATCCCGGTAACCAAATGGGGTGTAATACCGATAAACCATCCGTCGGAGTTATCATTGGTTGTACCGGTTTTGCCGCCGATAGGATTGTTTAAATCATATTGGCTTCTTAACCTTTTCCCGGTGCCCTCTTCTATAACCCCTTTTAACATATAGGTCATTACATAGGCTGTTTGGTCACTCAACGCTTTTTTTACTGGCGCAGTTTGTGTGTATATTACATTTCCGTTTTTATCTTCAATACGTAATAAATAAGTAGGCTGGGTCCACATGCCATGGTTAACAAATACAGAATAAGCCCCGGTCATATCATACACCGAAGCATCGAAACTTCCTATAGCTATAGAAGGAACAATGGGAATATGGCTGGTAACGCCCATTTTTTGAGCAAGTTCAGCAACAGGCAGCCACTTGGTTAGTTTTATCATGTGAGCCGTTATCCAGTTTTGTGAATGTGCCAAAGCCTGGCGCAAGGTTAAAGGCCCGGGAACGGTTTCTGTTTTTCCTGAGTTAGGGCACCAGGGAGGGCTGCCGGGATAATAAATAGTATCCGGAACATTAGGTACCAGCAGGCAGGGCGAATAGCCGTCATCAATAGCCTGCGCGTAAGTAAACGGTTTAGCAGTTGAGCCTACCTGCCTTGTACCCCTATATACCTGGTCGGCTTGAAAATGCTCAAAATTAATACCCCCTACCCAGGCCTTAATATAGCCAGTTGTCGGATCCATACTCATCAAAGAATTTCTTAGCAAGAATTGGCAATAAATGATGGAATCGACAGGCCGCATTAACGTGTCTATATTACCATGCCAGGTAAACAGGTTAATATTATCGGGTGTATAAAAGTTTTGTTTGATCTCCTCGTCAGTGTTGCCTTCCAGCTTTAATTCTTTATACCGGTCACAATGACGCATACCCGAATCAATTAGCAATTGATAATTTTTTATCTCTTTGGCATAGTTATGCCAGCGCGGGTTCCAGTGTTCATTAAATTCTTTTTGCAGGGTACGCATGTATTCTTTTTGCGCCTCTTCAGCGTATTGCTGCATGGTGTAGTTAATGGTAGTATATACTTTTAACCCATCGCGGTAAATATCATAAGGGGTGCCGTCGGGTTTGTTGATCGAAGTCAATATCTTTTTTATTTGCCGTTTTAAAAAGTCCCTGAAATAGGGTGCCTCCCCCTGGTTCGGGTCAACCGGATGAAAGTCAATGCCAAGTGGTTTCGCTTTATATTCATTATACTGGCCTTCGCTTAAAAAATGTTCATCAACCATTCGTTTTAATACAAAATCGCGGCCCATAAGCGCTTTGTCAGGATTTCTTCGCGGCGAATTCCTGGTCGTTGAGGTTAGCGTCTGTATCAAAACAGCCGCCTGGTCGGGGGTTAATTTATCAGGTGTGGTATTAAAATAGGTATGGGCTGCCGACCAGATGCCAAATGAATTAGAGCCAAAATCAACCGTGTTTAAATACATGGTGATGATCTCTTCCTTGGTATAATGCTTTTCTATCCGTATAGCAATTATTAATTCCTGGAGTTTCTGAATGAAGCGTTTAATAGGGTTATGAGCCCTTTCCTCGGTCGAAAACTGGTTCCGGGCCAATTGTTGTGTAATAGTACTGGCCCCTTGTCTACTGCCTATTAAATTGTAAGCTATGATGGAGAATGTGCGCCAAAAATCAATACCTGAATGAGAATAAAAATGATTGTCTTCTTTGGCTACCAATGCATTTAGCACATTTGGCGATATTTGTTTATAGGTTACACTAGTCCGATTCTTTTTATAATAATTACCTAATATCTGTTTATCAGCTGAATATACTATCGTTGCCTGGTCGCTTTTGGGGTTTTCCAGGTCGCGTAGGGAAGGCAGCGCCCCAAACACACCAAACGTGGCAAGCCCTATCAATATAATAATAAAAGCGAAGCAGCCTATAAAAAACCGCCAGATGTACCAATTGTACCTCTTTATTTCCTGCTCCGAAAGTTTAACGATCATTTTTAATAGGTTTGTTGGTAATAGTAAATATAATCATCCAATAATTTCTTGTCGGCTAATTTATTCAGATTTTCTTGGGTTATAATAAAAAAACTGTATTTATCCTTTGGCACTTTCATTACCTCGGGCAACAGCGGAACAAAAGCCCTCGCAAAATCTCTTACCGTAGCCAGGCTAAAAAACCGCCCTATATATATTAGTTGGTTATCGCGCCCGGCATCTTTTAACTGGTGCGTGATGGCATTAGCCTTAAAATTGGCACGAATAAACTGCCCTATCCCAAAACGCGAGGATGCGAGGTCTGTTGTACCACTACTTACATTTATTACAAAATAGTAATTGGTACTGTCGCGGGTAGAAAATAAGGTCGACAAAGTTTTAAGCGGCGGTTTATTTTGAACAGGGGTTTGATCTGTCGGTTTATTCACTACCGGTTTTTCTTCTACATACACAGGCGCCTTGCGGTTACGGTTATAGGCCGTTTCTTTTTGGTAATCAATAGGTGGCGTAAAGAATGCCCCGGCGGTATCGGTATCCATTATGGCAAAGTTTTGCAGTGATAATTCGGAGCTATTGGCGTTAATATAGGCTAAATGCTGTTTTACCAGCGGTGTTATTAATTGATCTTTGGGATAATTGGTAACAATGTTTTCCAGGTCGGCGCTAAACGGTTCTAATTTTTCGAGGTGCCCTGCAGCCATTGCACGCAGGTAGTATAATTGTACAAGCTGGTTATTGCCCGGATATTGTTTTACTAAACTATCGGTGCTACTCATAACCTGTACGTATTTCCGTTGGCGGTACAAGTTATATACTATATTATATGCTTCATTGAACTGCGCGTCTTTATCATCCAATTTTTTACCGTAATCGGGGTCGATAATTACTTTGGCAAAAACAGTTTCCGGGTAATCTTTTAACAATGTGTTCTTATACCCGTTTGACCGTGCCGCGTCAATATCACTATATAACCGGTACAAATTATAATACACCGATGCTTTGTTAGGATCGTCGGGGAATTTATTTAATATCAGTTCAAAGGTTGCTATGGCATCTTTTTTATCTTCTAAAACATCGCGGTAAAAATTGGCTATATCAACATACGCGTTATAAATGCGGTTATTTGATTGCGCCAGCAACGCAGGGGTAAGCGGCAGGTTCTGCATTAAACTTTGACGATAAGCGCCCGCTGATACATCAGTTGTGCTTTTGCGCATCCCGGCGGGCAACGCATCCGGATCACCGATGCCTGCTACGGCTGCTATAGCATTATTATTATTGTTGATATTGCCATTTGCCCGGTTACTTATGCGCCAGTTATCATCCGGTTTTCGGTCGCCCCATCTTCGCTTAAAGTCAGTATATCCCTGGCTAACGGCTATAGCATTATAAAAATAAAAACTAGTGCCGGTAGCAGGGTTGCCTGTTGGCGTAGCCTGGTTAGATGCTAAAGCGTTGCTTGGCACTGCTTTATTGGCGGCGATCTGCTGCTGCAAAATTTGTGCGTTAACCAGTGCATCAATACGAGTTTTACGTGTTTTTTCGTCGAGTTTGGCTAATACCTGTAAAGTATCTTCACGGGCTACAATTTGTAGCTGATCAACCAATAGCTGCAGGTTATTGCTTTTCTTTTGAATAGCCTGATAGCCCGGGTAATTAGTTGAAAGGTTGGTTAGCGTACTATCATAGTATTTTTTAGCATTTACATAATCAGCTCTATAACCGAAATCAATATCGGCAATGCGCAGGTACGATAATCCTTTTTGATTTTGATTTTTAACGCTGTTACGTATCGATAGCTTATAATATTTCACAGCGTTGTTAATATCCTTACCGGCCGCGTAAAGTTCGGCAACCTGGTAATATATCTGATCTTTAAAATCCTTGTTGTTCTCCTCTTTAAGCAGTTTCAGCAAAAGAGTTATACGGTTCATTTTAACGCCGTTCCGCATCTCTTCGATACGTATGCGGTTAAGATCGGCATTAAAGGCCATTTCAAACGGAGCGTTACTTTTAATTATGCTGGTATAGCTTAATATGGCCTCGCTATTTTGGTGGTTCAGTTCCTGCAACTGCCCCAAAATAAAGGTCCACCGCAACCTTTGATTTTTGTTCCTGCAATAATAAATGGCCTTTTTGGCCATGTCTTCCCCGTCGGCATAGTTTTGGGTATTTATGTCATACTGTAGCTTAGCAGCATAAACATCGGCAGTTATACTAATGGGTTTTTTTGGGTTGATATTTTTAAAAGCACTGTCTAAAGCCAGTTTTGCTTCGCGTTTATTATCAAGGTACAGCAGGGCGCGAACTTTCCATACTGACGCTTCCTGTGTTAGGCTAACCTGTTTAGGGAACGAGCGGATCACATAACTAAAAAACTCGACTGCGTCAAAGTATTTTCCCGACAAAAAATTAGCCTTGCCTAAAACCAGGTAAGCATCGCCAACATATTTGCTTTGCTCTTTTTCATTAATTATAGTATTGGCTTTAACAATTGCGGCATCAAGGTCTTTATCAGGCGCGGGGGTATGGGTAGTAGTATCCTGGTAAACACTTAACACATCTCCGTACGCGTCAATGTATGCCCCGGCGTAGCTTTCCTGTTTTTGCCGCAATAGCTCATTGGCATTATATAATATATTATAATGCGCGGTTAAGTTTTGCATGGCCCGGTTAAAGCCGGTTTTTCTCTCCAGCGAACAGCCCGCTATAACCAATAGCATCGCGATCAGCAGAAATTTAATTGAGTTAATTACAGGGAATATATAAGTGCGCCTCAAATTCAAACCATAGTTATAAAAGCATCGCTAATTTAGTAAACATTATGCAATAGGATTTAATAAATTTGCGCATGGCTAAAAATGAATTAAATGATAACGACGACCGGCCGTTAAACAGTTATGCAAAATATAGCGGGCTTGGTTTCCAAATGATCGCTATTATCGGGATATTTGCTTATGCAGGTTATAAAATTGATAAGGCTGCGCACCATGATGTACAATGGGTTACGGCAATGTTGTCACTGATTGGTGTTTTTATATCTTTGTACATCATTATCAGATCGGTTAAAAACAACTGATAATTAAACTGCTCAAATGAAAATTTCTTTAGCTATTCGTTATTTCCTTTTATTTACACTTATCATCGCTATACCCCCTGTCGCGCTTCAATACACCGGTAATTCCGATCTGTTAACTACCAGGTTTTGGACGATATTCTTTTTTATGTCGGGCCTTACCTTTTTTGTATTAATGCTTATGCTGATCGTGGGGCAAAAAAAACCCGAATATTTCGCGCAGGCCTTTTTGGGCGGAACCACCATAAAGATATTGGCCAGTTTGATATTTATATTGGTTTTTCTGCAAAATAATACCGTAAATAAGCCAATTTTTCTGGCCGGTTTTGCCTATATATATTTATTAAATATGGCCTTTGAAGTTTATATTTTGTTGCGTAGATTGCGGCACGAAAATTTAAGGTAGAAAACCTCATTTAAATGACTAACGGCTCGATTTTGAACTTAAAACTTTTTAGAATTTCTTTAATTTGCGCATTTTTTTTGGCGGTAATATCAATTCCGGCATTTGCTTCAGTACAAAAAAACGCTACAAATACCACCCATAAAGACTTTGATCCTACACCGGTAATAATGGAGCACATTGGCGATTCGCATTCGTGGCCGTTTGTATTTCCGTTAGTTGCAGAAAAACCTATCCCGCTGCCGGTAATATTATATACCGATAAAGGAATGGAGGTATTCTCATCATCGAAAATAACGCCCGAGGGTACTGTTTACGCCGGAAATTATTATAGTTATAAGCTGCAAGAAAAAAAAATAAAAATAGTTGACGCTACAGGTAAGGCAGATGAAAAGGCTACTGTTTATGATTTTTCTATCACCCGTAACGTAGTAAGCATGTTTATGACAATAACTGTACTGCTTATTGTTTTTTTAAGCGTTTCATCAACCTATAAAAAGCGGGCGGGCAAAGCGCCTAAAGGTTTACAGTCGTTTTTAGAGCCGCTTATTTTATTTGTACGCGATGATATTGCTATACCCAACCTGGGCATAAAATATGTGCGGTTTATGCCCTTACTGCTTACCATATTCTTTTTTATTTTGATAAACAACCTGTTCGGAATGATCCCTTTTTTTCCGGGAGGTTTTAATTTAACAGGTAATATTGCCGTAACCATGGTACTATCGGTAATTATACTGCTTGTTGTAAACTTAAACGGTAATAAGCACTATTGGAAACATATATTTATGCCAAACCCCTGGTGGCTTTTCCCCATCATGATACCTGTTGAAATAGTTTCCATATTTTCAAAGCCAATCGCCTTAATGATACGTTTGTTCGCTAATATAACAGCGGGTCATATTGTAATATTGAGCCTTATATCGCTGATCTTTATTTTTGGCACGCTATGGATATCGCCGGTTTCTATAGTATTTGTGGTGTTTATGGATATGATAGAACTGTTGGTTGCGTTTCTGCAGGCCTACATTTTTACATTGTTATCGGCGCTGTTTATCGGCATGGCGGTTGAAGAACATCACCATGAGGTTATCTAATTTGTAATTAATTATCTATATATACACGTTTAAATTTAACACACAATGACTGGAATAACAGGAATGGTTTTAGCCCAGGTATCTGCCGGAATGCACGGTAGTGTTGGCCCTATTGGCGCTGGTTTAGCTGCTATTGGTGCCGGTATCGGCATCGGTCAGATTGGTGGTAAAGCTGTTGAAGCTATTGCCCGCCAGCCTGAAGCTGTTGGCAAGATCCAAACAAACATGATCATCGCTGCGGCACTTGTAGAAGGTGTTGCCTTGTTCGCGGTGGTTGTTGCCATGCTTGGCGCAAACTAAAAAACAACCCGGGGCGATTGGCCCCGGGGCTGTTTTAATTTGCATTTAATTATTAAAAATACTGAAATATGGAATTAGTTACACCAGATATTGGTTTGGTTTTTTGGACTACAATTTGCTTCGTCATACTGCTATTTATATTGGGCAAATTTGCATGGAAACCCATTTTAGAAGCTGTTAAAGAGCGCGAAAACTCTATAGAAACAGCTTTGCAAAGAGCCGAAGCCGCCAAGGACGAAATGGCGCGTTTAACCAACGAGAACGAGGCTTTATTAAAACAGGCCCGTGTTGAGCGCGACCTGATATTACAGGAAGCCCGTAAGTTGAAAGACCAGATCATCAGCGAAGCTAAAGAATCGGCTAATACAGAAGGCCACCGCATGATAGAGATGGCCCGTATAGAAATAAACAACCAAAAGGCCATTGCTATGGCCGATGTGAAGAACCAGGTAGCATCACTATCGTTAGAAATTGCTGAAAAAATACTGAACAAGCAATTTGAAGATCAGAAAAAACAAGACGAGCTGGTAGCCCAGCTTTTAAAGGAAGTAAAATTGTAGTAGTGAGTGGGCAGTTGTGAGTAGTGAGTTTTTTTTCACTGTGCACCACTCACCACTCACTACTAACCACTTATTAAAATATGTCAGAATTAACGGTAGCAGCCAGGTATGCCAAATCATTGATCGATCTTTCAGAGGAACAAAAAGTTCTGGAGGAGGTGAATAACGATATGGCTTTTTTCCTGAAAACCTTAAAAGCTAATCCGCAGTTAACGGCGGTTTTGGCAAACCCTATCATATCTCACCAAAAAAAACTACATATTCTTACAGATGTATTTGAAAAAAAGGTAAATAAACTATCTATCGAGTTTTTTAAGCTCATGATCAATAAGGGCCGCGGCGAGGTTTTATATACTACCGCTCACGCGTTTATTGATCTGTATGACGTAAAGAAACATATCACAAAAGCATCGGTAGTATCAGCCGCGCCATTATCAGCGATTAACCAACAAAAAATACTGGAAGAAGTGAAGGCAGCAGTTGGCGGTAAGGTGATATTGGAAGCAAAGACCGATCCTGAGTTAATTGGCGGCTTTGTGCTAACCGTTGGCGACAGGCAGTTAGATACAAGTATAGCAAGCAGTTTAAAAAAGTTAAAAAAGGATTTTGCCAAAGGCATTGTTCAATAAATAAAAAAGCAATCTTAAAATTAAAATAAACTATGGTAGAGGTAAGACCAGATGAAGTATCGGCAATATTGCGTCAGCAATTGGCGGGTTTCAAGTCAGAATCTGAATTAGAAGAAGTTGGTACCGTGCTCCAGGTGGGTGATGGTATTGCACGCGTTTATGGATTAACAAAAGTACAATCGGGCGAACTGGTTGAGTTTGATAACGGCCTGCAGGGCATTGTATTGAACCTGGAAGAAGATAACGTAGGCGTTGTATTGTTAGGACAAAGTGACGAGATAAAAGAAGGCGATACTGTTAAACGTACCAAAAAAATTGCCTCTATCAATGTAGGCGAAGGCATGCTTGGCCGTGTTGTTGATACATTAGGCGCGCCCATTGATGGAAAAGGGCCTATCACCGGAAAAACCTACGAGATGCCCCTGGAGCGTAAAGCGCCGGGTGTAATTTACCGCCAGCCGGTAACCGAGCCTTTGCAAACCGGTATTAAAGCTATCGACGCGATGATCCCTATTGGCCGCGGGCAGCGTGAGCTGGTTATTGGTGATCGCCAAACCGGTAAAACCGCCGTTTGTATTGATACTATTATCAATCAGAAAGAATTTTATGATGCCGGCAAACCGGTTATCTGTATATATGTAGCTTGCGGCCAAAAAGCCTCAACCGTAGCAAACATTGTTCGCGCGTTGGAAGAAAAAGGCGCTATGCCTTATTCTATCATCGTAGCCGCTAACGCTTCCGATTCTGCTACCATGCAGTTCTTTGCCCCGTTTGCAGGCGCTGCTATCGGCGAGTATTTCCGTGATACGGGTCGTCCGGCATTGATCGTTTATGACGATCTTTCAAAACAGGCGGTTGCTTACCGTGAGGTATCGTTGTTATTACGCCGTCCACCGGGCCGTGAGGCTTACCCGGGTGATGTGTTTTACCTCCACAGCCGTTTATTGGAACGTGCCGCTAAAATAAGCCAGAATGATGCGATAGCACAGGCCATGAATGACCTGCCCGAATCTATTCGCAGTATTGTAAAAGGTGGTGGTTCATTAACAGCTTTACCTATTATTGAAACCCAGGCGGGCGACGTATCAGCCTATATCCCAACCAACGTAATTTCTATTACCGACGGACAGATATTTTTGGAATCGAACTTGTTTAACGCGGGTGTTCGTCCGGCTATTAACGTGGGTATTTCGGTATCGCGTGTGGGTGGTAACGCGCAGATCAAATCAATGAAAAAAGTAGCAGGTACTTTGAAGCTCGACCAGGCGCAATACCGCGAGCTGGAGGCATTCTCAAAGTTTGGTTCTGACCTTGACGCATCAACCAAAAATGTATTGGATAAAGGTGCACGTAACGTGGAGATATTAAAACAGGGCCAGTATTCGCCGGTAACCGTTGAAAAACAGGTAGCTATTATTTACCTGGGTACAAAAAACCTGATGCGTAATGTGCCAATTAACCGGGTTAGAGAATTTGAAAATGAATTTACAAGCCAGTTAGAAATGCGTCACCCTGAAACCCTTGCAGCCCTGAAAGCAGGCAAGTTTGACGACCAGCTAACCGGCGTACTGGAAACAGTAGCTAAAGAGCTTTCAGCGAATTATAATTAAATATGCAAATGTGCGGATATGCAAATGTGCAGATGATTGCATAGCCGCGCATTAGAATAATAAAGTTAAAGCAAATTAATTTGCACATCTGCACATATGCAAATTTGCACATCGATAAATGGCTAATTTAAAAGAAGTAAGAAACCGTATAACGTCAGTTACGTCAACGCAGCAGATCACCAAGGCCATGAAAATGGTTTCGGCTGCCAAATTGAAACGGGCCACCAACGCTATTGTGCAATTGCGTCCGTATGCAAACAAGCTGAAGGAACTGTTATCAAACTTGTCTGCAAGTTTAGAGGACGGTTCATCACCTTTTTTGCAGCAGCGCGAACCGGTACGTGTATTGGTTGTGGCCGTATCATCAAACCGTGGGCTGGCCGGCGCTTTTAATGCTAACGTTATTAAAACCGTTAACAACCTGATCGCCGAAAAATACAGCGAGCAGTTAAAAGCCGGCAATGTTTCTATTGTTGCTATAGGTAAAAAGGCACAGGAATTTTACCAGCGCCGCAAATACAATGTTATTGGTAATAATACCGAACTGTACAATAACCTGAACTTCGCCAATGCTTCCCTGATTACCGAAAGCATTATGGAAGGCTTTTTAAAAGGCGAGTATGACCGTGTTGAAATAGTTTATAACCATTTCAGGAACGCGGCAGTACAATTTCTGTTTACGGAGCAATTACTGCCGGTGCCCAAAACAGAAAAAGTAGAAAAAGCGGAAAATAAAGAAAAGAAGGAGCCGGTTAAAACCACCCAGGTTGATTATATACTGGAGCCATCACAGGAAGAAATAGTTGCTGAATTGATACCCAAAAATATCAAGATACAACTATACCGTGCGGTACTGGATTCGGTAGCATCTGAACATGGTGCACGTATGACGGCCATGGATAAAGCGACTGAAAATGCGGGTGACCTGTTAAAAGCGTTAAAACTTTCGTACAACCAGGCCCGCCAGGCAGCCATCACCACCGAGCTTACCGAGATTGTGAGCGGCGCGGCGGCGTTATCATCGAATTAAAAAGTAATTGATTACATATTGAAAAAGGCTTCTAATTTAGAAGCCTTTTTTGTTGCATCGAATTGCATACAATTTGGCTAAAGCCCAAAATTGCTTTGTTACTTGTTCCGTTGACTAAAGTCAACGGCAATGAAGTTTTTTGATGATGCTTATAAATTCATTGCCGTCCCATTCATGGGACGGATAATAAATAAAATATGATGTGGCTTTAGCCAAAAAGGCGGATCAATTGTTTATATCAAATCAAACCCAATATCTTTCCTGAAATAGCAGCCATCGTAATAAATGCGGCTGGCATCGGCAGTAGCTTGCTGCAAGGCATCGAACAAATTATCCTGTAGTGAGGTAATGGCCAAAACGCGCCCCCCGGTTGCCAAAACATCCTCTTCTTTTTGCGTCGTGCCCGCTTGAAAGACGTGCGACCCACGAACATTTTCCATGCCGCTTATGGCCTTATTCTTCAAATATTCACCGGGATAGCCACCAGCAACACAAACTACAGTAGCTGCTACTTTATCGGATATAATGAGTTCTTTTTCATTTAAATTCCCCTCGGCTACACCTAATAGCAGTTCAACAAGATCAGATTCTATGCGCGGCAAAACGCTTTCTGTTTCCGGATCGCCCATACGGCAGTTGTATTCTATCATGTAGGGGTCGCCGTGGCAATTCATAAGTCCGATAAAAATAAAACCCTTGTAGGGAATGTTCTCCTGTTTCAGTCCCTCAATGGTTGGGATAATAATGCGGCCCTCCACCTTTTTAATAAACGCCTCATCAGCAAACGGCACTGGCGAAACCGAACCCATACCGCCGGTATTTAAACCGGTATCGCCTTCGCCAATACGCTTATAATCTTTAGCCGATGGTAATATTTTATAATTATTGCCATCCGTAAGCACAAATACCGAAAGCTCAATACCCTGCAAAAATTGCTCAACTACCACCTTCGAGCTGGCATCACCAAATTTGGAATGGGTAAGCATTTCTATGAGTTCTTGCTGCGCCTCCTGTAAAGTAAGGCATATCAATACGCCTTTCCCTGCGGCTAACCCATCAGCTTTTAAAACTACGGGTAAACCCATCGTGGCCAAATATTCAAAACCATCCTGTAAAGTTTCGCGGGTAAAGGTTTTTGATACAGCGGCAGGAATATGATGTCTTGCCATAAACTGTTTCGAAAAATCTTTACTGCCCTCTAACTGCGCACCCTCGCGCTGCGGGCCAATAACGGGGATGTTTTTCAACTGCTCATCGGCCAGGAAAAAATCATGAACACCTTTAACCAACGGCTCTTCCGGACCAACCAATACCATGTTGATGCTATTGTTTAAAACGCATTGCTTAATGCCTTCGAAATCATTTACCGCTATATTTACATTGGTGCCATACCCGCCCGTGCCCGCGTTGCCGGGGGCTATAAAAAGTCGGCTGCATTTGGGGCTTTGGGCTAATTTCCAGGCGAAGGCACTTTCCCTTCCGCCTGAGCCGAGTATAAGGATATTCATGCGTCAAAGATAGAATTTTTGTTTTGAGTAGGGGTTTGTGAGTGATGCAGGATAAAAAAATTAAATTTGGAAATATTCTCAAATAGATAAGTACATGGGCCGATTAGATAAATATAGAAAATTACCCGTTTTTAAAAAAGCAGAAGAGATACTGGAACTTGCCGAAGTTATAGTAGAAGCTATAAAGGAAGATGAAAAAAAAGAGCACTTTTCCACCGAGATATTGAGTAACGCAATGATAATAGGGGTAAAAATAGCAGGTGCAGAAGGCGGGAGTTTGTATTCGCTGCGTATGCAAAACGCGGTAATAATTAAACTGGCAGTACAGGATATGATGAACGCGGTAATATGTACCGAAATGTTTGATATAGGCGAAGAGGATTACGTTGACCTGATGCGCGAAAAGGTTGAAGAATTCAGGCTGGAATTTATAGAATGGGTCAGAGGGTTTGATAAAACAAATGATATACCAGATAACTGGGCCATACGTTATGATACCAGTACACCTGAACAGGAAAAACTGGAAGAGTTGATGTTTGATGAAGATAAGTTTGATGATAAATTCTTTGAGGATTTTGATGATGATGATATGAATGAAGACGATAAAGAAAATGACAATAACCTTTAACCTTTCTGCTTTAACCTTTCACCTCAAAGATGTACCTTTGCCTGTCATAATGGCTTTATAATTGCTATGGCGCAATTATTGAGTTTATGGCTTCATATCAAACTGAAATATGTTAAATTTTATAAGTAAGCTTTTCGGAAGCAAATCAGAACGTGACGTAAAGGCGCTATTGCCTTTGGTTGAAAAAGTAAAGGCAGAGTTTGCCAAACTTGACCAGATCAGCAATGATGAGCTAAGGGCCAGGACCATAGATTTTAAGGAAACCATCAAACAGGGGTTAATTAAAATTGATGAAGAAATTCAATCTATCAAAGATAAAACAGAAAATAACCTTGACCTGGACGTACAGGAAAAAGTGGCACTATACACCCAACTGGATAAACTGCAAAAAGATCGCGATAAGGAGCTGGAAGTAATCTTATTAAGCTTACTCCCCGAGGCTTTTGCGGTGGTAAAGGAAACTGCGCGCAGGTTTAAAAATAACCCCACCATTGAGGTTACCGCTACTGAATTTGACCGTAATTTGGCGGCACATAAGCAAAATGTAGTTATTAAAGGCGATAAAGCCATCCACCATAATAAATGGCTGGCCGCGGGTAATGAAGTTACCTGGGACATGGTGCATTACGATGTGCAGCTGATAGGCGGTGTTGTATTGCACGAAGGTAAAATAGCCGAAATGGCCACAGGCGAAGGTAAAACATTGGTAGCTACGCTGCCTGCCTACCTTAATGCTCTAGCCGGGCAGGGAGTACACATTGTAACTGTAAATGATTACCTGGCACGCCGTGACTCGGAGTGGATGGGGCCCTTATATGAATTTCATGGCTTATCGGTTGATTGTATTGATAAGCACGAACCAAACGGGGAGGAGCGCCGCGCCGCTTACCTGGCCGATATTACTTTTGGTACAAATAACGAGTTTGGCTTCGACTACCTGCGTGACAATATGACACGCAGCCCCGAAGAATTGGTGCAACGCAAACTGCATTATGCTATGGTAGATGAGGTTGACTCGGTTTTAATTGACGATGCCCGTACACCATTAATTATTTCGGGCCCAATACCGCGCGGCGATGAGCACGAATTTTATGAACTTAAACCGCGTATTGAGCGCCTGGTTAACGCCCAGAAAGCTTATGTTAACGGGGTATTGAACGAAGCCAAAAAAGCTATCGCCGAAGGCAAAACGGGCCCTGATGAAGGCGGTTTGGCTTTATTGCGCGCCTTCAGGGGTTTGCCCAAAAGCAAGGCATTAATAAAATATTTAAGTGAGGGCGGCAACAGGCAGCTTTTATTAAAAAGCGAAAACCACTACATGCAGGACCAAAACAAGGAAATGCCTATGGTAGATTCCGAGTTATATTTTGTGATAGATGAAAAGCAAAACCAGGTTGAACTGGCCGAAAAAGGTATTGAACTCATCACCTCATCAGGAGAGGACCCGCACTTTTTTGTGATGCCCGATGTAGGCACCGAAATAGCTGAGATAGAAAAATCTGACCTGCCTGCCGAAGAAAAGATCGCCAAAAAGGATGAGCTGATGCGTGATTTCTCTATCAAATCAGAACGTATCCATTCGGTTAACCAACTTTTAAAGGCCTATACTTTATTTGAAAAGGATACCGAATATATTATTGATGAGGGCAAGGTAAAAATTGTGGACGAGCAAACCGGCCGTGTGCTGGATGGCCGCCGCTATTCCGACGGATTGCACCAGGCTATTGAGGCTAAAGAAAATGTGAAGGTAGAAGATGCCTCACAAACCTTTGCCACCATCACACTGCAAAACTACTTCCGTATGTACCACAAACTTTGCGGCATGACGGGTACTGCCGTTACAGAAGCAGGGGAGTTTTGGGAAATATATAAACTGGACGTAGTTGAAATTCCAACCAATACGCCAACTAGCCGCGCCGATAGGGAGGATTTGGTTTACCGTACCGTCCGCGAAAAATACAATGCCGTTGCTGATGAAATTGTTAAGCTAACCCAGGAGGGCCGCCCGGTACTGGTAGGTACTACCTCGGTTGAAATATCGGAGTTATTAAGCCGTATGCTTAAACTGCGCGGTATAAAACATAACGTGTTAAATGCCAAACTGCACCAAAAAGAGGCCGATATTGTGGCCGAAGCAGGTACAACAAGCACCGTTACCATCGCTACCAACATGGCGGGCCGTGGTACGGATATAAAACTGGGCCCCGGCGTAAAAGAAGTGGGTGGTTTAGCCATTGTGGGTACAGAGCGCCATGAATCGCGCCGTGTTGACCGCCAGTTGCGCGGCCGCGCGGGCAGGCAGGGCGACCCTGGATCGTCACAGTTTTTTGTATCGCTGGAGGATAACCTGATGCGTTTATTCGGATCGGAGCGTATATCAAACCTGATGGTGCGTATGGGTATTGAAGAGGGAGAAGTGATTCAGCACTCCATGATATCCAACTCGATAGAGCGCGCGCAGAAAAAGGTAGAAGAAAACAACTTTGGTACCCGTAAGCGCTTGCTGGAATATGATGATGTGATGAACTCGCAACGTACCGTAGTGTATACCAAACGCAAGAACGCGTTGTTTGGCGAACGTCTTGATGTTGATTTGAACAATACCATTTTTGATGTGGTAGAAGATATTGTAACTGAATACAAAGAGGTAAACAATTACGAAGGTTTCCGCCTGGAGATGATCCGTTTGTTTTCTGTTGATTTGGAAATGGAGCCCGATGAATTCGCGGCTACCTCATTAAACGCCTTGGTTGATAAAACTTTCGACATAGTGACCGATTTTTACAAACGCAAATCGGAAGCGATAGGCCAGCAGGCTTTCCCGGTTTTAAAGGATGTATATACATCGCGCGGTAACGTCATTGAAAACATTGTAGTGCCATTTAGCGATGGCGTACATGGCATACAGGTGGCGGTACCGCTTAAAAAGGCTGTTGAAAACAAAGGGATGGAAGTAGTTAAATCATTCGAAAAGAATGTAACCCTGTACCTGATAGATGATGCCTGGAAAGAACACCTGCGTGAAATGGACGAGTTAAAGCAATCGGTACAAAATGCGGTTTACGAACAAAAGGACCCTTTATTGGTTTATAAGTTTGAGGCTTTTAATTTGTTCCGCTCCATGCTGGCTACTGTGAATAAAGAAATTGTGAGCTTCCTGTTCAGGGGTGGTATTGCCCAGCAGCAGGAACCTGATGAAGTTCAGGAAGCAAGGCCACAGCCAAAAACCGATATGCGCAAAATGCGCACTTCAAAACCCGAACTGGTACACGAAGGCGGCGGCGGTTCAATGTTGGACGAGATACGTGAAATGCAAAAAGCAACCCCGGTTAGGGTTGAACAAAAAATAGGAAGAAATGACCCCTGCCCCTGCGGCAGCGGTAAAAAATATAAAAACTGCCATGGTGTAGGCCAGGCGTAAGCCCCACCCAACCCTCCCCGGAAGGGAGGGCTTTAAAAGTCGTAATTGAAAGTCTCCCCTACCGGGGGAGATTTAGAGGGGGCCTAACTTTTAGCAATATGATCAGATGCATTTTTTTTATAGCTATTTTTGTTCCGGTTTTAGCGAAGGCGCAAACCCGTGGTACAGTAGAGGTAATTAAAGACCCGCGCATTGATACGTTAGCAGCAAAACGGGGAAGTTTAATGAAGGGAAGGGCTGTAACAGCATCAACAACAGGAACAACTGCTGTTGTACCGGGCAATACGTTCAGGGGGCAAATAGATGGGTACCGGGTGCAAATATACAGCGGTTCGGTGCGCCAGGAAGCCTATGACGCGCAGGCAAAATTTAAGGATACACATCCGGATATGCGGACGTATATTATTTATAACGAACCAAATTACAAAGTACGTGCCGGCGATTTCAGGACACGCCTGGAAGCCGAAAAAGCGATGCAGGAACTAAGGCGGGCTTTTACAAGCTTATTTATTATTGAAGAGAAAATAAATCCTCCTAAAACAGAAGCAGGAAATGATTAAACAGCAAATACAGGACTTAGCAAAAAATATTTTTAATGAAGTGGTGGCTAACCGCCGTCATTTGCATAGCCATCCTGAGCTTTCATTTCATGAAGTGGAAACGTCGGCTTTTGTGGCTAAAAAACTGGAGGATCTGGGGCTTACTTATATACGGATGGCCGATAACGGCCTGGTAGCGCTTATAAAAGGGGAGAAGCCATCAGATAAAGTAGTGGCCCTGCGCGCTGATATGGATGCCCTGCCCATAACCGAAGCTAATGATGTGCCATACCGTTCAAAAAATACCGGGGTGATGCATGCCTGCGGGCATGATGTGCATACCTCGTCGCTGTTAGGCTCGGCAAAAATACTGACCGGGCTAAAAAGCCAGTTTGGCGGTACCATAAAACTTATTTTTCAGCCTGCTGAAGAACGATTGCCCGGCGGCGCCAGTTTAATGATAAAGGAAGGCGTATTAGAAAACCCCAAACCTGCCGCCGTGTTGGGGCAGCATGTAATGCCTTTAATTGATGCCGGCAAGGTGGGTTTCCGTTCAGGCAAATACATGGCCTCGACGGACGAATTGTATGTTACCGTAAAAGGAAAAGGCGGCCATGCCGCGCAGCCCCAGCAAAATATCGACCCTGTAATTATTACCGCGCATATACTAACAGCTTTGCAGCAGGTGGTGAGCCGTTTTTCGGATCCGAAGAGCCCTTGTGTATTGTCGTTTGGTAAGGTTATAGCCAATGGCGCTACCAACGTTATACCCAACGAGGTTTATTTAGAAGGTACCTTCAGGGCGATGGATGAAAAATGGCGCGCGGAGGCACATGCCAAAATGAAAAAAATGGCCGAAGGCATTGCCGAAAGCATGGGCGGAAGCTGCGATTTTAATATCATGAAAGGCTACCCTTTCCTGGTAAATGAACCAAAACTAACCGCCGCTACACGCGGACATGCCGAAGATTACCTGGGCAAAGAAAATGTGCTTGACCTGGATATATGGATGGCTGCCGAAGATTTCGCCTATTACTCGCAGGTGGCCGATTCGTGCTTTTACCGCCTGGGTACCCGCAACGAAAGCCGGGGCATTACTTCATCTGTACATACCCCAACTTTTGATATAGACGAAACTGCTTTGGAAACCAGCATCGGTCTGATGGCTTATTTGGCTATTAAACAATTGGGAAATTGATTGTTAGTTCATAGATCATGGTTCATAGATCATGGAACAAATCCATAATAAAAAAATGTATTTTAGCTTTAAGCTTGCTGCTTTTTGCTCTCAGCTCAAACGCCCAACAGCATCGCTTTAACCCCGATACGGTACTGACCGTAGTAATTGATTCTGCCGTAAACATCAAATCGCATAAGTTAAACGCCCAGGATTTTATTGATGCCGTGGTTGCCGATACCGGTTTTTACAAAGCTTTTCGCAACATGAAACGTTATGGTTTTATAGCCGAGAACCATATCTATACCTATGATAAAAAAAATAAGATAGAGGGCGAGATCTATCGAAAAATAAAACATACCATAATCGGTAATAAACATCAAACCGAATACCTGGTAAAACAGGATAAGGGCAATGTTTATAAAAAGGACGGAAAATATCAGTTGTATACGGTGGAGATGTTCGATTACATTTTTAACAACGCGTATAATTCTGATTTTTCAAAAAATGACCCATTGGCCGGTGTTGGTAAAAACGGTTCGTATAAGGATAAACTAAAAACATTGATCTTCGCGCCGGGGCGCAAGGTAACCGGGCTGCCTTTCATCAGCGGTAAAACCGAAATTTTCGGGCGCGATATGCGGCAGTTTTATAATTATGAATTTGCACGGGGAAAGTACCTGGATTCTATACCGGTTTACCGTTTTAAGGTAACCCAAAAACCAAGCACTGCCGATGGCGATGTAATTATAAAAGAGCTCACCACCATATTTGATATGCGTACCTTTAAAATACTGGGCCGTTATGTTGATTTGAAATACAGCAATTTTTTATTCGACTTTGATGTGAAAATGAACATTGAACTCATCCCATTTAATGGCGAATTGCTCCCCGCAAAAATAAGCTACCAGGGCGAATGGAACGTGCCGTTCCACAAAACAGAGCGCGCCAGTTTTTTGATTTTGCAGAAGGATTATAAGTAATATCTACTATTTGTCATCCTGAACGTAGTGAAGGATCTTATACACCATGCAGGGAGTTGACTTGTCTGTTTTATAAGATTCTTCGCTCGCGCTCAGAATGACAATTAAAGCCCATTAAAACTCTGCGCTTCTCGGGAACCTCGGGAAAGGTATCACATCCCTTATATTGCCCATACCGGTAACAAATAGCACCAGCCGCTCAAAGCCCAAGCCAAAACCGGCATGTTCGCAGGCGCCAAAGCGGCGGGTATCTAAATACCACCATAATTCTTCTTTGGGGATATTCATCTCGTCCATACGCTGCTCCAGTTTATCCAAACGTTCTTCACGCTGCGAACCGCCAACTATTTCGCCAATACCCGGGAAAAGGATATCCATTGCGCGTACAGTTTTACCGTCGTCGTTCTGGCGCATGTAGAACGCTTTAATTTCCTTGGGGTAATCGGTCAAAATAACCGGTTTTTTAAAATGCTTCTCTACCAGGTAACGCTCATGTTCCGATTGCAGGTCGGTGCCCCAGCCCTCAACCGGGTATTGAAACTTTTTCTTTTTATTCGGGGCCGATTCCTTTAATATCTCAATAGCTTCTGTATAGGTTAAACGCTCAAAATCGTTATCCAAACAAAATTGCAGCTTTTCGGTCAGCGACATTTCGGAGCGTTCCTGCTGCGGTTTTTGTTTTTCTTCGTCCAATAAACGTTGCGTCAAAAACTCAATGTCTTCCTTGTTCTTGTCCAGCGCGTAAGCTATCACATATTTTAAAAGGGCCTCGGCTGTATCCATATTGTCAACCAGGTCGCAAAAAGCCATTTCGGGCTCAATCATCCAAAACTCGGCCAGGTGGCGCGTAGTGTTCGAGTTTTCTGCCCTGAACGTAGGGCCGAAAGTATAAATATCGCTCAAAGCCATCGCGCCCAGTTCGCCTTCCAGTTGCCCGGAAACGGTTAGGTTGGTGGCACGGCCAAAAAAATCCTGTTTAAAATCAACTTCACCGTTGTCGGCTCTGGGGATATTTAACAAATCGAAGTTAGTAACATGAAAAGTCTCCCCCGCGCCTTCCGCGTCACTCGCGGTAATAATGGGCGTATGCAGGTAAATAAACCCTTTCTCCTGGAAAAACTGGTGTACGGCATAAGCCAAACTGTTACGCACCCTGAATATGGCGCCAAACGTGTTGGTACGGAAACGCAGGTGCGCTATCTCCCGTAAAAACTCCAGGCTATGTTTTTTTGGTTGAAGCGGGTATTTTTCGGGGTCGCTGTCGCCTAATATTTGAATGGTTTTCGCTTTTACTTCAACCGTTTGGCCCTTGCCTAACGAGGCAACCAAATGGCCAAAAACGCTTATAGCTGCGCCCGTGGTTAAGCGCTTTAATAAAGCGGGGTCGGCATTTTCAAAGTCGACAACCACCTGCAGGTTATTATTGGTTGAGCCATCATTTAAAGCGATGAACTGGTTATTGCGGAAGGTACGTACCCATCCTTTTACAGTTACATCAATACCGGTTTCGGTGCTTTCTAATAATGCTTTTATCTTTATTCGCTGGCTCATGTTTATTATATTTTCGAGCGGCTAAATTACGATTATTTGATTTATGTTCCCTGATCGGTGGCAAATTGTCCATAGACCATTGTCCATTGTCCATGGACTTTAGATAAAATCGCTAAGTTTGCTCACCATGAACCCTAAACTAACTCTCGCCATCGGCATTTTATGCATCTCGTTTTCACCCATACTGGTAAAACTGGCTGATGCTTCGCCGGTGGTGTGCGGGTTTTACCGGCTGTTTTTCGCATGGATATGTTTGCTGCCTTATTGCCTGTACAAAACAAATTTAAAACTGGCCCGGAAAGATATCATCCTTGCCCTAATAGGCGGTGTTGTTTTTGCTGCCGATATAGCCGTATGGAACTTATCGCTTAAACTAATAAGCGCTACCGTTTCCACTTTATTGGCAAATTTAGCGCCCGTTTGGGTGGGACTTTTAAGCTATATCCTGTTTAAAAAAATATCAGGCTCTTTATTTTGGATAGGCACTACGGTTGCCATTGCCGGTATGGTAGTGTTGGTTGGCGTGGTAAACCTGCTGCACCTTCAAATTAACGCGGGTATATTATTGGCGCTTACGGCCAGTTTATTGTATTCAACTTACATTATGATAACCAAGGATATTTTACGGCGCATTAGTACCATCGCTTTTATGTTTTATAATATGCTGGGCGCATGGGTATTCCTGCTGCTTATTGCCGCCATAATGGGTGATGGGCTGCTGCATTATAATGTAAAAACCTGGGGCAGTTTTGCAGGCATGGGGTTGGTGTGCCAGTTAATGGGCTGGATAACCATCAACTATTCTATAAGCAGGTTAGACCCCGCAAAAGTCGCCCTCACGTTGCTTAGCCAAACCGTTATCGCAGGTTTTTTGGCGATTTTGATTTTAAACGAAAGATTGGAGATGAAAGAGATCATCGGGAGTGTAATTGTACTGGCGGGGATAGGTATTACATTTTTAAAGCCGCGGCAAATAAATAATTTGTAAATTAACGGTTCGTAAAATTTAAGGCAATGGATGATTTGCCCTACATTTGCAAGTAACACATGATATTAAAATCAACCATCGACCGTATTATGGAAGCCACAGATATTGTGGAGGTGATTGGTGAATTTGTGCAGTTAAAAAAGCGTGGTGCTAATTATGTGGGCCTGTCGCCGTTCGCGAATGAGCGCACGCCGTCGTTCACGGTATCGCCTGCTAAAGGTATTTTTAAAGATTTTTCGTCGGGAAAAGGCGGCAGCGCGGTTACCTTTTTAATGGAGCTGGAAAAATTCAGCTATCCCGAAGCGCTAAAATGGCTGGCAAAAAAATACGGCATAGAGGTTGAGGAAACGGTTGAGACTATTGAAAATAAGGAGGAGGAGAACCGCCGGGAAAGCCTGATGATCGTATCGGCCTTTGCGGCTAAATTTTTCCATGAAAGTTTACTTGAAACGGATGAGGGCAAAGCCATTGGCCTGAGCTATTTTAAAGAACGCGGCTTTACTACAGATACCATTAATAAATTCGAGCTGGGCTACTCGCCCGATCAATGGGAAGCGTTTACGGGGCAGGCAATAAAGGAAGGCTATCAGCCGGAATTTTTGATTAACAGCGGCCTTTCTGTAAAGCGTGATAATGGAAATTTATACGACAGGTACAGGGGTCGTGTTATGTTTCCAATACATACTGCCGCTGGGAGAGTAGTTGGATTTGGTGGAAGGACTTTAAAAAGTGATAAGAGCATACCGAAATATGTTAATTCACCAGAATCGGAAATCTATAATAAGTCAAACATTTTATATGGATTTTACTTCGCAAAAAATGCCATAAGGAATAAAGACCAATGTTATTTGGTAGAGGGTTACGCTGATGTAATTTCTGTTCATCAGGCAGGAATTGAAAATGTTGTCGCATCTTCAGGCACATCATTGACAGAGCAACAGGTTAAATTATTGGGCCGCCAAACTAAAAATCTTACAATTCTATATGATGGCGATACAGCAGGTATTAAGGCCGCTATTCGTGGGTTTTCTTTGCTATATAAGGATAAATTCAATGTAAAAATTGTAACTTTTCCTGATGGGCATGATCCAGATTCTTATGTTAGAAATGTCGGTACATCGGCCTTTGAGAACTACATTGAAAAATCATCAAAAGGAATAGTTGAGTTTTATTTAGGCACAATTGACAATGAGGATTTAAAAGACCCTATTAAAAAAATTAAAGTTGCAGATGATTTTGCTGAAATATTGTCAAACAACTTAGACCGAGAATTTAGAAGTTCGTATACTACACAGGTAGCTGAAAGATTAAAAATTGATGAGAGAACCTTTATAGGTGTTATAAATAAGTTAATATTAAATAAAGCAAAAAAGGAAACCGTACAAAACAGACCAATAACTGATTTTTCGGTTGAAGCAGATAACCAAGATGATACTGTTAAAGATGTTATAGGAATAAGTGAAGATGCTTCGAATTTATTATACGCAGAACAATCCCAGGAAAAAGAGATCGTCCGCCTCTTATTATTATATGGCAATAAAATGATAGATTGGGATGGTATTGCAAATACTTATATCGGTCCGTTTATGATCGCCGAGCTAAACGATGTGGAGTTTGAACATCCGGCAAGCAAAGCCTTTATAGAAATTTACAGCAAAGAAGTGGAGAACGGCGTATTGCCCGAGGAACAGCATTTTATCCATTACCCTGATAAAGATATTGTCGATCTGGTAGTTACACTAATAGCAACTAAATATACGTTAAGTGAAAACTGGTACGAGATGCACAAAATATTAGTGCCCGATGAACAGGTTAATATGAAGGCGACCATATTGGGTGCTATATTTCACTTAAAAAAGCAGAAAGTGGGAAAAATGCTGCAAAGCCTGCGCAATGAATTGCAAAAAACAGAAGGAGAAGCCGACCAGGAAATATTGCTTAACCAATACATGCGGATGAAAAAAGTGGAGAAAACCATTTCTGACTACCTGGGTTCAGTAATTTTAAAATAATGGCCCGGCACTTAGATTTGGGCCGGAAAGGGGAGAGCCTGGCAAAAGCGCACCTTGAAGAAGCGGGTTACGAAATATTAGACGAGAACTGGACGCATGGCAACCTCGAGGTTGACCTAATTGCTTATAAAGACAGGGTTATTATATTTGCCGAGGTTAAAACCCGTACAGGTAACGGTTTTGGTGAACCCGAGGATTTTGTTGATGCCCGAAAACAAAAGCTCCTGGCCAATGCCGCGGATGAGTATATTTATTTAATGAACCACCAGGGCGAAGTGCGGTTTGATATTATTGCCATTTTATTTAACAACGAAACAAACTATAAACTAAAACATATTGAAGATGCCTTTTGGCCATCAGCACCTGAATTATGAAAAACAGAAACCTATTTCTTATCGCCGCGATAACACTCCTTATTTATAGTTGCGAACCAAAACCATTTGATAATGGGAATGATATTACCATTAGCCCCGAATCGGGAACCAGCTATAAAGCAGGCGATGCGGTAAATGTGACTGTTCATTACCCTGCATCGGTTAAAGCGGATTCGATAGTATATATGCTGGATTCTGTAAGAGTTGCCTCCAAAAAAGACTCATCAGCCGTTAGCCTGAAAACTGATACTATGGCGTTAGGTGCAAGGGTTATTACCGCCAAAGTATACCATGGCGGCAAACCACAGGATGTATCAACCAATTTTGTATTACTTGCCGCCAAAGCGCCCGAAGAACTGACCTATACGGTAATAAAGAAATACCCGCATGATACCAGCGCCTATACCGAAGGGCTTTTATACAACGATGGCTATTTATATGAAAGTACTGGTTCGCCCGGTCATTCGGATCTGCGGAAAGTAGACCTGGAAACCGGCAAAGTTATTCAAAGAACGAAACTTGATCCGAAAATTTTCGGAGAAGGAAGTGCCGTCGTGGGCAATAAAATAGTTATGCTTACCTATACAGAAAAAATTGGGTATGTTTTTGATAAAAACACATTTAAATTGCTCAATACGTTTAGCAATAATGTTGGTATTGAGGGCTGGGGGATGACCTTTGATGGCAAAAAGCTTTATATGGATGATAAGACCAATCGTATTTGGTTTTTAGATAAAGATAATTACCGTCAAATTGGTTTCATAGACGTATACGATGATAAAAAAGCTATTGATTCTGTAAATGAGCTGGAATATATTGACGGCAAACTATATTCAAACGTTTATACTACAGATACTATCCTGGTTATTAACCCTAAAACCGGCGCGGTATTGCAACGGGTTAACATGAAAAACCTCTGGCCAAATTCGCAGCGCCCCAAAGATTTTGATTATGCCAACAACGTACTTAACGGCATAGCCTGGGACGAAAAAGGCAAACGCCTGTTTGTAACAGGGAAGAGGTGGCCGTTTTTGTATGAGGTAAAGTTTCACCCCCCAGCCCCCTAAAGGGGGAGCTTTTGAAGAGCATGAAGCTACAGACCTTTTGTCGTTATTGTTCCCCCTTCAGGGGGTTAGGGGGTTCGCCAACTTTTATACTGATTGATCAACCCATTCGTAGATGAATCATGCGACGAAACTTTATCCTCAGTCCTTAGCTCAGGCAATATTTTACCGGCCAATTGCTTGCCCAGTTCAACACCCCATTGGTCAAAACTATAAATGTTCCAGATAATGCCCTGCACAAATATTTTATGCTCGTACATAGCTATTAAAGAACCTAAAGTACGCGGGGTTATTTTTTTAACCAATATAGAATTGGTTGGGCGGTTGCCTTCAAACTCTTTAAAAGGTGCCAGTTTCTCAATTTCTGCTGCTGTTTTGCCTGATGCCTTTAACTCGGCAACTACCTCGTCACGGGTTTTGCCGTTCATTAATGCCTCGGTTTGTGCGAAGAAGTTAGATAACAACATAGTATGATGTTCGCCCAGGGGGTTATGCGTTTGCGCGGGTGCTATAAAATCGCAGGGAATTAGTTTGGTGCCCTGGTGTATCAGTTGATAAAAAGCGTGCTGTCCGTTAGTGCCCGGCTCACCCCAGATGATGGGGCCGGTTGAATATTCAACCGGTTTGCCGTTGCGGTCAACGTGCTTGCCGTTACTTTCCATATCACCCTGCTGAAAATAGGCAGCAAAGCGGTGCATATATTGGTCGTACGGTAATATGGCGTTGGTTTCCGCCTCGAAGAAGTTATTGTACCAAATACCTATCAAAGCTAAAATAACAGGCAGGTTTTGCCCGGGTTCCGCGGTTTTAAAATGATTATCCATAGCGTGCGCGCCGGCCAAAAGTTCGGTAAAGTTTTCAAAACCGATGCTCAAAGCGATAGATAAACCAATAGCGCTCCATAACGAGTAACGGCCGCCAACCCAATCCCAAAACTCGAACATGTTTTTGGTGTCGATACCAAATTTTGAAACACCTTCGGCATTGGTTGACAGGGCCGCGAAATGTTTGGCCACATCATTATCCTTTCCGCCGCTTTTAATGAACCAGTCGCGGGCGCTATGGGCGTTGGCCATGGTTTCCTGCGTGGTAAAAGTTTTTGAGGCGATAAGGAACAGCGTAGTTTCGGGGTCAAGCCCTTTTAAAGTTTCAACTATATGCGTACCATCCACATTGGATACAAAGTGCAGGTTCAAATGATTTTTATAGGCTTTCAGCGCCTCGGTAACCATTACCGGCCCCAGGTCTGAGCCGCCAATACCAATATTTACCACATCGGTAATAGGTTTGCCGGTATGGCCTTTCCACGAGCCGGAAATAATGGCTTCGCTAAATTCTTTCATGTGCTGTAATACCTTATTTACATCGGGCATTACATCTTTTCCATCCACATAAATTGGCGTGTTGCTTTGATTGCGCAAAGCGATATGCAATACCGGGCGACCCTCTGTAACGTTTATTATTTCGCCGCTAAACAGGGCTTCTATTGCATTATTTACCATACATTCTTTCGCCAACTGTAGCAATAAAGCTATAGTCTGGTCGGTAATGCGGTTTTTAGAATAATCAAGCAATATTTCTTCAAACTCAACAGAGAATTTTTTAAATCTTTGATTATCAGATTTAAATAAACCTTTAAGGCTTTCAGAAACTACATCGATGTAATGATCGGTTAAGTATTTATAGGATTGGGTGGTGGTAAAATCAATGTTTGGCAGCATAATTGATATTTTATTTACAACAAAAATAGAATTTAATATTCAGGTCTATATTAAATTTTTACTGAGCTGATACAAGTGTTATACTAACACGTTACTATGAATGTTTGTTTTGCATTCATTGAATTGTAAAATTTTCAACGATAATTGAAAATTGTTTTCATATTTTAAATTTTTATTTGATATATTTGTGCTATTGATAAATAAATGATTTGTTTATCATCATTTTAATAATTTTATTTAAATGTATTAATATCATGTTTGAAAAACTTTTTATGCTTGTTAAAAATAACGCCGGGATGGCGATTATTGACAACCCCGAAATTCCTGTAAAATATCATGAAGCGATGATCAATGAAGCATCGAGTTCGATCATAGAGGTTTTAAAGGGTCAGTTAGAAAATGGTAAGCTGAAAGACCTGATCAAATATTTTCAATTCCCGGGTATTTACAATAACCCGCTTATTAATAGCGCCGTTAATAAATTTGCCAATAAGCTGAACAACTATTACGGTATGGCACCTGATGAGGCGCTAAGTACTGCGAAAGCGCTTATTCCGCCTGTTATGCAGGAAATGATACAGCAATCAAAAAGCGGGCAAAATAATGATTTCGCTTTGGGTAAACTATTATCAAGCCTAAGCGGCAACTATAATATAACCGCCCTGCTAAGCGAATTGGCTGTGGCATAACAATACATCCATCTACCTATCGAAGAAAAAGGCTTACCTGTTGTAAAACAAGTAAGCCTTTTTTGTTTTAACATAGGGATAGGTTTTAAACTCGTCGCTATTATTATATTTGCCCCATGACTAAAGAACAGATACAGGATTTAAGGGATAGGCTAATTTCCCTGAGGAGGCATCTTTGACATCGACAAGAAGCTCGATGCCTTAAAAGTAGAGCAGGATGTAACCCTCGGCCCCAATTTTTGGGACCAGCCTAAAGAAGCCGAGAAAGTTTTGGCATCCATCAAAACAAAAAAAGTTTGGACAGACGAATTTCAAAAAGTAGCCGCGGTAGTTGAGGATACAGGCGTTGTGTTTGAGTTTTTTAAAAGCGGCGATGCTACCGAAGCCGAAATGCAGGAGCAGTATAATACTGCTATAAAGGCGGTTGAAGAGCTTGAGTTTAAAAACATGCTATCGGCCGAAGAAGACCAATTTAACGCCGTACTGCAAATAACGGCAGGAGCAGGCGGTACCGAAAGCTGCGACTGGGCCGGGATGCTGATGCGGATGTATATTATGTGGGGCGAAAAAAATGGGTATAAGGTAACGGAACAGGATTTCCAGGAAGGCGAATCTGCCGGGGTTAAAACTGTTACACTGCAATTGGAGGGTGATTTTGCCTACGGTTATTTGAAAGGCGAAAACGGGGTGCACCGTTTAGTACGAATATCGCCGTTTGACTCGAACGCCAAGCGCCATACGTCGTTTGCATCGGTTTATGTTTACCCGCTGGTTGATGATACCATCGAGATAGATATTAACCCAGCCGATATTGAGTTTGAAACTTTCCGCTCGGGCGGTGCGGGCGGTCAAAATGTGAACAAAGTGGAAACTGCCGTGCGCTTATACCATAAGCCATCGGGTATCATTATCAAGAACCAGGAATCGCGCTCACAACTGCAAAATAAAGACAATGCCATACGCCTGCTAAAATCGCAGTTGTATGAAATTGAAATGCGCAAACGCGCCGAGGCGTCGAACAAAATTGAAGGCAACAAAAAGAAAATAGAGTGGGGGTCGCAAATACGTAATTATGTACTGCATCCTTATAAATTGGTTAAGGACCTGCGTACTGACTATGAAACATCAAACGCTGCCGCGGTTTTGGATGGCGACCTGAACGATTTTTTAAAAGCCTACCTCATGGAGTTCGGCGGGCCGAAATCATAAGATTTGCGAAGTTTTTAAAACTTCGCAAATCTTTCTCTGCGAAAAGGATTATAATTGTATAAACCTTTTATTATGAAACCCTTTTTTACGTTCCTGCTATTAATGGCTATGGCTCTTATTTCGCGCGGTCAGGGCACCGCGCCTGTTATTCCTTTATATCCTATCGGTGTGCCTAATTCAAAAACAACGCCTGCTGATTATGTGGAAGAGATAAACCCTACCCATTCATCAAAAGTTTCTATACCAACCCTAATTCCGTTTTTTCCTGAAAAAGGGAAGGGAACCGGCACGGCGGTAATTATATGCCCCGGCGGTGGTTACAGCGGTTTGGCTATGGACAAAGAGGGTTACGCCATTGCCAAAGAGTTTAATAAGATCGGTGTCGCGGCGTTTGTACTCAAATACCGCCTGCCCAGCGACCTGATAATGGTTGATAAAACCATAGGCCCCATGCAGGACGCGCAGACGGCGATCATTATGGTGCGAAAAAACGCGGTGGCCTGGGGCATTGACCCGGCAAAAGTTGGTATTATGGGATGCTCGGCAGGAGGGCATTTGGCTTCAACGGCAGGTACACATTTTAAACCAGTGGTTGACAATGTGGGTAACATTGGCATACGGCCCGATTTTATGCTGCTGCTGTACCCGGTTATTACTTTTGGGGAGTATGCTAATAAAGGTTCGCGTGATAAACTGGTGGGTTTAACCCCAACACCCGATCTGGTAGAGCTTTACTCGAACGAAAAACAGGTTACAGTAAATACACCGCCAACCTTTATTGTACAGGCCGGCGATGATAAAGTTGTACCTGTGCAAAACAGCTTAATGTTTTACGAGGCCCTAATAAAAGCAAATGTAAAAACCGAGATGCACCTGTTCCAGGCCGGAGGGCATGGGTTCGGGCTCACTAACCCTAAAAGCAATGAGCATTGGTTTGAATGGTGCGCAAGCTGGATGAACGCGAATGGATTTTAATAAATATTCTAATCTGTCATTTCGAACGAAGAGAGAAATCTATACACGGACAAGTAACCGTCATATATGTATAGATTTCGATCCGCCTAAAGGCGGATCGAAATGACACATCTTTTAATTTATATATCATGAAAAAGTTATTTATAACGACCTTACTATTTGCCATCGCGCTATCCCTAACCCATGCGCAGGAAGCACCTATACCTTTATATCCCAACGGCATACCCAATTCAAAACCAACCCCCGCTAATTATATAGAAACCCGAACCGGCAATTGGGCCAAAAACGTAAGTGTACCTACGCTTACGCCATATTTTCCTGAAAAAGGTAAGGCAACCGGCACCGCGGTAATTGTTTGCCCCGGCGGGGGCTACTACCAGTTATCAATGGATAACGAAGGAAATAATATAGCGGCGGCCTTTGCTAAATTGGGCATAACCGCGTTTGTGCTAAAATACCGCCTGCCCAGCGATTTGATAATGGTTGATAAAACCATAGGCCCCTTGCAGGATGCGCAGCAGGCATTAATAATAGTACGCACACGCGCCGCGGAGTGGGGCATAGATCCGGCTAAAGTGGGCATGGCAGGGTTTTCGGCAGGAGGGCATTTGGCTACAACAGCCGCTAACAGGTATAATACCCCGGTTGTTGCCAATCCGGCAAATATTAACTTACGGCCCGATTTTATGATACTGCTTTACCCGGCTACTACTTTTGGCGATACCAACCATCACGACTCTAAAGACCATTTAATTGGCCTCAACCCTACAGCGGCCGATATTGAGTTGTATAGCAGTGAAAAACACATTACAGCAAACACACCACCTACCTTTATTGTACAGGCCGAAGATGACCCGTTGGTAGCCATACAAAATACGTTAAACTTTTATAGCGCTTTAGTAAAAGCTAATGTAAAAGCCGAAATACACATTTACCAGGCAGGCGGTCACGGCTTTGGCCTCATCAATAAAAAGAGCAAAGAACACTGGATGGATTGGTGCATAAGCTGGATGAATGCCAATGGGTTCTGATACCGTTTGTCTGTGTCTCACAGACAACTTAAAATCCCTCAAAACATATTGCCGTTAATTTGTTATAACATACATATAACCTTTATAATCATGTTGATCAAAAAAATACTAATCGGGATAGACAATAGTAAGTTTGCCGAACACGCTGCGAAATACGGCTTTGATATCGCCCATAAATTTAATGCAGTCGTTGGCCTTGTAAATATTGTTGAACCGGCCATAATGCCCTATAGCAATAACGATGTTATTTTAGGCTCAACCCCACAGGATATGGGCACGGCTGATATGGAAATGATAACTATTCAAAATGAAGTTTCGCAAAATCTAATAGCTAATACGATCAAAAAATTTGGCGACGGCTTAAAAATTACCCATTTCAGCGAGTTTGGCAATACAGCCGACGGCATAATTAATTGCAGCAAAGAATTTAAAGCTGATATGATAGTTATTGGTACGCATAGCCGCACCGGGCTCGACCGCCTTATAATGGGCAGTGTTGCCGAACACGTAGTGCGCCACTCGGAAGTGCCGGTGCTGGTGGTGCCGTGGATGGATCATAGTTCATAGTTGATGGTTCATAGCTGAATCACGCCATGAACTATTAACCATGAACCATCAACTTAATAGAGCAACCTAAACTTTATCGTATGTTCAATAGCCTTTAGCTCATTTAATACCTCGGTACCATAGCCGGTATGTACGTCGGTAATTACATAGCCTATTTGCTCATTGGTAACCAAAAACTCGGCAACTATATTAATATTGTGGCGGGCAAATACATCATTTATCTTCGCTAATATACCCGGTACGTTTTTATGAATATGTATTAACCGGTGAGCGTTATTAATACGCGGTGGCTGTAAATCGGGGAAATTGGCGCTGGTATGCGTTTTTCCCTCATTCATAAAAGAAATTACGCGCTTGGGTAAAAAATCATCATTACGGGGGTTATGCTTGGGGTCATCAAAAATAATAATGCCGCTATCGCAGGCCGTTTCAGCCAGCTTACGGCCAATTTTTCCAAAACACCCTATAACTTTTAGCCGGCCTGCATTTTGTACCTGTTCCGGCGTTGGCTGGTTTTCTTCGTCACAAAACAATATGCCCGCTTCTTCCAGGTATTTTTCTTCTACACTGTCGCGCTGGCGTACATTATAACCTTCTTTACGTATTTGTGCTAAAGCTTCTTCTTCAATATTACCTACAACCAAACATTTAATACGATTTTTTGGGTATGATATAGCACGCGGCAGCTTATTGATATATAAAAACTCGTCAAAACTGGGCGTAATATGGTCGGCCCTTTCGGCTACAGATTTCCGCTCAATATTCTCTGTAAAAGCGAAAAACTTTTTGATCATCCCCGATTCTTTTAACTGAAAATCAGAATAACCATCGCCAATACCATAAATATCGCCTTCCAGTTTAAGTTCCTTTAACAGCTTTACTTTACCACCTTCCTGCGACAGGGGGTTCGTGCGGTCATAACCAATAATGTTGCCTTCGTCGTCAAATTCAAAGGTATTGGCGTAAATGTTTTCTTTTTTAATTTGATACTCGGTAACTACGGGTATAATAAACTCCTTAAACCCGCCCGATACGATCAGCACCTCATCCTGGTGATTTTTAAAAAATATGGTATTGCGCGAAAATGAAGTAGAAACCTTTTTCTTTAAATGCGTTATCAGTTGCTTTAAATGCTCGCGGTTAGCTTGTAGAAGTTTAACACGCGCCTCCAGGCTCTGGCTGAAGGATAACCTGCCCTCCATTGATGCGTTTGTAAGGTCCTCTATCTGTTTGTATATTTTTTCTCTGTCGGGATGGTTTTTGAGGGATATGCGGGCAAGCTCATCTAATGCCTCAACCTGTGTAAATGTGCTGTCGAAATCTATGATAAAGTATTGGCTCATTATGCTTAATATATAGTCACGCCCCATCCCGGCAGCTGTCGGCCATCATGATGATCGGGATAGCAAATGTGCGATTTTTTGATTGTCAAATTAAGTTTAATAATAATATAAGTGAAAAAACTTTTTTTTAGGCTTAAACCTTTTATTAGTAACTTGTCTAAGTATATATCTATTAAATGAGAAAGCAGCTATGAAAAAATCAATTTATGCCGCGGTAATAATTTTAATGGTATCGGGTTTATCAGCATGTACCAGTTACGATTATTATGTTGCAGGCTTAAACCGGACCAATTTAAGCAGATACCGCACTTTTGCATGGATGCCAATGCCACGTAATAGCGATAAAACAAATACCAATATTGTTGCTGATGCTAAAATTAAAGATGCCGCAACGGCGGCACTAACAAATAAAGGATTAACACTGAACCAGCGCCAACCCGATCTGTTGGTGAGTTATTCAACCATAGTGGGTACGGGAGTACGTACCTATTATTATCCTAATTACGGTAGTATTTATCCCGGCTATGGTTTTGGCTTCGGGTGGGGTGGTTTTTATCGTCCGTATTATTATGCTTACGGCGCACCGTTCGCATACGGCGGTATGGTTGTTGACCAGGAGCATTATAAAGAAGGGACACTAATTATCGACCTCATAGACCGCAATAGCAGGCAGGTTGTTTGGCGCGGGTATGGCGTTGGCGAAGTTCATCGTAACCATGAAAAGGATATTGAAGAACTGCCAAAAGAAGTAAGCGGTGTATTAGATCAGCTAAGCCTGGCCCCATCTATTGCCCCTCCTGCAGGCGGCGGCAGGGTTAGAGGTGGCCGAAGGCCGGTTGTTGCCCCTGCTTCAAGCAAATCAATATAATCTCTATAAGAAATGTCATTTTGATGAGCATGCGGGTGAAACGAGGGTTGCGCAAAGAGAAACCTTATACGTCATTTAAAGTAAATAGGGTATAAGATTTCTCTCTATGTTCGAAATGACATTGTTTTTATGAAATTTAGCCTTGCAGATATTTAAGATTTTTGCGGGGCTTTTTTATGCAGGATTCTCTGCTTTTCGCGCGCGGTATAAATGCAGTATAGTCAATAACAACGCCCCGGCAGCCAGAACGATTACCCACGAGTCAATAGGGCAGGCCGCGTCAATGTCGCCATCGTTGCAGGGCAGGGCGCCCTGGGCAAAAAGCACGGCCACGTTCGCTATTAAAAATAAGGAGGTTAGAACAATTCTTTTTTTCATTCCGCCGTTCATCCTGGTCTGTTATTTGTTCAATTATAGTTTTATAAACGTACTGCTGCCTATTATGGTATTGTCTTTTGCATTGGTTACCTGCACA
>Ga0206912_1036_pt1 | contig 42587 bp, 53 predicted proteins | sample Alteio_BWOrgHeat_75_FD_152933 | JGI IMG/M metagenome (GOLD analysis project Ga0206912, IMG submission 152933) | Enriched cells from forest soil in Barre Woods Harvard Forest LTER site, Petersham, Massachusetts, United States -... | ecosystem: Environmental > Terrestrial > Soil > Temperate forest >... | reverse complement strand
CCCGACGACGCCAATGCCATTACTCACTATTGCCAATCAACTTTGGCGGGCGGCAAGGCGGCCGAAGTGGAAGCGCGCATATGTCGTGTCGACGGCGCCTATCGATGGTTTCTATTTCGTACAGATCCATTGCGTGATGAATCGGGCAACATTATCAAATGGTATGGCACAATCACCGAAATCGAAGACCATAAACGCCTGGAGGAGACGTTACGCGCTAACGAGCTGTCCTTGCGCCAGATCGTCCATAACATTCCTGGGCTCGTGCACACAACGAGTGCGATGGGGGACGTGGAGTTTATCAGTCGCCAAACCCTTGAGTTCTTCGGCAAAACTAAAGAAGAGTTGAAGGATTGGTCCCGGGCGGGAATCGTTCATCCTGACGACCTTCCGCACGTAATCGAGGTATGGAGAAAGTCGATCGAGACCGGGCAGGATTTTGAGGTTGAGCACCGTAATCGACGGGTTGATGGTGTTTATCGATGGATTCAGGCTCGGGGCCGCGCAGTTCGAAATGAAGAAGGTGGGATAGCCGGGTGGTATTGGCTGCTTACCGATATTGAAGAACGTAAAAGGGCTGAAGAGGCTCTGCTGATAAACGAGCGCAATTTGAGCTTGATCGTGGACAGTATTCCCGGCCTCGTTGTGCGGATGTCGACGGTTGGCGAAGTCGAACTCGCGAATCGGCAACTTTTGGCATATTTCGGCAAGGAGTTGGAAGACATCAGGAATTGGACAACGAGCGGTGTCGTTCACCCCGAAGATCTTCCTCGCGCATTGGAAATTGTCAGCAACTCGTTCGCCACCGGCGATCCATACGAAATCGAGATTCGGGCCCGGCGATACGATGGCGTATATCGTTGGTTTCAAGCGCGCGGGATCCCTCTACGAGACGCGGAGGGTCGAATTCTCAACTGGTATGCCCTTCACACGGACATCGAGGATCGAAAGAGGGTAGAGGAAGCCCTCCGCGCCAGTGAGTTCAATGCCCGGATGATCGTGGACGGCATTCCAGGCCTTGTGGCACGGGTGTCGCCCGCTGGCGAGGTCGAAGTCGTCAATCGGCCGCTTCTGGAGTATTTCGGAAAGGATTTGGAAGAGGTAAGGAACTGGCAAATCACCGACGCGATTTATCCCGACGATCTTCCTCTCGCAATCGAAACCTTTAACAAAATGCCAACTGGCCGTCCGTTCGATGTCGAGCATCGCCTTCGGCGCTTTGATGGTGAATATCGTTGGTTCCAGTCGCGCGGGCTCCCCCTGCGCGACCCAGAAGGGCGCATCCTCAACTGGTATGTTCTTTTAACCGATATCGAGGACCGAAAGAAGGCTGAAGAGGCTCTGCAATCGAACGAGCGCAATTTAGGCCTGATCATCAATACGATGCCAACATTGGTATGGTCGGCGCGCCCAGACGGATCCGCAGAATTCTTGAATCAGCACTACATCGACTATGTCGGACTCCCGCTGGAGAAGTTGCAGGGCTGGGGCTGGACAGTCGCGGTTCATCCCGAGGACTTGAACGCTCTGTCGGGAGCGTGGCAATCGATTATGGCCGCGGGCAAGCCAGGAGAAGCGGAGGCGCGGTTGCGCCGATTTGATGGCGAGTTTCGATGGTTTCTTTTTCGCACCAACCCCATGCGTGATGAATCAGGGCAGATCGTAAAATGGTACGGAACCAACACGGACATCCACGACCGAAAACGGGCCGAGGCGGAGGTCAAGGAATCCTACCTTCGTCTCGCAGAAGCTCAACAGCTCAGCAAAACTGGCAGCTTCATCACGGATTTAGTGGCAGATGAACACAACTGGTCCGAGGAGACCTTCCGAATCTTCGAGTTCGATTCCCGAGCCAAAGTCACGGTGCAGATGATTCGGAATATGATCCACCCAGAGGACCTGCCTTCGTTCGACTCCATGATCGCGCGCGCCATGACGGGCAAGGATGTCGATTTTTCCTTCCGGTTCGTGACGTCCCGAGGCGCCGTGAAGCACATTCGAGGCATGGCTCGAGTCATCGAACATATCGTCGGCCGACCGCTTTTCATCGGCGCTCTTCAGGACGTCACGGATAGCAAAGTCGCCGAAGAAGCCCTGAACCGGGCGCGGTCCGACCTTGCCCACGTGTCGAGAGTAACAACACTGAACGCGCTGACCGCCTCGATTGCCCACGAGATCAACCAGCCACTCTCCGGCATCATCACCAACGCTAATACATGCGTTTGGTTGCTCTCTTCCAATCCCCCCGACATCGACGGTGCCCGTGAAACGGCGCAGCTTACGATTCGCGATGGCAACCGCGCGTCTAGTGTGATCGAGCGATTGCGCACCCTTTATAGCAAAAAGGAATCCCAGCCCGAATCAATGGACTTGAACGAGGCCACCCGAGAGGTCATTTCGTTGTCGCTGAGCGACCTCCAACGAAACCGGGTAATTGTTCACCACGAGCTTGCAGACGATCTGCCTCCCGTTACTGGCGACAGAATCCAGCTTCAACAGGTGATCTTGAACCTCATACGGAATGCTTCGGACGCAATGAGCAAAATCGACGATCGACCAAGAGAGTTGTTCATCACAACCGAACGGGACGAGGACACTTGTGTGTGCCTTCGTGTGAAAGACGTTGGAATTGGCTTCCAGCCGCAAGGCGCTGACAAGCTCTTCGAAGCCTTCTATACGACGAAGGAGCACGGGATGGGAATCGGACTGAATGTGAGCCGCTCGATTATCGAGGCTCATCATGGACGTCTCTGGGCAACAGCCAATAGTGGCCCCGGAGCCACATTTTCATTTTCAGTCCCGTGCAGCTAGGCAGACACTGAAATTCACGCCAATCGGACTGACACCACAACAATCCAAGAGTGAAAAACCTAGACCATCGTACAGTTGACCACGGTTGTTATAGGCGCGAACATTGAGTGTCGGAGTACGGTGAAAAGCCCCTATATGGAGACGATTTCAGCTGCTACTTTGCGGAGACTCTGTGCGAAATGGATTGGGCAATGGTCTCCCACGGAACACTTCGGCATCACCGGACCGCGCTTGACCGGAACGCTGTGTATGGCCTCCGACGAGCTATGTAAGCGTGTTGGGCGCTCAATAAGAGATCAAAGACAATGACTGGGCCTCTTGTATGTGTAGTCGATGACGATATATCGGTGCGCGAATCATTGCCCCGTTTAGTCAAAGCATTCGGCTTTGCAGCTTTCGCATTTTCTTCTGCGGAGGAATTCCTGGCATCTGGTCGTCTGTCTCAGACTGGATGTCTGATTCTTGATTTCGCGATGCCCGGGATGTCGGGTCCCGAACTTCAAAGTGAACTGAACCGCCGGCAGTTCGAGATTCCGATTATCTTCATCACTGCACACAGAGACGAGGCCGTACGCACGTCCATGCTGGAACGGGGAGCAGTTGAATGCTTGTTTAAGCCGTTTAGCCCTTCGGCTCTATTGGAGGCACTCAAAGCCGCGCTTCGGGTCTGAAGGACAATTGCGATTTCCAAGGTGATTTGTGTCAGGTAAAATCACCTCTGCTCGCTCACTTGACAATAACCCGAGGTCGTCACAATGGTGGGAGCCGCGCCAACCGTTTTTGTAGTGGATGACGACATCTCGGTGCGCGAATCATTGGAACTGCTGATTCGCAAGCAAGGTTGGCATCCTGAAACATTTACCTCTGCCCACGAATTCCTCGCACGTCCGCGACAACTTGCGCCGAGTTGCCTTGTTCTAGACTTTTCTCTTCCAGGGTTGAACGGCTTGGAACTCCAAAAACGCGTTGCTGTTGAGCTGCCCTACCTGCCGATAATTTTTCTCACTGGGTTCGGCGACATACCAATGACTGTCCAAGCAATGAAAGCGGGTGCTGTTGAGTTCCTCACGAAGCCGTTCAGCAACGAATCGCTGGTGCGCGCAATAAAGAATGCCATCGAGCGTAGCCGGCTGAAGCTTGATAGCGAAGCGCAAATTCAGGCGTTAAGAGCACGTTATTCGGCGCTCACGATCCGCGAACGCCAAGTGATGGCGTTGGTGGTCACTGGGATGCTCAATAAGGAGGTTGGCGATGAACTGGGTATCACCGAAATCACAGTGAAGTTCCATCGTGGCAATCTTATGAGAAAGATGAAATCCGACTCGTTCGCGGAACTAGTAAACATGGCCGCACGGCTTCGGATAAGAGGATCTCCCAGTCCGAAAGCTAAAGCAGCTCAGTAATTTTTCCGGACCTAATTCCGCACCCTGCGCCTCCCGTTGCGAGCTATCAGTTGTACGCCAGGACAGACTCTGAATGCTCGGGGGATCGAACTTGATCAGCCTCTGCCCTTTCGATTTGTCGCAGCATCACGGAACGAAGCTTGGCTGAGTACTCGCGGTCGAGGCCGAGACACGAGTGCTCTTCCATAACGTCCAGGGCAAACCGAAGATCAGCCGCGTAGGTGGAGTTGCTGTCGGAAATCATGCATATCCATCTTAACCGCCGAGTATTACTCTGGGATATGATTATCTAAGCGCCGCCTTATCAGCTACATACGATACTGGGCTATGCTACGATCACGCCGCAAGCAATTGTACGGTTTTGAGCTTTACCGCCGCGCATTGAATCTTTTTGAATCTGTAGACCGACCGGTCTACTCTACTTCGGATGTAGGCTAGAAGGCCTCGACGATTCAGGAGGAATCACATCATGTCAGCACTGAAAGGCACAGCTCTTATCACAGGCGCATCCACCGGCATCGGGGCCGTATATGCCGATCGCCTCGCAAAACGCGGTTACGATCTGATTCTGGTTGCGCGCAACGAGGAGAGGCTCTCAGAGGCCGCCGCACGATTGAAGTTTACCGGCCGCAGGATCGAGACGATTACTGCCGACCTCAGGAAGAAAGAAGACGTTCAGCGTGTGGCGGAGCGGCTCGGCAACGACTCCACGATTACAGCGCTGGTCAACAACGCCGGTCTTGGCAGCGCGGGCAAGCTTCTCGATGCGAAGATCGACGATTTGGAGTCGATGATTTATTTGAATGTCACCGCGCTGACACGGCTGGCCCTTGCCGCTCTGCCCGCATTTGTGGCACGCAAGAACGGTCTTCTCATCAATATTGCCTCGGTTGTGGCTCTTGCGCCAGAGCTCTTGAACGGCACCTACAGCGGTACCAAGGCGTATGTTGTGAACTTTACCCAGGCGCTGAAGAACGAATTGGTAGGCACGGGCGTGACCATTCGGGCTGTACTGCCTGGAGCAACTGCGACGCCATTCTGGGAGAAGGCTGGCCGTCCGGTGGAGGACCTGCCGGGCGAGATTGTGATGACCGCAGAGGATATGGTGGATGCATCGCTCACGGGCCTCGACCAGCATGAGTTGGTTACCATTCCCGCGCTGCCCGATGTCGCTGACTGGGAGAAGTATGAAGCGGCGCGCAAGGCTCTGGGGCCGAACCTCTCCCGCCAGATGCCGGCGGCCCGATACAGCATTCAGAGCTGAATGTATGCAAGATGGTCTGTTTCCTGCTTTCCTGTGAAAGCAGGAACAGATACAGGGAGCTTCTCATGAACGCAAAATCGACGCGTGAGCATTTGCTGGATGTAGGTGTCGAGCTGATGCACCAGAACGGCTACAACGCCACTGGGCTAACCGACCTTTTGAAAGCAGCAGACGTGCCAAAAGGCTCTTTTTACCACCATTTCGGCAGCAAAGAGGATTTTGCAGCAGTTGCATTGGAAAGGTATGGGATGCGAGAGAGAGAGCATGCTGCGGCCATTCTGAACGATGCGACAGTCCCCCCGTTGAAGCGCTTGAGACGCTATTTCAGCGATCTCGCGAGGATTTATGGCCAAAAGGGAGCGATTCCTGGATGCATAATGGGCCGATTCAGTCTGGAAATTGCTGAGGTGAGTCCGCTGTTGAGGAAACAGATCAGCGCTACGTTCGACCACTGGCAGCACACGATCGCGATGGTAATCCAGCAGGCAGTTGCGGAAGGCGAACTTCCCGCAGGCACCGATGCCGAGTCGCTGGCCGGCTTTCTGCTCAACAGCTGGGAAGGAGCGCTTTTGCGTTCGCAGGCTGAAAAGAGCGACGCTCCGCTCGAAGTCTTCCTTCGCTACGGGCTGGATGCGTTGGCACAGAAGCCGAAACCGAAAACTCACCGCAAGCGGCACTGACCAGGAGCGAAAGCACTATCAGATCCCGTCCTGCATAACAATGTTCAACAGAAAAGGAGAAATGCAATGTCAACGATCCATCTTCACCAAACAACCAATCTGGCATCTGAGCAATACATCGCTGGACTCACCGATTTCGGTCCTGGCCGTGCGAAGCTCTTCCCCAACAGCGCTGACGAATACCTCACGGTGCATCAACAGAGCCGGACCGAGGCTGATGTCACGGAGGGCTCCAGTGGTGTGTGGGAACGTTTGCACTACGACTGGTCCGACCCGAACCACGTCGTCCTCACCACGATCGACTCCAATCTTTGGGGTGGCGCATCCGGACATACCTACACCTTTACCCGTCAGCCCAACGGCTCGACCGATATCGATGTGGAGGTCGTCCGTGAAGGCAAGAACTTCAAGGGACGGCTGCTCGGCTTTGTGCTCAGCACCATCGGCAAGAGCGTTTTGGAGAAGGCATTCCTCAACAGCGTAATGGCCATTGAAGCTCGGAACGGACTGACGACGCAGCCGATAGCAGCATGAGCTGAGACTCATGTAAAACATGTGATCGCGCGTGACATTTTCACGTTCCGTACAATCTACTCTGAGTTTGGCGACGTTCAGTGATCCCAATCGCAGCCCTTGTTTTCAACAAAACGTCACAACCCGACTTCCCGGGCAGAGTCAGCCGTCCCCTAAAGACTCAGGAGGTATTGATGAGAGCATTGATCTTTCGCGAGACCGGTGAACCGAAGAGCGTATTGGAACTGGCGGAGATTCCTACCCCGCCTTTGGCCCCCGGCGAGGCGCTCGTCCGAGTGTTGCTGAGTCCGATCAACGCATCGGACCTGCACATGGTGCGCGGCCGCTATGGCTATCAGCCGGAGTTGCCAGCCAGCCCAGGCATTGAAGGCGTGGGAATTGTCGAAGCCTTAGGTCCGGGGGTGCAAAGTCCGACGGTTGGAACTCGTGTAGTCTTCATTGACACGTGGAACACTTGGCGCGAGCAGATCGTGTGCCCAGCAGACAAGCTCGTGCAAGTTCCAGACGGTCTGGACGATTCGGCCGCCGCCGCTTCCTACATCAATCCTTTGACAGCATGGGCATTGACCGTATCAACTCACAACCTCAAGGACGGCGACTGGCTTCTGCAAACGGCGGCTGCATCGAGCGTAGGGAAGTTCGTGCTTCAACTGGCGCAGCAGTATCGATTCAAGACCGTCAACATCATCCGGCGGCGCGAGCAGGAATCAATCATACGCAACCTCGGAGGCGATGAGGTCATCTGCACAGCCGACGAGAATCTCAGGACTCGCCTGCAGGATTTGACCGCGGGCAAGGGCGTCGGGCGAGCAATTGACTGCGTTGCCGGCGAAGTTGGCGCGGAGGTTGCCCGCAACCTCGCGCCCGGTGGAACGATGCTTGTGTATGGAGCCCTTTCCAGTCACCGCCAGACGGACCCCGCGAAATTCCTCATGCCGCTCTTTGCTCCGCGCTTGATCTATTCGACAGCAACGATTCGCGGATGGTGGCTTCCGCGTTGGGTGCCTTCCCAGCCGCTCGCCGAAGTGCGGGATGCGACTAGCAGTCTTCTCACCATGTTGTCGAGCGGAGCACTCACGCCCCCGGCGATTGCGCGGTATTCATTGAAGGACTTCCAGGAGGCAGTACGCCTGGCTGATGGTGAGGCCGGGCAGGAAAAGATCTTACTGGACTTCTCCGAATGATCGGTCGAGAGTCCCCGACAGTGGTTCCAACTTGCCAGCAATTGCAGTAACGACGGCAGAACTCGCGTCATGGACGTGGACCCACGTGTTCTTAAATCTAAAGGGGAACAGCTTACGTTATCGTTGAAGCTGTCGAGCAGCTTGGCGGTGTGAGATGAAAACCGACCGCATCATTGCACGTTCGCAAAGGCCGGCGGGAAAAACCATTCTTGCTTTTGCGATCCTCATTTCAATGTATGAAGTTTCTCCCGGAGCCGCCCAATCCTGCAGCACCACGGGAGTGGCGGTTCAGGTGCTCGGCTCCGGCGGCCCGGAGTTGCAGGATAAGCGAGCCTCCTCCAGCTATCTCATATGGGATCACGGCACTGCGCGTGTCCTCGTTGATGCCGGTGGAGGCAGCGCTTTGCGCTTCGGGGAGAGCGGAGCGCAGATGACCCAACTGGATGTTGTTCTGTTCAGTCACTTCCATATCGACCACAGCGGCGATTTTCCCGCTTTGGTGTTTTCTTCCTGGTTTGAAGAACGCGAGCGACCTCTGCCGGTGTATGGTCCTCCGGGGAACGATTTCATGCCGTCTACTCGTGAGTTTGTGCGCGATCTTTTCAGTGATCCCCATGGAGCCTGGCGCTACCTGAGCGAGTTGGTAGAGCCGGGTACGAAAGGAAGTTACACATTGGAACCGCACAATGTCGTAGCAGGATCCAAACCCCTACTTGTGTTTCGGAACTCCGACATGGCAGTGTATGCTGTGCGCGTCATTCATGGTGGGTTTCCCGCGCTGGCATGGCGGGTAGATATGGGCGGCAAGCGCATGGTTTTTAGTGGAGATACGAACGGCGAAGGAGACGGCTTGACACAGCTCGCGCTGGATGCCGATTTGTTCGTCGCTCATAACGCCATTCAGGAAGGTGCTACCGGAGTCGAAAGGCGTCTTCATATGCCACCTTCAGTCATCGGGATGATTGCCGCGAATGCTCACGTCAAGCAGTTGATACTGTCCCATCGAATGCTCCGGACTTTGGGGAGGGAGAATGAGACACAAGCAGAAATACATCGGCAATTCTCCGGTCCTATCGTATTCGCCAAAGACCTCGACTGTTTTCCTGTGTTCTGATCCAGCCCGATGAAGCATAACGAATGTCTCGGTTCCGAGCGGTAATTTCTGTGGGTTACGACCTTCCTTTTGGCTGTCACGGCAACTTCTCGGACCTTTTGGGAAAGTTTCCGGCACCGGAAGGCGCACACAGGAAGGTGGGGAATTTGTTTTATGAGGGGGGCGTAGTTCAGCTGGTTAGAACGCCTGCCTGTCACGCAGGAGACCGCGGGGTTCGAGTCCCGTCGCTCCCGCCAACATTACAAGACGTGCACTTTTCCTTCGAGCGGCTCCAGATCGCCCGACTTGCCTCAATTAACGATAGCAGTGCGATGAGACTCACGCCAATCACTTCCTCTGCTTTGTTGCGGGTTGCCCGCCGGCGGTAATGGTCGATGGGGGCATTGCGGAGAACGCGATAAACCATGCAACAATGCTCTCGCCGTCGCGAATCTCTCCACTACGCTCCAGCGCCCAAAGGTAAGCCGACTGGAGAATGTCCTCGGCGGTGGCTAGATCTTCTACTCGCCCCTGAAGGAACCGGAGAAACCTGGGCCGCCGCGCAATGATTTGATCAAGAAGTCGTGCCTGTGCTCGGGATTCCATGGTCAAATAACCAATTTGGTCGAACCATCCCTTTTAGATGATCAGAAAAGGGCAGGAGACGCGATGTTCGGATTTTTTGCTTTTTCCCGAACTGAACGCGTCTCGCCAGCCTAGGATTTGGAAGCCGACCTCAGCCCCGGTTGGATCCGGGCGGCCAGGACATGGACCGGAATGCGCTCAGCTAACCTTCTGTCGAACACTCTCGAGAATCTCGTCTGAAATCTGGGGATCCAGCACGGCGCGAGCCAGCACAACACCACCGAGCAAAGCGGCTGTCTGAAAAATGGCTTCCTTCCGGTCACCGCCCTGAACAGAGATAATTTCCTCAAATCCCTTCTCGAATTCTGCTTTGAGTTCGGGCGTTGAACGAGCGACCTCCTGCGCAAGTGCCGCCAAAGTGCATCCATCGTCTGGGTTATCTCGATGCCACAGACTCAGATACCGATCAGCGTAGGCTTTTCTACCCTTTTTCGTGGCACCACGATTCCGGATACGACTGGCCGAGAGCGCTAGTCCGTAGGCAACTGCTGCTTCCTCGAGGTCTTGCTTTGAACCGAAGTGGGCATAAAACGCGCCATGTGTAAGGCCGGCCGCCTGCATCACTTCACCCACGGTGACGTTCTCAAATCCTCGTTCCCGGAAGAGGCGGGAAGCCTCCTTCACGATCCGTTCATGCCTGGCGGCGGTCTCTTTGGCAGGGTAGCGCATTTTTTCTTGCATCCTCGATCTATGATAGTCATCATATCACATGTATGACGGTCATCATAGTTGATGACAATGATTAGAGGAGGGAATCATGAAGCTCGCAGGCAAAAAGGCTCTCATCACCGGAGGCAACAGCGGCATTGGCCTGGCCACGGCCCGCCTTTTCGTCTCTGAAGGCGCTGAAGTCGCAATTACCGGTCGCGATCAAAAGACACTGGATGAAGCGGTCGCCGAACTCGGATCTAAAGCGCACGGCTATCGCGCTGACGTTACGGTTTCGGAGGACCGCAAGAAGCTTTTCGCTGAACTCTCCAAAGACTTTGGCAAACTTGACATCGTCTTCGCCAATGCAGGCATTTCCGGCAGAACACCGACTGGTACGACCGACGAAGCCATCTTCGAGAACGTAGTCCGCACCAACCTCAACGGCGCTTTCTTTACTGTCAATTCTGCCGCTCCTCTCATGAACGACAACGGCAGCATCATCTTCAACGGATCGGTGCACAATTATCTCGGTCAACCAGGCGTGGCTGCCTACGCTGCTACGAAAGGCGGGCTCGTCTCGATGGCGCGATCCATCGCCGCAGACCTTGCACCGCGCAAGATTCGCGTGAACGTGGTGTCCCCGGGGGCGACGAAGACTCCCATCTGGAAGCGCGGGGCGCGCGCCAATGCCACGGCGGAGGAATCCGCAAAGGTTGCCGACTTCTTCTCGTCCACGGTTCCGCTTGGCCGCTGGGGCGAGCCGGAAGATCTGGCCAAGGCCGTGCTTTTTCTTGCCTCGGACGATTCGTCGTACATTAACGCTGTCGAGCTGATGGTGGATGGCGGACTGACCGGCGCTCCCTTCGGAGCCTCCATTCTTCGCGGCTGACCGCACAGAGCCTCTGGGCCTCAGCCATCTCGAACAAATCGCCTGATGAATTGTCCCGAGCATCAATCGCAACAAAAGACCGAAAAAGGAGAATCAAATGAAATCAGAAAAGGAATTTCTCGTAACGGGACCGACCGGCGCAACCGGTGGTGAAACGGTTGAACGGCTACTTAAAAAGGGACACACCGTTCGAGCGCTTGCTCACCGCGAGGATGAAAGATCTGAACGACTCAGCAAATTGGGGGGCAGAGGTTGTTTTTGGCGACCTTCTCGACATGGAATCGGTACGTTCCGCCCTTCGTGGAACCTACGGAGCGTATTTCGTTTATCCCATTCGACCGGGGATCGTGGATGCAAGTGTTCGATTCGCTCAGGCTGCAAAGGAGGCTGGCGTCAAAATCATCGTCAACATGTCACAAAAGTCGGCACGCGGAGACTCTCAAAGCCACGCAGCACTGGCACACTGGCTATCGGAGCGCGTGTTTGACTGGTCCGGGGTGCCCGTCAGCCACATCAGACCGACACTCTTTTCGGAGTGGATGCTCTATGGGGCCGCCATGATCCGTCAGGGCGCCTGGCTTGTACCATTCGGCACTGGCCGCCACGCTCCCATCGCGGGAGAAGATCAAGCCAGAGTGATTGTCGGAATTTTGGAAAACCCGAAAGCACATGCGGGAAAAACGTATTCTCTTGTTGGACCGGTTGAATATAACCATAAAGAACTTTCTCAGATCATTGGAAGCGTGCTTGGAAAGAAAATTCACTTCGAGCAAGTTTCAATTGAGAAGTATGGTGAGATTATAAGTAGCCGGCCGCGTGGCGCGGCTCGAAATACCGCCGCTACAGCGTACGCCGAAGCAGACAAGGCTGGAGGCGCAGGCTCGGATTTCGTTCTCCAACATTTGAAAGAGATCGCTATCGACCACGAAAATGGGATTTTCAGTGGGATGAATAACTATGTCCAAGAGATTGGCGGTCGTCCTCCGATGACGGTTGAACAGTTTGTCGAAAAGCATCGCCCAGAATTTGGGAAATAAGACAATGACATCCTCTCACTGCGACCCCATTTTAAGCATGAGAAGATCCCTGGAGCTGTACTTTTCCTTGCCTCGACGATTCGTCGTACATCAACGCGGTCGAGCCGATGGTTGACGGCGGACTCACGAGTGCTTCCTTCGGAGCTCCCATTCTTCACGGCTGATGCTGGAGTTTGTCCCAGGCGGGCGAAGAGCTGCCGGAGGAACGCCTTAAGCCATCGTCCTGACGGGGTGCTGAGAGCGGAGTGCCGATTCACCTGGTGAACCACCTCGCGACAATGGCAGACCTGCACCGTGCGGGAATCTATTACCGGATGTCGAACGACGTCTTCACGCTAACGGGGCGAGGACCGTTGGGCGTGCAGGAGTTTGTCAGGAAGAATGCGGCGTGATTCAGGGCAATCTCAAGAAAGGCCTGAGCGTCCGCTTGCAACCTCAATCAGTACCGGTGAGCCGATGAATTACGGCCCACAAGCAAACAGACCACACAGCATGAGGAGGAGTTTTCATGAGCCCAGTTCTTTCCCAGTTCGTTGTACCTGTGACATCCGTTCATAAGGTCGAAGCAGACGGAGTCGAAGTTTTCTATCGTGCAGCCGGCAACCCGAGTGCGCCGGTGCTGCTTTTGCTTCACGGATTCCCGGCATCGTCGTTTATGTTCCGTGAGCTTATTCCCCGTCTGGCGGATCGGTACCGGGTGATTGCTCCGGATCTGCCTGGATTCGGATTCACGGAAGTACCTGAAAAGCGAAATTATCGGTATTCCTTCGAGGCATTAGCGCGCACGCTGGAGGCCTTTACAAATGCGCTCGGCCTGAACCTTTATGCGATTTATGTGTTTGACTACGGAGCTCCGACGGGCTTCCGACTGGCAATGGGCCACCCGGAACGCATTACAGCGATCATTTCGCAGAACGGCAACGCCTACGAAGAAGGTCTTGGTGATGCGTGGGGACCGATCAGGAAATATTGGTCCGCTCCCACGGCAGAAAACAGAGAGGTGCTCCGGCAAAACGTTTTGACGCTGGAGGCAACCTGCTGGCAGTACACCCACGGCGTAGCCAATCCAGAGGTATTGCGCCTGAGTCCTACACATTGGATGCGGCTCTGATGGAACGACCGGGAAACAAGGAGATTCAGCTTGATTTGTTTCTCGACTACGCATCCAACGTGAAGCTCTATCCGCAGTTTCAGGAGTACTTTCGAAACGCGAAGCCGCCTTTGCTGGCGATCTGGGGCAAAAACGACCCCTTTTTCACTCCCGCAGGAGCTGAGGCATTTCGAAAGGATCTCCCGAACGCGCACGTCCAGCTTCTGGATACGGGTCATTTTACAATCGAGACGCACGTCGTGGAAATCGTCGCTGCAATGAAAGAGTTTCTTGAGGTCTGCGCATGACCAAAGCTCTTTTCGAGCCATTTACGCTCAAATCACTTGAACGGAAGCACCGGATCGCCATGGCCCCGATGACGCGCGGCATGAGCCCAAACGGCATCCCGGGCCGCGATGTCGCCGCGTATTACCGCGCGCGCGCCGAGGGCGGCACGGGCCTCATCATCACCGAAGGGACGACCATCAATCGACTCGCGGCTTCGAACAACGCCAATATCCCCAACTTCCGTGCGCCAGAGGCGATAGCGGGTTGGAGGCGCGTCGTAAATGAGGTGCACGAGGCCGGTGGCAAGATCGCGTCGCAGCTATGGCACCAGGGAGCCTTGCGGCAGCCGGGGACCGGTCCGAATCCAGACGAACCCTCAGAAGGGCCGTCGGCCATCGAGGGTGTGGCGCAAGCCATGACCGACAGCGATATTGCGGACACCATCGAGGCTTTTGTTGCCGCTGCAGGCACCGCCAAAGAGATTGGTTTCGATGCCGTCGAGCTGCACGGCGCTCACGGATATCTGATCGATCAATACCTCTGGACGCAAACCAATCGCCGGACCGACCGTTACGGCGGGGATATCGAAGATCGCCCGAACTTCGGGGCGGACATCATTCGCGGTGTCCGTGCGCGGGTAGGCACTGATTTCCCAATCATCATGCGCTTTTCCCAGTTCAAGTTGAAGGATTACTCGGCACGCCTTGCCGAAACCCCGGACGAGCTGGAGAGGCTGCTCACGCCCTATGTCGATGCGGGCGTAGACATTCTTCACGCGTCGACGCGGTGCTTCTGGCAGCCGGAGTTCGAAGGGTCTCCGCTCAACCTGGCTGGCTGGGCCAAAAAACTCACCGGCCTTCCGGTGTTCACTGTCGGTTCGGTCGGTCTTAAAGGCGCCGATGTGGCCGACCTGATAAGGGGCGACGTTTCCACACCCCAGGTCGCCGGGCTTGATCGGCTAGAGGAGCGGATGGCAAGAGGCGAGTTCGACATCGTCGCAGTCGGACGCGCGCTGCTCACCGACCCGGAATGGGCGAATTAGATTCGCGACGGAAGGACTTCGGAGTTGAAAGGCTTCGACCGGACTTCACTCTCGTCGCTCGTCGGCGCCGAGAATCCAAGTCCCGCTCTCGCGGTGTGAAGTTGCAACGGTCGGGGGTTCGCCGTACATCACTGCGATCGAGTTGATGGTTGACGGTGGAGCGGCGGGCACTCTTTTCGGAGCCCCCGTTCTTCACGGCTAACCGTACAGAGTTAAGGCCTGGAGTAAATAGATGAGAGTTCAACTGGTTCCACCCCAATCCGTCACAGAGCCGCGTCTTTGGGTGCGGCCTGAGCAGGTTCTCGGAATGGTGCTGCGGCCCGGCTCGATTGAGATGGGCGTGCGCCGAACCGAGCTGACAGAGTTTCGTTACGTTGCGGGCGAGATGATCTTGCCCCACCGTCATGAGGGAAAGTGGGTTGGGCTCATGAACGCAACGTATCTGCAGCTCAGTATTTCCGATGAAGCACTGATGGCGGCCTCTGACAGGGAGGTCGAACTGCGCATGTATCGCAAGTTTGCGGACCCTCGCCTGCGTGGGTTAGTTGCGGCCGTTCATGTGGAGATGGCGGCTGGGTTTCCGAACGGGCGGCTGTTTCTGGATTCCGTCGAACAGGCCATAGCCTTGGCGCTAATCAATGGTCATGCAGTTGGGCAGCGGCCTGTACAGAGACACCGAGGCGGACTAGGCTCCGCGCGCTTACGAAAGATCAAAGAGCTGGTCGATGCGAACATGGACGACGACTTGAGCCTCGACGAGATGGCGCAATCCGTAAAGTTGAGTACAGCTCATTTCGCACGGATGTTTCGGAAGTCAACGGGCCAGACCCCGCATCAGTTTGTCCGGCGCCAACGAGTCGAGCGCGCCAAGGCGATCCTGCGTGCTCCCGATACGCGAGTATTGGACGTTGCCGTGGCCTGCGGCTTCAAGACCCAGCAACACTTTGCGCAGGTCTTCCGTGATGTCTGTGGAGTCAGCCCGACCGAGTATCGCCAGGATTTCTGGTTTCCGAAAATCAATGGTGCTTCGGATGCCGTCCCCCAAGATGCGCTGCGACCTTGATTTGATCTTCGCGCTACTTTGTATCTTTCGCGAGTTGCCCTTTGTTCGGTCGTTAAGGTCCGGGTGTATGGCAATCGTAACTCATCTATTCTCGCATCGGCCATGCACCAGAGAAGATGGTAAGGCCATCCCAGGTCTCAAAATCGAGACCTGGGCCCGCCCGCCGCCAATCTGAAAGGAGATTCATCGTTGATTCGGGGAATTACTTACGCGACGGGGCGTAGTAGAAGGCCCGGCTTCAATCTGGCCGTTGACCCGGACATGAGCCTGCGCTCGGCTGTCATCTTGATGACTTTCTGGGCTGGAATCGCTGCATATGCTGGCACAATCCAACAACAGGGTGACACACCAGCTGTTCCGAACCTTTCGCGTCAAGAGTCGCTGGAGGACCGAGTCAGTTCAGCACCGGAAAGCGTGCTCAAGCGGTTCAGCAATAAATTGAATGTGAATGTTTCCGTGCATACTGTCACGCCTGCCGAACGGATCATTCTGGTGAACGCTCTTGCGCAACTGACACCTTTTCAACGTAGGGTGCTGCAGAACCGACTGCATGCAATCTACCTTATGGATGGATTGCCGGGCAACGCGTTGACGTTTCCTGATGGCGGACCGACAGCTGATCCGATGAATAGCATCGCTGTTCGCGCAGGAGCGCTTCACGAAACTGTATCTGAACTGGTGACTCGAAAGGAGCGCACCTTGTTCGACAGTGCGGGTTCCGAGTTGTCCGTGACGGTCGATGGGGGAACTCTCAATGCAATGGTCTATGTGTTACTCCACGAGGCGACCCATATCGTGGATTTCGCGGTAAGAGCAACGCCTGATCCCGCACATCCAAATGGGAATTATCCACTGGTAACTGGAATCTGGCGAGATGTCATTACACCCGTAGATCAATACAGGCTGCCCATACTCATGGGCATCTCCTATAGGCGAAATGGGCGAGTAATTCCCATCGCGCATGCTCCAGAGCTCTACGACGCGCTTGGTCGCACCCCGTTCATTTCTGTCTATGCCAGCTGCGACTCTTACGACGATCTAGCCGAACTTGTGGCGTGGACCGAGCTAACCGTGCGTTTGCACCAGCCGTATCGCATTCTCATCTCGAAAGGTGGGACCGTCCTACAAGCCATCGAGCCTGCCCAGTCAAATCTGGTCCAGGCGCGCCTCAAGTACTTAGGCCAGTTAACCGGATGGTAATCCTTGTTTACGAACTGCTTCCAAGGGCTCATTCACTCTGACGAAAAGATGCGGCCTATGAATGACTCAGAACACTTTAGCAAAACGAGAGTAGGCGCTTCCTTTTGGCTGGCGTCCAAAATCGCTGCCCCGCCAAGCATTTGCGCGCGAGCGGCGGCAGTTGCTGAGCGGGCCGTGGATGGAGCGGGCGAATTCATCCGCAAGACGGCGCCGGTGAGGCGAGTGAGCGGCGAGCGCGTTCAGCGGCCCCATTCCTCAACTTGAGTTCTTTCCGCAGGTCCGAAGGCGAGCCATCCAGCGCCGCCGGCCAGGAGCGCCATGCCGATCCAGGCCCGCACGGGTGGCGATGTGGGTTCCAGGGCCATTCCGAGGATGATCGCGAACAGCGGCGCGAGAAGAAAGCGAGCCGTCATGCGGGAAGCGGCGAGGCGTCGCATCAGCCAAAAGAGCAAGAACAGCGCAGGTAGATCGATTGCGAGCAGCCCTAGAAGTTGAAACGGCAGTGCGCTCCAGCGCCAAGCGGTATGCGGCGTGAAGGTAGCGGCCGCGGCAAAGCAGACGGCGCTGGCAGCAGCGGCTTGCGCGGCCATCGGCAGGGTTGAGCGGGCCGCGAGGTTCCGTGCAAGCCTCACTGCGAGGCAGTTTGTAGCAGCGATACCGAAAGCGGCCGCAAGAAGCGCACACAGCGCCGCCCCCGCGCGCAAGGAGCCGGCAATGTCGAGAGGAAAGAGACAAAGAATGCCAGCAAATGCGGCGATGGTCCCGGCCAGAGCGGCTTTCCCCTGTGGCGACGCGCCGTCTTGGAGGTAAGGCTCCAGAACGACGGCGAAGACGGGCGTGAGCGAGAAAACGGCAACCCGGTCGAGCGTGGAAACCCAGCCCTCTGTGCAAGCTGCCAGCGCGGCCGGAACAACGAACAGACCGAGGCCGAGCCGGCACAGGCCCACGCGCGACGCCCGCGTGGGAATTCGACGCGGCGCGCCACGGCGATGGACGTAGCCACGACTGCAAAGACGGAGAACAGCGCGGCCTGGCGCTGCGCACGCGACATGGGATCCGTGCCGAATTGCGGAAGCAGGTCTGTGCGCAGCGAAGAGACGGCCCATAACGCAGAGAGCAGCAGCAGTCCGAGGGCCGTAGACAGGCCAGTGCGCGTGCGCCCGGTTCGGCGCAATCTCATGGGTTCGATGAAAACACATTCGCCCGCAAAGCAGATGGAGGCATCGCCGAGTCATCGGGAGGACGGCCCTCGAGGGGGCCCGCTCAATTGTGATTCGTTCAGCATGAATTCAGCAAGAATCCGACCATGTGAGCAAAGACTCGCACAAGTGGGAATCCGATGTGCAGTTTACTCATAAAAAGCACCCTTGGTGCGTTGCATGTACGGGCGCATTTTAGGTCGAATTCCCCGATAGGAGTTTTTACGAACATGTTCAATCTCAGGTTTTTCCTCACCGCAGGTATGCTCGCTGGCGCCGTTCTCGCAATGCCGCTAAGTCGCGCGGCTGCACAGGACGGTCAAGGCGCAGTCTTCGTAATGACGAATGCCGCGTCAAATAACCAGATCAACGCATATATTCGCCGCGCTGGCAGTTCCCCCGCAGATTGAAAGAGTGGAGGTCCTTGCAAGCACACCCCTAAAGGGCTAGGTGCGAGGTTCTAGCCACCCGGAAAGTGTTCGTTACACGAAACCCATAATTCAGGAGAAGAAATGATCATGAAGGAGAAACAAATGCAAATCTCACAAACCTACCGAGCTGATGCCGCGCCTTCGGAGCGCAAGTCAGCGCTCCGAGGTATGCTGCAACGTCTCGGCTCAACCCTTCTAATGTGCACGCTCGTCATGGCTGCGACCGGCTCTGCAAGGGCCGCAAATACTCAGGACCAAGCAGCAGTTCGCGCGCTCGGAGATGGCTTCGCTAAGGCTTTCGTTCAGAAGAATGCCGACCTCCGAGCATCTCAATTCGCTGAGGATGGAACCTACGTTACGCCGCAGGGTGACTTGCTGCAAGGGCGCGCCGCAATGGTGAAGGACTTCGGTACCGAAGCGCAGGCTGTCAACACCAGCACGCAAGCGGCGTTTTCCAATTACCGGATCCGCTTCGTCAAACCCGATGTCGCGGTCGCCGATGCGCTCCTTACCTTGCATAATGTCAACGGTCCGAATGGGCAGGTCATTCCCACGATACCGGTCAATTTTTTCTTCGTGGCCGTCCATCAGGGCGATCACTGGCTGATCGAGGATGGGCGCGCGCATTTTGCACCAGCGCCGCCGAATGGCATGACCGCTCGTAGTGGCATGGCCGCTCATCAGTAGCGTGGAGAATACTTGTGTCACATTCCACGCAGCTCGATAAGGAACGAATCGCTACAAGCGCGCCGGAGAGTCACGCCGGCGTGCTTGTAGTTCGCAGGCACCATCTGCTGGTGCGGTGCAGCCACTGGCTGAATGTGCCAATCCTTTTGGGCCTCATCTTGAGCGGCATCTCCATTTATTGGGCATCTCCGGTCTATCAGCACAAATCAAGTCCAATGACCGGGAATGTCGACCCTCTTGCGGACCTTGGTGTATGGATATGCGCGCATGTTCCAGGGCTGCACCAATACAGCAGTCCGCCTGACTGGGTCTACAACCACATAAGCCTGGGCCCCGGCGCGCTCGCCGAGGCTTTGCGCCTTCATTGGCTCTTTGCTTATCTCTTCATGCTGAACGGGCTGGTCTTCGTCATAGGATCGGCCATGGGGGGCGGCTGGCGGTCGTTGTTGCTCCGCTGGACGGACTTGCGCGATGCGCTCATGATGTCTCGCTATTATCTAAGAGTTCCCGTCGCCAAGTTAACGCGCCGCAGTTTGCCGCATCCCCGCTTCAGCACAAAATACAACGCACTTCAACGGGTCGCTTATTTTTCCGTACCAGTCGCCGGGCTCCTATCGGTCTTCACGGGCTGGACGATTCATAAGCCCATGCAACTCCATTGGTTGACTGCGATCTTCGGTGGATATGACAAAGCGCGCATCTGGCACTTCTGGCTGATGTGTTTTTTCATTTCTTTTGTCGTGCCCCATGTGGCCCTGGTTCTCGCCGATGGGTGGGACACCCTTCGCAGCATGATCGTAGGTTGGTCGATGAAGGCGGGAAGATCGGAGGACCTTTGACAATGAATCCTGAAGACGAACACCCTGCGCAAAGGGCGGACAACACATCCGCGGCTGAATCCGTGTCTTCACGAAGGCCCGCCAGCTTCTTCCAGGAACGGCCTCCGCAGGCGATGGAAGTGGATCCCCAACTCTTGCGTCAGTGGACTCGCCGCGATGTTCTGCTCTTCGGAATCGGCACAATCGCCGCGGCCGCAGGTGGCGCCTCTCTCTTGCCCCAGACCACACTCGAACGTTTGGGCATCCTCCACAAACAGAAGAACCGGCCAGGAAAGGAATGGTTGCTGGATAAGGCCCTGCGCGTCGATGACGATGTTGCGGAGGCTATGTATTCAGGTAACCGCCTTGTGCCAACCTACACCAAATCGCAGATTACGCCGCTCCGGAACAACTACAACGGGGCCACTCCCGACCCTGGCTATATTCCAGAATGGCGCTTGACTCTCGACGGGCTCGCGTCCGGCTTAAGCGTTTCTTTGAACATCCGGAGCCTGCTTGCATCTTTCCAGCTGCATGAGCAAATCACTCGGCTCGTGTGCGTCGAAGGTTGGAGCGCGATTACCTGGTGGGGCGGACTGAGGTTTGATGATTTGCTGCGTGCTTACCCGCCAACGTCCCAATCGAAATGGGCCCGACTCGAGTCATCGGTCAATCTCGGTCCCTGGGGAAATCCCGACCCGTACTTCGTTTCGCTTGATCTTGCCACCGCTCGCCATGCGCAGACCTTGCTCGCGACTCACCTGAACGGAAAGCCTCTCACAGTGGAGCACGGAGCTCCGCTGCGACTGGTCTCGCCTGTGAAATTAGGCCTGAAGAACATCAAGGCGATTACGCGGATTAGCTACACGAAGGACGAGCCAGTGGACTATTGGGCAATGCACGGGTATTCACGCTACGACGGAATTTAAATCAGCTGCCCTGAGAGTGCCAGACTATGAGGTGCGAACGGAGCATTCGTATTTCCCGGTGCAAAATCGCTAGTGCCGCATCGACATGGATTAGGACCGCGATGTCGGCAAGTCGACTGGAATCTCATGAACCACTAGTCCCGGAGAATCGGCGTCGCCTACAGCGTCTGCGAGGACTCATCTCGCCTGGTTTGCGAAGAGACCAAAGCGCGCCGATTACAGTCATCGCGCTTTCACCGCCTGTGCCGTTTCATCCTGGGAAAGTGAAGAGTTCGACGAGTACCCTCACGCGCTCCTTCTGACGGCTGCGCGGAAATCGCTTAGTTCTCGTCAGTTCGGCGATTCCATGGAGGCTCGCCCAAAACAGTTCCGCTAGAACCTCTGCCTTCGAGCTTTGCCCCGGAAACAACTCCGGGAGTTGGGAAAACGCGAACCGTAATTCTGGAGGGGTAGCCTGGTCACCGAATGGCACGTTCAGGTTGAGCGAAAACATCACTTCATACAGCGCTGGTGAAGACGCGGCGAACTCCAGGTATGCGGCCGCTACCGATTCGACCGTATTTCCACGCTTAACTCGTTTCCGTGCCTTCTCCAAAGCCAGGCCAATCTCCTGGAAACCCTCGATTGCAACCGCGGTGAGAATCCCTTCGCGGCTGCCAAAGTGGGCGTACAAAACGGGTTGGCTGTATGAAATCTCGTCGGATAGCCGCCGAACGGTTACGCTCGGCCACCCTTCAAGCTCCGCAATTCGTCGTGCGGCACCGATGATCTGTGCCCGGCGGGCCTGTTTGTCACGCAGTTTTCGTTCCGCAATTCGGTTAGCTGGCACTTTGTTTCCCTGGTAGGAATTATAGTGCCGCTAGCGTTTTGCGTCGGACAGTGAATCTTTCCCAAATGTCTCCACATCATATCTAGCGTTGCTAGCTTTTCTAACGAGGAGACATGAATATGACTCTACAAGCCGAGGCAACCGTGAACTCACCGCATTCAAACCCGGCAAAGCAAGTTCCCGCAGGAACAGGTACAGCATACTGGGGCCCCGGTGAGTTGATGACGTTTCTCATCACCAGCAAGGAGAGCGGCGGCGCGATCTTCATGTCAGAGATCTCTGTCGCGCCCGGCGGAGGCACCGCGCCCCACATCCACCACCTGGAGGACGAGGCGTTCCGCCTTCTCGAAGGCACCCTGACCATACAGGTGGGCGGAAATACGATCACGGCATCCGCCGGAGATTTCGCTTTTCTTCCCGTGGAATCGCTCATTCATTCAAGAACACGGGCGACCGCGATGCGAAGGCGCTGGTCCTCATCACTCCCGCCGGCCTTGAAGGATTTTTTGCGGAGGTGTTCGAGCCTGCGACGGATCGTTCCGCGGTGCCGCCGTCTGTCACGAAAGAGATGATGGACCGGGCGCGCGCGGCGGCCCCCAGGTACGGACTGGAGCTTCTTCCACCTGCTTAACGAGTTCCATCGGATTCCACGATTTTCTAAATAGGAGACATTTCATGCACAACGTTATTCCACTCACCCTGGCGGCCCTCATCGCTGCGGGAATCATCGTTATCGGTTGTTTCTACCTTGTTTCTCCTGAACGAATGTCAGGATCATTTGGTCTTAAGCCGCCTGCCTCGGATGCTGACACCCGTGCCTGGCTACGTCTTAAAGGAATTCGGGACGTTGCGTCCGGATTGGTCGTGCTGGCCATGATGGTGACCGCGGACTGGCGACTGGTAGGCATAGCTCTACTCGTCGAAGCAGTCATCCCTTTTGGCGACATGTCCATCAGTCTGGGGTCGGGCGGGCGGAAGGCGACAGCGTTCTCCGTTCATGGCGTAACCTGCGCGGTGATGCTTGTCGTCGGCCTCTTGTTGATCCATGCCGTTTGAGCGGTGACGGGTTAAAAGGAGGAGGGAAAATGAATCATTGGATTTGGGCAGTATCCTTAGTTGGTATTCTCAGCACCGCGGTGGTGTGTGGCACGGACATGTTCTTTTTGACTATCGGCCGTTCCGCTCTCAGATTGGCTTCACCATCTGCCGGAACCGAAATCATGGGTTTCTTCCACATGTTCGCCGACGCGCGGATGCCGATCTGGGGCGTCATGGCGATCTTGTCCAACCTCTTGCTGGTCGTATCAAGCAGGAGTGGGCAGCGCTGGTTCTATCTCGCATCGCTCCTCATGCTGATTCTGTTCGTCATTCTCTACAATCTCTTGTCAAAACCAATTAATCGGATTCAAACCGTAGCGGCGAAAACCGGAAAAAGACTCGACAATGGTCGAGAGCTACAGACGTCGTGGGATAGGGTGTTATTGATCCGTGTTCCTCTGCTCGTTGTGTCTCTGCTTGCCCAGTGCCTCGTGTTGCTAGTCGCTTCGTCGTAAATGTGGCTGGGGCGCTCCCCTTTGAAGAGTCAGGAGATTCTGGGCGCGCGAAAAGCCGTCAAGTGTCCACCGATTCGTGCGGCTCGACTTTCGATTGATGAGTTCAGGACTCAGCCCGTTTCCAGACTCCCAGATATGGGATTGATACTCGCCGATGATGGCCTCATTGATACCCTCCCAATCCCCGGCAGTTCCCTCTAATGGAGCCGCGGGTAACGTCTTCGCATCAAACAATTACGTGGCAGGTAATTGCTGCGCCTCGCGATCTGTTCGATAGTAGACCTGTAGCCGACCAGGATTGCCTGCGAGGCCACAGATCTCAAAGGAGAATCACATGCCGAACTATCCAATTCATACGATCGCCTCGGCGCCGGAAAAGTCGAAACCAGCGCTCGCGCAGTTGCAGAAGGCGTTTGGTGTTCTACCGAACCTTCCCGCAGTCATTGCAAATTCACCGAAACTCGTCAACTCCCTCGTAGGCCTGTTTGGGCAGGTGCATAGCCCGGGCTTAAGCGAGGCGGAAAATCAGATTGTTCTGCTGACAGACGCAGTCGCGAACTCCAGCACGTATGCGGTGGCGTTCCACACGGCGCTGGCTCTTCAGCAGGGAATCAGTTCTGAAGAAACAGCCGCAATTCGCGAGGGGGGCGTACCTACGAACAAGCGATTTCGTGCACTTTCCACCTTGGCGAGGACGCTCATTGAGAAACGCGGTCATTTGAGCGACCAGGAACTCGATTCGTTCATCGCTGCCGGGTTCACGAAGGAGCAGGTCTTCGAGGTTATCGCCATGGTGGCGGCCTCGACGATCACCAACTACGCTGGAACCATCGCCGATCCGCCGCTGGAGGATCCTTTCCGGCAGCACGCATGGCGAGGACTACAGCAGAAAACAGAGACTACGGCCGCGGCTTGACTCTGTCGGCAGCGTCCAGTTCCGATGAGGGGGAGATCGAAATGGCCACGCAATCTACCTCGACGGTTCCTCAGCTCGGGGAGTTGTTGCGCTACTGGAGACAGGAGCGCGGCAAAAGCCAGCTCGATGTCTCACTCGATACGGGGATCTCACAGCGTTATCTGAGTTTTGTGGAAAGCGGGCGGAGCGCTCCCAGCCGGGATTTTATTTCGATCGTTTCCGATGCCTTGAACATTCCGCTCCGCGAAAGGAACGTTCTGCTGCTTGTGTCAGGATTCGCTCCTAAGTACAGCGAACAAAGTATCGATGCCGAGCAGATGGCGGTCGTGACGCAGGCCATCGACCGAATGCTTCATCAGCATGAGCCGCACCCCGCACTCGTGCTGGACCGGTATTGGAATGTGATTCGGACCAATGAAGCCGCGCCGCGATTCTTTGGATCATTTGTGGATCTGGAGAAAAAACCAAAGCCGCGCAACCTTCTCGACCTGATGTTCGATCCGGTGGGGATGCGCCCTTTGTTGAGGATTGGGAAAAGGTCACAGCCGGTCTGCTGCAAAGGGTCCGGAGGGAAGCGGTGAGACGGGTACTGGATGCGAAACTCCAGGAGTTGCTGAAGCGGTTGCGGGAGTATCCCGGTGGTGCAGAGCTAAAGCCATCACTCACTCCACAGAGTCCAGTGCTACCCATGGTGTTTCGAAAAGGGAACGAGCGCTTCTCCTATTTTTCTCTGATCACAACCGTTGGTACGCCCCAGTGCATCACGGCGCAGGAACTGCGTGTGGAGTGTATGTTTCCGACCGATGTTGAGGAGAGAGCACTATGAGCGTTCCTCTGTTTATGAGCGAGAGATCGAAACCGAAGATCACAACGCAGCCGCTTTCTGTGGGCTGCCTGATCTACGAGCGGATGGACCAGATTGACTTTACGGGACCGTTTGAAGTTCTTTCACGCATGCCAGATACAACTATCCGGATCATTGGAAAAGAAGTTGCGCCTGTCCGCGATGTGCAGGGGCTTCGACTTTACCCGGATGTGAGCATAGCGGAAGCAGGACTCTTTGATGTTCTGCTGATTCCCGGTGGTTATGGGCAGCAGGCTTTAATGCACGATGAAGAAGTGCGCGGGCTCATCCGCAAACAGGCTCAGAGCGAAAAGCTTCTATTTTCGGTCTGCACCGGAGCTCTGCTGTGTGGTGCAGCGGGTGTGCTCGCGGGAAGACAAGTGACAAGTCATTGGAGTGTTCGGCATCTGATGCCACATTACGGCGCAGTTTTGGCGGATGCAAGGGTGGTGGTGGACGGCAACTTCATCAGCGCTGCTGGTGTGACGGCTGGCTTAGAGGCGGCCCTGGTGGTGGTCTCTCTGCTGAGAGGGGATGCGGCTGCTCAGGAGATTCAACTTGCCATTGAGTATGCGCCGAACCCTGTTTTCAACAGCGGCACCCCAGAGAGCGCGCCGCATGAAGTGCTGCAGAACTTTCAGACAAAGTACGAGCCGATCGGGACAGCAAGGGAGGCAGAGGCGATTCGCTATGCGGCAATCAATCATGCAGTTTGGTGACAGAGCCGGAGCAGCCACACTTCGCCTCAGAAACCCAAGTGTCGAAGGGCCATCGTCGCGGTCCTCTTGAGTTCCTCTTCCTCGATATAAGCGCGCCTCGCTCTGGATAGGAGTGGTTCTTGTCCGTTCGACCCTTTGTAATAGACATCCCCGAGGAACGGCTTGAGGACCTGCGAAGGCGATTAAGCATGGTGCGATGGCCCAAGCCTGTGAGCGGCGCGGAGTGGAGCGACGGCGCCGACCTCGAGTTTCTGCAACGATTGACGGACTATTGGCTGAACACATTTGATTGGCGAGCGCAGGAGAAGCGCCTCAATCGCTTACCGCAGTTCATGGCGACAATCGACAATCAGGACATCCACTTTGCCCACGTGCGAGGAAACGGGTCTGACCCATTACCTCTGATCCTGACTCATGGCTGGCCGGGCTCTTTCGCGGAAATGGAACGTGTGATTCCGCTCCTGGCGGATCCACGGGCCCATGGCGGCGACCCGGTCGATGCCTTTCACGTGGTGGCGCCCTCGCTGCCCGGATACGGTTTCTCGCCCGCGCCCGCGGCGCCGGGTGTCAGTTCAGGGCGCATCGCAGATCTCTGGCAACGCCTGATGGCGAAAGTTGGCTATTCTCGTTTCGCACTGCAGGGAGGAGACATTGGCGCCGGCGTATCTGTGTGGACGGCAAGACTTTTTCCTGAACAGGTGGCCGGCGTACATCTGAACTTCATTCCTGGCAGCTACAGGCCGCCATTCGGAAACGAGATTCTACCTGTCTCGCAGGAAGAGCAGGCATACCTGGATAAGGTTGTTGACTGGACTGCCACTGAAGGGGGCTATGCGCATCTGCATGCTACAAGGCCACAAACGCTGTCCTATGCACTGACCGATCGCCTGTTGGGCTCGCAGCGTGGTTCGTTGAGAAGTTCCACAGTTGGAACGATTGCAACGGAGACGTCGGGCAGGTTTTTGGATTCGACACACTTTTGACTGATATCTCACTCTATTGGTTCGGCGATGATATCAACGGGTCTTTGCGCCTCTACAAGGAGAACAGACTTGCACCGCTCACATTCAACCCAGGCGAGCGCGTTGCGCGTCCGCTTGGCGTCGCCTTATTTCCGCGCGAGCTTCCAATGCCGCCGCGTTCATGGGTTGAGCGAGTCTTTAATGTGCGGCGTTGGACCGTTATGCCGCGAGGCGGTCACTTCGCTGCGTTGGAACAGCCAGAACTGCTCGCCGAGGATATTCGCGCCTTCTTCCGGCCATTGCGCATGTTGTGATTTCTCAGGCTTGGTCACTGAACAAAAATCGATCTAACCCGCGAACAAGCCCACGCGTCGTCATTACTTTTTGCAGAGCCATCAACGTTCCGCCGACGTAAGGCATTGCACTGGAGCCCGCGTCGTGCCGAATCGTCAACCTCTCGTCTGGTAAACCGAAGATGGCTTCAAAACCAATCACATAACTGGGCAGGCGCACAGAATGGACCTGCGTGCCACCGATTGTCGCGCCACGCGCTTGCGGATCGCCGTGCGTTTGTGCAATCGGAACCTCAAGCCGATTTTGCGAAATGGAGGCCAATTCTTCTGCGAGTTCGCGGGTTGATCCGCTCGGCGCGTCCGGCTTATCCGCGTGCGCGTAGTCAATTATTTCCCAGGAATGCAAGTGCTTTGCGGCAATCAGAGCGAAATGCTTGGCGAGTGCGGCTGTGATGGAGAAGTTTCCTGCAGCGATCACTCCAAGACCGCTTCTTCTGACCATCTCATCAATCTCCTGATAATCGGACGCCGTGAGTCCCGATGTGCCGATCACAACGCGAACGCCCCGACTGAGCGCCTCCAGCGTACGTTCCTTGACCGAGCCGGGAGAGGTATAGTCCACCACCACATCTGTCGGCTTTGACAGAGCCCCGCTGAGGGTTTCCGAGACGATGACTCCGACCGGCTCAAGGCCCAGAACAGTTCCGATGTCCACTCCCGCAGAGCCGCGGGCGATTGCCCCGGTAAGCGTAAACTCACTTGATTTGACAATCTCTCTGACTAGAATCTGTCCAACCAAGCCTGTAGCGCCCGCTACACAAACTTTGATCGTCATGATGCCAGTCTAAGACAACACGCCGTATGCCTTTGGTTCAGCAGAAGCCAACCCATTTCCCATTGCATGGGACTGGATGTGCACCAAAATCCGATTTTGCGAAATGGAGGCCAGTTCTTCCGCGAGTTCGCGGGTTGTCCCGCTCGGCGCGTCCGGCTTACCCATCGCGTGATCCATGGAGTACGGATCTCCGAACCCGGTCAGCGATTGCTCCGTCTGTCGCCCAAGAGCCAGTTCGCACTTTCCGGTGTACGGTTTTGGGGGTTGCGTGGCCGGTCAGGCGGATCGACAGGGTCTTTCGATCGCGAGTGCTCAACTCGCCGGCTCAATTGGTCTGTCACGTTATATTGTCATCATGTCAGCATCAACCTTGTATGCCGAAATCGAGGAAGCGCTTGCCGCAGAAATTGCCCAGGGCGAGTATCGCCCCGGCGAACAATTACCTACCGAAGATGAATTGCTTCAGCGATTTCAGGTGAGTCGCATCACCGTTCGTCGTGCGATCCAGAATTTGGTTAGTCGAGGCTTGCTCGAGATTCGTCGTGGACTTGGAACCTTCGTTCTGTCGCTGCGGATCGAAGCGGAACTCACAAAGCTAACGGGCTTCGTCGAGGACATGAAATCTGTCGGGCGAAAAGCCACCGCCCGTGTGGTAAGTCAGGGTGTCATTGCGGCCTCGGCACGCGTTGCAGAGCGCCTTCAATTGGCGAAAGGGACAAAAGTGATGCAGATCAAGCGGGTGCGGCTCGCCGATGACATGCCGATCTCTTTTGATGAGACGTATCTACCTCTCCCGCTTGGAAAACAGATCGTGCGCAACGATCTACGGCTGCATCCGATCTTCACTCTTCTCGAAGAAGAATATGGAGTCCCTCTGATCGAAGCAGACTATGAGTTGGAGGCGGTGATCGCAACCAAAGCTGTCGCTGACGCCCTTCAGGTAAAGGTTGGTTCTCCGATTTTTCAGATCGAGCGGACCTCGTTGACAACCGACAATCAGCCGGTTGACTATGAGGTACTGTCTTATCGAGGTGATCTGGTCCGCTTCGTCACGAAGCTTCTTCGTCATCCGGGAAACTTGGTGACATCGCAGGCGTTGCGCTTCCGCAAGCGATAGCTATCAATGGACCACGGGCCTGGGTTGAGAAACACGAGAGCCAGGATGCACGCGATATAGAGAAGGTCGCATTCGTATCCCGGAGGTCCGAATTGCGCTCGACCATCCACGATCGCTTTGATTTTGATGGAACTAAAGCCATAGGGGAGATGGACTGTAAACATGGCGGTCAGTAGGACCGCCACAGCCGGAATGCTTGCCCATGCAACAAACGCGCCGAAAAGAAGCGCTGCTCCTCCCAGCAACTCCACCGAGATCGTGAGGTACGCCGAAAGATGCGGAAAGGGAACGTGCAGGGCCTGCAGAATCGCTCCGAAGGCATCCGGACCCTTGACGATCTTCGCCCAACCGTGTTGTATAAAGCCCCCGCCGACGATGGAGCGAAGTGGCAGTGCGGCGTAACGCTGCGTGGCTGAAGAAATACGAGTTGCTGCGGCAGGTTTGGATTGCGTTGGCATGAATTCCTCCTTCTGAATCGAACCTTGATTGTGAGAAGCTCGATGTCATTATGATGTTATAATGTCATCTGAGGTTACAGAATTTCCATGCTTGAGAATCGATCGGGGGCGAGCGCCCATCCTTCCTTACGTGAAGCGCTCGGATTCTGGTGGAAACTGGGCTGGATCAGCTTCGGAGGCACTGCAACTCATCTCGCGATCATGCATTCCGAGCTGGTTGAGAAGCGACGCTGGATCGATTCCGACGATTTCTTCAACGCACTGAGTCACTGCATGCTGTTGCCGGGACCTGAAGCGCAGCAGCTCGCCATCTACATTGGTTGGAAATTGCACGGAAAGCCAGGCAGGTTCATGGCTGGTACCTTGTTTGTTCTTCCCTCGACGGCCATCCTCCGGGGCCTCGGTTTGCTCTATGCCCGATACGGAACTGTCTGGTGGGTGAGCATCCTGTTTCGCATGTTGAAGCCGATTGTCGTCGCTTTGGTTTTGCGCGCACTCCTTCAAATCGGTCGTCGTGCACTCAGGTCTCGTCTGCAATGGTTTGCTGCAATCGCATCGTTCCTCGCTCTCACCCTCTTTCAAATTCCGCTGCCCTGGATTATGGGAATGATTGTTGCGATGCGTGTCATCCTGGGGCTTCTCCAGCGCCTGAAAGGGATCGACCGCTCCACATCTGAAGAGGAGACGGTAGGTTATGCACCTGGCGCCGTGCTTTGGCGGATCATGCGCGTCGTCGGTGGATGCACCGCCCTCGGAAGCCTTCCGTTGCTTCTGTTAGGGATCTACGGGCGCGACTTCCCGTTCTGGATCAGACTTTCTGCCTTCTTCACTCAAACAGCCTTTGTGACCATCGGCGGCTCATAGACCGTAATTCCGTACGTGGCGCAAGTAGCCGTAATGAAATTCTCCTGGCTAAGCCATGCGCAAATGTTGGACGGATTTGCGCTGGCAGAGACAACGCCGGGACCACTGATTATTGTTGTCGGATTCGTGGGGTTTATGGCGGGATTTCATCATTTTCACGGGTCCATTCTCATGGGAGCGATCGCCTTGCTGGTCACGATCTTCTACACTTTCCTGCCTTGTTTCTTTTTTGTTTTCATTGGGGCGCCGTGGATTGCGAAATCCGGCGAAAGCCGCTTGCTCCGACCGGTGCTAAAGCTCATCCCGGCCGCGGTTGTTGCAGCCATCCTGCAGCTTATCGTCTTCCTGGTTCGCGGAATTCTCTTCCCGGCCGGTTCGAGGAGTCCGGACCTGTGGGCCATGGTCTGGATTATCTGCGCCTTCCTCTTGATCCACCTGAACTCTCAACGCATCTCTCGCGAGCTCGATCGCCTTTCACGCGTTAGAAGGAACTGTATTGAGAAAGCAGAAATCGCTTCATTCAGCTGAGCTTCGGGGATTCCGGTTCTCAACGAGTGCGTCAATTGTCGTTGCATCCGTGGCGTTCAATCACGCGTGCCGATATGAATCCGCCTTTCTTCATGAAGATCGCTATTCGGCAGACGCGTTGTTCGATCGCAGCAAATCAGGGTAATCCAGAATTTCTGAACCAAAGCGCGGCTTTCAACGGGGCCTATCGCTACCGTGAAATTTCAGCGTCCAAATCGCGACACCCATTCTTCTATGGCTGGGGTCCCAAGTTCAATGAGCGCGTCGTCCTGAATGCGACAGCGGAGAAGCCCGGCTGAGAGTTTTTTGCCGTCCCTGCCGTAGAGACGCTGTGTTTTGGTTCCTTTGTCCATGACCAATTCTCTTGACAAATCTTAAGTGTAGTAAGTATAAACTTACCGTAAGTTGATGCTTACGGCATTAGCCGACTCTGTGGTCGGGCTCGATCACCATAATGACAATAGCAACTTCACATCGAATAGAGCGGGCATTCGACGCACTTGGAGATCCCACCCGCCGGGCTGTGTTCTGGCGCGTTCGCAGAGGCAATCGGTCAGTGCGCGAGATCGCCGAGGGGATGGACGTCAGCCGCCCGGCCGTCTCCCAGCACCTGAAGGTGCTGAAGTCCGCCGGTCTGGTGGTGGTGCACATCGAAGGGGCGCGTCGTCTTTACGGCATCGATCCGCACGGCATAGTAGCGCTCAAAGAGTGGTTGGACGGGTTCTGGGATACCACATTGGCGGCCTTCAAAAGAACAGCAGAACTGGAACAGAAGCGATTGGAGAGCGGAGATGGTGGAACAAGGCATCGGTGATCCCAACAGTATCAGGAAAACGACTGTCGTCGAAGCCGAGCAGAGCATCGCGTGGAAAGTATTTACGGAAAAGATGGGTGCGTGGTGGCCCCTCGGTTATTACAAGATCGGGAAAGCAAATGCAGTGGATGCAACGATTGAGCCCCGCGTGGGAGGCCGCTGGTTAGAGCGCGGTGACGACGCGAGCACCTGTCAATGGGGCAGTGTGCTTGCGTGGGAGCCTCCATCGCGGCTGGTGCTCTCATGGGACATCAATGCGGACTGGCAGTATGACCCGGCACTGAACACCGAGATCGAGGTGCGTTTCATCGCCGACGGTAACAAACGTACGCGCGTTGAGCTAGAGCATCGTCGTCTCGACCGCTATGGTGCTCGACGCGACGAGATGCGGCGTATCTACGATACGGAAGGCGATTGGGGCAAACTTCTCGAGGCGTTTGCCGGCGTCGCTGCCAACTGGAGAGAGGGCTGATCGGATGGCAAACATCGAACAAGCTCGAATGGCGCTGTTACGAAGGGTCTTGGAAGGAGAGGGGAAAGCTTCCCTATCCGATCGTCGGGCTGCATTCGATAACCGCGGCCTCGCCGAGCCTATGAGTCAGTTGGTTGACAAGGTAGCCAGGAGTGCGCCCGGGATCACCGACGAGGAGATCAACCGGGTTCGGCAGACGGGATTAAGCGAAGATCAAATATTCGAGATCGTAGTTTGCGCCGCGATTGGACAAGCCTGTCGGCAGTACGAGGTCGCAAAAGCGGCTGTCGAAGCAGCGCGGAGGAATTGAAGATGCGGCTGAAGATACTCGATAGCGGTCACGGCTTCGGTACAAAGGCTCTCTTCGCCCTCATCCGAGCCGCCTCTCGCCAGGAAATTCTAGATGTCATCAAGCTGGTAAAGTACCGTCCAGATTTTTACGGTAATCCCATGTCGAAGGTCACCCAGGAAGCCATGCGTGGAGCTTCCCCCTGGTCGGTCGGCGATCGGGAACTGATGGCAGCATTTATCGCGAAGATCAATCAGTGTGAGTTCTGTACCAAGGCTCACTCCGCAGTTGTTGACCTTGCATACGGGAACAAGAAAAAGGCTTCCGCAATCTTGTGTGATCTCGAAAGCTCTGGGATTGACCAGACATTACGGGCGACCTTGCTCATGCTGGGTAAGCTGACAAGAGAGCATGTGGTGAATGCGGACGACATGCGAGCTGTCATTGCCGCTGGAGCTTCGTTCCAACAGATCGAGGATGCCCTCGCTGTGGCCTTCTCCTTTAACATCATCGGACGCTTGGCCGATTCGTTCGGCTTTTCGGTGCCTCCCCCACAGGCTTTCGATGCCGGTGCGAAATACCTTCTCTCGCGCGGCTACCGCTGAAAAAGGGGGCTGCTGGCCGGCGCGCCTTGTTGGTCAATCAACGCCAAATCCCCAACTCGCATTTCCCCCCCCCGGAGTTCTGGAAGCGTGCTAACGCCAGTACGCAACAGTGGAGGAACTCCCAATTGGTAGGACCCTGGCCGACTTGCGTATGGGCGAACGACGCCACAGTGATCGCAGGAACTCCCGGGCCCACTTCGGACCCGGGAACACCTGTCCTCGTCATTACCTGGATCTGGAAACGATGTTGTGGTTGAACGAGTTGACGATATAGATGTCGCCTGAGGCGTCGACTGCCACGCCGATGGGAACGTCCAATCCGCTGATCGCGGTCGTCAGGGCGCCATCGCGACTGATTCTGGCCAGTGAATTGGTGCCGGTGTCGGTCACGTAGAGGTCGCCCGAGCGGTCGACAGCCACGTACTGAGGAGCCACCAGACCGGCGCCCAAAGTGGTCTGCGTTCCGTCCGGTGCAATCTTGAACACCGCAGCGTTATACGTGTCGGCGACGTAGACGTTACCGTCCCGGTCCACTGCCACTCCCACGGGCGAGTTGTAGCCGCCGCCGAGACTCGTTTGTATTCCGCCCGGCGTGATCTTGGCCACGAAGCCGTTCCACGGGTCGGCGGCATACACGTTCCCTGCCTTATCGACGGCCACGCTCATCGGCATGTAGAAGCCGCTGCCCACGGTGGTCTGCATTCCGTCAGGCGCCACCTTGTAGAGCAGTCCCGCCTGGCTGTCGGCGACGTACACGTTGCCAAAGCCATCCACGGCTGCCGCCTGCGGAACCATGAACCCGCTGCCAACGGCTACGCGATCTCCATCCTGGGTCACTTTGAACACCTTCTGGAGGGCTGTATCGGTAACATAGAGGTTTTTTGCACCGTCGATGGCGATTCCCTGGGGACTTACGAAGGAATCATCGCCGCTTTCGAACTGCGCGATCGGCACCGCGGGGAGAGAAGGAACAGCGCTCAAGTGGGACAGAGTCGACGCGATGGCAGGCTTGGCGATGCCAGCCTGGATGCTGGCGGCTTTGAGGGCGCGCGCGGTCGACGCGCGGGAATCTTCGCTGCGGATCCAGGCCGGCATCTTCGACGGCGATGGGGCGGATTGCGGAGCAGTGGAAGCGGACTGAGCGGCAATGGCGAGTGGGGCGGAAGCGATTGCCGCGCACAACAGGTTGGCAGCGATCTGATGCACGCGGGGCACAAAGAAGGACATGGCGTGAGCCGGCATGATGGGAACCTCCACAGTTCTATACCCGGAACGGATTGAAGCGCGGTCGACAACGACGGTTGCGGAGACTTGCGTGACGGGGCTCATTTGAACAAGTCCTTCAGGTCGCTTGTGTTCGGATCGGCGGCAGCTCCCAGCAGCGGGGTGACGTTGAAGATTTCCTCGATTGTTTTGAGGGTGGAGCTGTGATCGTAATGAATCTGGTTGGTGTAGGCGCTTCGGCCGCCGCCCTTGGCGAAGGGTGAGAGCAGGTAAAGGCCGATGGGTCCGTCGCTGTACGGGTCGCTGTCTTCCGCCTCATCCCAAAGGATGAACAGAGCGCCGCCCTTGCGGTAGGCTTCCGATTTCAGAATGGCGGGCAGGTTCTTCCGGAGCCACTGGTCGGACCGCAGGGTGTTGCTCCCAGGCTCACTGGGGTCACAGGGGGTGACGCCCTCATGTCCTTGATGGCACACGTTAGGAATGATGAGGTTGTACCGCGACGTGGTGTTCCCGGCGAGATCGGCCTCGAGACGGTCGTAGGGCACCACATGGGCCAGGCACTCCGGAGAATTCGGATTCAAGCCGTCATTAACGTCGTTAAAGTAGACGGGAGCCAGGTGCTCCACATCGAGGTAGGTGAAGTCCAGAGGGCACACCTGAAACGTGGGGCTGCCGTAGTCCGGCTCGGCATAGGCCTTCCAGCTGATCCCGGCATCCTCCAGAAGCCTCACCAGGTGGTCGTGGGTATCCAATTGCGGCTGCCCGGGCTGCGTGTCTGACAGGACGCCAAAGTTCGTTCCGGCTTCAAGCCAGAGATAATTTGGCTGGCTGGGGTGATTCCCCGGGGGATTGAAGTACTGAAGCGGCTGCGCGGAGGTCCGCTTGAGGACGCGGTTGATGTAGGGAGCGAGTGGGTTGCGGTCGATGTCCGGATCGTTGAAGGCGGCACCGGAGTCGTTTCCGGTGCGGTTGTGATTTTCCATCATGATCACGAACACAGTTTTTACCTTGCTCATTTGCGCCGACAGGGAGTTTGGCGCAAACAGGCAAAGGCTCAGCAAAGCTGCGCATACACGTTTCATCAGGACCTCACCAGCGGAGATTGTGAAGCCAATCGGCCTTCGCATGCACTTTAGCGAACGCCGATCGCTTTCGGTACGCAGGCAGGTGAAATTTGTGTGAAATGTTTTCGTGTATGGATGCCGGTCAGGATCTGTTTGGGATCATCGTCAGAAATAGTCCGTTCTTTCGGTCTCACCAACAAAAGAGCAAAACGCCGCTTCGACAAAGCCGCACATGCGAGAGGGCGCGTCAATGTGAAGGGGACGTTGCTGAACCGTGGAAGCCTGTAGCCGTTCGACCCCGGCAGAGACTGCGTCTGGCGGCTACGATCGGTCTTTTGAGTTCCAACAGGGCAAAAGCACGCCTGACTATCGCTGAATCATGCGCACCCGCATTGGCTGCTTCCGAGCGAAAGACATTTCTGTCATCCTACGAGTTTGCACCAGCAGAGAGGGGTTAGCTCCTCGAAAACGGGGATCCGAACCCCGGTTCCAGGGCCATTCTCAATGAGCGCTTATCTCCGCCGAGTATCAAATCGAGCCATTCACCGCGGTTGTCCGACTACTTGATTTGCAACCGGCCAGTTCCTGCTTCTCCAGCGTTCCAGATTGGAAATCGGCTAAGGCCTAGGACCCTGTTTAGCAAGCTCAATATCCCTCGGGGGAACTGTGTTCAAGCGGGTACCCAATTCAAGCTGAGCACGAAGGGCAACGTCACCTCTTTCAAGTCGGTTGCAAGAATCCTGCTCATCAGTATCCCTCTATACGGAACCAGCTTGATCTTCAGGGTATTCGCTCCAGTGCGCCTGACATCTAGGGAGTCGATTAAACCTGCGGACACTCCCGTAAACGCCGCTACTTCGGAGTACGTCTCGCTGATTTCGAAAATGCACCGGCAAGATTGGTGTGATTGGATTCTGCATGGGTGGTGGATTCGCGCTGATGCTCGGGTCCGACCATGGGTTCTCTGCAGCCAGCATCAACTACGGCGGGAAACTTCCGCCCGATGTTGATGCGTTTCTTCAGGCGCCTTGCCCCTTTATCGGAAGCTATGGTGGTAAGAGCCGTTGAGAACAGGGAGCAGCCGATGAGTTGGAGCGCTCACTGACTCGTGCGCTCGTTCCACACGATGTCAAAGAATACCCGGACGCCGGACATTCGTTCATGAACAACAAAGAGCAATTCTGGTTTAAACTGCTTCGCTTCACCGGAATTGCATACAACGAACCAGCTGCAATGGATGCGCGACGCCGTATCGCGACCTTCTTCCACACCCACCTCGGTTGATCGTCGAGCGCGGAATGGTAGAGCTGCGAAACCGAAACCGGAGTAGACTCCGCCCAGCTTCCGTGGTCGATGGGAGATAACGCGATGAAAGGTTGCCGATGATCATTCGTGCGACAGCCTCAGAGTCTTGGATGCGGTATCTCTTCCTTTCATCCAATCATGCGCTTTAAGATTCCATGCGCCAGGCTGACACCATCCGCGATCGCGGCGTTGATTCTCTATTTGTGTCTGTCTGCCGGCGATTCGCCTCACCTGATCAAGGACCTCCCGTTCGTTCTTGAGAGAAAGCGCCTTTCGGCCGCAGTTCACGCGGTAGACAACCAGATTGTCGTCGCCGCCCACAACGCTTGGGAAAAGGAGACCTTCAATCCCCGCAGAAATGAGTTCTCCGGCCAATTCCATTGAAGTGGTCAAATCATCCTTATCGAGACAAGCCGTCTTTATCGCTTCTGCTGCTTGCGTCGATCCAAGAGCAGTCAGGCTCAGTGCTTTCTTTAGGTCCACACCAACCGCATACACAACGCGGGGATACTTGTCAGTGTTGATCTGGCCCACCCCACCGAGTCGCGCCTTGCGTGCTGTGACCTCTTTGCTCGCCCCTGAGTCTGTCACCGACAGGTACACCGCGCGGGTGCCGACTGGAGCGAATCTTCCTCCGTGAGCCCGCGCTCCCGCCCCGCTCAGCACGTCGAGGGGATCCATGTAGCGGTATTCGACGCTGCGAAAGAAAATCCCATTCATCGGAACAGCCCGGCTTACCCAGCGCTTGATCGCGGTGTGCTGTGTGGCATTGAACGTCAAACGGGTTGTCCCTCTCGTAACCTGTCGAATTCGACGACCAGATCGCGGATGCGCCCGTCAGCGATCAATTGCCGGGGGGTTCGTCCGGCGAACGCTTCAAGGGGCGAAGAAAGCCACTCCTTCTCCTTGGGAGCCACGACGTAGTCATCGATGCGGGATAGCAATTCTCGGAGATCGCGAGTTTTCTTGTGCATCTGGCTGGTCCCCTTGCCCGCTTCCCAGTTCTGCAGGGTACGAGCGGTCACATTCAAGGCATTGGCCAATTGCTCCTGGCTCAGTCCGAGCCTTCGCCGTGCATTCTGGAGCTCGAAAGTCGATTTCTCGTCCCCTTTGGGTCGGGCATGGGCACGAATGTTCCGTGCCTTCAAAAGTTGTCTGAGGTGTGGCCAGTTGAAGGCCCATTCGGCCTTGGCAAACTTCTGCCGTCCGACCATCGTTCCCACGCGGAAAGCGAAATCGGCGGAGTGGTGCGGCGTATAGACCAAAAGCGTCGATACCTTGCAATTCCGAAGAGTGGCAAGGGTGCTCTCAACCGCAGCATCCTCTTCGGGGCTGGACAGGTAGAGAACACTGACCTGGGTCTTTCCCGGCGCGGTCCTTACGTCGCAGGGAACGGTCTGAAACCGGGGCGCGTAGGAGGCAAAGAGCGACTTCGCCTCGTCGAGTGCTTTCGGTTCGGTCCACACAACGAGTCCTTCGGAATGAGTTGCGGTCTGCATTCTCACCTCCGAATCCATTATACGAAATTATTCGTTGCGCACGAAAAATATGACATACCGATTCCTGGTATGGCCCCACCTCTATCCTTAATCTTGAGTCATTGTCCTGCCAGCTGAATGCGACTCCTCGACGGCCAAATTCCCGTCGTTGCTAGCGGGACTTGGCGAATCCGGTGCGATTCCCGAGACGCTGAGCAGAGGAATCGAAGCGCTGTTATAAGGGTCTATTTGGGGTTTGCGTTCTAGGTGAATCATTGCCAAAAACAGAGTTGAAGCAACGACCTTTGGGTTATGAGTGATGCAAGCAACGTAGTTTCAACGAGTTAGACGGCGTGGTTGGGAGTTCCAAAGAGTGCTAAGGAGTCGTAAAACCGATAGACGAGTTGTTATTTGGGGTTGGTTTGGGGTTGAAACGCTTTCATGATTCCGATTGCCCAGCTAAGGACAAAGCTGAATAGGAAAGCATAGGCTCATATCTGTTCTCCTTCGGGCCCATTGGGAGCCTCAAGCATCAGGCTCCATTCGCGAAGTTTCTGCTGCAAGACCGCTTTGGGGATCATTTGAGTTTCGTACTGGGCAACGAGTGCCGGCGAGAGATGTCGGCTCATCGCGTATTCCACGACCTCATCATCCTTTGTGCGGCAGAGCAGGACGCCGATGCTGGGGTTTTCGTGCGGGCGCTTGCGGTCCCGGGTTGCCGAGCCCGGCAGCAACAGCCAACGCAACGCACAACGGCAGGGCTTTCTCATCGCGTATACGCGATTGAAGTGGCAGAAGTGTGCTGAATAGGTGGACGAAATTCGACGCGAACCGGCCGACGAAAACGAGTGGCTTCGGGTAGCGCGTCTTCAGTTTGTCTCTCAACCAGGCAAACCCAGAAGAACGACAGACGGGGTATTGAACAGCTACTTGCATTGCACGCGATTGTCATGTGAGGCAACGATCTGCACGTACCGCCGCGCTTCAGCCAAGTATCGGTCCAAACCTGGCATACCTTTGCGTTCGGATGGGACTGGTCTTTACCGACGGCATGTTCGCTGCCATAGACAACGGCAACGCCATCTCCGACGAAACGCACTTTCGCTTCATCCAGTCCGCAATCATGGGCGATGCGCGGGCTTTTCTCGTCCCTTAATTCATCGGCCTTGGTGAAGCGCTCACCGTTGGTTGACGTGCCCTGGAAGTCGTCGGCAATGAGACTGGCGACGACGCCGTTATCGGCACAGACTCCTTCAGCCCACTTGCGTTCCATCTCGATGATGTACTTCGCGGTCTTGTCATCCGCCGACGCCCAGTGGCTCTGCTGGGCGTGCACGGGGACCATCAACAACGCCCCCGCCATTGCCGCAGTGATGATTGGTACGTGCATCTCGCGCATGGTGAAATCCTACAGCAGGTCCGATGCTTGCGGATTATTAACGCGGATGCCCAACCATAACAAGGCCGCCATGACTGCCAACCCCGCCGTGAGAGATAAGGCAGAGCTCCACCCGATACGCTCTGCCAGCCAGGGCGTAAGCGCGGGCGAAATCATGCCACCCAGGTTGCTGCCGAAGTTCATAACCCCTCCGGCAACTCCGCTGCGTTCGCCGGAAAACTGGGTCATGGTAGCCCAGAAGGGACCTTCGGTACAGAGCACCAGCACCGTGCACACAGTCAAGGCGGAGGCAGCCACGATGGCGCTGGACGTACGTGCGCCAATGACCAGGAAGATGGCAGCGGCGCCTAGGGCTACGAGCGGGACGCTGCGCCGTCCCCACGCCGCGCCCCAATGTGCGACAGCGACATCAGAGAGTACGCCGCCGGCGGGAATGGCAAAAACGGTCGCCACCCATGGAAGTACAGTGAACCCCGCGGCCTTGAGTATGACGAAGTGACGGACCTGGACCAGGTACAGGTAAAACCAGAAGATGAAGATATATCCGAGGTATCCCTGAAGCAGGTAACTGCCACATAGGAACCAGAAGGCAGGTGAGCGCAGCGGGCGGGCAGAACCTTTCGGTGATGACGCCGCAGGGCCAACTGCAACCGAGGTTTGGACGCCAGCGGTTCGAATCGAGCCGAGTTGATGGGGCGCGAACCGAAACCAGAGCAGCCCGGCAACCGCGCTGAACGAGGCGGCTACAATCATGGCAGCTCGCCATCCAAAGCTATTGGCGACGGGCGCCAGCAGCACTGGGGCGACGACCGATCCCGCACCCCACGCTGGACAGGACCAGGCTGTTTGCGCGGGCCTGCATCACTGGCGACGTTGTGACGGCAACAATTCTGCCCGAGGTTGGATACGTAGGAGCAGCGATCATTCCAAACGCTGCTCGTATCAGCCAAAGCTGCGGAAGAACCATCCCCAGTTCGTGGCCACGCCATGCCACGAATGCGGTGAGAGTGTTGAGCAGCGTCCATCCGAGGCACAACACAAGAAAGATTTGTCGTGCATTTACGCGGTCGGCCAGGGCTCCCGACGGAACCTGAAACAATGTGTAGCCAAACAGAAAGGCGCTGAACACGGTCCCCATCTGCGCCTGGCTCAGGTTGAAGGCGTTCATCATTCCTGGAGCCGCCACTGTCACGGCGACTCGACCGACGTATCCCGATGAGGCCACCGCCGTCAGTAAGAGTACCAGCCGCCAGTTCGCGGACGACGTTTTGAACGTTCCTGGTTCGGTCATGTCAGACCTTTGAGGAAGATGATTTCCGATTGGCCCGGAACGCAATAGTCTTTCAATTCGCCAACCCGCTTATACCCCTGTGCAGATAAAGCTGTTGCGCCTTCTGGTTGAACGATGACACCAGCAGAAAAAAGTGTGCGCGCTTGGCGAAACGCTTCTCGGCAAAGCGCAGCAGCTCCGATCCGATCCCCTGGCTGCGCATCTCGGCTGCGACCGCGATGCTGGCGATGTATGGAGATCCTGCCAGGCCGTGGGGGGCAACCAGAAGGAAGCCTATTGGTTGATCATTCTCTGCGTTCCTCGCGACAAATAGTTCGGTGCCCGGACGGTGGAGGGCATCCTGGCACGAGTCGAGGTTACGGCCCAGAGTAATCCTTAGCGCTGCAATGACTTCCTCGCGAGTCATTTGCGACAGACTCTTGCTTTGCCCACGGGAAGACTGGGTGAGCCGGATCAAACCAACCACGGCAGCCGAGCGGAATGCAAGATCGAGTGGACGCCAGAGGAATCTCGGCGCCGTATGGGCGAGATAGAACTTGGGTGCGCGAAGAGGCTCATCCTCCTGAGCGGAATCGACGAGGATCATTCCAGCTACTTCGTTTGGATAGAGTCCTCCGTACTCCCGCAAAGGCAAGCCACCAAACGAGAACCCAGCGAGCACGTACGGCGGGGGCACGCCCGCCCGCTTCAACAGTTCGTGAAGATCCCGTGCGATTGCCTCGCCGGTGTTCGGGAAGGGACCCGGGTCGCTCCAGCCCATGCCAGCCCGGTCATACCAGCACGCCTCAGTGAAGCTCGCGACTTCTGTCTGCGCAGGCTGCCATTCCAGACCAATGCCGCTCGCCGACTCGAAGATCACTGCCGGTCCGCCTCTACCTGAGCAGAAAATGTTCAGCGTCCGGCCCCCGATGTCCACTGACCTTCCTATCTGCGGGAGGCGTCTTCGATCCTGTCGGTGTCCAATTTGCTCATAAAGGATGCCGCAAGTGAGCGCTGCCGCGATGAAGACTGCCAAGCCTTTTAATACGACCCTCGGTCGACGGCCCAACATGGATTGTTCCCCTCCGGAGTTTCAAGAAGTGAACGGGCGAAGGATTAATGACACAAAGGCTTATCTCAGTGCAGGAGACTTCCAAATGCGATGATGAGCGGCAAAGTTCCCGCGATGGTGGCGACGAACCATATCCAGAGCCCTGAGCGGAGGCACCACTGCCGGCTGAGGGAGAGGGCGGCGTCAGCGATCAATGCCGTCGCGCCCCATGAACCTGCGGCTTGATCGAAGATCCAAAGCATTTCTTCTTCGAACCGCAGACGGAACGTCACGGGATGTAAACGAACGAGACAACGATACAAGCCGCGGATCGGGATGTTCCATTGAAGAAACCTAGCAGCATAGCGGCGTGCTCAGACGCTCTCATTCCTTCTAAGTAGCGTGTCGAGTCCTGCGAGGTCGCCCAGAACCCACAGCTCAGCGATAACCCCGTCCTTGCATCGAAATAAGGCCGCTCCCAGCCATGAGACGAGTTTCCCTGTTGGCTGAAAGCCTCGAAACGGAGCGACATGGAGGCCCGAGAAGCGCATTTTGGCGAACGCTCGCTCCGCTTCGGTGACGCACTCCAAGATTTCGCATCGATATTCCGCGAGTGCGCTCCTTACCGACCGTACGTAGTTGCCGAACGCGTTCCAGCCTTCCAACTCGTCCCCAAGAGATCCTTTGAAAACGAAAGCCGGACTCAATAAATCGGGGAGGCAAGACAAGTCACCTGCATTCCAGATGCGCTCGTAGAACG